>Ga0187872_10002709_pt1 | contig 15191 bp, 8 predicted proteins | sample June2016WEW_16_4_FD_132973 | JGI IMG/M metagenome (GOLD analysis project Ga0187872, IMG submission 132973) | Peatland microbial communities from SPRUCE experiment site at the Marcell Experimental Forest, Minnesota, USA - June2016WEW_16_40 | ecosystem: Environmental > Terrestrial > Soil >...
GCGCAGCATTTTGGAAAAGCGCCGACCCCCGTCGAGGGCTTGAAGCAGAAGCTGGCCGAGGGCAGCGCATCGAGCAAAGACCTGTACGACGCGATGGAACTTGGCGTCAACCGGCATATTCTGAACGACAAGAGCGTCGATCCCACCGCCGCACTTTCAGAGGCGCAGGCAGCGGCGCAACGACTGGATGAATTGACAGGCCGGTTGCCGACCCAGACATGGCGAACAAAAGAACAAACCCAGTTCCAGCAATTCAGCACGCCGCCAGCCTACGCCTACGCTGCGGCTTGGGCTGCGAATCTGAACAAGAACGATACCGTGCTTGAACCATCAGCCGGGACCGGTTCGATTGCGGTGTACGGCATGAAGGCCGGGGCGAATACCATCGCCAATGAGTTGTCCGAGCGGCGCCGGGAAGTCCTGAACGCATTGGGCATCAAGACGATCCACGGCGAGAACGCCGAGCAAATCGGCAAGATTCTCCACGGCAAGATCGAGCCGACCGTTGTCGTGATGAACCCGCCGTTCAGTCAGACCGCCGGGCGCATGGGTGACAAGAAAGTGCTGATGACGGCGGCGAACCATATCGACGAGGCGCTGGCGCTTTTGCCGGAGAATGGCCGGCTGGTCGCCATCGTGGGCCGAGGCATGGACCCGGACTCGCCGACCTTCCGCAACTGGTTTAGAAAGATCGGTGAGAAATATAACCTCAAGGCCAACATTGCCGTAAATGGTGACGTTTACAAGAAATACGGCACACATTTCGGCACACGAATGCTGGTTATCGACAAATCTGCACCCGTAGGGAAAGAACCTATTGGCGGAGAGGCCGAAAACGTCGTACAATTGATGGAGAAGCTGGACGGAGTTCGCAATGAACGACCCGAAGCAAATCAACGAGTTGCCGGTGAACCAAGCCTGCAAAGCGGCGCTGCTGGCGGCGGGGGAGCAGCCGGACCAGTCGGTGCCGCACATCTTCCAACTGGCGCAATGGGGACTCCAGAACCTTCCGCCGGAGGCGGTGGACTCGCCGGACGTGCTCCTAAGCCTTCTCAGCCGCCTTCAGATATCGGGGAAACCGCGGGCGATGCTGGAAGCCTTTTTCCCGGAGGAGTCGGAGATACAGGACTCGGAAAGCCTCGTCTTCAACAAAACGCCGGAGCGGGCAGCGTCGGCGGTACTCGACCTCCTCGCGGCCCAAGCGGCGTAACGCCACCAGCGGCGCCATCATTCCCAGAACCACAGAATCAGCCGACTGCCGGAAACTCCCCAGACGAAAAGCCAGAGCCGCCTCGACCCAACGTTCCCGCCTCTGAATCTGCGGAAACGCCAGTACATGAGGATACGCCGGAGAGCGACGTTGACGACATTTACGATTCCTACAAGATTCAGCACCCGATCAACCTCCCCGCACAACGACACCCAACCGCACTTGCCGAATCCGCCGCAATGGCCGCTGTCCTGCCGCCGAAGCCAACATATCGCCCGAAGTTCACCGAGGATTTTGTCAAGAGCGGATCGCTTTCGGATGCACAATTCGAGCCGGTGATTTATGCCGGAGAGGCTCACAACAAGATGTTGCCGGAAGTCGAAAACCCGGATGGTACGAAGACGCAATATCGCCGCGGCTGGTTTGGAGGTTACGGTACTGGATTCGGCAAAGGTAGAACTGCCGCTGGCGTCATCATGGACAACTTCAATCAGGGACGGAAGAAAGCCATCTGGATTTCCAAGAACTTCGGATTGCATAGCGATGCGGTGCGCGACTGGAAGGCGCTGGGCGGCAATCCGAAGCAGGTCTATCGCCAGGACGATTTCAATAAGACCGTGAAGGATGCAACCGGGCAAGAGATCGGAAAAACGAGACTGCTGATGAATGAGGGTATCGTTTTTACCGGATATGACACTCTGGCCAAATACTGGAACGATCCAAAAAAGAGCAATCTCGATCAGCTTGTGAACTGGGTTGGAAAGGATTTCGACGGTGTGCTCGTGCTTGACGAAGCGCACCAGATGAAGAACGCCGTTCCGATCAAGGGCAAGCGAGGCACCACCGAACCATCGGATCGCGCTTTGGCTGGCGTCGAGTTGCAGAAGCGGTTGCCAAATGCCCGCGTATTGTATATGTCGGCCACGGGTGCCACGGAGGTTTCAAATCTTGGTTATGCAACCCGGCTTGGCCTTTGGGGACCAGGGACAGAATTCGCGGACGCGACCGATTTCTCCAATTCGGTCGCCGCTCGCGGCATCAGCGGCATGGAGTTGGTTTCTCAGTCGATGAAGCAGCAGGGCGCATATCTGGCCAGCCAACTGTCCTATCGTGGCGTTGAGCAGGACCGGCTTGAACACAAGCTCGATGACCATCAGCGGGCGGTTTACGATAAGGTCGCTGAAGGATGGCAGGTGGTTCTGCGGAATATTAACCAAGCGCTGGAACTGACTGCTGGAACGACAGATCGCAATGGAAAGACGAAGGTTGACAAAGACGCCAAGATGAAGGCACGCAGCGCCTTCTACGGTGCGCAAATTCGGTTTTTCGATCAGTTTGTAACCTCGTTGCAGATGCCATCGGTTATCGCCGATATCGAGAAACAGCTTGAAGAAAAGAACGCCGACGGCTCCCACAAAAACTCGGTCGTTTTACAACTGGTCAATACCGGGGGCAGTGGCGAGGCCCGCGAACTCGCCAAGATGAAGAAACGAAAGGAGGCCGCTGGTGAGGATACCAGTGAGGATGTTTCGATTGAGGACTTGGACCTGACACCGATGGAGCAGTTGGTGCAAATGGTCAAGAACTCGTTCCCAACACAACAGCACGAAGAATATACCGACGACAACGGACATCCCATGATGCGACCAGTCGTAGATTCTCAGGGTAATCCCGTGGAGAATCCGCAGGCGGTGGAAATGCGGGAAAATCTCTTGGCGGAATTGAAGTCGATCCACATGCCGCCTGGGCCGTTGCAACAGATCATCGACCATTTCGGCCATGAGTCCGTTGCCGAAGTCACCGGTAGAAACAAGCGGGTTGTTACCGATAAGGACGGTAAGCGCATCGAGCAATCACTTGGGCCAACGCACCGGCTTGTCGAGGCGGACGCGTTCCAGGACGGTAAAAAGCGGATTCTCGTATTCTCTGGTGCTGGCGGCACGGGCAAGAGCTATCACTCTGACGAGAACGCCAAGAACCAGCAGCGCCGCATTCATTACTTGGTTCAGGCCGGCTGGGTCGCCGATGCCGCCGTTCAGGGGTTTGGGCGCACCCACCGATCGGGGGAGGTCAACCAGCCGCTCTATCGCCTGGTTCACACGGATTTGAATGGGCAGAAGCGATTTCTCAGCACAATTGCCCGGCGATTGGATCAGCTTGGAGCCATTACCCGCGGGGAACGTAAAGCCGCGACGAAGGGCATGTTCACGGACAAGGACAATCTGGAAACCGAATATGCGAACAACGCGCTGACCCAGCTACTTCAGGACATTAACAGCAACAAAATTCCCGGACTCTCCATGTCCCAGTTTCAGGAACAGAGCTGCTTGCAGGTCTTGAAGCAAGATAAGAGCGGCATGAAGTTGGAGACGCCGAAGATTTCCCAATTCCTTAACCGCATCCTGGCGATGAAGATCGAGGATCAGAACAGGGTTTTCGACGAATTCGATCATCGCCTTGAAAACTCCATCGAGGCCGCCCGTGCCGCTGGCACTTACGACATGGGTCTCGAAGCGATCAAGGCGGATATCGCTACGAAGAAGGACGAGCACGTCGTTTATACCGATCCGAAAACCGGCGCTCAGACCAAGCACGTCACAATTGAGGCCAAGAACAAGATCAAGCCGCGCTCGTTCGCTTCCGTGGCCAGTGCCAAGGGCGTCCAGTTCTTCAAGAACAAACAGAGCGGCAGGGTTTACGGATTCATTGATAGTGGTGCTAGGACCGATGCCAAAACCGGGAGAACGGAGAGTTTCTATCGCCGTGTAGCGCCGGTCGGTGCCAACAAAATGATCCGAAAGAGCGAGATTGATTATGATCGCCAGAAGTGGGAGGCGGTCGATAATAATTTGGACGCCGAAACCGCTTGGCAGCAGCAAATTGCGCAGGCACCACCGTATGAGACGGAAGAACATCATCTACTCGTGGGTTCTTTGCTTCCGATCTGGAAGAAGTTGAGCGACGATTCCAGAACTCGCCGGGTAAAACTTGAAAACGGGGAAAAGCTCCTCGGTGCCTTGATTCCAGAACACGACTTGGAACGGACACTGAAGAATCTCGGCGTTGCCCAAACCGGTCCCAAAGTGACGCCGCATGAGGCTATCGGCAAGATCATCAACGACAACAACCAGCTTCATCTCGTCAACGGTTGGAAGCTCAAGAAAGTGACGGTTGCCGGCGAGCCACGAATCGAGATCGGAGATATCGACTTCGCGGGGTGGCAGACGGCGCAGCATGCCGGAGCTAAGATGGAACAACAGGGGTATCAACGGAGATTCTTCGTGCCTCTTGGCCCGGAAGGTGCGCAGGTTATGGAGAACCTTTTCCGGGTATCTCCCGTCGAGAAAGTGACGCGCCGTGGAGCCGAAGATTTCAGCGCCGACGACACCGCCGTTGACGCCAGCGTTGCCCAGGCCCGCGGTGCGGTGGGCTTCTCGGCCACGATCAACGATCTTCGCAAGGCTGGCCATGGCCACAGAATCCACTCCTGCGGTCACTCCTCATCTTGTGGATGCGGGGAAGCGTACTGCTCATCACTGGCACCCTATTCGGTCGGCACGCCGTGCGATTACTGCGCCGCTGGCGCTCAATTCTCCGCCTCCAACCTATCGGCCATCGACAGGCTGAAACAGCGGATCAACGTTGTGCGGAAGCAAAAGCGGGAAGTTCTTGCTGCATTTCGGTGATTCATGCGATTTCGCATTCCAGACAGCGAAGTAGTTAACCTCATCGCGCGGTGGATGCCGACACAGGACCACATGACCGCTCTCGCGGTTTTCGCACATCAGCAGGTGAAGGACCGTCACGAAACACAAGGAGCATCGGGCGGAACACCCTGGCCGCAAAAGGTAATGAAGTCTCTCGGCTATGATGATGGCCGGGCGATACTTACCGGACCATCCGCCAAGATGCTCCTGAGTTGGTTCAGTTACGGTGAAGTAAACGGAAGCATCGGGCGGGCGGTTACTGCGAACGACCAAAGTTATAGTTTCGTGCATGAGCTTGGAACCGAAGGCAAAGGCGGAAAACTTCCCACAATCCGCCCCAAGACCGCCAAGGCGCTGTTCATCCCGATCACCGACCGCGCGATCGCGTGGTACAAAGCCAAGTCTGGCAGTAGCGTGCGGCTGCGACGGACGGCAACGGGCTGGAAAACCGAAACCGCTCCGGCGACGTTCGGGCCAGAGAAGAAAGCGCCGGGGGTATTGTCCTTTGGTGGGCTGATAAAGGGCCGGATCAAGAATGGCCGGCTGCAAAAGTGGGATGCGGATCAGCAGGGGTACGTCGATGGCGTCCCCGATTTCATTTTTCTCCAGAAATCCGATATTGCTCCTCGCCCGCAATTGCCGACCAGCCCGCAGGAGCGCGAGGCACAGGTGAAATTCTTCGTCGATGATTTGCTGGCACCACAACCGTAAATGCCCTCACCAGAAAACCTAATCCTCCAATACTTCGTGCTTGGCCTGCGCCTCAAGCTCAATCTAGCCGAGACACAAGTGTTCCCGTCGATCCTGCCGCTGCTCGATCCAGAATGGGGCGATGCGGTGCAGATTCAGGTTTCGCCCGGTGCGATACAGCCGTATGGGCCAGGGGAAGGCGCACAGGCCGGGGGCGCGATCTTGGTCCGGCAGTTCATCATCCTGACCGTTTACTACCGTCTCAACCTCGATCAGCCGGGGCGAAGCGACACCATCCTGACGGAAAACACCAATGGCCTGACCGATCTCGTCACGCGGATACGGGCGGTGTTCCAACAGACGTTTTTGAACGAAACGGTTTTCGAGCGCATCCGATACGAGGGGGATGGGCAAACGACCTGGGAGGATGGCGACCTTGGCATCGTGAAACGGCAGATCACCTTTTCCGCGGCCTACGGCCAGCCCATCGGCGGCGACAGTCTGACGGATGCGGAATTGACCCAGCAAATTGGCGTAACGGGATAGGCCGGCTATCGCGGCGCTTCAACATTTACCTACATTTGGAGATTAATCATGGCCTATATTAGCGGTCACACAAACGCCTTCTGGTCAGCAACTTCCGGCTCTGCCTCGCCGAGCTTTGTCAGTCTTGGCAGCACGGAATCCGGCTGGGAACTTATCGAAACGCAACACGATGAGCCTGTCGTTGATGACGCCTTCGGTATGGCACAGCCCGATGGCATCCAACAAGGCAAGGACCACATGCTGCGACTGACGTACATCGAATTCGATCTGTCGTCGGCGTCATTCTATGCCCAGGCGGCACAGGGCGTCGTCAATACCAACGTCGGCATCCCAATGACGGCCCTCTGCGGCGAGCTTTGCTTGATGCCGGTTATCGGGACGCCGGCCGCAACTTTGCTTGGGACTGGTAAGTGCTACCAGTTCTACAAGGCGATCTGCGTCAGCGATATTCCGACGCTCTTGTCTTCCAAGCTCCGCAAGGCTCCGCTCAACTTCCGGTGCTATCCCGACCCGACAAGCGGTGGCACAAACGGCAAGGTCTACGCCATCGTGACAGCGCCGAGCGGCGTCAACGGGACCAACCCGACCGGACCTGGGGCGTAATTATCCTTTCGTTTTTAGCGAGGAATTAGAACGTCCGCGCGCGTGTGCGGCGATTGTTCACTGTTTTTAGCGAGGAATCTCTATGACCAATATCGAGTTGGACAAGGTTGCAGAACCGAAGTTCAAGTTCAACGTGGACGGCAAGGACGTTGAAGTCCAGCCGTTCGAGACGGCCGCGAAGATGGAGGAGTACAACAACGTACTTTTCAAGGCGAGCGGAAATTCCCTGTGGTCCGAACGGAACGCGATCCGCAAGGCGTTTGGTTTCCCAACCGACGAGGAGCTTGACGCCGTTCCTGAAGGCCAGGAGAAGCCCAAGACTCTCACGCATCATCAGTGTGTGGCTCTGAGCAATGCCCTGACCCAGTTCTTGCAGGAGCTTGATGTCTCAAAAAAAAGACAAAAGCTATTGCGGAGTTGATGGCCTTCTACGGCCAAAGCTGGGAATACTGGACAAACATGGCGGCGGAGAACCCCGATATCCTTTGGGGTCTCCGCCACAACATGGCGTCGATTATCGCCCGGAAGCGGCTTGAACTCATCGACAACATCGCAATAGCCATGTCCACCGAGGACGAGGGCAAATCGTTCAAGATCACGCTTGCCCAACAGGCGTTTGACCAGGACGATCCCGCGCTGGCGTATACCATTGAGGCGTTGAGCCGGAAAGCGAAGTGAATCTATGGCGCTCAATTTGACCCTGCTCACCGCCCAGGTCGGGAAGCTGATAAAATGGATCAACCTTTTTGTCGCTTACCAAAACACCCTGCTCGGTTCCGGTACGGGTGCTGACGAAATCCTGACCGAATATGAGACCCAGCGCCAGCTTGTACTTGGCGTCGAGCAACAGTGGCTTGGCCAGGGCAACGCCGTCGCCGGCTGGGGCGCGACCCTCAAAAGCACGATTGACACCACCCTCCAAAACCTTCAGCTTCCCCTCAACGCTCCTAACAACAGCGTTAGCACGATCCTACCCCTGCTTGTTGACTATCTTGTAGCCAACAGTCAAACCGTTCTCGCCAACACCATCTCTAGCCCAACTGTCACGCCATCCGGCGCAAACGCCGGAAGCGGTGTCCTTGTTGCTTCGTGTAACAACGTAGCGGGCGTGGCGGACCAGCGGATTATCACCGAAACCGTGCAATTGACCTGTACGCGCGATCGTTTCTCTGGCACCCAGGCTGGCGGGGAGCAATTCTCCGTTGTCGGGTATCCCACGGTGAATATCTACAGCAATGGAACGCTTGGGAATGGCACTGGCGTGCCGGTGAGCGTGGCGGACAACCAGAATATCCTTCAGAACGGCGCGTTTACTTCGTTCTCTGGCTCGACGCCGAATAACTGGACGGTGAACGCCGGCGCGGCTGACATTTCTCAGGAATTGACCAATGTGCATATCACTGGCGGGGCGGCACTGAAGTACGCCGGAGATGGAAGCACAACCACGGTACAGATTACTCAGCCCATCGCATCATCTAATGCGGTGAACACCCAGAGCATCTATGCCTTGGGTGTCTGGTTGCGTAAGGGCGGTACGGTCAGCAGCGGCAGCACGCTACAGGTTGCCATGACCGGAACGGGGTTTTCTACGGTCAATGTTTTCGACGCCGACCCGACAACGCTTACAACGTCATATCAGTTGTTCAAGGTGTTCCTGCCGATTGGGGCGTCATATCCAAATGACCTCGCTATCACTATTAAGTGGTCGTCCGCGAATACTGCGGGGGCAACGGCGGTGGTTTACATCGCCAACATCGTGCTGGCGATACCGACCGCTTTCGGGATTTTCGGCTCAACGCAGTTGGCGGTATTCCGTGGTGCGGCGGATTTCCTACAAGGCGACAGTTTCACGCTGACCACCGCGAACAACTACGGCGGCATCTGGCAGACATTTTTTAGCAAAACATACAATACGCAACTTCCCTCAACTACTGGTTCTCCTACAATCGCTGAGGCTCTGGCCAGTTAAAAGGCAACATATATATGGACGGAAGTACAAGGCACGAAGAGATTATTAGGCTCGTTTTGGAGGCCGACGCCTCAAAAGTCGGCCCCGCCGTTCTGTCTGAACAACAGCGGGTGAACCGCCAATTGCGCGACCAAGGAACGGGCAGGCCCGGTGCGCCTTCCGGTTCTGGACCCGGTGGAACTGCTGCGCCGCGTCCTCCCGGCGTTCCCACTGATCTGACCAATACCTACCGTATGTCGAGCTATGAGACCCGCGCCATGCTGGCGGGTTTTAACCAGTTCGCGTCATTGTTCGGCTCGCGGGGGATGTTCTGGGCGACCCAAACGCAGCTTTACTACATGTTCCGGTCGATGAGCAGCCGGATGGCGGCGGCGCGATCCGTGGTACAGGCGACAGCGCCATTCACGGTCCCGGCGGTTAATGAGCGTGGACTGATACCGCTCTGGCGAGAACCCGATGCGATTCGGGCGATACGGCCAATGTATCCTCCGCGTCCCGCGTTTGTCGAACGATCCGTCCGAGATAGAGCCTCCATGCTTGAATCGTGGAGAAAGGGCGCGCTGACGCCGTTCTACAACATGCGGGCGGCGCTGGGACCGTTGACAGAGTTGAGGGAAAAGCCGGATCGTCCAGCCGACCCAACCGCTATTGTAAGGTCTCAGTCTGCCGCCAAGTTGGAAGGATCGTCTGCTACCGCCTCGGTTGTTTCCGCCGCAACCTACGGCTCTAACATGGCGGCGATTGAGAAATACGCCGCGAAAGACCCGGCATTGGCGGCGAAGATGCGGGCGGCATACGCGGCGCAGTACGGCGGCGCGCCAGCCGCAACATTGCCGGCCGTTCAGGCGGCACAGGTGCTTGCCAATTCGCCGATAATAGGCGGGAGTAATATCCCGTCTGGTGCTACAGCGACAACGAAAGAGCAGGCGGTAGGCGCGGCGGATGCCGCAGATGCGGCCAAGGCTGCTGCCGCGGCGGCAAAGATTGGACTTGTCGTCGGCGGCGTTATTGCGGCGATGGCACAGATTAAGAGCCTCCAAGAAGCGTTTAAGGAATTGACCGGGGGCATCAAACAAATGGCGACCTCGTTCGTCTCTGGCGATATGTCCACCGCCGTCAAGGGATTCGTTTCCATCCTACAGGGTGGGGCCAGAACAATCGTGACGGCGATTGGCTCGACCATTGGCGCTTTGGTCGGTTCCATCTTCGGCCCGCTTGGCGCGATGATCGGTTCAGTTCTCGGCCCGATGCTGGGCGCGGTGGCAAGTAAGCTCATCGGAGTTATCAGTAGTGTCGTTGACAGCCTCGACGGGCTGCTCACGGCGCTCGGCAAATATAACCCGATGGTCTACGCACAGACGGCGCAGTACGAAATGATGCAACGGATGTTCCGGTATCGGATGGCTTTGGCGATGCAACCAGTGATGAGCGCGTGGGTTCAGGTGAAAGAACTGTTCTTGACCACACTCGTTAAGCTGGCCCCGATGATTACGTCGCTTGCGACGGCGCTAGCGCCGATTATCACCATGCTCGGAAATACATTGCCAACAGCAATCGCTGTCTTTTTGGCGGCAATGGCCACGGCTGCGGACATGTTTTCAAAAGCCGCGAGCATGTTCGGACTTTCTGATCTTGCCGAAAATCTAAAGGGTTTTAGTCTGCTCCTGCGACAGGGAATAACGGATGTTCTCTCCCCAGCCAAGAATGCGATCGACAATCTCAACGACCTTCAAAAGCAATTTAACGCGGCATTCGTCGGTGCTTTGGGTGGAATCAAGGGCAACGTCGGTGCTGGCGGCGTCGATCTGAATCGCCCCAAGTCCGGTTCTGGCGCACTGGTGATTCACGGTGGCGTTGCCGCACCACAGGCGGCGGCAACAACGATGCTCCAAGCCGCCAACACGATGAATGCTGCGGCGAACACGATGCAGGGTGCGGCGGTAGTACAGGCAACGTCCGCCATAACTGCGGCAGCGGCAGTAACGCAAATTCCGCCCGAACTTCAACACCCCAAAAGCGCGGCAGACGTGGCTAAATTACAGGCGTTTATGAGGGCGCATCCGGGCGCTACGATAAGCGGTGTACCCGCTTGGAAACCGGGCGATCAAAATGCATGGTATGGCTTGGGTTTGACCGACCAACAAAAAGCGGATGCGTGGTCTAAGGACAATCCGTCAATCGGCACACCACACAAGCCGGGAGATACTTCCAGTGGTTACTACGGGGCGCAGGTAGATTGGTCACAGTACACCGGAAGAACGAGTCCAGCGGCGAATATGTTTCCAATTGGAAGTGGTTTGCCACCGTCTTATGGGCCGACTTACGACCCGTGGGGTAGTGGATATGGCGGAGGATGGATCGGAACTTCTGGAGTATATCTTCCCGGAAAATCTACATACCCAATTGGCCCAATGAACTACTGGGGGTCAAGTTCGGCAATACGGAAGAACACGGGATATTCTGCTCCTGGTCCCTATTACAATGATGCTGGATGGCCGACGTTCAATACTCCACTAAAGGTTCCTTATGCTCCGCAGACTGGTCTTACCGGGTTAGAGGAGTCGCAATGGAAAGACCCGTATTATGATCCGGGTGCCTTCCAAGCTGGTCCTGGCGACAAGCTCGTGATGGGCATGTATCATGCTTATTCCTCGATCTCTGGTGCCGTTGGCTCGGCATACAATTATGTTAAATCTGGGCTTTCCTCTTTTTTGAGCAGACCACCATCTTCCTTGATGCCTGGTATCTTAGATGCCATTGGATTGAGCCCAGTTGCCGCCTTGATCCCATCAATATCTGGCGGATCATCCACCGCTCCCACCACACCTGCGATTAGTGGAGTTACTTCCAATTCTGACTCGCGTTCTGGTTCCGGTCCTACCGCCGCGACCCAGCCCTCCGTACCCGATCCCAATGCGGCTTATGCTCAAACTCTCAAAGAGCAAAAAGACGCGAGAGATCGAGACCGCGCAACACACAAAGCCCCTCAAGCCAAGCTGCCGCAGTTCGCGGCGAACATCCAGAACACATTTCAAATGGACGTGATGAACGAGCAAGCCGTCATTGAATCAATGATGCAAGTTCGCGAGAAACTCCTCCGCACCCTGGATATGTGCCGTCAGGAAACCCAACTCTACGTCGCCACGCTTGAAGGCTCGATGATCGCACACGGCTTGTAAAATGCCATATCATCGCATTACCTACAACGGGTTCACCTTCGGCTACGTTCGCATGAACGTGACGGAAACCCCCGTCTATGCTGACGATCACCTGACTCTTGAAGGTACGAATTACCAGTTTGAATTCAGCGGCACGCTCTGCGCAAGCGGATCAGCATGGACGGTGGATCAGTTTCAGACCGCGCTTGAGGACATGCGATGTGCCCTGGCCGAACCGCGCGGGGCGCTATCGGTCCAGTGGTCGGAGGATAATTCAAGTTGGACAACCGATTGGAACTTCCCGGCCTATGGTGGGAACGCGGGCAACGGTGCGGATATGTCTTGGGGTCCGTTCCCCGGCGAACTTCGCATCGTCAAGATGATCGGCGGGCGTTCGGCGCTCTACGGCTGGTCGATACGCTGCTTCCGTAAGGATTGCTTTGGTGGTGACTGCTCATTGGAGAGTACGAGCAACCCAATACTCTCAATGGTCCGGCGTTGGCAGCACGATATTGACGGTAGCGGGTACACCACGCGCACCTGTAGCGGACGATTGGTCGTTCAAGCCTCGACAACGACTCCGGCGGACAGTTACCGCGACATTTGCGTTCCGGCGTTGCCGACAAATTTTAAGCGCGAGCGGCAATCATTCACTCAATCCGAGGATGGACGAGTACTCGATTTCAGCGTCGTAGATCAAGAAGTCAAATGGACGCTGCCATGGCCGATTAGTGAGGGTAACGTCAACTGGACGGTGCGGATCGAGGAAATGGGCATGAGGGTGGTATTTGTCCTGTCCGGTCGGCTCGCCGCCCCGCCGAGCATTGCCAAATCCACCATATTCCAACAGGTATTGGCCATCGCGTCGGTGAAGTTCCCGATAAACGGCCCTTCGCCGTTGTTCTTCGACCAGCGCGAGATTTCCGAAGATGTCTATGGCAACAGCATCAGCTTCATGATCCAAGCCTGGACTTCCGCCGGACAGGCACAGGGTTCAACCAATCCATCCCTGCCGAATCTTTACACCGGACTGAATTCATTTGGGGTTGCGCCGGTAACAAACAGCGGACAAGCGTATCCGATTACGTCTTACGGTGGAGATCAAAACGACAACAGCGGAGTCATCGCACCACCGCCGTACGTTTATGATGCGTGTGGAGCGGGGCTGGCGTCGTCGGGAGCAAATACCGGGGGAATCCAAAGCTATTCGCCGAGCGGGGGTTTGTCTGGAAGTCCCCCAAACAGTGGAACTCCCGTTCAAAGCTCTAACAGCGGCGTGTCTCAAGGCCATATTACGGCCATGTTCGTTGCGGTACATGAAAGGGTCAGCTTTGAGGTTGATAACGGTTTGGTGGTGTTTCCAGCGAAGGTCAAAGGGCAGAACCCAATCGTTCAACAAGCTCACCCGCCAATTACGACGATCATTCAGGCCGGATACGCCAGCCGATACGCGCAAAGCATTCAGGATGTTCCGCAGCCCAATCCCCCGATGATTGTGCCGGATGGAACAACCGTTCGGTGCCAACAGTTCTTTGTGGAGCCGCAGACCCCACAACCCGTTGGTGACGGATTGACAAATCTCTACACGGTAAGCTGGCGATACATCCTCAAGCTGGTAAACGGCCAAGAGGAAAACGGGATTGCACGGCTTGGCATCGCTTACCCTTGGGACCCCCGCCGCACGGATCAACCCTCGACCACCCCACTTCCGCTCGATTCCTTCCCAGAACTCATCGCTGTGCCGCACTAAAACATGCCCGGCTCAATCCTCAACTCCATCAAACTTGGCGGAAAGACCGTCTACGACGCACCCCTCGGCGGTCGGCCGACAAACGTGTTCACTATGTATACCGGCGGTTCCAGATACGGGACTGGCCGGTTCCTCATGCTGGCGAGCGATTTCAACGCGCTGATGGAGGATACGCCGGCCGGGATGGTTACTCTGGAGATGAACGGGTCGCCTGGACCGGGTATCTCGTTCTCGGTCTGTCTCGCCGGTGCTATTCCTTACGTCACCAGCCCCACCGCCTCGGATGGTAATCCCGCCAGTACCCAATCCTTCGCCAATATGGTCGAGGCCATCGTGTTCGATAACCGATGGCAGTTGACCGATCCGATCAGTAATTATTTGAACGTCCAGCAGCAGTGGTTTCCATACTCTGGCAGCGGATGGACTACTCCGATCTTTTACAAGGAAACCGCCAATGGCGACATGACTACGGCCTGGCAGTGGTCGGATGTCTGTACGCAACTAAACGTCGATCCCGAAATTCCCGATCCGGTTCCGTCGTCGTGGAAGCCGCGGAATATGATCTACGACAATGTGGCTGAGGGAAAGGTTCTGGATGATGTTGCGGGGCAGTTGTTCCTTGTGGTGGGATTTTCTGACGATAGTTATACCACGACGGATTTTTACAATCCCGGCAAATCTCAAGGCGGTAATAGCCAAAGCGACAGCGGGAACACGGCAACGCTTCAACAGGCGTCGAATTACATCATCGCTGGCCAGGACTGGGTTCGCAACAGTTCGCGGTTTCCCAACAAGCTTGGTGTAACCTTTCCGGTTTACAGCGGTTCGTCCGATCCATACTCGGACATTTCTGCTGATCCCACCAGCGGGAACAATACCCGCTGCTACGAAGTGGACGTGAACCAGACGGGGGAGGGGGGGTCGCAGACGTTCACGGTCCCGATGACGTATGGGAATTTTGTTGCGATTTACTCCGGTGGCAGCGTCGCCAACACCAGCGAGCTTACAACCGTCGCAAACGACGTGGGCGGGCGCTGGTACACGATGATGCAGTTGAAGATGTCGGAGAAGAAGTACGCCGGCATCTGGCCTTTCGTCCCCGATGGTTTGGTCCGTGGCATTCAATGGGTGTCTAATGCAAATGGCGCAACAACGACCATCCGATTCAACGATGAGCGGGATTTCAGCCCGGCGATGGAACCGATGCGGGCGGTCGATTCCATTAGCAATCAGCTTATCATTGGAATGGGAACGACCCAATCGACGACGGCACCGCAGGGTTCGCGGTTTATCATCGGTGGTGCTGGCCAGAACGCCGTCCCCGTGCAGTTCGGCTCGGCGTTGAGTGCGACCCAGCCTGGATTTTATAATGGCCTGTTTATCTTGGGGACAGCTAACAGTATTAGCAATGCCACTCCAGGCGGATCGCCTACCTCTCCAACAGCCTTGCCGACAAGTCCGCCAAGTGGCGGAAGGTTGTACACGGGAGCCGCTTGTATCATCCAAAACATGCCGGATGTTTACCTGTCTGGGGCGTGGCCCGTTCCATCTGGAACCC
>Ga0187872_10002724_pt1 | contig 15104 bp, 9 predicted proteins | sample June2016WEW_16_4_FD_132973 | JGI IMG/M metagenome (GOLD analysis project Ga0187872, IMG submission 132973) | Peatland microbial communities from SPRUCE experiment site at the Marcell Experimental Forest, Minnesota, USA - June2016WEW_16_40 | ecosystem: Environmental > Terrestrial > Soil >...
GACATTCTTGTAGGATTCGCCAGTGCAGATGATGCCGTCGTGCGACCAAATCGGAGTGCCCATCCACTTCCACTCCTCGACGACGTCCGGGTCTGCTTCCTTGATGAGCTTGCGCATTCTGCTGAGTGTTTCCCCGCGCCAGTCCCCGAGTTCGGCGATTCTTTTCGAGATGAGCTCCGATGCCGACTGGCCTTGGCTCGCGCCCGACTTTTTCACGTTCTCATCCTAGAAGTTCCAGATATATTTCATTTGCAAGACAGTGGAGGATAGTCATGTAAGCTATCTGAGGAATCGATTGCGCCGCAGCAACCGGGGCTCGTGAGACGGACAAAAACGAGCCATCGGAATCCCGCTATTCCCGATGGGACCTGCTCTGGCGGCATGTTCGTTGTGTCGAGGGCAGGAGAAGCGTACGACTTTGCCCCACAGTGGTCTAGTTTTACTACGCCCTTGACAAGCCGCCCGGTGTCCGCTCATCTCCAGCTAAATGCAGAAAATGCTCCGTCTTAATCGGCTGTCCCGGCTCGACGACGACAAAATCGTCGCCCCAATCGCCTTCCAGCATGCGCTTCAACAGACTCGTGGTGCCGTCAATTTCCTCGTACCTCATGTTGAAACGAGCTGCCACGGTGCGGGAATACTCGCGATCCGCTTCCAGAGTACTGACGTTGGGCAGGCGAATATAAGCGAGCCGGTCGTAATTACACAGCATCTTTGCCATAAGCCTTTCGGCTTTCTCACGACCGTATTTCTTAACGACCCGGTCATAGTCGGCGAATACCGATCCTCCCCTGTCGCCGATGTAGCCTTGTGTCAGAAAATAGGTTCCGGGCGAGCTGGCTAGTTGCCTGAGGCGCTCCTGTCGCGACCCAAGGAAGATGGCAATGCAGTCATCATTCTTCGGCATCACCAAGCGCGACTTCTTGGCCATCAACCCGACGACCGCCATGCCGCACAGCCCATACCCGAGATAAACCGGATCATAAATACCGTCGGAGGCGTCAATGGCCTCCTGCAGCTTCGCCCGCAGTACTTCGGGACGATTGTGCAAGCTGATCTCAAATACCTCGGTTGCTACCCCCTCCGGTAGAAAGGGTTTGATTTCATCGATCATTACCCGGCACGAGATCAGCTTGGACGGCATTAGAGTTATGGTGTCCTTCGCCGAAATTCAAAACGAGCGAGAAATTGGGCGCCTGCGCGACTGTAGATAAAATTGTAACTGCGAAAGCACCCAGTTTCAATCAAGCAGGCCGCAAATGCTTCAACGCCGATCACTTAAAATCCAATTTTGGTGGACTAGTTTTCGAGGAGTAGATCACTTTACATCCCAGAAATCAGGAACGGGTTCCGAGAATTCAAAACCCACCGCACTCCTATTTAGGTAGCTCCCTCTGTGGCCGACCACGCGACATTTCTGTTCCTTGTGATTTGCCTTATTGATCAGCAGTAGTAGATGGCCAGGCCTCACGGTCGTGGTGAGGGTAATCAATCCGCCATGGGCATTCACGCGCAGGGCTTCTGTCGATTCGTGAAATGGCCCGTCTTGAGTGCTGCACCCATAGACGAACACCGGCGCATACGCCCAAAAGCGTGGACCACACCGGCGATCGGGAACCGACGCGATGTTTCTTTGTGATGATTCATTCGCCTCTTGTTCCACAACTCTTAGTGAATCCCAGATCCTGCTCATGGCTTGACTCCGATTCCATGCTTTCCCTCAGGGAAACTGGTCTATGCCCCACAAGGCGAGTGCCACTTTGCTAAGACTGTCGTAGATCAATTATAACCCCAACGGGCGGCGGAACCGAGAGGAGGCCGGATATCGAGGCTCACGCTCTGGTCACAAGCGTCCGTGATAGATTCGGCTAGCAGTTGCAGATCGCACTCCTATGCTGGATAATTTAAGATAGTTAAAAACGTAGTCCCGAGCCGTCCTGGCGGCTTGCATGGTCATTTGCCCCAACTGTAACAATGCAAATTCGGATTTCGCCGCAAGTTGCTCTCGATGCAGCACTCCGATGCCCGAGGGCAGTTCCGCAACAATGCAGATGGTGGACCCGACCGCTCTCCATGCGGGTAGCGATTTCGGTCCGCGTTACCACATCGAAAAGCTCCTGGGCCAGGGCGGCATGGGCCGCGTGTACAAAGCGCACGACAAAGAGCTGGATCGCATGGTAGCGCTGAAGGTCATCCGCCCGGGCGTCGCAGGGGAGGTGGATGCCCTGAACCGCTTCAAGCAGGAATTGGTCCTCGCCAGCAAAATCTCTCACAAAAACATACTTCGCATTCACGACATGGGCGAAGTGGCCGGCATGAAGTTCATCACCATGGCCTACGTCGAAGGCCAGGATCTTCACCAGCTGATGAGGGACAACCCCAAGCTTCCGCTGGAGCGAGTGCTGAAATTCGCTCAGCAGCTTGCAGGGGCACTCGCGGCCGCACATGCCGAAAACGTCGTCCACCGCGATCTGAAGCCGCAGAATATCTTGGTGGATGCGAACGACCAACTCTACATCGCAGATTTTGGCCTCGCAAAATCCTACGCAGAAGGCGCTGTCGGTATGACGCAAACCGGAGCTTTTTTGGGGACTCCGCGCTACATGTCTCCGGAACAGGCCGAAGGGAATCCAACCGATGGGCGCTCAGACTTGTACGCCTTGGGCCTCATTCTCTACGAAATGGTGACCGGTGACGTCCCCTTTACCGGCGAATCCACGCTCAAGGTGATGTATCAGCGGCTTCAGGAACGACCGAAGAATCCGAAGCTGGTGAATCCTACGGTCCCGAACTGGCTCGACGACATCATTATGCACTGCCTTGAGAGGGACCCGGCGGATCGTTACCAAAATGCGTACGACATCCTGACGGACCTGCAGAGCGCCCAATCCGTGGGTGGCGCTTCGCGCACCTTTTCCCGCAGCGCTTCCCGCAGTGTTTCCCGCGGTGGTGCCAGCATACAAATTCAGCTTCCTGAGTTCGCAAACCGCCGCTGGATCTGGGTCGTCGGCGGTGCTGTCGCCGCGGTGATCATTGTTTCATTGGCCATTCCGCCGGTGCGCCACCTGATTCTCGGCCGCGGAGGGAAAGCAGGCACCTCGAGTGTTTCCAGGGTTCGTCCCCTTTCGATCCCCGGGGGAAAAGCAGGCACCTCGATTGTTTCCGGAGTTCCTCCCCTTTCAAACGGTCGATTCGTTGCCGTTCTACCTCTCCAAATCCTCGGAGATTCGTCGCAGCTTGGCTATGTAGCCCAGGGCATCGAAGAGGCACTTTCGTCAAAGCTGTTTCAATTGAAAGACGTCCGAGTCACCCCCAATGACGTAACCGACAAGCAGGACCAAAAGCAGCCTTTGCCAAAAATCGCGCACACGTTGGGAGCCAACTTATTGGTGCAAGGCGTATTGCAAGCCGCAGGGGACAAAATGCGCATCACCATGAATCTGGAGGACATAGCGGACGGCAAGAGACTGTGGAGCGGGGAATTTGACGGCGTTGTGGCCGATCTGTTCACGCTCGAGGACCAAATCTACAATCAGCTCGTCTCGGCACTCGATCTCAACCCTACAAACGATGAGCTTGCCTCAGCGGAGGCCCGACCGACCGACAACGTCGCTGCGTATGACCTATATCTACGGGGGCGCAATTCCATGCGCGGCCACGACGACAAAAGCATTCAGTCGGCACTGGATTACTTCGATCAAGCGCTGAAGGCGGATCCCAAGTTTGCTCTGGCGTATACTGGCATTGCTGACGCAAGTCTGCGGATGAACTCGATTAAGAAGGACAGTCTTTGGACACAGAAGGCTCTTGCGGCTGGCCAACAAGCGCAACAGTTGGACGACAAGTTGCCGGAAGTTCATGCCACCCTTGGCAGCGTCTATAGGGCGACGGGTAGATACTCGGAAGCAGCCGCTGAGCTGACCCGTGCTGTTTCGCTGGCGCCGAATTCGGACGAAGCTTACCGCCAGCTCGGCAATACTTACCTGAAAAGTGGCAATGGCCCAGCAGCCATTGAGGCTCTACAAAAAGCCATTCAGCTGAATCCCTACTACTATGTAAATCAGAATGCATTAGGCAGCGCATATTTTCAATTGGGGGATTACCCGAAAGCTTTGACAGCGTATCAACGGGTCACTGAGCTGCAGCCGGACATTGATGAGGGATATGAAAACGTAGGAAATGTCTATCTTCAGCAAGGCAAGTATCAGGAGTCGATCCCTTATTTTCAGAAAGCCCTTCAAATTGAGCCCTATTTCACGACCTACTCGAATCTAGGAACTTCCTACTTTTTCCTAAAGCAATACTCAAACGCGGTCGGAATGTTTGAAAAGGCATTAGCACTCAGCCCCAACGAGACCATAACAGCTCTCAATCTAGGCGATGCTTACCGGTCCGCCGGACAGAAGGACAAAGCCCGCGACACATACCAGCGAGCCATCTCCCTCGGTTATAAGGAATTGCAAACGAATCCCCAAAACTCCGACGTAATGGGCGCAATAGCCCTAGCTTACGCGAACCTCGGAGATAGCCAGAAAGCGGAGACCTTTATAATGCGAGCACGAACCATCGACAAGAACAATGTCGAATACATTTACATTCACGCAGAAATTTATGCACTTTCTGGGAAAACCGCCGAAGCCTTAAAGGCCTTACAAGACTCGCTAGAGAAACACTACCCGGCAGAATCCGCCGAGCAAGACGTGGAATTGGACAGCCTTCGTGCAAACCCCGAATTCACGGCACTAATCAAGAAATATGCCGCGAAGTAGTGTCCAGAATTTGGTAGCGTCAAGAATCTTGAGATAGAAGGGTCTGTCCCGCCCTCTCTGGTCAGGCTGGCTCCCCCAAGGGCCCTGCGCCCTTCTTTTGCCAGCCAGGCCCTCCTTTTTTAAAAATGTGCGCAAGAAAGCGTACGTCATTTGGTGGGGTTGTCCATCGCGCTGCTTCCCCTTTCAGGGAGGTCGATTGGATGGCGGAGCGAGGGACACTTGGGGTTTGAGAAGCCCCAAAATCGCAAATTCCTAGTCTAAGACGAATTAAAGAACCTCAGGTTCGAGACGTGTGGAGGCGCCGTCTGGTACCAACAAAAAATAAAATAAGTCCCGTGCCGAAAAGAAAAATCGAGCCCGGTTCCGGCGCATCCGAAATAAGCGGCGTTTGAGTAACATCGCCCTCTTCATCGGGAATCATATAGCCGGGGCAAGTCGACCCCCCTGAGGCAAAACACGGCGGGCCGCCAGTATCAGCCGGAGTGTCGTACAAGTCGAATACCTCGGTGGAACCAACAGCTTCTGACGAGCAATTCGTCCAGATATTGGTTTCGCACTCAAAGAAGACAGGTTGTGGGACACTTGTAAACACCAGAGTCATACTATACAGATCCCCCACGCCATCATACACAAAATCTACTGGGGAACCATAAACCTCATCAAGGGTCCCTCCGGCAAAACAGACGGGTTCACCCCCACCACCGCAAGCAGGATCAAACGATCCGTTGATTTGAATGAGAGGGTCTACTGGGGTCTGAGCGTAGGCCACGATAGCCGAACTCCCGAAAAGTATCAAGAAACAGAACGCGCGAGCTAATTTCATGGGCGCCCCTTCAAGAAAGCTAAACCGCCTGTATCCTAGCACTTTCGGTTCCAATTCAAATCGCAAATCAAGAGGCTAACTTCTTTTCTTGCAGCGCGGTTTTCACGTGATCCGTGACCGAAACCTCGCTATGCGCAACAGCTTCGTCAAATTAGGCACGCCATGCGCTATGGAGTCTAGTGAGACATAGTGGTACCGCCTCGATGATGTGTCAAGTACCATTCCTTCTTCGACACTTACAGGACCATCAGTACTTGCTCCGGTCGGAAGGAGGATGGTAGCTTTTCCCCCCGGGGGCTCCTCTCGAGAAGAGACAGAGATTGATCGTCCCGAACTCTATCCGAGTTCGGGCGAGAGCCGCTGCTTTCTCTTTTTCGGGTTTTACAGGCGGGGCAACTTCTTCGTCAGGAGTAAAGCTTAACTCGTTCGACCTGAACCAGGTCGTACGGGCATTGGTGAGAATCATGCTGCTGTTCAGTGTGTATCTCGGCTAGCAAGGTTTCCATGGGAAAGCGGAACAAAACCGCGGACTTGAGATGCCCCTCCTGTGGGAGCAAACGAGTCCGCATGTCTCATCGACATGGTTTTGTGGAACACACCTTCCTACGATTTCTCCGGCAGCATCCGTTCCACTGTGTCGATTGTTATAAACGCTTTTATAGCCGTTCTGAGCTAAGTGATGGTCAGCAGCGCCAATCTTTTGTGGTGGCCGATCGCCTAAAGCAGCTGCTGCAGGATCAGCCTCTGAAGACAAAGATTCCGCAGGATGAGCCTCTGAAGACAAGGGTTCCGCAGGATCAGCCAAGTCTGAAGACGAAGATTCCGGTGAAATCGAGCCAAGTGGAAAGACGAAATTTCAGTCGTCTGCGCTGCCAGATACCGGCGCGGGTTGTGGTCGACTCGGGTTCGTCCTTAACCGGTGTAGTTACTGGCATCAGCCTGAATGGCTGTTTCATTGAGTCGCTGACTACCGTTCCCGTCGGAAGCGAAATTGAGCTCTCTCTGGAAGTCAGAGATGGAACGCACAGTCGAGCACTGGTCCGAAGGTCCGTTCCGGCCAGGGGTATGGGAATCGAATTCACCGTCATGACTGTACCAAACTTCCGAAGGCTTCAGAGCATTGCGAGGGACTCGGTTCGGCTCCATGTGTAAATCCTTGACCACTACGTGCCCTCAAGCGAGCAATCGCAAAACCAGACCGCTCATGGGGAGAGGGCGCGCTCCGGGTCCGACAGACCCCAAGGCCTTAAGGATGAAAGGATTCGCGTGGAACCCAGGGAGCAGAGGCAGGACAAAGTTGACATTTATTTGGCTGCGAGAGCAAGGTAGCCAAGGTCGGCTGAACAGCTACCAACGCTCCTCGTTCTCGATGCTGCGAAGAACTCGAGGAACCCATGATTGAAAAGTCGCTCTCGTCCCCCCCGGAGAAACGTCATTACTCACGGCGACCTATAACCGAATATGTTGAGTTGGACGAAGACAATGGCGGGATCATTCTCGACGCGAGTGAAGCTGGATTGCGCGTTCAGGCTGTTCGCGATTTACAGGCTGGCTGCTCCGTAAGAATGCGTTTCCAGCCTCACCAGACCAAGAGCTGGGTCGAAGCAAATGGACGAATCGTCTGGACCAGCGAAACGAAAAGGCTTGCCGGAATAGAGTTCTCTGATCTTCCCGATGAGGGGCGCCAAGTATTAAGAGAGTCGCTCAGTGAACCATCTTGGCGCCTCGTAAGCAATCGAGGTATCGATGGCGCGGAACTGAGAGCCGCCAATCAACCTAGCGTCATAGCGACAACACATTCCGAAGTCATGAGGACGGATTCAACCTCAAAACGACCATTTGACAACGGGACTGTCGTTCTCTTCAGGTCTAGCGTACCAGACGTCACGAGACAGGCACTGCCCGCCCGCATTTTTAAGACCGCGGTTGTACTTGCAATTCTCTGTGTGCTTGTTGCGGGGATCATCGGTGTGTTTCGGCCAAATATGGCATCTCGTGTTTTCGGGACAATTCACAACTTTGTTTCGGGCAAGGGTGCTGCGGCTCGGCCCACGGAAGGCGTCCGCGTCTTGCCACCCGCTGTCCCCATTCAGCGAGAGCCTGAATCGAGCGTCAGTTCGATGAGCTCCAAGCCATCGCCGCCCCTTCCCTCGCCTTCCCCTCGCGACCTTCCTGGCACCGTGCTTCAAATAGCAGCTATGGCGCATGTGGAAAATGCAAACGCGCTGGATGAATCCCTGCAGAGGAACAATTTCCCGGCGTTTGTGTCCCGGCGGAGTGCAGATCGTTTTTACAAGGTTTTAGTCGGTCCGTACGACGATCCTCATTCTGTTGACATAGTGAAAGAAAAGCTTACGATGCAGGGAATCAAAGCTATTGAGACACGCTGGTTGCCGTAGCAACTTGCCGCTGGAATCCAACACGTCTACGGAGATCGTTCCCTGATGAACATCGAGCCCAATATAAATGCGTTTACCAGGAGTTAGACTGTTGGCAACTGCATGAACATCGCCATCTACTACGGGGAACGAAAATCCTCCACTCCGGTGGAGAAATTCAGCCAGGGGATAACATTTCATCGGGCCGTTAGGGCAACATTCTTACATTGTGCTGCCCGTGTGCGGAGGTAAAGAATGCGACGCAGGGTGCTCGCCGGACTTATCTTGTTGGGGTTTTTGTGTCCCGTGGCGCTGGCAGGCGGTCCCGATGTAGCTGCGCTCTACCAACAGCGGTGTGCGGTGTGCCACGACCATCCGGAGGGGCGGACACCGTCTCGAGACGTGATTGCCGGGCTGGCGCCACAAGACGTGATATTCGATCTGACGTTCGGCGTGATGCAGCCTCAGGGCTTGGGGTTGAGCGCCGAAGAGATTGCGGCCATCGCTGCTTTTGTCACCGGCAAGGCGTCCACGCCCGGCGCCCAACCGAACCCAGACGCCAATCGCTGCGCGGATGCCGGCCAGCCAATTCGCGTTGATGGCGCCGCGTGGAACGGATGGGGCCGCGATGTCGTTAATTCGCGCTACCAGCCGCGGCCGGGAATCAAGCCGGAGGACGTTCCGAAGCTGAAGGTCAAGTGGGCCTTCGCGTATCCCGGGCCGCTGGTCGGAGCGCAGCCGACCATTATGGGCGATCGCCTTTACGTCACGAGCACAACCGGGCTGCTTTATTCCCTGAACGCGCAGACGGGATGCACATATTGGAAATTCCAGGCCGAATCGGAAATCCGCGCATCCGTCAGCGCCGGCCCGCTGCCGGGGTCCTCTCCAGCGAAGTTCGCAGTCTATGCCGCCGACTTGATGAAGGCGTTTGCGTACGGGGTGGATGCCACCTCGGGAAAGCTACTTTGGAAGACAAAGCTGGACGATCATCCGCTGGCCCGGATTACGGGCGCTCCCACTCTCTACAAGGACCGGCTGTATGTACCGGTTTCATCGCAAGAAGAAGGATTCGGCGCAGTGGACACCTACGAGTGCTGCACATTCCGCGGGAGCATCGTTGCACTCGACGCATCCACGGGCAAGATCATTTGGAAGACTTATACAATCAACGATCCGGCGCGACCGTTCAAGAAAAGTTCCGCGGGAGTTCAAATGTACGGTCCGGCCGGGGTGGCCGTATGGTCGGCTCCGACGATCGACGTAAAGCGCAACGCGATCTACGTGGCCACCGGCGATTCCTATACTGATGTCGATACGGAAGCCTCGGACGCGATCGTCGCGATCGACATGGAAACAGGCCGTATCCGGTGGATCAATCAAGTCACCGAGCACGACAACTACCTGTTTGGCTGCCCGGTGCCCGGAAAGGGCATCTGCCCGGATCCCGTTGGCCCCGATTATGACTTTGGAAGCTCGCCAATCCTCACCACGATGTCGAACGGCAAGCAGGTGATCCTAGCGGGTCAGAAATCAGGGATTCTCTACGCCATGGATCCAGACGATCGCGGCAAGATTCTGTGGGAAGTCCAGGTCGGGCCGGGCGGCATGGGCGGCGGCATCCTCTGGGGCTCCGCCGCCGACCAGGAAACAGTCTACGTGCCCATTGCGAATCGGTCGGATAGCAGCCTTTCCGCACTAAAGATCGCCACTGGTGAACTGGTTTGGCACAAGCCCGCGCCAGCCGGGGTATGCAGTTGGGGAACGCGAGGTTGTGCGGGCGTTGAGTCGGCAGCGGTCAGTTTAATTCCGGGCGTCGTATTTTCCGGTTCGGCAGACGGACACCTGCGCGCCTATTCGACGAAGGACGGGGCGATCGTCTGGGATTTCGATACCGCGAGAAAGTACGACGCGGTGAACGGTGTTCCCGCGAACGGGGGCTCGATCGGCACCGCCGGGCCAACCATCGCGAGCGGTATCCTGTACGTAAACTCCGGAGAGGGCCGTTTTTCCGGACACCGCGGAAATGCTCTGATTGCATTCACCGTCGACGGGAAGTGATGCCGCGCCCGGGCGGACATTTCCACGGCTTCAGCCATGGCAGCGATCCACCAATGCTGCTCTTACGAGAACCGAAAATCCCGAATCGAATGACGTGAACTTCAGACGCCAACCCAGCGTACACCACATGCGCAAATGATGTACTTTGCTCGCGAGCTGTATTGAGATCTAGAAAGGAGATTTCGAATGCAAACACGATTCCCTCAGTGGACGAGACGGTTTCAGAAAACTCACGGAAAGATCTGGCGCGCATTTCAAAAACTTGGAGAGGAATGTCATCGTGCCGGTCCGCTGGACGCTCGCTCTCGGCGGCTGGTCAAGATCGGGATTGCCGCAGGTTCCGGCTCCGAAGGTGCGATGCATTCCGCGGTGCGAAACGCCTTGGCCGAAGGCGTCTCGCGGGACGAGATTCGCCACGCCATATTGCTGTCCATCACCACAATCGGATTTCCGAATGGCCAAGCGGCGCTTAGCTGGGCGGAAGATGTGATGCGCAGAAAATGAGGGACTTCCCGCTTCTATTCAGAGCGGCGGACCAGGTTTCTGTCATTAGCAAATTGCAAATTTCTAATGCAATGCTTGGCGGCGATAAACTGTCGATTGTCCTGGGTTTTTGTGAGGGGAAAAGGACCGGGTTTTCTAATCCTGTGAACTTTGACAGGTTTTGATTTAGATTGAAAGGCATCGGAAGGCAACAGCAGATTCGCGGGGAGCAAGAACGCACGCGAAGGCGAGGGCTACCTGTCTTAGCGACCGCGATTGGGGCGAAGAGCAGGAGAAGTCCAGCTACGCCTCTCGCTCGAGACGAGAAAAGGTCTGGATTGTACCGAGGGGATGATTTATCTTTTGTCCTCTGTTGCGAAGGTTCGGGGTGAGCGCCAGCGATGAAACATCCCCTATACCCTTCGGCCCGATTGGCAGTTTTGTTGTGCATTTGTGCCAGCTTCGCCCCTGATGTTTGGGGCGCGGCTGCTCCTCGTCCATCCCCCACTGAAGAGCGCGGAGTTCAGTCTTCCGAAGGGGCGACTGTCGTGATCCCAGGCCCTCTGCGGTCCTTTTTGCGCATGGCTGCGATCAGTCAGAAGGTCCCCCCCGAAGAAGTGATTCCCATGCTTGTGCGGAACGTATCGTTGCAAGGTTATCGTGGTCCGGACCCCAGGAGTCGGCCAACGGAATTTCTGATCTTGCTGAGGCGATACGTGGAGCAGGCGAGAGAACTGGCCGCCCTGGCAGGACCCGACAGCGTTATCCGTGTTTCCACTTGCGATGACGCGAAGCAGCTACTCCAGACCCTGGGCTATCGTACGCGGCCGGACTGCGGACGAAGTAACACTTCCCTGGAGGCTGCCGATCCACAAAGGGCGTTTCTTACGATCGACTCCGGGTTCCCTCTAGCTGAACTCGAGAGGACTCTCCAGGGAGGCGAGCCCTTCACCTACGCGTTCCCAAACTCCCGGGTGCCTGTGCTTTTGACGGAACGCGATTGGACGGCAGCTACTGAACAGGGCAGCAAGAACGCCCAGAGCGCCGGAGAGTTGATCGACACGCTTCTGCACGATCATGCCCTGCCTCGTCTTTACTATGCCTGGGCTCACATGGATCCGGGAACCCAGGTTGCTCTACAGCAATCGCCGGGGCTGAAAAGACTGGTTCCCTTTGCCACTGCCCTGGACTTCTACGGCAGCTACATTCGCATCGAATCTGGACGCGTGATGGTACCTGGTGGCTCACGCGCCGAGTCAGAATGGAAGGACTTGGTCGGCGTGAGCCCGGAATCGCCGGGAGAATTCGTCCTGCGGCTCCTGGCAAAGGACAACGGCTGGCTCGCTGCGTACTTTGACTCACTCTCGCGTATCACTCCAGTTCAGCAGGCGCACTTCACCGAAGCTCCCCAACTGTGGCGTTTCTATGAAGCGCTCAGGGGAAAGGACGCTTCCCCCAGCGCCACGGGGTCCGTGTTCCGGCCCGATCCGGACCTTCTGCTCTTGATGACCCGGCTTCAGTGGGATTCCAACGGCGATCCACGCGTCCCCGGGAATCTACAAGTGTGGAGGAGCATTCTAAGTCAGAAGACCAATTCCAAAATGGCTCGTAGCGGCGGTGTGAGAGTCAGAAACTGGAATAATTCGCAGGGCTTCCTAGAAGCCCTGTTTGCGCTTTCTCGAGTGCAGCGGGACGGAGGGCCATGCCAAGCCTATCTAATGCTGAGTGAGCTCGACGGCAGGCGGTCTGAGGGGCATCGCTTGAGTCCTCAAACAGTCGAGATGATGGCCGGCAAGTTCTCTGAGTTCAGCAATCAGTATTTGATCTTCTCCGAGTTTCCAGAGTTGGGCGATGGGTCCATCGCCCTCTTTCTAAAGACAGCCGAGGCCCTTGAGAGAATTCCCGACCATACACTGCGAGGGAACGCGATGGGAACCTTTCAAGCCAATATTGGGTTGTGGCAAATTTTGGCCCGCCAGGACCAGATTGCGGGTAGCAAGCAGGACAATTCCTGGCAGGAAGTGATCAGGCCCTTTGCCCAGATCTCTTCATCCGCCCAGCTTTTTGATGCCGGGCGCAAATCACTGGGAGAACTGCTGAGGGCGGCCACTGGCGAACCGAAGGGATCCCAGGACGAAATCGTCGACTTAATCGCCGGTCCTCGCCAAACGACTCCAGAAGGTCAGCGAGTGCACGAGCAAATGGCCGACAGGATTCGCGCGGTGCTGGACGATCAGCGCTTGGTTTCCCTCGATACGCTATCGACGCTTGGCGACGGCCTGAATGCGATGGCGCAAGGAGCTCCCATAGGCGATAGTTTGGTCCCGCTTGCTGAAGAACTTCAGGAATTCCAGATGCCGCGTCCGATCTTTTCTCGCGGCGAGAGAACTGAGTGGGCGGCAGGAATTTACAACAACCGGCACACCGATTTGCAGATGCGGACGGATCTTGCGAATGTTCTGAGGTCGCCGACTTCCGGCGAGCAATTGCAAGAAGCTCGCGGACAACTTGCACCGTTCCTAAGGGATACTCTCGTGGGTTTGAACTACGCTTATTATGAGCCCCCTGGGGCGCAGGCCCTCCACAACAACCCGCTTCTCGTTAGGTCTCATGATTTCTCGGGTGAGACAGTCCTGGGCGGGGAAGGACTACTCTGGCAAACTCCCCGCTTGTTCGGAGTGGGGTCACCGGCAGGCGGTGGTGCGCACCTCGTCGGCTCGCTGGCCGACTTGCCTTACGTCCTGGCGCAGATGGAACAGGATTTCATCGCTCCGGAAAACGTGCAGGCTCTGATCTGGTCAGATTTGGTGCCCGGTGTTTTGACCAATGCCATCTTGCCGCGTTGGTGGGGCGTGAGCAGGGACGAGCTTCACGCGGTTGCACTTTATCAGCTTGTTGGAGAGGCACTTTTGACGGCCTCGGCGGGGAATGAGGAACTGCGCAGCAAGGTGATGAATATCTTTTCGGATCGAATGATTCCGCAAAGATTGGCATGGCTGGAGGAAGCTCTGCGAGAAGGGCGGCTGGCTGAGGTGTCTGCTCAAGTGACGCCATCCGACACGTTCTATCTGACGGCCGAGTTTCGACGGAGATTCCAAGGAGAGATCAATTCCTGGGGGCCGGCGGGGCAAGAATTGGAGAGTCTATCTCGCGAGCATCCGGAGCTCAACTGGGAACGACTGTCCCGCGACTTCGGTGTGCCGCATCCCATATTGGCTAGGACTTACGCCCGCGAATTGCTGAACGTAAAGCCGTTTCCCATGTTCGAGGGTTATTCCAGCCGACTGCTGGCCGAGACTTGGGATTCCACGAATCTGTACTGGGCCCGCTTGGCCGACGAGATGGGCTATCCCCCCGTGATGCTAAACCGTCTGGCCCCCGAGCTCACTGGTCGCATGGTCGCGAAGATTTTTGCCACCGACCTAAACGACTGGCCGGCGATACTTCGTGCAATGCGAGAGGCAGGAGAAGAGTTTCGGCAGGGAAAGGTTGCCTCCGTGCCCACGAAAGACGGTATTCCTCTCGGCCCTAGATAGCTCCGTTTGGGACGCTAGAAAAGCTGGTTCGGCCGACCGGCAAAGTGCAGTAGTCAGCGACATCGAGGACCGCGATGCTGAAGAGACTCCTTGTATTTTTCTGTTGTTTCGTGGGTCTATCCGTTCTTTCCGGAGCCTGGGCGGTGGCACAGGAGGGCGGCAAGCCGCATATTAGCGTTGCTGTCGACCTAGTGCAGTTGAACGTGGCGGTGACCGACAAGAAAGGGAACTATATCACCGGTCTCCGTCCGCAGGACTTCGCCATTACCGAGGACGGGATTTCGGAGGAGATCGCCACGTTTGGAGAAGGCAATGAATCCGCCCGCAGGGTATTGACCGCGACGTCGTCGGGTGGGAAGCCCCCAGTTCCCGCCCCCGACCACCAAAGAGACTCGGGGGAGCGCGTATCCGCGAGTGAACTGAGCTCGCTGGTCGGCGGCGCAAGCGTTTTCGTTCTCTTCGACAGCAGCAACTACATGTACCGCGGGTTTGTCTTCGCGCAGGATGCCATCGCTGATTTCATTCGCTCCCTGGAGGGCGCGGACAGAGTGGCCTTCTATTCCTACAGCCGGGATCTTTCCCGAGGCGCTCTTCTCACCTCCGACCGATCGCAGGTTTTACAGGGCGTGCGTACGACCGTCGCCGGAGACGATGCGGCACTGTACAACTGCCTCTTGTTGACGGTGCAGGACGCGGCGCGCTTCACGGGAAGAAAAGTGATAGTTGTCTTCTCAAACGGCCCCGACAACGCCAGCATGGTGCCACCGGAGGATGTGGCCGAATTGGCGCAATCGACCGGTACGACCATATATATGGTCAGTACCGAACAAGCACACTTGGAACCGATCTCCAACGCAGTCTTTCAACGCATGACCGCTGCCACGGGCGGCCAAGTATATTTTGCCAAGAACTGGAGAGAGGAACAGAACGCGTTCGCCTCGATTCGGGATGACTTGGCTCATCTGTATTCTCTGAGCTATTACCCGCAGCCGAATCCCAACCGCGGCTGGCGCACGATCACGGTAAGACTAGTGAGCGAGCCATACAAGAGGTA
>Ga0187872_10002727_pt1 | contig 15078 bp, 9 predicted proteins | sample June2016WEW_16_4_FD_132973 | JGI IMG/M metagenome (GOLD analysis project Ga0187872, IMG submission 132973) | Peatland microbial communities from SPRUCE experiment site at the Marcell Experimental Forest, Minnesota, USA - June2016WEW_16_40 | ecosystem: Environmental > Terrestrial > Soil >...
CTCATAGTCGTCATACGCACGCAAATAGACCGAGTCGCCTTCGCGGCCGGACTCGGTCATCCCCATCACGTCCACGAAGAATTGCAGGCTCTCCTCGGGTTTCGGAGTCAGCAATTCCAGATGACCCAAATGGGCCACATCCATGATCGGTCGACTTTGCATGTTTACCCAACTCCTTACGTTACGCGGTGCATACGAGATTGAGCAGCAGGTTAGAGCGCAGAGAAATTATCCTGTCAAGCGATGCATACATTGAGAATTCATTCGAAGGATTGATCAGAGGGCTCAACTCGAAAAAGCTCCCCCATTAAAGAAATGCCGCCCGGCAGGGTGGGTGGGACCTCTGCCGAGCAGCGCACGGCGCTCCGAGAAAATCGGGGGTGCAGCGCCGGGTTTGGCCGCACTGTATACACAAACATATGGTACGTATGCAACAATAATCGATGGCTGATGACGGCAAGACCGGTCGGAACTTACTAGTCGTCCCAGCCAGACCTCATACCGTACGGGACCGGCCACGCTAACCCTTCTATTTGACGGATCTTGCCGTTCTCGATCTTAAACAATTGGGGGGTCAGGTAGGTAATCGGTCGAAGAAATTCAGGAGGCACAATCACCGGGCCGATTCCAGGCACTTGCACTGACTTCACATCGCCCTCGTCATCGAGGAGCGTGAGGACGAGAACGACGCCGTGGTCTTCATCCACAACCAGCTGACGGCGGTCACGCCCCTTTGAGAGCGCGCTGAAAAAGCCGCTGTCGAGTTCTTGACTGCAACTCTGACCGAAGACTCTGAATCCGGGCTGTGCAGGGTCCACCACAGGACCACCAGTGTTGTTGGCAACCATAATGCCGTTTCCCCGGTGGGAGCAGTGCTCGGCGAACGGCACGATGGAGGCCTTGCTCTGCTCGTACCCGTCGAAATAACGATTGACTGCTGCGATCATTTGGTTGCGCGGAGTACGCGTGGCCGCAGTTGATCGCTGCAGGAGAATGGGATCAGGGGCTATGAACCCTCCAGGTTTCAATTCATCGATCATTTTGGGCGTCATGACGCCCGCAGTGTTTGCACCCAAGCCTCCTGATCCAGGTCTCAGCTGCTCTCGGACGATGATCATTTCGATCTCGGTGATCTGCCGATCTTCTACCTTGAGCCGCAGCGCCATCATTCCGAAAAGGGTGCCCTTGAATTCGTTGAAATCGCCATAATACCCTGCTTCACCGGTCGCTGGGTCGGCGAGATATACGCGGTATTTGCCGCGGCCTGTGAAAGTCTTCCAAATGCCTTCGCCCGGCTTCACGATCTGCCCGTTTTCGGTGTACTTGACGTCCGGAGCGAGCGCAATGCTGCAAGGACAGCGTGAATTCAGGGCGTCGAAATACTTATCGATGAGACCTTTTAAGCAATCTCGATCGCACGCGGCCGAACGAACAGGACGTGATGGGGAGGATAACAGGACCGATGATTTCCCATCATCGGGCGATGCCGCGGCAGAAACTGCGATGCCGTAGCTTGCAACAAACAAGACGGTGAGAAGCGCACAGCCTAGAAAAGCCTTCCGCATGATGATCTCCGAGCTTTCATTTGCCAAAAGCTGGTCGAGAATTGAACGGCACTTCATACATGGTCATTTCTATTAATCGAATACTTCCATTTTCAATCCGATAGGCCTCGTTCGACTGGTTTGTGCGAGGTGTCATGAAATACGGGGGAACTTTCCAGACGCGGCCGTCGGTCAGATGCATCTCCATTACCGTCCCGTCGAAATCGAGATACGCGGACGCCAGCACGGCACCGCGCTCCACATCCACCACTAGATACCTTCGGTCACGGCATCCGGTAGTAAATCCGAGGAATCCGAGCTCGTACTGCGCTTTACAGCTCAGCATGGTGAAATCACTGATATCCGTGTCGGAGTGGCCATAGTTCTGCGGCTTCGGTTGATTGGTTGTCCTGACTGCGTCTTCGATGCGATTGCAGTCGTCGGCAAAGGCGTAAATGCCTTTACCATCGTTTTTCTCGAGAGCTTGATAGTACATGTAAGCGGCTTCCTCCAGTGACTCACGCGACTGTCGGCGCTCAGGTGGAATCGTTGTGAGCCAGCCCGGATCGGGCGCAGCCATTTTTTCGTATAAGGCGGCTCCGCGCGGATCATGGGCCACGAACTGCTCGGCCTCTGTAATAAGCTGATTTTCGACTTTGAGCCTAAGGATTAGGATGACGCCGACGCCATTTTCGTAAACGACGCCGATCAAGCCCACGTCACCACGTTCGGGATCGGCAAAGTAGTGCCTATAGGTACCCAGGCCGCTGGCGGTCGCCCACAACGCTTGCCCGATCTTGAGAGGCACATTGTCCTGGGCGTACCTGACTGTGAGCGACAGAGGCGCGCGGGAAGGATCGTGAGCCACCATCGCAGTGAGATATCTATCGGCCATTCCTTCCAGGCAGGATCGATCACACTGCGGAGAGGGCCGGGGGCCATCCCCGTTGGCCGCGGCCCTCGTATCTTGGGGCACGCCTGAGCGATCGCGGGCAGTTCCCGTGAGGGTATCCATGCTGGCCGACTGGGCCCTGAGAGGCAGAACCCTCATTGTTGTCATCACAAGGGCGGTTAACAGTGAAGCTACAACCAGGCGCGAACGCAGCAGTTCTCTCAACTTTCATAATCCTTTCTCAGGAAGTCTAAGCGCTTGGTCGGGCACTCCGGCAAAGAATTTTACGTCAGCAGGGCGGTGTGGGATTCGTTATTTTTCACATTCTCCCGCTGGCCCATGGGGCAGTGTCCAAGGCTTTTCTATGCGCAGACGTCAAAATGAAGAGAGCGCGAGCGAGCCGTCAAAGAGTTTGCGAGAATCATGCTCGGCAGGGAAATATCTTCATAGCTCCCTGACTCGCCGTTCTAGATTCTGCGGGAACCTGAACCTTAACGCAAAGGACTCGACTAACCTAACCGTGCAAGTGGCGAGCGGACGTCTCCGCTACCAAACCTGCCTCGTATAAGGCTTGCGCTACCCATTTGTAGCTAAGATGGATGCGATGCTTTCTCGGTAGCTTTTCGTAGAAGGAACGCACGCTGAGGTGAGAATACTTCTCCTGGTAGAGTAGGAGAACCTCCTCAACGGTTTCTAGGGGCACGTTCTTCTGACGAGGTTTGCCAATCGTCCTAACCCAGAAACCGTCGTAACCCCTCCTCCCGTAGAGCTGTCGCAAGCGCCCCATGGCGGGGTAAGAGATCCCAAGAACGTCCGCCGCCTGATCCCAAGTGATCTTCTTGGCGATTGCCCTTAGAACTACCTCTCGCATTTTCATGGTTGCAACACCCAGTGCGAGACAAACCGAGCCGATTCCAGATTGAGGTCTGGAATCGACTCGGCCATTGCCAAGTTAGAAGTTGAGCTTCAGAGCAAACTGGATCTGCCGCGGTGGCGTTGCGTTCAAATTAGTGTAGCCCGTTGGCACATCGCCTGCGGTCCCCAGTACTGTCGATGGCGGGGCAGGATTGAAGTGGTTCAAGATATTAAAGAACTCGGCCCGGAACTGCATGTTGAGCTTCTCCGTGATCTTCGTGTTCTTTAAGATCGAAAAATCCTGGTTAAAGATGTGAGGCCCCTGCAGACTGTTTCGCTCGACATTGCCAAGGTATCCGGCGTCCTGCGGAGTGTAGCAATCCGGGTTGAACCATTCATAAACCGGGAACGCCCCCCCCGGCGGAGTCACGAACTGCTTTACTAACTGGTTCCCTTTCTGGTTAGGGACGCACAGTCCGCCATCCAAGGTATAGTTGGGCCTCGTCCCCCACTGTTCGGTCAGCCCGCTGGGATCAGAAGGAAACGCGCTGTTGGCGATGTTCAGGGGCATGCCGGTGTTGAAACTGACAATCGTGGCAAACTGCCAGCCTTCCACCAGCCGATTTCCCTTGAAAGGCAGCGAATAGAGGGCGTTCGCGCTCAGGTTGTGGCGAATGTCGAAATTGCAGTTTCCGTAATCGTAACGTTGGTTGTAGGGGTCGGTCATAAGCTGGCCCCACTCCTCGAGGCTCGTGGCGAACGAACCATCGTCGATGCAATGCGAGTAGGTATAGTTCACCTGGCCGGAGAAATTCTTGGCGAACTGCCGGTTCAGGCTCACCTGCAGGGAGCTATAGCTCGACGACGAGGTAGTAAATTCCGTTACCCTCGAACCGTAATTCGAATTGATCGTGGTGATCACTCCGGTAGCATGATTGATATTCGTATCGCCGCAAGCCACCTCGAAGCACGCGCCCGAGTTCGGGTCACTGACGGTTGGGATCGCCGAGCAATTCGGGAACGTCGAGCACTCCAATGGATTTTCGTCGCGCTGCATCCACTCATGGCGACCGAGCGAACCAACATAAGCGACCGACAAAACCGTGCCGGCTGCGATCTGATGCTGGACGTTTAAGTTGAACTGCATCAAGTAGGGAGAGCCATTCGGATCCTGGTAACCCACTGCAGCGAATTCACCTGGCGCAGGGTTAGTCCAGCCGCAATATCCCGCAACGACAGCAAATGGATCAGGGATACATGGGTTGAAGCTAGCAGCGCGGCTGCCAAACAAATTATCAAACTCGAAGCTCGCCGCAGGAGCCGTGCCAATGAACCCGGATTCGTAGATACGGGCAGCCACAGGATCATGGAAAATGCCGAACCCGCCCCGGATCGAGGTCTTGTGATCGCTGAAGGGATCAAGGGCAAAGCCGAACCGAGGCGCCCAGTTCTGCGCATTGATGTTGTTGGCAAATACGTGTTTCACAGGCGTGAAAAGCCCCAGTGCACAATGCGCATATGCCGCTGTGCTTGTTGTCTGCGAAATTCCGGAGCAGTTTGGGAAAGTCGCAAGCGGGCCGATGGGCGGGAGAAACGACCCAGTGACGGTGCTTAGCGGCAGGTTGCCGCCAGCCCATCCCACGGGATTCGTGTCGTAATCGTAGCGGATGCCAAGAGTTAGCGTTAACCGGGACGTCAACTTCCAGCTATCCTGGAAGTAAGGCGCCATATTGATCTCTCGGAAATACCGAGTGGAATTTGACGCCCCAGGGTTGACAAAGTACCCCCAATCTGCAGTCCCCTGGAAGAAAGGCTCAAGGTACCCGAACGACCCGAAGCAAAAAACGACCGGGACGATGCATCCGAGGGTAGAGAAATTATTAGTGTTAGTGATAACGTCGGTGGTCGATAGATATGTCTGACCACTGGCATAGGCGAGCTGCAAATTGTTTGTATCAACTCGCGCGACAACGCCGCCCAATTCGAAGCTGTGCGCGCCATGCGTCCAGACAAGGTCATCGCCTCCGCTCCACTTGCTCTGAACGATGTCGTCCGGCCGGTCTGCATCCGGGCCCAATCCGGGAAAACCTACGCCGGCGATAGCGTTTACCGAAGCGCCTATATCAGCGTCGGGGCGCAGCGCTGCATCCGGATAGCCGGAGGCGGCCACGAAGTCGAGCGGGTCGGAGGTTAGCCCCACTTTTGATAGCTGGGCCGAAGTGAGGTGTTCCTGGGAGTAGGACGCCTCCTTGACGCGCGTGTAGCCGAAGCGCAGCGAGTTCACTATTGTGGATGACACGATGCGCCTCTCGGTGAGGGTCAGGAACTGGTTGCGCGTGTAGTCCATCTCGGGGAAAATTCCCGTCAGCGATCGCGGCCCGTCGTTGAGTCGCGCATCGTCAAAAGTATAGCGGCCAAAGATCGAATCCTTGGAAGACAAGACGTAGTCGATGCGGCCCATCACGTAGTCCTCGTTCGTAATCAACGGCGGGTCCAGGCTCGTTACGTAATAGCCACCAAGATCCAGCGGGCTACCCGTCGGCGGGGGCGTTTTCGTGGCGCAAAACGCGCAGAGCGAATAGAGTTTCATAAGGTCCGTCATGCGCGTCAAATTGGAGACCGCTAGCGCTGACGCATTGAACGCCGGAACCGCTACAAGAGGATTCGACGCGGATCCAGGCGTGCCGGAATATGGACCACCGCTGCATGCGGCAGTGACTTCTCCGTTGCCGAAGATAGCATTAAGGGGTCCCGCCATCTGGCTACAAGGCAGCTCGCCGTTCATCTCATAGCCCATCGGCATGTAAGTCGGAGCGAAGCTGGTTATAACTTTTTCGCGCAAGCCCTCGTAATTGCCGAAAAAGAACAACTTATCTTTCTTGATGGGACCACCGAGGGAGCCGCCAAATTGGTTTCTAGTGAAAGGAGGAGGTGACGGCAGAGAAGTCCCCGCCGCCGCGGCAAGCAAAGTTGCGTCTTTATCAGAAAGTGCTGCCGAATCCAGGTGATTGTTGCGGAAGTATTCGTACGCGCCGCCATGCAGATCGTTGGTTCCGGCCTTCGAAGCGGCGTTTATCACCACGCCGTTCCCGTTGAATTGAGTGTTATAGGTATTGGTGAGCACCTGGAATTGGCCGATGGCCTCGACGCCGAGAGAAGTGCCGGCGTAGCCGGAGCCCGTAGCGTGCTCCCAGAAATCGCGGACGTCAGTACCGTCCAATAGAAACGCCTGCCCGGTGGGCCTGGACCCCGAAACCGAGTAGTTATCTTGCGCGCCGTATAGGCGCCCAACCACGAAGTTTGCAAGATTCTCCGAAGCGGGCACCGTCGCCACGCCGGGCGCCAAGGTAATAAGCTGCTCGAAATTGCGTCCGTTCAGCGGCATATCCTGCATCTGCTGCGGGCTAACCAGGGTGGAAATCTCAGACGTCTGAGTCTCAACCTGTGAGGCGTTGCCCTCCACGGTGACGGTTTCGGATACTCTGCCGACGGGCAGGGAGAAATCCACAACGGCGGCGGCACCGACCGTGAGCGTGATGCCGGTGTGAACAACCGTCTGGAAGCCTGACTGCGAGGCGCGCACGCTGTAGCTGCCGACAGGAAGGTCAGCAATCCTGTAGCGTCCCTGAGAATCGGTCACCGTCGATTGCGAGGTGTTCGTCTCTACGTTGGTAGCCGCGACGCTGGCATTCACAAGTGCGGCGCCAGAAGGGTCCGTCGCAGCGCCTGAGATTGTGGCCGTTTCGGCTTGCCCCCACAGGCGATTTGCACTCAGACCACCAAACAAGAAAACAGTGAGTACACAAGCGTATGCATACCGCAGAACTCTCAAACCCCTCATTATCCCCTCCCTTTGGGCTTGCCCCTTATACTTGGATTCCCCTAGTTAGGCGGCTTATACTATTGGCGCCGCATGCTGTCAAGACAAAAGTGTATACATCGTATCAAGGCAGGCATTGATTCTACGTTCTTTCTCCTTTGGGCGAATGTACGAATCGTCATCACGTATACATATCTTGACATGCTGATCATTTGTCGCGTATCGTCGCGGCGCCCAGATACACGGGGAAAGCCGCTGTCTTCGGCAGGATGGCTAAGTTTCTTGAATGCCGTGCCATCCTGGAGGCGGCATAGCCGGGCGAGTCTGCCAGAGATTCCTTCTGCTTTTGCCTTGGTTTAGGCCAACGCCAAGGACGTTCGCCAGGACCAGAAGCTTTAATCATTGAGGGGAGAAACGATGAGCTTGGAGGATTTGGTACAAGGCGCTGGAAATCCGGTGACGCTGCTGCGCAATTCGCAGACTGGACCCTATGTCTACCCCGTGGTCCCCAGCGAGTTCTCGAACTGGAGAGACGAACAGCGCGCTTGGCAGCAGACTTGCGTGCTGTTCAATCAGTCGTACCACATGACCGATATGTACGTGCAGGGCCCCGACGCGCTCAGGCTTCTCTCCGACCTCGGTGTCAATAGCTTCAAGAATTTCGAGCCGGACAAGGCGAAGCAGTTTGTTCCGTGCAATTACGACGGCTACGTGATAGGCGACGTGATTTTGTTTTACCTCGATAAAGACCTGTTCAACCTGGTGGGACGCCCGTCGGTCCACAACTGGGTGCAGTACAACGGCGAAGTCGGCAAGTACAACGTGAAATTCGAGCGCGACGAACGGTCTGTCGCGCGGTCGGGTCCGATCGTTCGCAAGGCATATCGCTATCAGGTGCAGGGCCCGAACGCGATGAAGACGATCGAAAAAGTGACGGGAAAGCCGGCGCCGGATTTGAAGTTTTTCAACATGACCACGATCACGATCGCCGGGAAAAAGGTTCGCGCGCTGAGGCACGGGATGGCAGGACAGCCGGGCCTTGAGCTTTTTGGGCTGTGGGAAGACGGCGAAGCAGTGCGACTCGCCATCGTGCAAGCCGGGAAAGAATTCGAGCTTCGACAAGTCGGCGCGAGAGCGTATTCATCGAACACGCTCGAATCGGGATGGATTCCCTCACCAATGCCGGCAATCTACTCGGGCGAGAAGCTCAAAGCGTACCGCCGGTGGCTGCCGTCCAATAGCTACGAGGCGATTGCCTCTCTGGGGGGAAGTTTTTATTCGAACAACATCGAGGACTACTACCTGACGCCGTGGGATTTGGGCTACGGACCGATCGTGAAGTTCGATCACGATTTTATTGGACGAGAAGCTCTCGAGAGGATGGCCAACAAGCCGCACCGGAAGAAGGTGACGCTCGCGTTGGATGACGGAGATGTTACGCGCGCCATTGGCACCATGTTCAAGAAGAAAGACCGAGCCAAGTATTTCGACTTCCCCTCTGCCGTCTATTCCACGTTGCCATACGACAAGGTTCTGAGTGACGGCAAGGTCGTCGGGATATCCACATGGTGTGGCTACAGTGCGAATGAAAGCCGAATGCTCACACTCGCGGTCCTCGATAGCGACTACACCGAGCCGGGAACCGAAGTCACTTTTGTGTGGGGCGAAGAAGGTGGAGGATCGTCAAAACCGACTGTCGAGCGCCACGTGCAAGCCGAAATTCGAGCGATCGTCAGCCCTGTGCCGTACTCCGAAGTTGCGCGTACGAAGTATGCCGAAGGATGGCGCACCGCACAGAATCGAACGGAAACGGAAGTAGCGCGTCCGAAATGACGCTAACTACCCACCCGGTGACGTGCCGCGATTCCAGGGGACGATCATGAAGATAAATCGCCGGAAATTGTTGTCGCTGCTGGGAGCTTCTCCCGCGATTCTTGCCGCCTCTGTAGCTGCTCAAGAACAGAACCAGAAAGTTTCACGAGCGGCGACAGAAGCGAAAGTCGAAGGCCTCAATCCGCACGGGATGCCTCCCGCGATTCAGCTGGTTCCGATGGCTCCGCGGGCGGCAAGCCTCGACGGTAAAACAATCTATCTGGTATCGGACGGTTTCCCCGGTGCAGATCAGTTCCTCGATCAGATTTCGATCTGGTTCAAGAAGAACATGCCGAGCGTTACCACGCAATATCGCTTGAAAAAGGGCGGATTCGCCGATGACGATCCGGCGCTCTGGGCCGAAATCAAGGACAAGGGCAACGCGGTGATCATGGCGATCGGGCATTGGAGCACCTGCACACCAGCGACCGTCGGTCACTCCATAACAATTGAGAAAATGGGGATTCCCACGGCGCCGATGGTGACCATCGCGTTCAAGGACCTCGCGCTAAGCAACGCGGCGAAGCGCGGAATGCCGCACGAGCGCATCTGCTTCACACCGCATCCGATCTGGGGAAAATCGGACGCGGAGATGTATGCCTACCTCGAGGGCAAGGATCCGGTGAGCGGCAAGCCGCTGATGCCGGAAGTGATCGGCGCGCTGACAAATCCGCTGACGGCAGATGAACAAAAGACGGGCACAGTGACACCGTCGGTCGGGCCGCCGACATTCGTCGATACTGCGGACAACCTGCAAAAGTATTACCGCGACAATGGCATGACTGATTTCATGCCGATCATCATTCCGACGCAGGAAAAAGTGGACGCGATGCTGAAGGGCACAAGCCATGATCCGAATGAGGTGATTGGGGAATTGACCCCGGCGCGAGGATCGTTTCCGGCGTGGAAGTTCACGGTGAGGCAGGTGGCGATCAATGCGGTGATGAGCGGAGCCGCGCCGGAATATTTGCCGATTATTCTAGCGATCTCGGCAACTGGGCTTCCGTCGCTTTCGAGCTCGACGAATTCGTTCGCGACGGCGGCTGTGATTAACGGGCCCATCCGCGACAAACTGAACATGAATTACGGAATCGGCGCGATGGGGCCGTTCAATGAGGTGAATGCGGCGGTCGGACGCGCGTGGACGCTGGTTTCGAAGAACTGCGGAAATTGTGGCCAGCCGGGCGAAACCTATATGGGCACGCAAGGCAACGCGGTCAACTTCGGCAACATCATCATCGTGGAGAACGAAAAGGACAGTCCGTGGACGCCATTCCACGTACAGAAGGGTTTCAAGAAAGAAGAGAATGTTGTGAGCGTGTTTTTCGGCTATGGAATCGCGCAAGGCCAAGGAGGGAAAGGCAGTGCCATAAAACCCGTACCTCAGTTCGATCAAGGGTTGCTGTACAACTTCACCCCGCTCACGTCCATCTTCGGCGCTCTCTCGGTTCTGGATCCTCTGGTGGCGAATGATCTGGTGGCGTTGGGGTACGACACGAAAGAGAAACTCTGCGACTGGCTGCAGAAGAACGCAACCCTAACTGTGAAAGACGCGAAGACGATGCTCTTCACGGGAGGAGCTGCATTGCGAGGGCCTCAAGCTGCTTCTCTCAAGGATGATGACCTCATCCCTCGCTGGCCGAGCACCGCGCTGATGCACGTCGTTGTTGTCGGCGGCCAAACGAATCCCTACTATCAAGTCGCGAACATGAGCTACGCGAGGAGCGTTTCGATCGACAAGTGGATGTAGCTGGTTCAGGCGCTTCGATTACTGCGCCGGCTTTTTCTTCGGCAGAGGTCGCAGGACCGGCATATTTCTTCAGTTTCAGCCACCCTGCGCTCCAAGCGCCGTGTTGTTGCGAGCCAACTGTCGTTTCGCTTGCCCGCACCGGCGCCAATTGCGGGCAGACAGTATCCGAATCAGGAAGGATGTCAAAAAAGTCGTATTTGTGCATACATTATGTGTTTCTGAAGCACGTTTCTCGCTTCTAGCAAAAGAGATACGGTCCGGTGCCGTGCCTATTGGATACAAGTTGATGTTGACACCCTCGCCGAAACATAGTAATTAGCCTCAGCGCACGCGTTGTTATCGGTACCGCAGTTAGCCTGAACCGCAGAGGCTCTCATGACATCGGCTGCTCCGCATGACCCACCGTTTCGCGCCGACCATGTAGGCAGCCTGCTTCGCTCCGCGGAACTCAAGAAGCTTCGCAAAGACCACGCAGCGGGACGAATCTCAGCCGAGAAGCTGCGGACGGCTGAAGACGCGGCTATCCGAAAGATCGTTGCCCGGCAGGAAGAAGTTGGATTGCAATCCATCACGGACGGCGAGCTCCGCCGAGAGGACTTCTACACCGACTTTTTCGTGCGGGGACTCGGCGGTGTCGAAGTTCGCCAGGAAAGCACTGTCGCATATTTCGTCGATCATGAGGGACGCAAGATTCCCGTCCCGTGGACGCAGGTGGTTTCGCGGATGCGATGGCGTAAGCCGATTTACGCGGATCATTTTCAGTTCCTCCGCTCTATCACGAAGCGAACGCCCAAAGTAACGGTTCCTTCGCCGATCATTCTGCATTTCACATGCGGAGAAGCAGCGATTCGCAAGGCCGCTTACCCGGACATGGACTTATTCTGGACGGACGTCAGCGAAGCCTACCAGAAAGAGATGAGATCCCTGTATGAGGCTGGCTGCCGGTATCTGCAGGTGGACGATCCGCCGATGGCGACGCTCTGCAACGATAAGTTCCAGGCGATGATGAAGAGCCGCGGCGATGATCCTGAGCACGCCCTGAATAAGCTGTATCCCGAAATGATTAATCGCGCGTTTGCCAATCGGCCGCCCTCGCTTCATTTGGCGATGCACCTCTGCCGGGGAAACAACCAAAGCGGCTGGTTCGGCGAGGGAGGATACGATCCGATTGCGGATGTCCTCTTTAACAAAATAAACGTCGATTCGTATTTCCTGGAATACGAATCGCCGAGGGCGGGCAATTTCGAGCCGTTGCGATTCGTGCCGAAAAACAAGACGGTCGTGCTGGGCCTTGTCTCGAGCAAACTTCCCCAGCTCGAATCCAAAGATTTGCTGAAGCGCAGGATTGAAGAAGCTGCGAAATTTATCGACATCGATCAGCTCGCGCTCAGCCCGCAGTGCGGCTTTGCAAGCTCGACGGAAGGCAATCGTCTGACCGAAGAGGAGCAGTTCGCGAAGCTGCGTTTGGTCGTGGAAGTTGCGGACGAAGTATGGGGCCACAAAACAGGTTCTTCTCACAGTGAATCCCTTGGAACCCGTCGCGCGTTGTCGCCCAACTAGGAGAGCGCCATGAATTATCCCGCCACTGGATATCACCACATTACCGCCTGCGCGAGCGGCGCGCAGCAAGACGTCGATTTTTTTACGGGAATTGTGGGCCAGCGCCTGGCCAAGCAAACGGTGCTGATGGACGGCCGATTCCCGCATTACCATTTGTACTACTCGAATGCGAACATCGAGCCCGGCTCGATCATGACCACTTTTCCCTACAGCCGCCTCATGGGCCGTCGCGGCTCGGGTCAGGTGCAATCGATCACTTACACCGTCCCCAGAGGCACGTTGCCTTTCTGGCAAGAGCACTTCGAGCGACGCAAGGTTGAGTATGGGCCGATCGAGGAGCGCTTTGGACAACGCTTTATCCGCTTCAACCATCCTGCGGGGATGGCCTTCGAGGTCCTCGAGGATAAGGACGACGCGAGGATTGGCTGGAGCACACCGGACATCGGTCAAGGTGAGGCCGTGCGCGGATTTCACGGGACTGTGCTGTCCGTTCGCGACGTGAGCGAACAGGAAAAGTTCCTCGTCGAAGCGCTGGGTTTCCGCAAGACGGGCGTCGATGGCCGTTATCATCGTTTTGAAATTGACAGCGGAGGAGCGAATAAGACTCTGATTCTTCTGCATGAGCCCGATCGCGCGCCGGGCAGTTGGACCTTCGGCGCCGGCACGGTCCACCATATAGCGCTCTGGGTCGCCGATGATGAGGCGATGGCAGCGCAGAAGGCGATTTACGAGGAACTCGGCTATACGGATGCGTCTGAGATCAAAGATCGCTTTTACTTTCACTCGATGTACGTTCGCTCACCGGGAGGTATCTTGGTTGAGTGCTGCTGCAATGTTCCTGGAGGCTTTGAGAAGGACGAGCCGGCGGATCAATTGGGCACAAAACTTCATGTGCCTCCGTGGTTCGAAGATCGCCGCGAAGAAATTCTCGCGACACTTGAACCTATCACCGCTCCTGAGACTGCAACGTCGCGCGTCTGAAGATATCGGCGAAGATCGGAATCTGAGCCCGTGAAGCGAAGCAAGAACCGAATCCTGACCACGCACGTCGGTAGCATTCCTCGGCCGCCGCAACTGCGGCAACTCGCTGAAGCCGCGCAGCAGTCACCGCAGAATAAGCAGCAATATGAAGATGCCCTCCGCGAGTCCGTGGCCAATGTAGTGCAAATGCAGGCCAAAGTCGGGATCGATATTGTCAATGACGGCGAATTCGGAAAATCGAGCTGGGCGAACTACATCCTCGAGCGAATTACCGGGTTCGAACACCGCCCCGGTCAGTTGCGTCCCGTGTACTGGCTTGGACGAGACCGAGACCGATTTCCCGAAGTCATGGCGGCGGAATTTCCGTGGATGACAGAAGGAGTGCCCACGGAAGCGTGCGTCGGCCCCATCAAATATCGCGACCATACCTGCATCAATCGCGACATCGCGAATTTGAAGGCGGCGCTGCGCTCGGTGAATGTGGAGGAAGCCTTTCTGCCGGTCGTCGCGCCCGCGAGCTCGGCGTATGACGGCGTGAACGAATATTATCCGACCGAAAAGGAATACGTGTACGCGATTGCTGATGCGCTGCGCGAAGAATATCGCGCGATTTACGATTCCGGGCTGCTGGTGCAAGTCGACGACGCGGTGCTCGCCAATATGTACGATCACTACGTCGAGCAGAGTCCGGAAAAATATCGGGAGTGGGCCGGGCTGCGCATCGAGGCGCTGAATCATGCGCTTCAGGGTATTCCCGAGGACCGCGTGCGGTACCACGTTTGCTTCGGCAGCTGGCACGTGCCGCATCTGGCGGACGCGCCGCTCGAGGAAATTCTCGGCTTCATCCTCAGCGTTCACGCCGGAGCGTATTCGATCGAGGCGGCCAACCCGCGGCACGAGCATGAGTGGCGCGTCTGGGAAACAACGAAATTGCCGGAGGGGAAATTCCTGATTCCCGGCGTTGTGACGCACCACACTATTACGGTGGAGCATCCTCGCCTCGTTGCCGATCGAATTCTGCGCTTCGCGCGGCTTGTGGGACGCGAGAATCTGATCGCCGGCACGGATTGCGGCTTCGCACAGGCGCAATTCATCCAGCGCGCGGCGCCGTCAGTGATGTGGGCGAAATTCGAGGCGCTCGTCGAGGGTGCGCGGATCGCCAGCGCGGAACTGTGGCCGAAGCGCGCAACCGCCTAGCCGCTGAAATGATCAAGGGGGAACGGCTTGAAAACTGCAATTAAGAATGTCGCGATGCTGCTCGCGTCCCGCAGCTTTCCATGGAGGGACCGTGGAGCAAGTACGCGAACACACGAAGAAGGTGTGCCAGATCGTAGGCAAAGATGGCGGCTTTCCAAAGAATTTGGCACGTATTGATCACCATGCTGCTGAAATTCTGTTGAATTCGTTTGGTTAAGGAATCTCATCATCTTTGGTCACCAGATTCCATCTTCGCTGTCGCGGCACCGTTCGTTTTTCAAGCGTTGGCACGACCTACGCATGTCGATAGCCAGCAGGAGAGTTCACATGATTACGATCCGGCCGTTGTACGCAGCCGCGCTAATCTTCGCGCTGCGGGGATTGAGCCTGAATCCCCTACCGGCTGCGCAAGGTGCGGGACAGGAAGCGACGAGCTCCGATCAGGGCAAGACGCTATTCGAGGGAAATTGCGCCGGTTGCCATGGAATTGATGGAAGCGGCGCCATGGGGCCCAGCATCCGGCAAGCCGCAGCGAATCTCGGTCCCGAAGGGATTACGTCGTACCTTAAGAACGGCGTCATGGGCTCGGGGATGCCCACCTTCGGGC
>Ga0187872_10002728_pt1 | contig 15078 bp, 16 predicted proteins | sample June2016WEW_16_4_FD_132973 | JGI IMG/M metagenome (GOLD analysis project Ga0187872, IMG submission 132973) | Peatland microbial communities from SPRUCE experiment site at the Marcell Experimental Forest, Minnesota, USA - June2016WEW_16_40 | ecosystem: Environmental > Terrestrial > Soil >...
TTACGCGGCGAAATAGACCGTATCGACGGTGCGCCCCGCGTTCCCTCTCATTTAGCCCCCGGACTGCAAAAACATATCGCTAGCGAACAGAGAGCGCGTCAACAATGCCAGCAAGAATTACGGGAGGCTATCGCTTTATGGGCGGGACATTTAAAAACCAACGGCCAAGAGGACAGCGAAATATATCGTCAATTCTATTTTAATTTTGGTATGGATGTGATGACGGCACAAACCTTAGGGTCTAACGATGCAGACGCTTTATGGGATCAAATACAAGAATCTATTGCTAAATTTCGCAGCCCGTCATAACCTACAGGATTCAAGGATAACGAAGGGACACGTTAAATGCAACTCGATAACTGGGCAATGCGTTGGAAAATCCCAGGGGAAGCCATGGGAGAGCTAAGGGTTATCTTCGGTTTAGAAAATATCGGACTACCCAGCGTTAAACCCGGGGTATCTGAATCAGCGATTCAATCCGACCTTAGGCTTGAAGCGAGCGAAAAGGGCGCGAGGTTATGGCGAAACAACGTGGGGGCAACTTACGCACGTGATGGAACCTTCCTACGTTATGGGCTCGCTAATGAATCAACGGGGGTGAACCGCGAGATTAAATCCGCTGACTTGATCGGTATACGGCCTATCGTGATTGCGCCCTCAATGATCGGATGGACAATCGGCCAGTTCGTTAGTCGCGAAGTCAAGAAAGCGGATTGGCAATATAAAGGAACCGACCGTGAGATAGCCCAGTTACGTTGGGCTCAATTGATTATTAGCTTGGGCGGTGACGCGTGCTTTACAAATGGGAGAGGCACTTTATGAACCACATTAAAAATACGGCTACCGAAGTAGCATGGTGCAACGTTGAATTGAAAGAAGAATTTTATTTTAAAGATATCGAGCAAGCAGCCATAAACGGCAAACACGGCAACCGGCTAATGTGTTCGGATTGCGTGAATGCGATTATAGAATGCTTAGAGCTTCGAGCCAGTAGACAACTAGAGTATGGGGAGAGTACGTATGAAGAGAGCTAAGGCAGTATCACCGGAACAACGCAAGAATATTATTCTTACTGCCGGTATAAAGTTAAGTATCCGCATAGGATATAATGTCATTACACGGGATGAAGTCGCGCGATGGGCAAAGATATCAAGCCCGCTTATTTCGCGCTATTTTCCGCGCATGAAGCACTTACGATTTGCGGTTATGAATGCCGCTATTGAGCGTGAAGTGGTTGAAGTGATCGCTCAAGGAATCATTCTAGCCGACCCGCAAACTATGAAAATCTCGGAGGCGACAAAACAGAAAGTTTTGTCCCATTTCAAAACTCTACTATAGGAATTACACGACATGGAATTTTTACCTAAAGCATTTGAGGCATTAAATGAATATTCACAATTTATTATTTATCTCGTAACACCCCGCAAAGGCCAACTTCATAAAATGGACAAACTCCCGGCCGACTATCGGACGGGAGGGGTTGCTAACGCTATGAATCCTGAGATATGGACGACTGCAAAAACAGCGATTGAAGCCGCAAAACGTTGGGGTCATGCGTATGGCGTCGGGTTCGTATTCACAAAAGATGACCCGTTCTTTTTCCTCGACATTGATAGCTGCCTGGACGTAGAGGCGAATCGTTGGAATGAAATATCGACCCAGCTATGCGGAGTATTCGAAGGGGCAGCGGTTGAAATATCAAATTCCAAACGCGGCCTTCATATCTTTGGCAAAGGCGAAGTACCGACCCATAGCTGCAAGAACGCCGATTTCGGGCTTGAGTTATATACTCAAGGTCGCTTTGTCGCATTGACTGGCAATAGTGCTTACGGTGACTCCGGGACGGATTGCACCGCACAATTAAGTTGGCTAGTCGCAAGTTATTTCCCTGTTGGTAAGGAATCTATTGCGGGTGAGGAATCCGCCGATTTTCAATGGACAACCGAAGCGTGCGAGGAATGGAGCGGAAATGCCGACGATGAGGGGCTCTTAAAACGCGCCCTGGCGTCGAAAGGAGCAAAGGCAGTATTCGGTCGGGGGGCAACCTTCCGCGACCTCTGGGAAGCAAACGAGGCCGTTCTAACGAAAGCTTATCCGCCAACCGGAGAAGGTACTTATGATGGTTCAACCGCAGACATGGCGCTTGCCCAACATTTAGCGTTCTGGACGGGTAAGAATTGCGAAAGAATGCTTAGGATGATGGAGGGGTCTGCGCTTAAGCGTGACAAATGGGAGAGAGAAGATTACCTCCCACAAACGATTCGAAAGGCGTGTGAGAGGCAAAAGGAATATCTGATTGACAGACCGCCGCAGTATACAATGGCATTAGAAGAAATGGAAGAACCAAAGCCGATTTTGAGAGAAGGGACTACTTTCTTAACCGTCGAACAGCAAATGACTTACTTTTCGGGTTGTGTCTATGTGTTAGACGAACACAAAGTGATGATCAAAGATGGCTATCTTCTCACCCCCGACCGTTTTAAATCCTTCTGGGCGGGCTATGTCATGCCATTAGACGCCGCGAATGTTAAGACGACACGCAATGCCTTTGAAGCTTTCACGGAATCTCAAGCATACCGTGCGCCCCGAGCGCATTCTTGTTGTTTCTTGCCGAATCACAAAGAAGGGTCAATTATTATAAAAAACGGGCAAAACTTGGTTAATATTTATTTTGAGATTAAAACGCCGCGTGTAAAGGGAGACGTGACTTTATTTCTTAATCACATAGCGAAGCTTTTTCCTGTCAAACGTGATCAGGAAATTATTATTGCTTACCTCGCGGCGATTATTCAGCACAAAGGCGTCAAATTTCAATGGTGTCCGCTTATTCAAGGGGTCGAAGGCAACGGTAAGACGTTCTTAACGCGTGCCGTAGCGTTCGCCATTGGCGACCGTTATAGTCATTTCCCAAAAGCGGCCGAGATAGCGAATAAATTTAATGACTGGTTGTACGCTAAAATATTTATCGGCGTCGAGGACATTTATTTATTCGACGCAAAGACTGAAGTGTTTGAAGCCTTGAAGCCGATGTTAACCAGTGAACGTCAAGAAATTGAACCGAAAGGCGGTGCAAAGGTCACACGGGACATTTGCGCGAACTTCCTTATCAATACGAATCACAAGGAAGGTTTACGCAAAACACGTAATGACCGTCGCTTCGCTCCGTTCTATACCGCGCAGCAATCCGTCGATGACTTCAAACGCGACGGCATGGATGGCGATTATTTCACGGTTCTATATGACTGGGCAGAAGATAAAGACGGCTATGCAATGATCGCTGATTTTCTCGAAAACTATCCTATTCCTGCCGAGCTTAATCCTGCCGTGGGTTGCAAGCGGGCGCCAATTACCAGTTCAACTGAGGAAGCAATCGAACAAGGGATAGGTGCGGCAGAATCCGAAGTATTAGAAGTTATCGAAGAAGGTCGTCCAGGTTTTCGTAATGGCTGGGTATCCTCTAGGGAGTTAGATAACTTACTGAAAGAAATTAAAAGGGAACGAGCAATCCCCCGTCGTAAACGTCGAGCTATGATGCAATCGTTGGGCTATGACTGGCATCCCGCGCTTAAAGAAGGCCGTGCGACTAAGAAAATTCAACCGTATGGAGATAAACCCGCGTTATATATCAAACATGATCATCAAGATAAAAATCTAACGCTCATGAATGATATTGCCGAAGCTTATGCCAAAGCCCAAGCGGATGATTAATCGCTTTCTGGGGGTGACATACGCCCCCTATAGCGTTTATCCAGGTCAACGTCATCCCTAGGTATTAAAATGGCATGGCCGCATTCACAGCGGCCATGGTTAGGGTAGTGGCCTTGCTTCACCTTAGCGTTTATTCGTTGCTTACATACGCCCAGCTCTTTTGCTACTTGCGCGGTCGTTAATCGTTTCGTCATATTTTCCTCTTGTTTTATTTAAATCACCGACCTATACTGATTTTGTGTAATTCCTTTCCGTGTCAAAAATCCTGTAGAAGTCCCGTATAACCGGTATCGAAAGATATCGGCCTACGGTATTCCGTCTCCGTCCTAACTCCTTGATTCTAAAAAACTTTTCGACTCTTTTTGTCTGCTCAATCCGGAATATCCGAGATCCCATACTGCTACTTCCTGGCGCCCACATAATTCCCCCTATATACACCCAACTATAGCTTACCGTATACCACGTACTGCCGAGCCCTACAACATATATATACCGTATATCCCGTCTCTTATATAATAATATTATTATTATTATTAGTATAATTATATAGTTAATACAAGGACGGGATAGGTGAGACGGTATACGAACCGGTATAGACCGGTATCGGGACTACCTAACAATATTTGAACAAAAATTGATATTTTGGGTAAATTTTATTAGGGACTATCGGGACTACCTATTCAGAGGTTATAGACAGGTAGCAATAGCCAAGGGAAATTTTCGGAAAACCATAGCCGGGGGTGAGCGGGTTTACTTTTCGTAAAGCTAATTTCGGCGGCATGTGTGACAATGACCGCGTTTCGTGATAATTTAACTTAACTGTATAGTTTTTTATCGAAGGGTAAACGCATGGTAGCGAAGAAAAAAAGCGCAAAAAAACCAAAAAGACCTACAAAAAAGACAGTCGGTTATTCGATGATCGAGGAGTGTCGAACCTTAGCAGGATACGGCCTCACTTATCAACATATGGCTGATTATTTTGACATTAAATTTGTCACGTTTCAACGGATGGTGCAAAGAGAACCCAAACTCGAAGCGGCCATTAAGAACGGCAAAGCCCGCATTATTACCGAAATGGCCGGACTACTTGTCCAGAAAGCCCGTGAGGGAAACGTAACGGCAATGATGTTCTATCTCAAGACGCAAGCCCGCTTTAGCGAGTGGCAAGAAAATACTACTACCCCCGACACCCCCAAAACGAGTTATATTATCAAAACGACTGACCCAATCGAGGCCGCACGGATTTATCAGCAGATTATGACAGGGAGCTAACTTCGTATGAGTGAAACAGTACAAGCAACAGACGGGGCGATGCTACCGTTAGAAAGCCTCGCGCAGGAATTTATTTTTTCGGGAAGTTTCCTATCAACAATTACCGTTGTGTATCAAGGGCGCACGTACGTGCAAACTTTCTTAAACGATGGTACAAATATCACATACATTTCAAATTGGATATATAATGCTACTCCTCCCGGCAGTGAAATTATGGTCGATGAGAACGGCGAAGTAATGACCGAAGAAGATGGAACAACTATTATGGTAACGGAGGCATAAAATGACTATTGCATGGAGCGGTTTCCCCGCGTCGGTTGCAGCAACATCAAGCGACATCGTTGTAGGTTTAGCAGGGGGTACAGTAAACGCCCGGTTTAATGCGACGTCTTGGCTATTTACCGCGAATAATCTTTCAGATGTGGCAAGTGCAGTGACCGCATTTAATAACGTATCCCCATTAACAACGTTGGGCGATACCTTAGTATTTGACGGAACAAACAATATCCGCCGAGCAATTGGGTCAACCGGTCAGCTAATGACGGTTGTTGGCGGTACAGCCGCCTGGGCAGCAAATCCCGGATTATTGATCGCTAATAATCTAAGTGACCTAGCAAGCCTTTCTACCGCATTAACAAACCTCGGCCTTGCGCCAGCAAGCAACGTGACTTTCGCAAGTCTTACTACGACAGGTTTAAATAAAGTTTCGGTGACTAATGCGATTACCGCGCACGCGGGCGGCGGTCAAGCGTCTGCGACGGCATTAACGGCTACTATTAACCGCGTGACAGTCGTAGCAACGGCGGCAGATAGCGTAAAGCTACCTGCGGCAACTGCGGGCGAGAGCGTGACCGTCATAAACGCAAACGTTACCAATGCAATTAATTGCTTCCCTGCAAGCGGCGATGCAATTAATGCACTTGCAGCTAATGCCGCATTATCCATTGCGGCGGGTTCATCGACTAAATTTAATTGTGCCGTCACAGGGACATGGAATACGTAAGGATGACTTTAGATGATCAGTGCAGCAGAGTTCCTAAAATGGTGCGAAGTATTCGGGATAAAACCCGGTGGCGGAAATATTACAATCCCCGTTTCATTAGCGCAGGGCGGCACAGGTGCCGCTCTGACTGCAAGTAACGGTAGTCTAGTTTATTCAACGGCCAGCGTGGGCGCGTTATTGCCAACGCTTGCAGACGGCGTGCTTGTTACTAATGGGTCGGGTATTCCAAGTATCAGTACGACCTTGCCCGCGGGTTTAACTATTACGGGCTATTTGAAAGCCGCTAATAATCTTAGCGACGTTTCGAGTGTTTCGACGGCACGTACTAACCTCGGTTTAAATTCGATGGCACTACAGCCGTCTAATTCCGTTAGTATCACCGGCGGTTCAATTGCGCCTACGACTTTAAATTTTAACTTCGTGTATGCCAATGTCAGTGGTAACGCTAATTTAGTCGTCACAGACAATAATGTATTGTTTGAGATGACCGCGCCGAATATTGGCATTTCAGATGTGTTAGGTTTATCTGCTTTCACGAATGGTTTTCAGTTCATCATAAAAAATACCAGTACGGGCAATGTTACTTTTACGCCTAAATCCGGTGATACCATTGACGGTCAATCCGTACTAACGTTATTACCTACTCAATCCGTTTTAATCGCTAAACTAAGCGCAGAGTGGGGCGCGTGCAGCATATATTTAAGTGACGCCGCGGGCGGGGTTACGTCAATTATAGGGACGGCAAATCAAGTTATTGCGTCCGCGTCAACAGGTGCTATTACTTTAAGCCTTCCGCAAAGTATTGCGACTACCAGTAATGTCACGTTTAATTCTATAACTTTACCAAACGGGGGTCATTTACTTGACCCTAACGGCAATGTTTATCTAACGTTTAATGCAACCGTAAGCGCGATTAATAATGTTGCCGTTTCAAATTCCATTACCGGAGTAGCGCCATTACTGCAAGCAGAGGGTATTGATACTAACGTCGCGCTCGCATTAAGTGGTCAAGGAACGGGCGGCATTTATTTAATGTCGGGAAGCAATACGGTTCCCATTGCACACTTCCTTCCGACAGCTAGTGCAGTTAATTATTTTGAATACATTAGTGCTATTAGTGGTCAATCGCCGTTATTAGGGGTGGTGGGAAGTGATACTAATGTTGGATTGAATATTGTTACCCAAGGCGCAGGTAGTATTGTTCTATTCGCGGGTGGTACAGCTCCCGGTAATATTCTTTTTGAATTTTTACCCGTTGCGTCCTCAGTTAATTATATAACGACATCTAATAATATCACCGGAAATAACCCTAATATTACTGCAACTGGTTCAGATACTACCGTCGGGTTTGACTTTCGATCAAAAGGTGGTGTTTTTCAATTTTATGATATTGCTAATGCAACGCCCGCCCTGATTAATCTTTATAGTAATACAGGTCATTCAGTCGGATTGACGGTTCCTTCGGGGGTAAGCTCCTCTATAACTTTCGCCTTGCCTGATGTTGACGGCTCAAGCGGGTATGTACTTACAACGGATGGCGCAGGTAATCTTTCATTTCAAGCGGGTGGCGGAGGAGGCGGAGGAATCACTAACGGCGGCATAAATACCGGTGAATTACTTTTCGGTACGTCTAGCACAACCGCGCAATCATCGTCATTAAATGTTTTTGACACCGGCGCGTTATGTATGTATTTGCTCGGTGCAAATACCGTTACCAATAATGGCGCAAGTGATTCATTGGCCGTTGGAACATTACATACTTTCGGTTCGTCAGGAAATAACTCCTCTATCTTCGGATATCAAAATACTGCAAATGGTAATCTATCGTTCGCGATGGGCATCGGATGTACGGTCAATGGCGGTCAAGGGCTTGCGTTTGGTACTGATGCAACGCAAACGAACGCCGGGTCTTTTGTGTTCACAGATAGTACCGGCGGGACACCTCCGACTGACTCAGCCGGTGATCAATTTGTTATGAGTTTTGTGGGCGGTTTCTATCATTATGTGGGTGCAACATTAGCGACTTCCATTGATACAAATAGTAATTTTATTAATCACCAAGGAACCGCGGATCAATCTAAAGCTGTAACGATTCCAACGACGGGTCAGAGCATTACATTTTCAAATAATGTAAAAACGATTATATTGAATCCTGCTACAACCCTTGCAGCATTAACTATCGTTATGCCCGCAGCGCCAATTGACGGCCAAGAAGTACGTTTTTCTTGCTCGCAGATTGTTAGTACCTTAACAGTGAGTCCTAATGCTGGGCAAAGTCTTTTAAATGCGCCTGTTGCATTTGTGGCCGGTCAAGGATTTTCATTTATATACAATGTATCAACGACTACTTGGTATAGACTTTATTAATTTATAGAGGAAACGTTATGTTAGATTTACAGAAACAAATTGATGATTTAAAAGCGGCTAACGTGCAATTAAAACAGCAATTGGAAAATGCAAATGCCGCCAATGCACAAATGCAGCAAGGCATACAATATATGCAAACTGAAAAAGCGGTATTGAGTCAAACCGTAGGCGAAGTATTAAACGGCAATATTCAAACGAGAACCCAACTTTCCATCTTGCAAGCGTCGGGTACAAAAATGGCAGATGAATCCGCTGCGAAACAAAAGCAAATTGACGAACTGACCGCAAAGTTAGCCGTCGCAAATGCCGTTGTTGAAAGAGCAACAAACTTAGAAGCGCCCAAAGATAAAAAGGCCGTTTAAGGTTTTCTTGTGATTATTCCGTTCGAGTTTGACTTTAAGAACCCCGACTACGTAGCCGCCTTTCAATGGCGGCTCGCTCGATTAGAACAACTACGTAAAAAGCCTCATCAATTTGACGCACTTAAAATTTTCTATCGGGATAATATCGCGCAGTTTATTACGGATTGGGGGACGACCTATGACCCGCGTAATGTCGATCGTGGCTTACCGGCTATCGTTCCGTTTATTTTATTTCCCCGGCAAGAGGAATTCGTAGAGTGGTTCATTGAGCGATGGAAAAACCGTGAACCAGGGCTCGCCGATAAATCCCGAGACATGGGTATGTCGTGGCTTACAACCGCAATAGCGTCGTCTGTATGCCTTTTAAATGATGGGGTGAGCGTGGGGTTCGGCTCTCGTAAGCAAGAATATGTCGATCAAATTGGCGACCCTAAATCATTGCTCTACAAAGTACGTAAATTCGTCTCTAATGTTCCCCAGGAATTCAGGGGCTCATGGAACCAAAAGAAACATTCCGCCCACATGCGTGTTAGCTTCCCGGACACAGGGTCGATTATTTCAGGTGAAGCGGGAGACGGTATCGGGCGCGGAGATAGAGCAAGCTTCTATGTTGTGGATGAGGCGGCGTTTTTACCTAGACCTGAGTTAGTCGATGCGTCACTTTCGGAAACGACGAATTGCAGAATTGATATCTCAACGCCAAACTCGATGACGAATCCGTTTGCGCGAAAGAGGTTCAGCGGTAAGATATCAACATTTAGTCTACACTGGCGCGACGACCCACGCAAAGACGAAGAATGGTATCGACGGCGTTGCGAGTATCTTGACGACCCGGTGATCATTGCTCAAGAACTTGATTTAAATTATTCTGCCTCAGTCGAAGGCGTTTTGATTCCTGCCGAGTGGGTCAATTCCGCTATAGATGCTCATATCAAATTAGGCATTACCGTATCAGGCGTCCGACGCATGGGGTTAGATATTGCAGACGAAGGCCGGGATAAAATGGGAGCTGCGGGGCGTCATGGCATCCTCATTGAGTATTTAGAATCTTGGTCGGGCAAAGGTGATGATATCTTTAAATCAGTAAATAAAGCTTTCATGCTTTGCGACCTATTAGGATATGATGAGCTTTACTATGACGCGGACGGCCTTGGTGCTGGCGTGCGCGGGGACGCTCGCGTCATAAATGAAAGTCGTAAAATGAAATTGCCTGTATTTCCATTTAGAGGGTCGGGTGAAGTGATCGACAAAGAAGGTGACCCATTCCAACGTAGTCGAGAATTACGCGATCACAAGAAAGGCCGTACCAACGAAGATTTTTTTAAGAATATGAAAGCCCAAGCAGGATGGGCATTACGCCGACGGTTCCAAGAAACATATCGTGCCGTTGTTCAAAAAATGGAGTATGACGCCGGAGATATTATTTCGATTTCGAGTGCATTACCAGAAAGCCGTCAGCTTATCATGGAATTATCGCAACCTACTTTTTCGCCAGACAATACCGGTAAGATCATTATTGATAAAACCCCTGACGGCGCACGTTCGCCAAATTTGTACGATGCGGTTATGATAGCGTTTGCCCCCTATAAAAAATCAAGGAGTTTTTGGGATGTTCAATAGACTTTGGAATAGATTTAAAAAACCAGTTATCGCGGAACTCCCGAAGCCTGAAAAACCGAGGCAAATTTTCAGTACAGATGAATTGGGCTATCATGCAACGATAGAACGATTAGAAAAATTAAAAGATTTTTTATTTAAAGATGCTATCCATCCTGAATTACAAGTTACGATGGACGCTGCAAAAAAAATACCGAATATGTCATTTGCGATGGATACGCAGAGTATTAAATCGTCTTTTTACGGCAGCGATATTGTGCCAAATAATTTATTACTATGGTATGCAAATCAAACATTTATTGGTTGGCAATTGTGCGCCATGATGGCGCAAAACTGGCTGATATCGAAATGTTGTCTAATGCCCGCCGAAGATTCGACACGTAAAGGCTATGATATAACCGTAAACGATGGCACCGAAGTTGAACCCGAAGTACTAGACTATATGCGCGAATTAGACGTTAAATATAATCTTACGCATAATCTCATCCAATTCGTCCAATTCGGTCGTGTATTCGGGATACGAATTGCAATGTTTAAAGTGGACTCAACCGATGACGAATACTACTTCAAACCGTTTAATATTGATGGCATTACGGAGGGGAGCTATCAAGGCATTAGCCAAATTGACCCTTATTGGATTTCTCCGCAGCTCGACCCACAAGCGGCGGGTGATCCGAGTAGTATCCATTTTTATGAACCTACATGGTGGAATATTGCGGGTAAATTGGTGCATCGGTCACACCTCGTTATATATCGCACCGAAGAACTCGCGGATATTCTCAAACCGACGTACATTTATGGCGGTATTCCGATACCTCAAAAGATTTATGAGCGCGTCTATGCGGCGGAACGTACGGCTAATGAAGCGCCAATGCTTGCCCTTACAAAGCGTTCTGACGTTATTCACGTGGATTTAGCGCAAGCCGTTGCTAACGAGGAAGGGTTCACAAAACGTATTCAACAATGGGCGTTCTTTCGTGATAACTACGGAATTAAAGCACTTGATATTGATGAAAAAATGGAACAGTTTGATACGTCCCTCGCTGATCTCGATGCGGTCATCATGACGCAATACCAGCTCGTAGCGGCGGCCGCGAATGTACCCGCTACTAAACTACTCGGCACTCAACCCAAGGGCTTTAATGCAACCGGAGAGCATGAAGAAGCGAGCTATCATGAAATGCTCGAAAGTATCCAATGTCATGCACTTATCCCGTTGCTTGAACGCCATCATCAAATATTGATTCGATCTGAAATAGTAAAAAAATTTGGCATAACACCTTTTAAAACAACCGTTACATTTAAACCACTCGATGCAATGACCGCCAAAGAACAAGCCGAAGTTAACAAGATGAAAGCAGAGACAGGCAACTGGTTGACTCAAGTTGGCGCCATTGACGGGCAGGACGAAAGGCAACGGGTCATCAACGACCCGGACAGTGGGTATACGGGGCTCGAAGAAGAAATGCCAAATAATACCGAGCTATTCGAACCCGAGGAAAAAGGCGAGTTATGAGAAAAGTACCTTTAACGAAACGTAAAGCGAGGTGGGCTGAGAATCGTGATATGACTTTACGTGGTACTCATTTGCTTTATAATGCGTCGCAGCAAGATAAATATAAGAACGCATTAACGAGGTTAGTACAAGAAATGACCGAAGAAACTCAGAAAGAAATTAAAAAATTATTCTCAAGCGAAGTAGCCCAGGAATATATCGAAGCCCAGAAACAGGCGTCTGCGATGGATGCGAGCATATCATCAAAAGCTAGAATCTTGATGAATGCGTTAATGGATAAATTTACCCAGCTATTTGCATTTAAATCAAAACGTCTAGCTGAACGGATGATAAATAGTGCCTCTGGGATTAGTAAGACGAATTTACATACCAGCTTAAAGAAATTGAGCGGTGGCCTATCATTAAAAACGGGCATTGTTACGCCAGGCATGGAAGAAGTGGCAAAAGCACTTGTCGCAGAAAACGTCTCTTTAATCAAATCTATTCCTGAACAATACTTTAAAGATGTGACTGGCGCCGTCATGCGTTCTATTACGACAGGGCAAGGTTTAGCCGACCTTGTTCCTGAAATTCGAAAGTATGATGGTATGACAGATCGACGAGCAAAAAATATTGCACTCGATCAAACTAGAAAAGCGTATAATTCGATTAACAAAGCACGTCTTCAAAAGATAGGTATTAAACAATTTGAGTGGGTACATTCTGGAGGCGGTCAAACGCCCAGAGAATCACATTTAAAGATTAATGGTCATATCTTTGATTTTGAGAATCTGGAAGCACAACAAGCGGCATTAGGAGTCCCACCACAAGATCGAGGAATACCAGGATACCCAGTCAATTGCAGATGTACAATTTTACCGATTATCAGATTCGAAGGAGAAGATTAATGGCGTCCGCTAAACAGATATTAAGTTATGAACATGAATTAAAAGAAGCTGGAACGCCTGATAAACAATGCGAAATTCACGCAAGAAAATTAGCTGAGATTATCGAAAGTACCTTAGTTACTAAAGACCATTTCGATTTTAAATTAAAGGAAGTTGAATTAAATTTAACTACAAAAATTTTAGAAATGAAAAGCGAAATGTATAAACTTTTCATTGGGTCTACGGGAGTATTACTCGCTATGTCGGGTATTTTACAAACGGTATTTCACTATTGGAAATAACGATTTATTGATTTAATGAATTCAAGGAATAACGATTTAAAGGAGTAATAATTATGCCTCTCGTCGGCGGAAAATCTGAGAAAGCGATTAGCAAAAATATTGAGATTGAAAAGAATGCTCACCCCGATATGCCGGTTAAACAAGCAGCGGCAATCGCGTATTCCCAGGCACGTAAATCAAAAGACGAAGAAGTAAAAGACGGCGACAACGGCAAGACATTCAAAATCTACGATGAGGACGGAAGCGCCCGGGAATACGATTTAAACGGATGGCCTGAAATTAAAGGTAATCCGATTTCCAAAGTCGGTGTGTTCGATTATTTAGGCGCGGACATCTCTCCCGATTTTACGCCAGATCAAATTTATAAAGTCTATCGTCCCGAAGAAGAACTTTCGAAACAAGAAACACTTGATTCATTTCGATTACTTCCATGGACAGACGAACACGCCATGCTGGGCGATGAAGAAATGGGCATGACCGACCCCGCAAGAAAAGGCATTCATGGTGTGATAGGCGAGGACGTTTATTTTGAAGATGGATATTTGAAAGGTAACATCAAAATATTCTCAAAAAAATTAGCGAATCTTATCGAGGACGGCAAAAAGGAACTTTCGATAGGCTACAGGTGCTTGTATGATTTGACCTCGGGCGTGTATGATGGTCAGAAGTACGACGCTATTCAACGAGACATTAGGGGCAATCATCTCGCGACAGTAGCGGAGGGAAGATCAGGACATGACGTGGCCGTACTCGACCATTTCAAAATTTCATTAGATAGTAAGGACATTAAAATGCCAGATGAAAAGCGCGAAGGAAAGATGACCGGCGACAATATGTCACCCGAAGAAATTATGGACGCCTTAGAAACTTTAAAAGACCACGTTAGCAAGATGATGAAAAAAGAAGGCGACGCGGACATCAAGGAAGAAGAAAAAGGCTACGAAAAAGAAGAAGGCAAAGAAAGCGAAGCTAAAAAAGAGCTTTCCGAAAAAACCGCCAAAGAAGGCGACGAAATGGAAATGCACCATAAGCACGCCGGTGAAGATGCAGAAGGCGAATATAAAAAATTCGTTAATAAAGCCAATGTCGAACAAGATGGCCTTGAAGAAGAAGAACTTTCTCAAGATGATAAACCGGGCGATATGTCAAAGCCTAAAGACAAAGGGATGGACGCAAAAGCTATTATGATTCAAATATCCCGACGCGATGAATTAGCAAAACGTTTATCAAATCATGTAGGTACTTTTGATCATTCCACAAAAACACATAAAGAAGTTGCTAGTTACGGTATTAAAAAATTAGGTTTACGTTGCCAGCCAGGCCATGAAATTTCGATGATCGAAGGTTATCTTGCTGCCGCACGTACCAATACCATTGCAGCGACGGCAAAGGATTCTACGATTAAATCTAGCTGTATAGACAGCTATTTAAAGGGAGCTAAATAACATGAGTTTTCAATCAACCGTATCTATTAATCAAGGTTTTGGCGTCCCGGGCGAACAATATACCGATTCCCCATCGAGAGCGCAGACTTTCACTCTCGTATCGGCGCTAGCTTCATACAATGTAATCGGCTCAACCATGTGCAGCATTACCGCTCAAGGCATTTGTGCCGCGGGCAATACGGGTGGTGTATTACCATTCGCCGGTTTATTAGTTGACCCCAAAGATGTTGCATTGTTCGGTACTGGCGGCATTCCATTAGCACCAACTTTGACCGTACCGAATAATACGATTGTAGAGTGCGCCACAATGGGTACGTTTATCGTGACCCTTCCGGGGGCAGCCGCAATCGGCGATTACGTGATTTATGACAATACCACGGGCGCTATCGGAACCGTTGCCGCGGGTAGTTCGACACCGGGTTCCGGCAAGTCATGGGGTAATGCGTTTGTAGATTATTACACCGTATCCGGCGCAGGATTAGCCGTTATCACAATGAACCCAGGCTTAGGTATTCCAACCGTATAATATAAGGACGTATAAAATGCAAAATAGATCAGTGGAAAGAAGTTATTTAGCACCTCGTGATGTACGACCCTTACAAGGTTTTAATACAGCGGAA
>Ga0187872_10002730_pt1 | contig 15074 bp, 10 predicted proteins | sample June2016WEW_16_4_FD_132973 | JGI IMG/M metagenome (GOLD analysis project Ga0187872, IMG submission 132973) | Peatland microbial communities from SPRUCE experiment site at the Marcell Experimental Forest, Minnesota, USA - June2016WEW_16_40 | ecosystem: Environmental > Terrestrial > Soil >...
ACCCGCTCGCCAGACAGCAGAGCGGCGATTTCCCGCGGAACCAATCTGTCCGTGGTGTTGGTCTCCACCTCTCTGTTGTCTCAAGACTTATCGATCCTGTGCAGCCGAACTTCGGATTTCGGGATTAGTGCGTAAACCAGACGCCCGTAACGATCATAGAGCTGCGCCAGGACGCGACCATCCCGCCGATCCATCCGCCGCAGAACATCTCTGCCATCATTCGTGCCTTCTATCGCCATAGTCGGGATCGCAGGAGGCGCCGGCCCTCTTTCCGACGCGCCCTCTGTAGTATACGAACAAAGCCGCGTGGACGGATGACCGCGGACCTGGCAGAGCCGGCAAATCGGGTTCGCTATGGTACTATTTTGAGTGCAGGCCCTTGCATCGCGCCGGAGAGGTGGCTGAGTGGTCGAAAGCAGCGGTTTGCTAAACCGTCGTAGGGTCATAAGCTCTACCGGGGGTTCGAATCCCCCCCTCTCCGCCATTAGCATCAAAGGGATAGGGCTCGGCTCTACAAATCAAATACTTACAGCCAACGCCGCCATGCTCTCCAAATCGGACGTTTGTGGTGCTGGACATTAGGCAGCACCTCACGTCGACAGGCTAGGTATGGATGCCGACGGAGACGGCGTACAGCGCCAGTTCCAAACGGTCCGTGACGTTCAGCTTGGTGAAAATCTTATGCATATAGTTCTTTACCGTCTGCTCGGCGATGGATAGCTTCTCAGCGATAGCCTGATTCTTGAAACCCAGCGTGACCAACGCCACGATCTCGCGTTCCCTCGGGCTCAATTGTGAACCTTCTTGACCCGCAGACTCTCCCGGCCCTGACGCGTCTGCGGGCGCAACGAACTGGTGAATCACTGCCGCCGTAGTCTGCGGATCCAGCCACATCTCCCCGGCATGGACGTGACGGATACAACTGATTAGGGTTTCCGTAGCGGCCTGTTTTCGGACAATTCCTGCTGCCCCCCGTTTCAGGGTCTCGACGAAGTCGTGCTGGTCGTCCGATGCGGTCAAAACGATCACCCGGCTTTTGGTTTGGGCCATCTCCAGCCGTTGCAAGGTAGCCAGCCCGTCGAGCCCAGGCATTCTGAGATCGAGCAGAAGTATGTCCGGCTCGGATCGCTGAAGCATGCCCAACACTTCCAGCCCGTCGTCGGCCTGGGCAACGACTTCCAGGTCGTCCTCGAGTTCGAGCAATTTGCACACGCCGTCGCGAAAGATAGGATGGTCGTCAGCCACTACGATTCTGATCTTGGGCGGGGCTCCGCTTTCAACGGATGACTTGGGGCCGGCGATGGCATTTACGGACATGCTTTTCAGACCACTGGTCTCATTATCACGAGCGAACCAGCAGTTCCACAGTCCCGGATGTACCGGCAGGTACCGGGTATAAACCAACGTTGGCGAAAGTTATCATGCATCGTTGCCCCAATCCAGTTGGTGTGCGATTGGGTGGATCTCATGCACTGAGATTGACATCTGGGAAATAGAGAAACCCCGAATAACGCGGTGTAAGGCCGTTGAAGCAGCCGGCCGGTTGCCCGCCTCCGCAGGCCGCGGACGGCTGCAAAGGTGGCGGGCGCCGGGGCCGCTCTGGGCCCGAGTTGACGGAAGACCTATCCGTTGTTGCAAGAACAGTGGCCTCGCGTCGCTCCTTCCTCATCCGAATCAGTATACGTTCGCTATGCTGACAAGCTGAACAGAAAGGCCCATCATCAGTTCCGTTTTCTTTTGGTTTCCAATAATGGTTGTTCCTAATGTCACGCTGCAGAGCGATAACTTGCGTCACTAGCTCAAGGCTGCCGGCCTTGTGGACTAGGCTTATCACGTCCATTGCCGTAACGAGACTTCCCACTTTCCATGGGTGCGGATCTACAACAAGCGGGAACGGCTGAGCAGCGGACCGGTGCCCTGGCGGTGGCGACGGGTAGACGGAGGCGATGGGCGCAGCGAAGTCAGGGTGACCAGACATGAAGGCGGAGAGGCGTTTGTGAAATGCACTGAAGAGACAGGAGCTTGCGGTTTTGGATTCTCCGGGCAGGGCGCCAACCGCCCCTTGCGGGGGTGAAGACAGCTCCTATTAGGAAAAAATGCAACTCGCAAGGACCGAAGAATGGGGGTGTGGTTAATACTGAATGGGACCTGGAGATTCCGTTCTATATCTCTCAGCCGGTGTGAGGCACCGCTCGCTTGGCGATGGTAGATGTAGAACCTGAAGGCACGGTCTAGCGTGTACAAACACTAATCGGAAGTCTAAAATGAAACTCGAATAAGAGTTGAGAGGGAATCATTTGAGAGATCGGAGACTCTCGCAATGTTGAAGTTTGTCTCGCTACCTGTAGTTATTTTGGCATTAACCGGGCGGAAGAAGGCGAGATGATTACCATTGTGATAATCGGCGCGCTGGTTGCCGTCGTGCTGCTGTTCCACGAGCTGTCGCAGATCAAGAATATACTGTGCCAGATCCGGGATGAGGCCTACTTTGAGCGGACGGCGCACCTCCTTGCAATGGTCGATCAGGACGTCCGAGCGACCCCGCCAAGCCGTTGAAACTACCTGCCCTTATCCCGCCAATTTTGCTATCACGAAAGGTTTAGTCTTTGTGACGGCTTTCGATGGAAGATGGCGGTAATTCGCGCCATACTTCCCGCGGCAGTCGCGGGCGTGCTTGCCGTTGCCGGCCTCGACGCACGCTTCGGCTGGTCGTCAGTCTCTTACGGGTGGACCGGTCTGGGAATGCTGCTAATGTCGCCGAGCTACCACTATGATCGGCCTGCTCGCTTTGGATTGCTCTACCCTTGGTTCCCTCGTCACACCGAGATCCACCACCTGGCGCGAAAAATGGGCTGCTAATTCGAATCTGGATTGATTACACTTTGCCACAGCGCCGCAGGATTCGGCTCGGCGTCACTCTCTCTCGGTCAAAAATGCGGGCTAGCATTCCGCCGTTCAGGAAGAGAAGAACGGATCAGCCTTCGCCGCCACCGGCGCTACTCTCCTTCAGCGGCGATTCTGCGCCGCGCCCGCAGGCGTGCCCTGCTGCGCGCGCCGCGCGCCGCGGCCGACCCCTATGTAATCGAAGCCCGCAGCCGTAGCGGCTTCCGGTGTATACAGGTTGCGGCCGTCCACCAGGATGGGCGAAATCATCCGCTTGGCCAGGTCCGCCAGATCCAGCCTGCGGAATTCGTTCCACTCGGTCACCACTACCAGCGCATCCGCATCCTCGGCCAGTTCCGCAGCCGATTCGCAGTAGCGAATCCGCAGCTCCGGATGCTGCGCGCGGCAGGCCTGCGCCGCCACCGGGTCGTAGGCTTTCACCCGCGCTCCCATCTGTAATAGCCGCTCGGCGATGTGCAGCGAGGGCGCGTCGCGCAGGTCGTCCGTATCTGGTTTGAAGGCCAGCCCCAGCAAGCCGATGGTCCGCCCCTTCAGGATGAATAGTTTCTCCTGCAGTTTCTGAATCACCGTATTCCGCTGCGCGATGTTGACCTCGAGCGAAGCCTCCAGCAGGCGCGCCTGGTAGCCATACTCGCGCGCCGTGTGCATCAGCGCGTTGACGTCCTTGCCAAAGCAACTGCCGCCCCAGCCTACGCCCGGGTTCAGGAACCTGGCGCCGATGCGCGAATCCAGACCGATCCCCGCCATCACTTCCGTCGCCTCCGCACCCACCCGCTCGCAAATGTTGGCGATTTCGTTGGCGTATCCGATCTTCACCGTGAGAAATGCATTGGCCGCATACTTGATCATCTCTGCGCCAGTCAGTGAAGTGACCAGCAGCGGAACCCGCGTCACCGAGGCCGGCCGCGGCATCCCCGGAGGAGCTTCGAACGCCTGCGTCACCAGCGGCGCATACAGCTCGCGCATGATCTCGATCACGCGTTCGTCGCCCGACCCTACCACGATGCGGTCCGGATAAAGCGAGTCCGCAATCGCCGAACCCTCGCGCAGAAACTCCGGGTTGCTGGCCACGCCGAATCGAATCCTGCGGCGCTCCTCGGCGGGAGCCTCCGCCATGCCTTCCCTCACCAGTGTTTCCACCAGGTTCGCGCTGCCCACTGGCACAGTGGACTTGTTCACCACCACGCGAAAGCGGGAGTTGTCCAGCGCCGCGCCCACCCCGCGTGCGGCGGCTTCCAGGTACTCGAGGTTGGCCTCGCCCGTTGGCAGCGGCGGCGTGCCCACGGCGATGAAGATGACGTCGCTTTCCGCAGCTGCTCCCTGGATCGACGTGCGGAAATCGATGCCTCCCCGCCCCGCCGCCAACTCCAGAATCTCCTGGAGCAGCGGCTCGTAGATGGGAGACTCCCCGCGTTCGAGCTTCGCAATCTTGCTCTCGTCGGTATCGACGCAAGTCACCCGGTGCCCCAGGTACGCCAGGCACGCGCCCGTCACTGTTCCGACATAACCTGTCCCGATTACCGTTACCCGCATAGATCCTGTCCGAGTATAACAGTTCGCCCGTTTTCCCGGCCGCTGTGGTACCCGCCCCGCGTATAGTCACCGGCTAGAGTAAAAGTGTTTTGCCGCCCGTTTTCAACCGCTTGGCACTTGGTTCCAGTCTTTGGCGCCGGCTCGCGGGCTATTCTGAAATCGAAAAAGAGCTGCTCGCTCGCCAAGACGCCAAAGGACTGGTATTTCGCGGACCCCAGGGCTGGGCCGCCAGCCGCTTGCCCGCCGGCCCGTTAGGGTGTTGGAGTATAGAGGATGCACCGAATACTCCTGATGACCACCATCGCCATTGCGGGCTTTGCCGCGCCCGCCGATTCTCCGGCGCTGATGCCGATGCCGCTGAAGCTGGAAGTGGGCGCGGGCGCGCTGGCGATTGACCAGAAGTTCACCATATCCGCCGGGCTGTCCGACGCCCGCCTGGAGAGCGCATTGAACCGGCTGGTGGCGCGCCTTTCGCGCCAGACCGGGATGGCCATTCCGCGCGGAAAGCCGGCCGCCGGCGCACGCCCCACGTTGCGCGTGGAGTGCGCGGCACGCGGCACGCTCTATCCAACTCTCGGCGAGGATGAATCCTACCAGCTTGCGGTTACCCCAGAAGGCGCGCTGCTGAAGGCCGCCACCGTGGATGGCGCGCTGCACGGGTTGGAAACTTTCGCGCAACTGGTCGAGCCCGGATCGAGCGGCTTCCAGGCACCGGCGGCGAACATCGACGACCGGCCGCGTTTCCCATGGCGCGGGCTGCTACTGGACGTTTCGCGCCATTGGATGCCGGTCGAGGTGGTCGAGCGCAACCTGGATGCGATGGCCGCGGTGAAGCTGAACGTCTTCCACTGGCACCTCTCCGACGATCAGGGCTTTCGCGTCGAGAGCCGGCGCTATCCGCGTTTGCAGCAGTTCGGTTCCGGCGGCCATTATTACACGCAGGCCGAAATCCGCGCCGTGGTGGCTTACGCGCGCGAGCGCGGCATCCGCGTGGTGCCGGAGTTCGATATGCCGGGTCACACGCTGAGCTGGTTTCCCGGCTATCCGCAACTGGCCAGCGGGCCGGGCCCATTTGTGATCGGCGGCGACTTCGGCGTGTTCGATCCGGTGATGGATCCGAGCCGCGAGGAAACCTACCGCTTCCTGGATGGCTTCATCGGCGAAATGTCGGCGCTGTTCCCCGACCCTTATTTCCACGTGGGCGGCGACGAAGTCAACGGCAAGCAGTGGAACCAGTCGGCGCGCATCCGGGCGTTCGCCAAACAGCACCGGTTCCAGGACACGCGCCACATCCAGTTGTATTTCAGCCAGCGCATTCGTCGGATTCTGGCGCGGCACGGCAAGACCATGGTCGGCTGGGACGAGATCCTGCAACCGGGATTGGGATCGAGCACCGTGATCCAGACCTGGCGCGGACGCGCGTCGCTGGCCGAATCGGTGCGGCAGGGCTATCGCGGCATTTTGTCGTGGGGCTATTACCTCGATCACCTCAGCCCGGCCAGCTTTCATTACGGCGTCGAGCCGCTGGCTGGCGACGCGGCGCAATTGACGCCCGAGCAGACGCGCCGCATTCTGGGCGGCGAGGCGTGCATGTGGGCGGAACTGGTAAGCGCGGAGACGGTGGATTCGCGCATCTGGCCACGCCTGGCGGCGATTGCCGAGCGGCTCTGGTCGGCGCAGGACGTGACCGATGTGGATTCGATGTACCGGCGCCTGGAAGCCGTCAGCCGGATGCTGGAGTGGACCGGCATCCAGCACCGGTCCAACTACGGGCCGATGCTCGACCGGTTGAGCGACAACCACTTCGCGCCGCCCGTCCGCGTGCTCGCGGATGCTTGCGAAGCCTTGGGGCTGGGACCGCGGCACGCGAACAACATCACCACGGAGACGCCGTTCAACCGAATGGTGGACGCTGCCCGCCCCGAGAGTGAAAGCGTGCGCGCGCTCGAATTGGCGGCTGCGCGCGTGGCCGCGGACCCGGCTGCCGCCGCGGCCGATGTGGCGAACCTGCGCGCGCAGTTCACCCGCTGGGCAGCCAACGACCGCGACTTTGCGCCGCTGGCCGAGACCAATTCGCTGCTCGAGGAACTGAAGCCGATTTCGAGAGATCTATCGTCCGTGGGCTTGCTGGGCTTGCGATTACTCGACATCGTCGTCGCGGGCCAACCGTCGCCGGCCGACTGGCTGGCGGCGCAGGACGCGGAGCTCAAGCGCATGCTGGAGCCGAATGCGGATCTGCGCCTGGCCGCCGTGCGTCCGGTGAGGATTCTATTGGATCGCGCCGCGCTGGCGGGTAAGTAGGCGACGATGGAGCGGGAGCGCCATGACGCCGGCACGTCAGCTCGGGCAGCTACAAAGAGCCCAGTCGCAAAAGAGTACCCATTACCCACCTCGACCTCGACAACGCAACTAATGGCACAATTCAAATTTGGCGGCGCCGGCCATAACGGCGCGCCGCGGCACTGCTCAAAGCGCTCGAACGACGCTGCCAGCGGCTGACTTCGGCAGTTACATATCGATGCGCTGCCGCTTGTGACCGTCGAGATACCAGCAGGGAGCGACGCCGAAGTGCGGAAACATCGAATAGACGCAAGTTCGCGTCTCGGGGCTGAGCATCATGAATTCGGTCTTGCCGTCTTTCAACGGCACGGCATAATAGGGCCGCACCAGAATCGAGCCGAACGCGCGCGGTCCGCGCCAACGGGCCGCCAGCCAATCGCCGCCATAGAGCAAGCCAGCCAGCGCCAGCAGCGCCGCCACGGCCCACCGCACATATCTCACTTCCTTAGCTTACCAGTGGCATCGCTCTTCAGGGCGCGTGCCGGTGCGGGACTGACATCGCAAACGCGAATCGATATACTGATCGCTCGGAGATCGTTATGAAGAACGCTTGCAGGATTCTTGCACTGGCTGTGTGTGCCGCCGGGTTGCTGGCGCAACGCCCATGGCAACAGATCACCGTCCTTTCCGCCAACGAAGTGGCCGCTAATTTCCGCACGCCGCCGCGTGAATACGGCGCCATCCACTGGGCCATCTGGGGCGGCGAACTGACCCAGGCGCGTATCGTGCAGGAGTTCGACCAGTTGGTGGCCAACGGGGTCTACGTGGTCAACTTCGGCCCTGCTCGCGGCATGTCTCCCAAGTATCTCTCGCCCGAACATCTCGCTCTCACCAAGTTCGCCGTCGAGGAGGCGCGCAAGCGCGGCATGAAAGTCTGGCTGGCCGACGAGGGCAGTTACCCCAGCGGTTTCGCCGGCGGCAAGATCAGCGAGGAATACCCGCAGCTCACCATGCAGGGAATCGTCGCCGATACGCACATCGGCGTGGCGCCCGGACAGACCATCTCGATCCCGGCGCTACCGGATACGCTCAGCGCGCTTACGCATACGCTCATTCCTCCGCCCAGAGGCGCCGTGAATCCGCCGCCCGCGACCGAGAAAGCCGGCGTGTTACCCATCGTCGGCGGGCGGATCAAATGGACGGCTCCGCCGGAAGGCCGGTCGGAGGTGATCTTAGTCCGCCACGTGTTTCGCAGCTCGCCCACGCGTTATATCAATCGCGCCGACGGCACTTATTCCAAGGACAGCCTGTACTCACTCATCGACTATCTCAACCCGGACGCCACGCGCGCGTTTCTGAAGACCACTCACGAGGTATACAAACAACTCTTCGGCGAGGAATTCGGCAAAACCGTGCTCGGCTTTTTCGGCGACGAACCCGACTATACCGGCTTCATGCCCTGGACGCCCAAGCTGCTCGATACCTTCCGCGAACAAAAGGGCTACGACCTGCAGCCCTACCTGCCGCTCTTCTTCGAGCCCAAGTTGAGCGAGGAAGCCAGGCGCGTGAAGGCCGACTACTGGGACGTTTGGAGCGTCATCTTCCGTGAGAGTTTCTTCGGCGTGCTCGCCCGTTGGTGCGCCGCGAACAACCTGGAGTTTCTGGTCCACCTGAACCACGAAGAGTTGATGCTGAACCTTTCGCACGGCGAGGATCTCATCCGGAACGAGGGCGATTTCTTCCGCGACATGCGCCACGTGCAGATTCCCGGCATCGACAATCTGAACCAGCTCGTGCCGAGCGCGGTGATTCGCGAAGACACCGTCTATGATGTCAACGACAACTTCCCCAAGCTGGCCTCGTCGGCGGCGCACCTGTTCGGCCGGCCGCGCGTGTGGGCGGAAGAGGGCGGCGGCACCGGCGTAGACGGCAAGTTCCAGTTGGACTACCAGTTCGTGCGGGGCGTCAATGCGCCGCAGATCCGCATCCCCGTCATCCGGCCCGCCGGCGCTTCCGGCGAAACGCCGCCGCAAGCCGCCATGATCGCCTGGTACACTAACCGCGCATCGTATTTAATGGCGATTGGGAGGCCCGCCGCGCAGGTGGCCCTCTATCATCCGGCCAACAGCATGTGGCTGGGCGACGAAGCGGCCGACCGCAGCACCACCAAGCTGGGCAAACAACTGCTGGAGCACCAGATCGATTTCGATTACTTCGACGAGCAGTCGCTCAGCTCCGTCGCCACACTGGAGAACGGCGCCTTCCGCAACCTCAGCGGGCAAGTGTATCGCGCGGTCATCGTTCCGTCTTCCACCGTAATCTCGCGCGCCGCCCTCAACCGCCTGCGCGCCATGGGCGCCGCCGGCGGCAAGGTGATCTTCGACGGTGTCGCGCCCACACTTGTGGTCGACCGGACTTTCCGCGATGCCAATGAGAAGCCCGATCTCAGCTTCGCCACGCTTCTTGAGCCGGCCGGCGACCTTACCGCCCGCGTCATCGCGGCACTGCCGAAACCCGATGTGGCGCTCGATAGCCCGTGCACCGCGCTGAAATACACTCACCGTACCTGGCGCGACGCCGACCTGTACTTCTTCTTCAACGAAAGCAATCAGCCGCAAATGCGCACGGTCGAGGTCTCCGGCCACGGACAAGCGCAGGCCTGGGACGCCAGCACCGGCGAGATCCATCTCATGACGGGCGCGACTGCCGTTCAGGATTCGGTCCGTGTGCCGCTGGCGCTGGCGCCCTACGAGGCGAAGATCGTGGTCATCGGCCCGGTTCCGCAGACGGTTGCCGAGCCCGAGCCTTCATTCGTCACCGGAGAACGAATCGCGGAATTCCCGATCGACACGCCGGTTACTCAGTTTCAGAAGCAGGTCACGCTGGACTCCAAGCCGGCCGGCAAACGATTCTATGTGGAATGCACTGACGTGCATGACTACGCCCGTCTACGGGTCAATGGCAAGGATCTCTCTGCGCGCGCTTGGCAGCCGTACCGCTGGGACGTCACCGACGCACTGATTGCCGGCGCCAACCAGATCGAGATTGAAGTCCGGATGCTGCCGTCCGGCCGCAGTTTCCCCTCCGGCGGAGCGGTTTCCGCCGGCGCCCGCGGCCCCGCGCCGCCACCGCCGCCAACGCCCGGAGTGATCGGCGCGGTCCGCCTCGTTGCCCGCGGGCAATGAAGAGGAAATGTGCGATCTGAAATCGATCGCGGAGCGCTTCCGCTCGCGGGCGCCGCTGCACGGACTCTCGCCGTCCTCGCTTCCTTCGCGATCTCCAATGGTTAGCCATGCAATCTTAACCATCGGACGCCTTGTTTTGGCGCCTTCGGTGCTGCATATAATGTGGTCATGGTTGCTTCGCCGTTCCGGGTGAAGAGTGGAGTATGGCCGGCGAGGGACAGATCGCAAGTGGAGTTGTTCCGTTAGTGCGCGTTTCATTTGTAACCCCGGGGCTTGTGTTGCCTCATGATTCCTGCCAGATGGACCAGGACGGCACCATGAAACGGGCGGGAGCAAACTGAGGAGGATCGTGTCGATGCGCAAAGAGTTTTCCCTGATTCTAGGAGTTGGGCTGTTCGCGGTTACGGTTCCGGCCTGGGCACAGACCGCCTGTAACCTGGTAACTACCAGCGGGACGCCCACCCAGAGTGACGTGAATGCGGCGATCAGCATGGCCATTGGCGCGACGCCGTGCACCGCCAACATCATGGGCGCGGATGTCTGCAATGTGGTCGTCGTCCAGCGAGTCGTTAACGCCGCGATGGGCCAGCCGTGCGTGGTCGGCACTCATAGCGTAACGCTGACGTGGGGCGCCAGCACGGCGGGCACGTATCCCATCGCGGGCTACAATGTCTATCGCGCACCCTCAAGCGCCCCGACCGATTATGTGCAGATCAACACAGCCCTGGTGACGACGACTCTCACCTATACCGATGGCGCCGTCTCGAACAGCGCGACCTATTACTATGCGGTGAAGGCTGTGGACACGCAAAACAACCAGAGCGCGTATTCTACTCCGGCGACGGCCACCATACCGTCCTCTTAGAACCTCACTCGCACCACCGAAGTTCCTTGCCAGGTGTAGAATGGTGTGCACTATGCCTGTTTGGACGTGGCGTTACAAATCAAGGCGCAAGCGCAGCCCGGGAACTCGTGGGATCTCTCGATGGTTCTCTTGTGCGCTTGTGCTCTTTACGCAGTTGGCTTTGTGTGGCCAGACCTTGCAGATCTCATCCGCAAAGGCGTCTCGCGGCAAGCGGGTGACACTCCAAGTTGTTCTCACCTCGCCGGCTGGCCGTGAACCGCTTGGCCTGCAATGGGAAACAATTTTCCCTGTGGATCAATTAGTCCCTCTCGAGGGTGGCATCTCGCTTGGCCCGGTGACACGCGCGGCAGGCAAGAGTGTGCAGTGCGCCGCAAAGCCCCAAGCTGGTGGGACCTCCGGGACCAAGTGTATCCTGATCGGAGGCCAGAAGCCGATTCCAAACGGGGTGATTGCTCTGCTGCAGTTCAGCGTCTTGTCGAAAGCCCCGGAAGGTTCCGCGCGTGTCCGAGTGGATCCAGCCACGGCGGTTTTCAAAGACTTGAAGCAAACCCAGCTCCCAGCAGTGGAGGCGGTTGTAAAGATCCGTTAGGAATGGTGTTCTGGCGTCCGCCTGCGCGAGACGAGCAGCTACTGAACGGCCATCGTCACGCCTGGCTGGCTGTTTCCGCCAATAGCAATCGTCACCGGCGTCGCCGTGCTAGGCGCAATTCCAAGCGGAATCCGCGCATTGACTTGCAGCACGCCCGCCACCTGGCCGCCCGCCGAGCCCGCGTACAATACCTCGGCGCGCTGCCCGCCGATCGACGCCGTTACCGCCTGCACGGGTTGGCGCAGATCCGCCGCCGTAACGATGATCCCATCCGTGCCCGGAGGCACGGTCTGTCCCTCGCCCGTGCCGTAAATCGAAACGACGTCTCCACGCGCCGCCGGATTGCCCGGGCCGTTGATGGTGCCGTCCTGGTTCACGATCGCCCCCTGGCCGGTGCCCGACCCGTTCAACGTGAAGATTCCCGGAGAGGTTGGCGCTACAGCCATCGTGAGCGGCGCCGAGCGGACACCCCGGTACTCCACCCGGATGGATGTCTGCGTTTGCCCGCTCACCTCGTACGGCACGATCGCGGACAACCGGTTCCCCGTCGTGTACAGAAGCGGAGCGGGGACGTCGTCAAATAGGACCATTGTGGCGCCGAGTGAGGTGGCGACCAATCCGGCGGAAGTGATTTGCGCGCTATCCGGCGGGGATTCCGCCAGAGAGTTCCCGCCGATAATGACGATTTCGCCCGGCGCGACCGGGCCGGCTGCGAGGCTTGCCGCGTTTGCGACGGCGGAGATCGCTGGAGCGAGCACGCCCATTCCCGGTACGACCACGCCGCCTTCGCCGGTGGACAACGGCACGGGGCCTCCGCTGGGATCCGACGCAATAGCGTTCGTCATTCCGAGCGGGTACACTCCGGGAGGGGCGCCACCGATCACTTGGACCGCGAGCGTCGCCAGCACCCCATCCATGAGTGCATTCTGATTCAAGCCCACGATCAGAATCCGTTGGAAACCCGACTGCGGACTGGACATCCAAACGCTCTTGCCCGCGCTGGCGAGAGTGCTTCCGGGAGAGACCGAGAGGAGGAGCGCCTGGCTCGGGTATGAAATGTCAAATTGAATTGCGCTCAGTGTCTGGCCTCTGGAAGCGAGCGCGATCTCGACGAGAGCGCCGCCTTGCGCGTCGGCTACCACTTTTGTAAGGGAGATGGTCGCAGCAGCCGCAGAGGCGACAGTTCCCGTGGCGACGGTGACCCACAGCACACCGGGCAAAGCAAGATTGAAGCCGCGTCGGCGCACTTGTCTCAATTGTACAATTCCGGACTCTAAAGCGGCGCCTACCCGTTGGTACCAGGTGCCCGGTTGCGGCGGTTCCGGGAATGAACTGAGGTCGGCTAATTACCGGGCGGCCTCGACCGCAATCGTGACTGTGTTGCTGGCGATCGCGTTTCCGCTGGAATCGGCTACGTGCATCACAATTGGGACGGCGTCGCCTGGAGCGACGCTGGCCGGCACCGTCACATCGACCTGATAGACGCCCGCCATTCCCGGCATAGGCCGGACTTGATCCGCCATCGTGGAGATACCTCCGATCGAGATTTGCACCACCGCCGGGCCGGCGTCGAGTCCTGTGCCGGTGGCGACAATCGAGATCGTGTCACCCGGCTCCGCGGGCTGGCCGGCGTTGAGATAGCTGCGCGGTGTGGCCAGCAAAGAGGTGCCGGAAAGCGTCACCATCCCTTGACCTTGCCCTGAGCCGTCGGCGGAAAAGAGGCCCAGTGTAGCTTGCTGATTTGCGTGAACCACGTTGGAAACCGCGCCGTCAATCTGGGCTGAGATTTCCAACGCCCCTCCGGATACCGCCTCCGGACAAAGGAAGTCGATCCGTGTTGCCGAAGCATAAACCACGGGCGCAGGGTTGCCATTCACAATTACTTCGGCGCCTGCGAGTTGGGTTGAACTTCCAGTCGGATTTGAAACGGGCTGGGTACCCGCTGCGAGCCAGCGTCCGAGCAGGCTTGCCACCGAACCCGGGCTGCAACTCATCGAGGATGGCTGGGTCGGCACTCTCACGTCGGGAAGAACGGCCTGCGACTGCTGGCTCCCGGCGTTGCGGAGGTCTGTGATTACTGGAAGACCCGGATCGGCCTCGATCGCCACAGAGCCGGTCGAGGATATCCGCGCCGAATCGGTCGCGGTGAACGTAACCTCGCGTCTCTCCAACGGGGATGACGCGCCAAGTCGGTAGCTAAGGCTGGACGGCGCTTGCGGCGTCCAGAGGAAAGCACCGGTGGCGGGATCAAACGAGGCGCCGGCCGGCAGATTGGCCGCCGACAGAGTGAGCGACAAGCCGTCGGGATCCACGGCTGAGACCGCGAAGGACATCGGCTTTCCAAAGGCAGTTAGCTGCGCTCCCGGCAGGTTCAGGATCGGTGCGGTGGCCGGCGTCACGGCCACCGAGCTGGTTACCGCGGTCTCTCCGAACTGCACTGTTACTGTGGACGTCTGCTGCCCGGCTAAAGGCGCCGCGAAGACCTCGAAGGTGACCTGTGACTGCCCGGGACGCGTAGTGAACGGACTCGGAAGCTCAAAGCTCGCGCTGTCGCTGGTGACGGCCAAGCGAGCCACCTGAAGAACGTTTGGATTGTTCATGCCAACTGTGCACGTGAATGAACTGCCAGCTTGCACCGTCTGCGGCGCGCATGAGAGGCTGGTGGGCCGAATGCCGGTGATTGGAATGATGGCCGTCGCCAAGGCTCCCTGCACCGATGCTGTGATCTGAGCCTGCGTATCCTGGTCCGACGATACTACGTTAGCGGTAAACGGAACGGACAAGGCGCCGGCGGGGATCAGGACCTGCGCCGGCACCTGGACGCGGGACGTATTCGCCTGCAAAGCGACGGTCACGCCACTCACGGGCGCGGCTTGCGCCAGGGAGACTGCGCAATCGACCGCGCCGACGTTGTTCGGATCCGGACTACATCCAATCGAAGCGCTGCTCTGTGAAGACGCAGGCTGCAAGCTGATGGAGGCGGACTCGGACGCGCCGTTCGAGGAAGCCGTTACGACGGCTGTCTGCGCGCTCGCCACGGCGCCGGCACTGGCCGTAAAACTCGCAATGCGGGCGCCGGCCGCGACCGTCACCGACCCCGGAACGGTTAGTGCCGCGGTGTTGCTCGATAGTGCCAACGTCAACCCGCCGGAGCCAGCGGGGCTGGACAGTGTCACCATACACGTCGAGGCTTCTCCGGAAGTGAGGCTCGCCGGCGTGCAGAAGAGCGAAGTCAAGGGCGCCGGCGGCGATACGATTATGGTCGCGCTCTGTGCACCGCCACCGTGAGATGCCGTCACCACATCGGGCTGACCGCTGGCGACGGTGCCAACAGTCCAGGTAGCCGCCTGAACCCAACTGCTGGTGAGCGAACCGGAGGCAGCATACAGCGAGATGGCTTTGGCGCCGTCAAAGGCGGCTTCGAAAGTGAGGGGAACGACCCAGGAGAGGTTGTTGCCGGAACCGGTAACCGAGGAACCGGCCGAGTTGAGGGTGCACTGGCTGTTCTGCACCGAGCCGGTGCCATTCAAGGCCAAGGGGCCGAGCCACGCGTTTTGCGCGTCGTTCATCAGGTAGACGGCATTGGCGGCGGGGTTGTAATAACCGAGGCACTGCGGGCCGGTTCCGGAAGTCGAATAGATGTCGAACATCGCTTCGGAAATAGTGGCGTAGCCAGCCGGATCGGAGAAAAGGAACGTGAAGGTCTGGGACGTGCCGG
>Ga0187872_10002731_pt1 | contig 15068 bp, 17 predicted proteins | sample June2016WEW_16_4_FD_132973 | JGI IMG/M metagenome (GOLD analysis project Ga0187872, IMG submission 132973) | Peatland microbial communities from SPRUCE experiment site at the Marcell Experimental Forest, Minnesota, USA - June2016WEW_16_40 | ecosystem: Environmental > Terrestrial > Soil >...
GGCCAGGGCGACACTGGCGTTATCGGCGACGGTTCCATCGGGCAGGATCTTGCCGGCCAGCTCGCGCAGCAGGAGACGAAAATCGCCCAGGGTTTGCGCGCGGGCGGCGAGGCGCGGGAAGCGTTCGGCGGCCGCCATGAGAAGCGATTTGGCGTCGGCGGCGCGGTCGAGCAGGGCGTAGAGATCGGAGATTTCGCGCGGTTCGAGCACCGCGCCTTCGATCTTGAGCTTTTGCACCGGCTCGGTGACATCCGGCAGACCGCCGAACTGGAGACGGATGGAGGTGCGGTGGTATTGGACGGCTTCGCCGGCTTCGGCCAGGGCGGATGCGAGGAGCTCGCGATCGGTTTGGGGCGCGAGAGCGGCGAGCTCGGCCGCGCCCAGGGGACTGGAGACGAAGCGGGCCAGCAATTGGCGGAGGGCTTCGAATTCGAGAAGATTGGCGCTAGTTTGCATGCGGAATCACCAGCATAGAACGAGACGGATGACCGTCACCTTGACCTTTGGTTCCATATATGGGAACCTGAGAAGGTGCGGATCGTCAGCAGACGTCAGATCCGCGGCTTCACGGCGCGGTTTCCGAGAGCGGCCGGGCCGCTCACCCATTGGGCGAATGCCGTCGAGGCTGCGCGGTGGCAGAACCCTGGCGAGCTAAAAGCAGCATTTTCTTCCGCCGATTTTGTGGGAGATCTGACGGTGTTCAATGTGGGCGGGAACAAGTACCGGTTGATCGTGTTCGTGCACTATCGCCGTCAGATTGTATACATCAAGCAGATCCTCACTCATGAGGAGTATGACCAGGGGGAGTGGAAGCTATGAGCACAACCATCGAAAATCTCAACCTGAATCGCTACGGGCGGTTATTGGCACGGGCGGTTCCTAAGGTCATCAAGACGGAGGAGGAAAACGAGCGCGCGCTTGCCTTTGTCGAATCCCTGCTGGAGAAAGGCGAGGGGAATCTGACGCCTGAGGAAGATGCGCTTCTCGAACTACTCAGCGATCTGATTCACGATTTTGAGGAGAAGGCGTACCCCATCCCGAAGTCGGAGCCGCGCGAGATGGTCGCGTTCCTGCTCGAGCAACGCGGGCTCACACCGAAGGACCTATGGCAAGTAGTCGGCTCCAAGAGCCGGGTATCGGAGATCCTTGCCGGCAAGCGCGAGATGACTAAGGAACAGGCGAAGAGGCTCGCGGAATTCTTCCATGTGAGTGTGGGTCTGTTTATCTAACGGCGTGCATGCCGGCGCTTTCGGAAGGCGCTTTGGATCACTTCTAGGGTGCCTTCGGTGATCTGGAGCGCGGGGAGGTCGCGGCGTCGGACCCATTCGACGTGGGCAACGTCATCGCCGGCGCGGAGGGTTCCACCCACCACGCGGCAAAGGTAATCCACCAGCACATAATGATATTCGACGGCGCCGGCGGAATCGCGCATGATGCGCTCGAAGATTTGGAACATGCGGACGGGCTTGACTTCGAGCCCGGTTTCTTCGCGCACTTCGCGGCGAATGCCGTCTACTAGCAGTTCGCCGGTTTCGAGCGCGCCGCCGGGCAGGGACCACCAGCCCTTCAGCGGAATTTTGCCTCGCTGAGCCATGAGGATGCGGTCGCCGCGGATCAGGATCGCGCCCACGCCCACCAGGGGGCGTTTGGGGTAGCGGCGGTTGTCTTTACCAGGCATGGAAAGGCACGGACTCAAGCGTCTCACTCCACCCGAAAGTTGGCGATCCAAAGGGTATTGTTCGCCTGCTCTCCGCCGTTGGCGGTGCTCACGTCCACCAGCGCCGTGGTGCGCCACTGGGCGGCATCGAAATGGCCGGGACCGCGGAAATCCTCCAGCTTGACGCTCACGTGGAAGGGTTCGCGGTTGCCGGGCGGGAAGATCGGCAAAGCATAGCGCGGGCCGGCGCCGCCCGCCGGGTTCTTGGTTTCGAGCGAGACCAATAAGGTAATGTCGCGTTCGCTGGCTACGTCGAATTCCAGGCGCGTGGGATTGGAAGAGACCGGCGCTTCGCGGCGCACCAATAGCTCCACCTTGCCGTCAATCTCCCGGTAGGCAGCCTCCAGCGCCGGAGTCTTCAGCGGGTTCGCTTCCGCCGCATATTTCAAGCGCATGCCGCCGGGGGAAACCCAACCGCCGGTGGCGCGCCGCGTGTTGGCAGCGGGAGGGTCGGCGGAAAGCTCAAACCGCTCCAGCCAGATGGAGCGTGGGCCCTCGGTGGGGTCGATCACCACGTCCACCGGGCTGGCGGAAGCGAAGTTGCGGAAGAACTGCGCCAGGTCGAAAATGCCAACCGCTTCCACCGCGTCCATGTCCAGCTTGCCATCGGTATCTTTGGGATCGCGCGGACCGTCGGCTACGGTGAAATCGGCGGGCGATAATTCCACTTCCTGCCACGCATTGGCCGGCGCCCAGAACCAAGCCGTATAGTTGCCGCCGCCGGGTTTCCTTTCGGCCAGCAGAATTCCCAGCGCGGTAGCGTGGTCGGCTTTTACCCGGAAGCGCAGCGACTGGGCGAGGGCCAGCTCGGCCGGCGCCGGCAGCACCATACCGGAGTTATGCCTGGCCGCGATGCGGTATTCGAAGGCCAGCGCGCCGGCGCCTTGGCGTCCCTCGCCCGCCGCCAGCCGCACCCGCCCTCCTTCGCCGGTCGCCCAGCCCCCGGTGCCCGTCTCAAAGGTCTGGCTGAACAACACCGGCGGCTGCTGTGCTCGCATCAGTACGGCGTTCAGCGCCATCGGAACCCAAAACAATCCGCGGCGAAACTTCATGAATCCGATTTTACCGGCTGGCCGGTCATTTTGTCCTGGCGCGCCCGGTCGGAGGTGGATTCAAAAAGCGAGGAAAACACGTCGCTGAGTTTGTCGGCGGCTTGTTTGGAAAACATCCCGGCCAAGCCCGATATGGCGGCCACGCCGTGCGGGCTGACGGCGCCCGAGCTGGCGGTGGGGCTGAACAGGCCGCCGCGGATCAGCGCATAGAACAGCAGCGCCAGCGTGACACCAGTAAAGGGTTGGAGCGCATACCACCATGCCCAACTGGCCACGAGTGTGCGATTACCTACAAAACCGGCGAAAGATCGGGTGGCATGCAGCAGACTGCCGAGCCCGCCGAACACCATGGCGAGCAGTAGCAGGTCGAGTTCCCGAGATACACGCATCGCGCCCCCGCCGATCATTACCAGCGAATCGCCGCTGTCGGCCACCGGCCAGAGCCATGCGGCGGCCGCAGCCAGGCCAGCGCCCCCGGCTACCAGCCCACAGCCGATTAGACGGCGCATCCGCGGCGGCATGGGAGTGGGAAATGAGGGAGACAAGTGCTCCATGGCGCCTTTACGCTACCACGGAGCCGGCTCGATTCCAGGGCTGCGGCGGCTCATCCCAGCGCCGCTCACGACGCCCGTCGAGCCTTAAGCCGGTGCCGCTTGGCAGCCCGAGGCACAAGTGCCAGGTGGCCGCGTTTCGAACGGGAAGTTAATTTAATTCAATTAGATACGAATCTTGGCGTAGATGTCGCCAAGGCCCTTAGCCGCGGCGCGCGGTGCGCCGGGAAGGGGCCGGATCGGGCGATTCGGCGAGCTTTGAAATTTCTTCCGAAGTCTTGTGACCGGCCGCGGCCCCAAGCGGAGTTAGCCGAATTCCGGCCCGGCCGAGGGCTTCCGCCATCTGTCGCGTAAGCGCCGCGGCCCTTTCGCCCGCCTTTAGGATCTGCTCGGCGTGGTGGCGATTCGGATGGGCTTGCTTAGTGCTCTCGATAATGAGTTGACTGTACCCTAGGACGAGAGTCAAAAGGTTGTTCAACTCGTGAACTGCCACCGCGGACGCCGTGCCGCTGTTCGGTTCTTCACTACGCCGGCTTTGCACTTTTCCCTGTTTCGGCTTCATCGGGGGAGTGAATGATCAGTGTACTACGAGGGAGCGAAAAATCAAGGGATTAACCTAAGCTAACCCTGTATGAAAGCAGACAGAACCGAAGTTGCCCACAGAGTTCTCCTAGAACCTGAGACGGATCCCGGAGCCGCCGGTTCCACAAAGCGGCGAGGCGCCAAATGGCGTGCCGACTTCCGGTCCAACATTGTTCGTGCGGGCCGCGGCCGCCTTAGTATAATCGTCCGACAGAGAGAGGAACCCAAAATGACACGAAGAACACTTCTTGGAGCAGCGGCGGCAGGCGCGGCCGCGGTGGCCACGGGATGGTCCGCCGAGCCGGCGTTCACCTTGCCGAAATTGCCCTACGCCTACGACGCGCTGGAGCCCTACATCGACGCCCAAACCATGCAGATCCATCACGACAAGCACCACCAAGCCTACGTCGATAACCTAAACAAGGCAGTAGCCGGTGAGCCCGCGCTGGCCGGAATGACGGTGGAACAATTGCTGGGCAAGCTGGACTCCCTGCCCGCCGCGGTGCGCACTGCCGTCCGCAACCAGGGCGGTGGCCACGCCAATCATTCGTTGTTCTGGCTGACTCTGGCGCCCGCTTCCCAGGCAGGCAAACCCGCCGGCGCGCTCGCGGCCGCGCTCGAGAAGAGCTTCGGCGGCCGGGATAAGTTCGAGGACAAGCTGCGCGCCTCCGCCGCCAGCGTGTTTGGCAGCGGCTGGGCCTGGCTTTCCCTCGATGGTACCGGCAACCTGGTGCTCGACACCGCTCCCAATCAGGACAGCCCCCTCATGGCCGGGCGCAAGCCCCTGCTCGGCATCGATGTCTGGGAGCACGCCTATTACCTGAAATACCAGAACCGCCGTCCCGAATACCTCGCCGCCATTGTGCACGTCATCAACTGGGACTACCTTTCCCATCGCTACGACGAGTTGGCCCGATAGCAGGCGGGGTGGTGGGACAGACCTGGACAGACGATCGTTTTTCGTGGTCTGCCAGGCTCTCCAGGCCAGCCGCTCGACAGACGACAAAAAACGATGTCCCACCTGATTTCCCGCGCAGACTTCCCTGTGTGATCCTAGAAACAAGCGAATGCGCGAACACGAATTCATTAGGGTGGTGGAATACCATCCCGGGCTGGTGGTCCTTCCAGCCGCGGTCTTCTTGGTCACGCTGGCCGTTTGCTGGGTGTTGCGGCGTCTGCTCCTGCGCGGTCTGGACGCCTGGACGACGCGCTCTCGAAGCCGGGGCGGGGAAATTCTGTCGGAGGCTCTGAGCGGACCCACCGTCATCTGGATCTTGGTGCTGGCCACCCATCTGGCCATCGAAAGCTCCGATCTGCCCCGCGTGATCGCCGCCGTTTGGGCCCCGCGGCTGCTGGTCCCCCTGGTAGTGATTTCCTTCACCATGATGATGGGGCGGGTTGCCCGCGAGATGGTGCGCTACTGGGGCAACCAGGGGCAGGCGATTCTGCCCGTGACCACGCTCACCGAAAACCTGGCGCAGATCGCGGTCTTGATCCTGGGCGTCGTTATCCTGCTCGACCTGGAGCATGTGAACATCGCACCCATCCTCACCGCGCTGGGCGTAGGCGGCCTGGCGGTGGCGCTGGCGTTGCAGGATACCCTGTCGAACCTGTTCGCTGGGTTTTACGTGGCGGTGTCGCGGCAGATCCGCCTGGGCGATTACATCAAGCTCAACACCGGCGAAGAGGGCTACGTGGCCGACATCAGTTGGCGCTCCACTACCATTCGGGCGCTGGCCTCGAACCTGATCTTCGTTCCCAATGCCAAGCTGGCGCAAGCCAATGTAACCAATTACTGGCTGCCCGACAAGCGCATGGGTGCTTCCATCCAGGTGAACGTAGCGCACGATTGCGATGTGGACCAGGTGGAGCGCCTCCTCAATGAAGTCGGCCAGCAGGCGGCCGGCCAGATACCCGGTCTGGTGGCCGACCCGCCGCCTTCCGCTTTGTTCGACCCCGGCGTGGGCGATTTCGCGTTAGGCTTTACCCTGGGGTATCAAGTGGAAGAGTTCAGCCTGCAGTACGCCGTCCGAAACGAGTTGCGCAAGCGCGTGCTGCGCCGCTTGCGGGCCGAAGGCGTCCGGATTCCTTATCCCACCCGGACCTTGTACATGGAAAACGCCGCGGCCGAAACTCCCAAGGCGTGAAGCAAATCCGATGAAAACTTTTACGATAGCCGTGATCGCCGGCGATGGCATTGGGACCGAGGTGGTCCCCCAGGCGCGGCGCGTGCTCGAACGCGTGGCGCAACAACATTCCTTGACGTTTGCGTTTCAAGATTTCGATTGGGGCGCCGAGCACTATTTCCGCTGGGGCCGCATGATGCCCGCCGGCGCTCTGGAATTGCTGCGTCCGTGCGACGCCATCCTGCTGGGAGCCGTCGGCCATCCCAAGCTGCCCGACCACGTCACCCTGAACGGGCTGCTGTTGCCGATTCGCCGCGCCTTCGACCAATATGCCAACGTGCGCCCGGCTTACTTATATCCGGGCGTGCGCTCACCGCTAGCCGGCTACCAGGGCGGCGACATCGATTTTGTAGTGGTCCGCGAAAATACCGAAGGCGAATATGCCCAGGTGGGCGGATTCGTCTATCGCGACCAGCCCGAGGAAATCGCCATCCAGACGTCGGTCTTCACCCGCCGTGGCATCGAACGCATCGTGCGCTTCGCGTTCGAGCTGGCGGTGAAGCGCGGCAAGAAGAAAAAGGTGACGTCGGTGACCAAGTCCAATGCGCAGGGTTTCAGCATGGTGCTGTGGGACCGCGCATTCGCCGACGTGGCGGCGGAGTTCCCCGATATCGAAACCGAATCGTTGCTGGTGGACGCGGCGGCCATGAATTTCGTGCGCCGCCCCGCCAGCTTCGACGTGGTGGTGGGATCGAACCTGTTTGCCGATATTCTGAGCGATCTTTCGGCCATCATCATCGGCAGCATGGGCCTGGCCGCCAGCGCCAACATCGACCCGCAGCGCCGCTTTCCCTCCATGTTCGAGCCCGTGCACGGTTCGGCGCCGGACATTGCCGGCAAGGGCTTGGCCAATCCCCTGGCGCAGATTTTGAGCGCCGCCATGATGCTGGAGCACCTGGAACTCGGCGCGGCTGCGCGCCAGGTGGAAGCCGCCGTGGCGGCCGTCCTGGCCGAAGGCAAGACGCTCCCCGCCGACCTGGGAGGCAACGCCAGCACTACGGCCGTGGCCGACGCCGTGCTGGAGGCGCTGGGTTAGTGCTGGTGGCCATCCGTGGGGCAGACCATCGTTTTCTGTGGTCTGCCAGCCAACATCGCACTTTCCTTTTAGCCAGGAACTTGTGTTTGTCCAGGGCAGACGACAAAAAACGATCGTCCGCCCCACCTTGGAAGGCCCTCTAGTGCCGGCCGCCACGCATCCCCAATCGCCCGGGCACGAATCCACCGGGCGCCATGCCTTTCTGGTCGCTTCCGGCATTTTGCTGCGAAGCCTTACCGGGCTCGTGCGGCAGCGCGTTTTCGCCCGCTATTTCGGGCAGCAGAACCCCATCGCCGATGCCTTCAACGCGGCCTTCCGAATCCCCAATTTCCTGCAGAACCTGTTCGGCGAAGGCGTGCTTTCGGCGTCGTTCATTCCGGTGTATGCGCGCCTGCTGGCGGAAGGCGACGAAGAAGAATCCGGGCGCGTGGCCGGCGCGGTTTTCGCTTTGCTGGCGCTCACGGCTTCGGTATTGACAGCGGTTGGCATGGCGGCCGCGCCGTACCTGATCGACGTCATCGCCATGGGTTTCCATGGCGCCGAACGCCAGCTCACCATCCAGCTTGTGCGCATTCTGTTCCCTGGCACCGCCATGCTGGTGCTCTCGGCCTGGTGCTTGGGAATCCTCAACAGTCATCGCCGCTTCTTCCTTTCCTACACCGCGCCGGTAGTGTGGAACGCGGCCATGATCGCTTGCCTGGTGGGCTTTCACGGCGGCGGCCAATTAAGGCTGGCGACGCTGCTGGCCTGGGCATCGGTCGCCGGCAGCGCCTTGCAATTCGCCGTGCAATTGCCCTTGGTGTTGAAACTGGCCCCCCGCTTGCGCGTGCACCTCGATACCCGCTCGGGCCACGTGCGCGAGATTGTGGCTAACTTCGGCCCGGTGTTTCTGAGCCGCGGCGTGGTGCAGATATCCGCCTACGTCGATTCCGCCCTGGCCAGCCTGCTAGGATACGGGGCCGTGACCGGGCTCACCAACGCCCAAGCGCTCAACATGCTGCCGGTGAGCCTGTTCGGCATGGCGATCTCGGCGGCCGAGTTGCCCGCCATGTCGAGCGCATTGGGCAATACCGAAGAAGTGGCCGCCTATCTGGGCCGGCGCCTCGATAGCGGCCTGCGGCGGATTGCGTTCTTCGTGGTGCCCTGCGCGCTCGGCTTTCTGGCTTTGGGCGACGTGATGGCCGGCCTGCTGTTCCAGAACGGCGCCTTCCACCGCCCCGATTCGGTCTACGTCTGGGGCATTCTGGCCGGCTCTTCGGTGGGCCTGCTCGCGACCACTCTCGGCCGCCTCTACTCTTCCACTTATTGGGCTCTGCGCGACACCCGCACGCCGCTGCGCTTTGCCTTAATCCGCGTAGCGCTGACCACAGGCTTGGGCTGGCTTTCCTCGGTGCCGCTCCCGATCTGGCTCGGCATCGCGCCCCGCTGGGGCGTGGCCGGGCTGACGGCTTCGGCGGGCGTGGCCGGTTGGGTGGAGTTCACCCTCTTGCGCCGCACTTTGAATCGCCGCATCGGCCATACCGGCCTGCCCGCCGTGCTCACCGCGAAGCTGTGGCTGGCCGCCGTCGTTGCCGGCGCATTGGCCTGGGCCGTGAAGTTAGCCATCGGCGTCGCCCACCCGGTATCCGGCGGCGCTCTCATCCTGGCAACCTACGGCGCGGGCTATCTTGCCCTGACGTATGCACTGCGCGTGGAAGAATCGGCCGATGCGGTAGCGCGGGTGAGGCGGCTGGCGCGGACGGGCTCGCGCTAGCCTGCAGAAACAAAGGCTATTTCGGGACGGGGAGACACCGGCAGGTCATCGATTCGAAATGGTCTACTCAAAAACTATGGTTCCCAACGGCCTCTCCGCCCCCAAGCTGCTGATTACAGTGTCGTCCTAAGCATAAGAACGGCCACTGATCAACTGATTGCCAGCTTGACCGGCTTGCCGACACGGCTGAGCATTTCCACGAGCGTATCGATGGTAAACTTGGCGGCTTTCTTATTCACCACGTCGGACACACGCGGGCGCGAGACCATCAAAATCTCGGCGGCCTCGGCCTGCTTTAAGTGATGTTTCGCAATCCAGACAGACAGCTCCTCCATCAGTTGCCGCTTCAGCAGGCGCGTGTCATTGATCTGTTTGCGGGACGCAGCCTGTAGACGTTTGGCCTCGTCCGGCGTAAAACCCAGTTCCAGGAAGAGGTTCGCGCCCGGCTTTGTCACATGGCGGATTTCGGTGTCGACCTTCATTTCTTTTCCCTCCTCAAATTGACCACGGCGCGATAGCGCGCCGCGGCAATTGCCCTGTCCTGTTTGCTGGTCACCTGAGTCTTCTTCTGGAAGCAATGCAGGACGTAGATGGCTTCTTCGAGATGAGGCTTTCGATTCACATTCCAGCACAAGAACGTGCTTCCCGCGGCCACAAGTACACGATAGCGCACGAGGATCTGGCGCGCACCGTCGAACGCTCACTTCGGCGCTTCTTCTCTCATGCGGAAACTGGGCTAGTCACTCCTCCCGCCGCCTTCGCGTTCCCTCCAAATCCCCTCGAGCATCTCCGGAATCTCGAACACCGCGCGATTGTTCTGGCGCGCGGTGGCGGCCCGATAGGAAGCGTAAGCCGCTGGCGCCAGCATTCCCTCCACGGCTTCGCCGATCCGGCGGAAGTTCTCGAGTACCACCCCGACGCCTTGCTCCCGCACCCACTCGGCGTTGTAGCGTTCCTGCGGCAGCGTCCAGGCGTTGCGCTCCACAATCACCGGAAGCCGCATGGCCACGGCCTCGCTGATGCTGCCGGGGCCGGGCTTGCCGACAAAATAATCGGCAAGCTGCATGTAATGCGGGATCTCCTGGGTGAAACCCTCGACGAACACGGGCGCGGCGTGCGGCTGCGCTTTCAGTTTTTCGCGCAGCCGGCGGTTATGGCCACAAATCAGAATCAACTGGCGATCCGGCAGGCGTGACGCGATTTCGCGCATCGCCGTCGAGCCCTGCCCGCCGAACAGCACCAATCCGACCGGCCGATCCGGATCGAAGCCCAGCGCCCGCCGCGCTTCGGCCCGCTCTTCGGCGGCCAGCGGAGCGGCGTCGTAGAAGCGCGGGTTCAGGATCATCCCGGAAGCTCGCAACACTTTTCCCGGTGCGTGGCCCAGGGCCAGCGCCTGCTCTACCGCCTTGGCCGAGCCGCAGATGAAATGCTGCTCCTGAAGCCCGCCGGCGAAGGGCTCGATCCAGAAGTGCGGCGGGTAATCGGCGATATCGGTAAGCACCGTCACCAGCGGCGTCCCCGGCAGTGCTTGGCGCAGGCTCTGGCATAGCGCGCGGTTGAAATTCGGGATCAGCGAGACCGCCATGTCCGGCCGGCTCCGGCGCCAATATTCCTCGAGCAACCGCACCTGGCGGCCATGAAACATGCGAATCGCGGCGTGCATCGCCACCGTCAGTTCCGCCGAGCCCAGCGTCCAACCCTTTTTCAACATCAAATTGTAAAGGTCCTGTAACCGAAGTCCGGTGAGCTTGCGGAAAACGTCGATTTCGTCCAGCAACTCCTGTAAATTCATGAGCCGGACTTCCATTGCCCGCGCCTGGCGGCGGATTGCTTCCCGCAGCGCATGGGCGGCCGCGCGATGGCCCCCGCCGGCGTCGAAAAATACGAAGTCCAGGCGAATCATCCAGTTTCGATTGTGCCATGGCGTCCCGCGCGCGTCCCCAAAAACAGAACGATTAACGTATGTTTTTCCCGTCCGTCACGGAACTGTAGCTGTTCCAGGGCTACAAATAGGCATGCGCTGCGACCTGCACGTGCACACTCGGCACTCCGGCATGTGCGGCGTGCCCCTGCTCGGAACCGTATGCCGCGAGTGCTACAACGATCCCCACGCGGTCTACGAAAAGCTCAAGCGGCTGGGCATGGATCTGGTGACCGTCACCGATCACGACTCGATCGGCGCGGTGGAAGCGCTCCGCTCGCGGCCGGATTTCTTTCTGAGCGAGGAAGTCACCTGCAAGCTGCCCGCCGGCACCGAATTGCACGTGGGTGTGTACGACATCGAGGAGCGCGACCACGTCGAGCTTCGCCGCCGGTGCGACGATTTCGAATCGCTCACCGCATACCTCGACGAGCGCGGCCTGTTCTACAGCGCCAACCACGTGTTTTCAAGCCTCACGGGCCGCCGTGTGCTGGCGGATTTCGAACTGTTTGCCACCGCATTTCCCGCCATCGAAACCCGCAACGGTCATATGCTGGCGTGCGCCAACGCGAGCGCCGCGCTGCTGGCCGATCGGTCGGCGCGGGCGGAGGTGGGCGGCAGCGATGCGCATGCCATGCGGTCGGTGGGTTGCGCGTATACGGTGGTGCCTGGGGCGCGCGACAAGCGCGAATTTCTGGAAGGTCTGCGCCGCGGCCGGGGGCGCGTGCGTGGCCAGGTGGGCGGCGTTTGGAAGCTTACCCGCGATGTGCTCGCCATCGGCCGCAACATGGTACGGGAAAAGCCGTGGACGCTGCCGGTAGCCATGCTGGGAGTTGCGGTTCCGGCGGTAATTCTCGGAAACTATGTAATAGAAAACCTATTCGCGCGCTGGTGGATGGCACAATGCCGCCACGCGTGGACGCTGGGAAGCTGGAAAGCCGGCGCCGCGGGGGCCGTTCCCGTGGCGGAGGTGCTGTCGTGACGCTTCCCCAAGCCATGCTGAGTTTTATCTCGCATCGCGACCATAGCCTGGCGCGCCGTGTGAATCGCTGGCCGGCGCCGCGCTGGATCCGCGTGTGGATGATCTGCGCCACCCGCGGCGGCGATGGCTGGCTATGGTACGCCCTCGGCTGCATCATCCTGCTGTTCGGCGGCGCGGAACGGTACCGAGCCACCGGCGCGGCGGCCCTGGCTGCCGGCGTGGGCATCGCCGTCTTCCTCAAGATCAAAAAGACCACCGGCCGCAAGCGCCCCGTCGAGCCCCACTGCTGGGCCACCCTGCTGCCGCCGGACCAGTTCTCGTTCCCTTCCGGCCACACCATCACGGCCTTCGCCGTAGCCATATCGCTCGAGCGCTTCTACCCCGAGCTCCTGGTAGGTTTGCTTTTCTGCGCGATCAGCGTTGGGGCGTCGCGCGTCCTGCTCGGCATGCATTTCCTTAGCGATGTAATCGCCGGCGCGTTGATCGGGATTTTGCTGGCCTATGGCTCGACCAGTTTGATGCATTGGCTGTAGACGGGCAAGCGCCGGCCATCCCTGCCGCAAGGAGACAGAGGTTCTTCTTAAGCGGTGCATCCGGCCGGTTGCCGTCTCACCGAAAGCTTGAACTGCACGCCCTCCATTTTCTGTAATGCGGTGAGGATACTGGAGAGATTCGCGGCGGAGGGGCTGCCCTTCGGACCTAGCATTCGCATCAGGCTCTTGGCGGGGATGTGCGTGCGTTTCTCAAGGTTCTGAAATCCGGCTGTCGCGTTGACGTAGTCGCGCAGGACAGCCTTGCCGGTCCCGAGGTCCCCATTGATCACACACTCGACGGCTTCGCGTAGAAGCGCTTGGCGGAAATCCGGATCGCCATTGGGCGAACCGTGTGCTTCCGTTCTCGTCAATGTAGCCACGAAGCTCGATCATCCACGATCGTATGGTAACAATTGTGTTACCACCCGTCAAATGCCATTTGCGTTCTTGGGCGATGTCCCCGATTTCCCACGAAAGGTGAGGGAGCAAACAAAAGGTTCTACGAAAGTCGCCGTGGAGGGTGCCAGTTCTTCCGGGCATAAGTTAGCAACTCGGGTCTTTGCCCGATCCGAGCACTCAAATATGTTGAATAATTTCATATTGACACGTTCCATGACTTTCAGTATTATTCGAACCTGTAAGTACCGCTAGGTTTGCTGAGACTCTTAGCAGTCGCTTACTAATCAACTCAAACAGGAATCCGGGGCGGCAGTAACAGCCTTGTAACTTCCACCCTTTCGCCTGCACACGGAAGTTCGTGGGGCGGTGTGCGAAGGCACTGCTCTGTGAAATCTTTCGCGTAAGTGTGTCGCCTTTCGTTAACTGGAGGACGCTCGAATGCGAACTCGTGCCGGAGTGTGTCTAGCGTTGTTTACCTCGACTTTGTTGGCGCAACGCGCCGTTGACCCGAAATTTACCTACCACCGCGTGATCTGCATTGTCCCGCTTGTCGGGAACGGGACCGCGGAAGACCCCAAGCGCCCCAAGTATGCCCCGTGGCCGGAGGTTCAAGATCCCAATGGCATCATTGGGTTCACCTACCTCGCGACCGACGACGGGGCGTCCGCGGTGGTGGAGTTCGTGGCCCGTACCCGCGCGGCGCTCCAGTTCCTGTTTGAGGACCAATCCCTCAAGCCGTTCGAACTGGGCAGGGTGCCTAAGGCGAACATTGAATCGGCTATCCGCCAACAGCGTAAGGACTTTGACCTGAACAGATTCGGACTGGTGATGCCATGACTACGACTACGCTTGCCGCGCTGTTGCTTGGCGCCTGCACCCTGTCCGGCGCTGAGAGGTACTTCTTCGAGGAGCGCCTGGCTGCTCTAGACCGATCGCACTGGGTGGCCACTGGAAGCCCGTCGTCCGGAGACGTGGGCTTCGCCGCCGCCGACGTGGAGGGCGCTTCCCTAATCTGGAGCCAAGCAGTCCCCGATGGAACCTTCGACGCCGAAGTGCGGGCATCCATCAAGCTCACCGGCTCGGGGGGCCGATACACGGAATACCTACGGGCGACTCCGGATGCGCGCACCGGCGGGTCGGGTGCGGGAAGCTACCTCGCCTTTGAGATGCGCAATCCAACCTTCGACCCGAGCGGGGCCTGCGCCGCTACGTTCTCGATCCTCCAGCGTGTCGGCGGCGTGGTTTCGGTTCTTTCCAGCTTCCAACACGGCTGTCATGACGGCATGGAGATGCGGTTCGCCATTCACGGCAACTTAGCTGTAGTTTGGCTCGACGGATCGGCGCCGTCCGAATTTCCAACCGCGGCGCCCGCATCGGGCCAGCCGGGGATCGGCGCGGCGGAAACACCTGCCGGGAACGCGGTCTCTGCCGTCCGCCTGGGCTTGGTCGCCCATGCCGCTCCCGCAGCCGTAGCCGAGGAGACGGTCGGCGTTTCGGCGTTTCGCAACCGGGTGGACGTGCAGTGGGTTCCCGTTGTTGCGAACGCGTTTGGCGGCGCGCCCTCCTACTGGATTTACCGCGACGGAGATTACCTTCTGCGCACCGTGGCGCATCAGTTCAGCGACGAAGCTGTCTCGCCCGGAAGCCAGCACACTTACACGATTTACGCGGTGGACGAGGACTTCAACTTTTCGCCTGGCACATCGGTAACGGCGACGGCGCCGGTTCCCATCCCGGGGACTAACGCGGCCCCACCGCCGCCCAAGCCGGCGGCAAACAGGTAAGAAGAATCTAGAACGGAATACTGTTTGGCCAACAAGAGAGAGCTGACATGAGAAATATCAAGATTTTAGGCTGTGAAAATCCCTTGCCCGCTGGCGTGGCCCTGCTCTGCGCCATCGCCTTGCCCGCCGCCAGCCAAACCCTGGGCGGCGCGCCGGCGCAGACGTTGTTTACGGACACCTCGCCGGTGGACGCGTATATCGCGGCGCATCCCGGCACCGTAGTTACCTCGATCGACCAATACGGTGTCACCATGAAAACGCCCAAGGGTAATGCCCGGATGCTCTCCCCAGGCCTGACCTACCAAAACAACGGGGTCTGGGCAATCACCAAGGCCCAAGTCGTCCAGTTGTCCGCCTCGGCCGGCTGGACATTGACCGGTACCGCCGTCCCGATCTCGATTTCTGGCTCCGGAACGGCGATGCACGTTACGATCGGTACCGGCAAGAACACCCTGGACTGGGAGCTATCCACCATTGCTTACGTTAGCGCGAAGGGGTTCACTTTTCAATCCGGCGGCTTGGCCTGGGCGTTGAACCTGACGAAAAGCGGAGTGAGTTTTCAGAGCCAGGTA
>Ga0187872_10002734_pt1 | contig 15059 bp, 23 predicted proteins | sample June2016WEW_16_4_FD_132973 | JGI IMG/M metagenome (GOLD analysis project Ga0187872, IMG submission 132973) | Peatland microbial communities from SPRUCE experiment site at the Marcell Experimental Forest, Minnesota, USA - June2016WEW_16_40 | ecosystem: Environmental > Terrestrial > Soil >...
CATTAACAACAGATATCTTTTTATTAACCCTATCTCTACTGCGCAAAACCGCTCTACCTCCTAGTGGATTATGGTCTAGATCAACATATTATGGGGCAGTTGGTCATGTTTCAGAGGATACCGTTAAGAAGTATATTGAGGATCAAAAATCGGTAGGCTAACTGCTTGCCAATTCATCCACCAGCACGAGGCTGGTGGTATTCTTGGCGAAGAGATCATAAACTTATCCCAACCTATAACGCCATATAAACCTAAATCATATATAGCATTTTTTATTAAATTATGATATTTTGTTTTTTCTAAAAGTTCATAATAAATATTTTTAATAATCATCTTTCTCTCACATCTTTGATATAATGTCCCCTCCTTTATATTAAGAGCTTTTGATGCCATTACTATTGAATTAAATATTTTTGTTTCATTTGTTAATATATTTGTTATTTTAATTCTTCTTCCTGGATGATTGGTTTCTCCTAATAAACTAGAAACATTATATGACATAGATCCTATTTTAGTTAATGTATATCCAATAGTATTTATTTCACTTATAACTTTATTAATAATATCTTTATCAATTCCATATATTTTAATTTTAGTGTCACGAGCAGTCCCATCTCCAATAATAACTCCAAGTGTATATGGAGGAATAAACATATTTTTATTATCAAAATTAACCACTTCATTTCTTAATAAAGAACAATTCATTTCTAATGAATTAATTATATCTTTTGTTGATTTTGTTAAAAATTGACTTTTTGTATTAGGTTTTACGATCCATAAGCTATTTTCGCAACACTCTGTTTCTTTATTTTCTGTCGTAATAATTTTATATATTGGTTTTATCTCTTTTTGAGAGATATCTAAAACTTTAACAGCACTACCAATATTAGAGATAATATTATCTCCAATTTTTAATTGTCCAATAGTGCTCCAACCATTTGGTGTCAATACTTTTGCATCTAATGGCTTATATCCTCTTAATATATTATTTTTCATAGTGATTATCTTTCTTGATTGGAAACGCCACCGATAATGATAGCGCTTCCAATTTTACTTATCACTATAATATATCAGCTGATATGCCTGCTAATCTACTTCTTTCACATTTTTGCATAATTATATGTCCAGCTATATCTATATCCTTAAACTTTTCTACCGCTCTACTCAATCCATTATTCATTGCATCTAATTTAGGAGCATCAATTTGACCGACATCACCAGTCAAAATTATTTTTGTTCCTTCTCCTGCACGAGTTAATATAGTTTTTATTTGTTCTATACTTAAGTTTTGACATTCATCTACAACAATTAATGAGTTAGGTATGCTTCTACCACGTATATATGACATAGCTGCTAATTCTACCTTATGCTTACTAATAAACATTTCAAGATTTCTTTCCCAATTTTCACCAAGCAATACTTGCATATTATCTTTTATTGGCGCCATCCAAGGATCTAATTTTGCGGCTATATCACCCGGACTATAACCAAGACCTTCATCAACCGGAACTATTGGACGATATACAACAAACTTATTAAACTTTTTCTTATTAAGAACAAGCTCTAATGCTGCCGCACAGGCAATCATTGTTTTTCCTCCTCCTGCTTTTCCTATTAAAGAAACTAAATCAATACTTCCATCCATCATTAAATCAATAGCAAAGCTTTGTTCTTTATTCTTTGGCTTAATGCCCCAAACCTCTATATCTTTAACTATCTTAATTCTATTAGAACCGATCTTTCTTCCAGAACAAATCTCTTCACCATTCTCAAAATTAAATGTGATAAACTGATTAGGATATAAATCCAAACCAAACTTTTCTATCTCAATAAAACCATTTTTAACTAATTCATTTCCTGCTTCTTCATTGACAATTGTTTTCATTCCTGTATATAACTCATCTGTGCTTTTTTTCTTATTGTCGCAAGCCTGTGCGAAGATGCCGCGAGCTTTTGCTTTTACCCGTAAATTAAAATCATTGCTAACTAAACACACCTCATTATTATTCGTCCAATGAGCATAAGTGCAAGCTAATATTTGAGTATCCCCATATGTTGGATTTCCGAAACCTGCAAATCTATCTTCTAATAAATCATAATATTTTGTATCAATGGAAACCATAATATCATTATCAATTAATATTCCAATCCCAATATCTCCTTTATCCGACAATTCATCTATCAATTTTATAGCAACTCTGGCATTTCTTCCAGCTTCATTAGGTTGTTTTTTAACATCATCAAGTTCAGAGAGGACGATGACTGGTATGATAACATCACTTTCTGAAAACTGCTTAAATACATTTGGATCATTGATGAGGACGGATGTATCGAGAATATAGGTTCTACGCATTTATTTAACTCTTTGTGGTTAGAGGGGCGAGCATAATTAACTTACTCAAAAATTGAGTAGTATGACACCTCCATTTCCACAATAAATCGTTTTTTACGATCAGGCTCTTTAATATTTCTCTTTATTCTGAATATTGGTTTCTTCCATTTAGCAATTTTTTTATTGTTAATAAGTATTTCTGTTTCTCGCTCTTCTTCAATAATATTAATCTTATTTGATGTCAATACTTCTCTCAATATTTTTCTTTGCTCTATTGTTAATTCTTCATCATTTACCCAAAAATGAGAGACATCAATATTAAGCTGTTCAAGAATATCTTTAATAAAACGATTTCTTTCAATTTCTTCTATTTGATACTTATCATCATTTTGTGATAGGACAATAATGTCGCGCATATATTATTTTTGGAAACTCTTATCTTCTATCAAAATGCTTATTTATTAGTTATTTTTGACTATATTTGTCAAAATTATTTCACCCGCATTTTTCATAACAACAATCGAGACAACGAAGACATCCTCCATCGCAGACTACATTATTTGATGAGCATTTAGGGCAGATTGCACCAATTTTCTTTTCAACGATATAATTTTTGAGGACACGGGCAATGCATTTTGAGAAAGAGGTTATATCAGAGAATTGATCTTTATTAAGCTGCTCGCAAATATATTCAACGGGGACGCCGTGGCGTAAAGAAAGAGAGACGAGACGAGTAAAACTTCCCTGTGTCGTATTCTCAAATATGTTGACGACATCTTTAATAGTTAATTGATCATCTTCTTTACCAAGAATTAGATTATATGTTGATATACCATTAACTTTACCATTTTTGATAAGTGTTCCCTGTTTATATTTTTTTGGTATTTCCACATATTTTGAGAGACCTCCGAAAATCTCATATGGAACATTGTCAAGAAGACCGACAAAAATAGTCCAAGCTTCTCCTTTAATTTTGATTTGGTGTATATCGCAGGGAAGTTCTTTTGGGCGTCGGACACCTGCATTTCTTTTTATCTTTTCTGGTCGATCATTTTGATGAATAGATTGCTGATCTTTTTTATCAAAAGATTTATCTATTTCATCATATATTTTCATTGCCTCACAATTCTCGTCGAGAATATGACCAATCTCTTTTTCTAATCTGGACTTATATTCTTCTCTTAACCTTTTTGATATATCTTTATTTTCTTCTGTTAATTCTTCTTTTTGATTAGCAATTTTCCAAGATACAATTTTTTTATCGATTGTTATTGTTGTCATAAGTTTTTCCATTTAATCGGCTACATATTGCCGTAAAGCCCTTCCTTTAAGGCATCAAAAAGATTAGCGGCGATATGTTCTTCATTATCATAAAGAATAGTATCCGATCCAGAAACTGTCACTTCCGATCCGTCAGAGAGAGTAAAAGTATATCTGCTATTATCGAGATCAGATTTTTGGACGAGGACGCCAGCAGTTATCTCTGGGTTAAAGCGATATGTTGTTATTCCTTTAATCCCATTTTTCCAAGCATTTATATAGACATCCTTAAACTTATCATAAGGATAATCAGTCGGAACATTTATTGTTTTTGATATTGATGTATCACACCATTTTTGGACAACCGTTTGTATTGATGTATGCTCTTCAATAGAAAGATTTTCTGTTGTTCTCCAATAATCTGGTAAAGGTTTATCACCATATTTATTTTTCCATTCAAGATAAGCATAGTCGAAAACCTCTTCCTGCGTCTTTGTTTTCTTTCCTGCCGCCCTTATATTTCGCAGATAAGAATTAGCGAAAATTGGTTCAATTCCATTGCTACAATTATTCCCCCAAGTTAGAGACATTGTTCCTGTCGGCGCTATTGCTGTTGCGTGCGACCAACGAATACCATATTGAAGAATATCTGATATTATTTGTTCTTTATTATCGAAAGTTTCAAACAATCTTTTCATATAACCAGACTGCATAAACAATTCTCTGCTTTCTATTGACGAGAAAACTGGTGCAGCACCTTTTTCTTTTGCCACTTCAATATTTTCCAATAAACTTTGTTGTGCCATAATTAACATTAATTTTTCAGCAAAAGAGATACTTTCTTCTGATCCATAAGCAATACCCAAAAGATTAAATAAACTGCCTAATCCTGTAAAACCAAGTCCGTGCCTTCGAGTATATCGTAAATATTCATCAAACTCTTTCAATGGTAGGTTATTTATTTCGACAACATTATCAAGAGCTCTATTCGCAACTCTAATATCTTTTGTATATTGTTCCCAATCAAAACTAACATTATCCTCAAATTGATTTTTTATATATAGTGTCAAAATAATTGAGCCAAGGAGACAAGATCCGTGTGGTGGCAAAAATTGCTCACCACAATTTGATACTAACAAACCATCTGTCCAATAAGTATGTTCTTCTGCCTCAACTGTTATATCAAAAACTTCTTCTTCACCAATATAAGTGATATTATCAATCCAATTAATGGGCAATATTGTTTCATAATTAGATAAAATATTATTTGGATGCGGAGATATATCAATACTTTTAACATCTTTAACCTCTTTTTTAATACCATTAGATACAACTTTATGATTTTCTGTTCCATAAAATATTCCAGCAAGCGTTTCATATGCATATACTTTTTTTATACCTGTGCATATTTTATTAGTTATTTTTGTCCATTGCTTTCCTGACCAAATTATATCTCCAATATTAACTTCACCAAGTATAAATATGCCTTTCGGAGTTAATAGTTTTGCATATGCTGGTTGGCAAGGGTTGGAAACTCTTATAGTTTCACAAAACCATAAATTATTCTCATAATTAACTCTATCTATTGATAGAAAGCCAGGGTCATTAAAATCATATGTCGATTTTATGATAAGATCAAATAATTCTCTCGCTTTCATTGTTTTATAGATCTTTTTGATAAAAACATCATCTATCGTGCAGTTTTTATACGAAACTTCATTATGATCTTCTGCATAAGAGAAAAAATTATATTCTGGATAATTAAATGGAATATCATTTCTATTAATAATCTTTATTTCTCCACTAATATTTTCTTTTTTTCTATCTCTAATTTTTTCCCAAAACCATAATTCCCACATTTCATCATTTTCTACTGCACTCATAAAACGATCTGTTATTAGAGCCGAAACATTAAAATAACGGAGAATACCATCTTGCCTCTTCGCTTTAACAAACTCTTCAATATCAGGATGCTGACAATCTAACGCGCCCATTTGCGAGCCCCTCCGACCTCCGCCGCTCAAAATTGTCCCACATGTAGCATCAAATATTTTCATAAAGGAAACAACGCCAGAGGTTCCGGCGCCTGCTCCAAAAACCATCGCTCCTTTTGGACGCAAAGTAGAAAAATCATATCCTATACCGCACCCTGCTTTGAGAACCAATGCTGCTTCTTTAACTACATCTGCTATACTTTCGAGACTATCGCTAATCTGCTGACTTACACAACAATTAATAAGTGATACTTCCTTTTTATATCCCGTAGCCCCTGCATTAGCCATAATTCTTCCGCCGCCAGCAAATCTCGTTCCAATTATAGAGCGAAACTTTTCATACCATTTTTCCTTATCATTAAGCTCAACATCTGCTAATGCGCGAGAAACACGATTGCAAGTATCATCCGGTGTTTGATCAACCGGTTCACCTTTGTGATCTCTCAGCCTATATTTTCCGTTCGATCCGCCCCAGATTTCATAACAAATTGGTTGCTTAAACATTAGTTCCTCAGAATTATAGTTTTATGTTTTCTCTAATTATATTCTTTGCTTTTCGTAAAATGGAAAGGCAATTATTTCTATCTATTTGCAGTTTTTGGCAGATACTATTTACTGACATTGGTGTTCTATCCATTAATCCAAACTTCATTGATATTATTTCTCTCTCTTGATTTGATAACTTTGGCAAAGTTTCATAGAGTGCAGTATTCATCTGCATATCTTCTAATTTCTTCTCTGGCGTAGCCCAATCTACATTATTTTTTGTATGACCTTCTATTATTGTCCTCTCTTTAAATGGAGGAGAAACTTTTGAGAAACGGAGTGGATACCTTATTGCTGTATACCTATTTGCTTGTCTTGCTATTCTCGTATCTATATATTTATGAGCCCACCAGAAAAAAGATCCCCGTTGAGGGTTATAGTTATTCATTGCTTTGGATAACGCGAGAAAGCCCTCTTGATTAAGATCGTCGTAGTTAAAAAACTTTCGATATTTGACTGTCTTCATATAGACAATATATGAAAACTTTCGGACACATAATTCTTCGTGTTTCTTTAATTCTGCTTTTATTTTTGGATTGTTTTCTGCCTCTGCTTTTAGATTAATGTATTTTTCGATAAGTTCCTGTGCTTCATCTTGCTTAATCATATTTGATGTATCTTTCTCTTGAAAAAATGTTAGCATATTCATATCGGCATAACGCCTAGCCCTTAAATTACCGAGGTTTTTGAATAATATTTATTAATTATTTTTAGTTCTCATCATTAATATTATCGATGATGCTTTCTATTGTTGATCTAATTATTTCGAGATCATCTATTGAAAGAATAAACTTTAATAAATCTGTATTTCTTTTCACCTTCTTAACCAAATTATTGTATTTAAGTGTTAAATCTGCGTGGTTTATTTGCGATGTTGTCATAACTTACCTTTCTTTACATTTTTTTATTATTTCTCTTTTTTTGTAGATCTTTTTTAAGATCTTTTAATTTAATCATATATTTTTTATTTGTTCTTAAATTAATCCATCCAATATCATATTGCATATATCTATCATCTCGTATATCATAATTTTTTATTATATCATCATCATTTCCTTCTGATTTGATTGCATCAAATGCCTCATCTAATGATAAAAAATAAGATACATTATTATTTGTCATATTAATCCTTTCTTTACTTACTACTGCTATATCCAGAGCTTGCCCAGCCACCACCGTTAAGAATAAAAGTTGTTCCAGATGGGATGAGGCGCTTTAACTTTTGAGGCGGCAATCCTTCTTCTTTGCATTTTGGACATTCTTCAATAATTTCATCCATATGATGTTCCAGCTCTATCTCAGAATGAGTTGTGCAAAAATACAAATAAACTGGCATAATTATTTTTTTCCTTTCTCACCTATCTTCGTTTCTGGCGATCTATTTGTGTCTGCAATTTCTCATAATGTGCTTCGCCTAAAAGATTGCTATAAACTTTTTCCGAATTATGCATTTCTCTCTTCAATGAATTAGCGTCAGATTTAACTTTATCAACTAAATCCTGTCCATAAAGCTCAACAACTCCTTTTCCAGTCATAGAGATAAGCCTTTTCGCTGTCTGCTGATGACATTTTGGACACTCAGTAGGCGGGTCTGCTTTAATAGAGTATTCATCTTCCCAAAAAAAATTGCAGGACGGATCTTGACACTGATGATCATAAATAGCCATAACTTTTCTCCTTTATATAAACAAAACTAACTCATCAAACTTTTCTATAAATCTATCAAAATGTTCTAATGGTATTTCAGGCGACCATATACGATGATCACTCTTACATAAAAAACCATAAACACTTATATTTCTGACGCCAATTTATTCTTTTGTTAGCATAAGGATCACGCAAAAAGGATTAAACTCTCAAACTTCTCAAAATATTCCAAAGGAAACTCGGGCGACCAATTGCATTTAAAAAGATCATAACTATTATTAATTTTATCATTTGATATCTTAATATTTTCTTTTTTTAGTTCAAAGACTCTATATGGACAACCAAACAAAAGACATAATGTTTCATCATTACTCATTTTAATATCTATAAGATGTTTATTTAAAAGATATAAATATATATTATAATTTATTCCAACCGCTGTATGTTTTTGGCAAACATCAATTAAGTTTTGCATTTCTTTATTTGTAGGATCAATCATTTTTGATAAGCTTTCTCTCCATAATAGAGAACTCCACATCATTAGTCCATTTATCCATTATATATTTCTTTTGTTTTTCGTTAGTTATCTCGAAAACAATGAATAATCGTCCCGTTTCTTTTTCATATTCGACGCGGACTGCTTCACCGACAACTTGCTCTGTTATATTCATATTGCTGTCCTCTAAATATCAATAACTTCTAAATCTGCTAACGCCTCACTCAAATCTTCTGGATCGCTCGTATATCCTGTATCTGCACTTATATCCGATGGGAGGTCTGTCAACGTCGCACAAGTTAAGTTTTTAATCAATGTTGCCCCACCTTTTGGACCTCTTCTATTTTTAATCAAATGATAAGATAGATCGTGCAGTTTATGTTCGTGCTCTCTATCCTCTATCTGGATGACGAGTGTCGCGTGCGTCGCTATTGTAGCAGAACGGGCGAGCCTATGCAAACCAATATTTTTCTCTTTTGTTTTTCCTTCGGCGACCCTATTTAGTTGCACCGCAGAGAATAATGGTTTATTTCTCTTTCGTCCAATTTGACGCAATTCATAAGATATAATTCCCTGTTTTAACCAATCTTCTTCCTCGCCATTTTCATTAGTCCTCATAATACCGAGATAATCAACAAATATAGCATCAAAATCTTCCTGACATTCATCTAATATGAGATCTAAATCATTTGATGATGGATTAATAATATCAATAATTCTAAATTGATAAGGATATTTGGCGATAAAATTAGCTGCTCCTATTAACTTCTTATGTTCTTCTTTAGAAAGAAACTTTGGGTTTTCTATATGTCTCGTCGGCACTCCCGATAATCTGCTCATAAATCTATTGAAGCAATCCTCATATGGCATTTCGAGGCTAAAATAGATAATATTTTTGCCGATAGAAAAGTCTTCTCTTCTCTCAACATTATTATCCTGCATCCAACATTGAACTCCGAGATTATTCAATAATAACGACTTTCCTGCTCCACTTGAACCACATATAAGAACCATATCGGCGGGGCGAATGCCATTAGTAGCATAATCAATAAAAGAATATCCTGTCTTCATTCCAGCTTCATAAGTAGGGTTATTCTTTCTATTATTGAAGTTTTCAACAAATGTCCCTAAATAATCTTTTACGGATTTACTCTCATATAATCTATCTTCATTAATGCAGGATATAGCTTTAATATTCTTCTGGATATCGGAAACTGTCTTATCAATATTAATATCACCAGATATATTATCTAATTTTTCTCTTATAGAGAAGATTTGTTTTTCTGCAAATCTTTTCTTTATCTTTTCGAGATCGTGAAAATATTCTTTATCATCATAAGATGTTTCTATTACCTCATTCCAGATAAGACCTGTATTTTCTATTAACTTTGTATTGACTTTTGGTAGTTTTTCGGTGAGGACACGAAGTGTTGGCAGCTCTTTATATTTTTTGATATATTGAATGATACTATTTGCGAATACCCAGCTATCAGCTAAAAATAATTTGCTATCATAGTTATTGCAAAAATCTAATGAAAGCTTTTTATTTGTGATAAGAACTTTTAGGATGACTTTATCTAATTGATCGATCATAGCTCCTTCTTTCTATAATCTTCGCCAAAAACTGAGACTTCTTCTATTTTTGACATTAATGAAGATAAACTATCCTTAAAAAAGGATGTAAAACTTTCTTTTATATTTGGAGAGTTAGTCGCCATTAAAATGGGCAATTTATTTTGCAATCGTGTTCTCAATATAACCTCAAATGATCTCGAAAATAATTCATTGGACAAATCTGATTGAGAATAAAAACGATTATCGACCTCATCTATAATAAGAAAATCAACCATTAATAATTCTCTTCTTGCCGAATATTTATCCTCAAATCCTGCTGAGGTCAAAATGGCGACAATATCAGATAATGTCGTATAAAGGCAAGTATAATTTTTGGCTACTGCTGCTTTTATTATGGAGCAAAGAGTTAGAGTTTTGCCTGTTCCATATTGCCCCGCTAAACAAACTGATCTTCCATCAAAATATGATTTTTTAATATCGGCGGTATAATCATTAAAAAAGGTAAGTAAGTTATTATCGCCGTGAAAATCTTTATCCATTTTTAATGACCAATAATCTAATGGAATATTACTCTCCGCAAAACGGATAAGCAATGTTGTCATTGTGCTCTTTGCTGTTTCTGAAAGAGATGATCCATTTATTTTATCTAATTTTTCTTGCACTTTTTTCTGTGGCAAATTATTTAATGCTATTGATCTTACTATATCTGGACTATTCATTTTTTTCCTTTCTTAAGGAGAGAAAGTGGATCAGCATAAACGCTTTGCGTTACTTCACCAATATCGTGTGATCTCATCTTTTCGGATATTATTTTCTTTTCTTGTTCTGCTAACATTATTTTTAATTCCGCCAATTTTTTTGTTCTTAACTCATCGCCACTTGGCTGTTCATATGTTTTATGAAACTCTTTCTCTATCTCGATCTTTTGTTCCGCTGGCTGTTTTGTCGTCCGTGGTTTTTCTTCCACGCCTTCTATACGATGGGAGGCGATATCTTTTTCGGGTTCGAGAATGATCTTAATCAATATAACCTGTGATGTGTCCAATATTAAAAATAAACTTTTTCCATCGGACGATCGCAAACATATTTCTTTCTCGGAAAACTCTTCGACAAATCCTTCGAGAAGAATATTGTTTTTAAGTATTACTTTAATAAATTGATCTTTTTGTATTTTCATTTATTATCATCTTCTATTAATTTTAACCAAAACATAGATATTATATTATCATCATCTTTATCTAAATAAATAACATCTCCTCCACAATCTAAAACTGCATTAATAACATTATCATTTTTTAATTCTTCAATAGGTATTTTAATATGTGTGTGTTTTTTTTTATTTTTACGCATTATCTCCTCCACATATAGCTAATGCACCATTTCCTCTTTCGGTTAAGGAAAATAATCTTGCATTACTTTTTCCCCTTCTCTCTGTTATTAATTTATCTAATAAACAATTTTCAACAATTTTATCAAAAATATTTCTATCTCCTTTCACTTTGTCATATAATTGTCCTTGATTAATTTCTCCATCTTGTAGTGCTCGTAAAATAAGCACTTTTGACGCATTTCTTTTTTCTTCTTTTTTCTCTTGTGGTGTAAAATCATTTGATAATAACTCAAACTTTAAGTATTGAAAACAATCTTGATCTTGTATATATTCTCCATCATCATAAAATCTAAACTTTATTCCAGAGAAAACTGCACCATCTCTATTCTTAGCACAACTTAAAACCACTGTCCCTGTTATATCAGTCGCCTCGTGTTCAATATCAATTTGCATATCAACACTATCATAAATGGATGAATGTCCTCGACCGGTTTGTCTCGCATCAATTTTGCTTTTACCAGTATGATGTATCAAAAGAATTAATATATTAGCTCTTTCTGCTGTATGTTTTAACATATTTACTATATATTCTATTTCTGATGAGTTTTCATCTGCATTTGATAACTTTTTTAAGCTATCAATAATAACTACTGAATATCCTTTACACAAATCAACAAACTGATTTTCTATTTCAATAAGATTAGATTGAATATCTATTCTTGGTAAAAATATTCTATCAATATTTTTGATAACATTTAATGGATTAAGATTAAGTCCTGAGGATATTCTTGAATAACGAACATTTGTTAATCTCTCTGATTGCTCCAAATCAATATGTAAAACTTTACCAGAATTAATTTCTATTACATTAAATAAACTAACATTACCAGCAATACAAACTGATATATACTGTAAAAGCAGGCTTTTTCCAGAGCCTCCCGCCGCAACAAAACTTATTAATTTACCTTTTGTTAGCTTAAATCTTTTACATATGAACTCTAATGGTAAAAACTTATTTACATCTTGTATAATTATTGGCTTAATATTATCTTTTATTGATGCTTTTTTATTTAATTGATCTTTTATTAAGTCAGAATTATTTTCTCGTCTTTTATCTTCTTGTTCTTTTAGATATTTTTCTACCGCCTCGCTTCTAATTGGTTTTATTGTGTCCATAAAATACTCCCGCATAAGCTTTCAGTTTTCAGAGCTTACTGCTTCTTATTTTATATCACCTTATACACATATTACAAAAAATAATTATCTTTTTTACTGATTGCCGCGTTGATCAGTCTGCTGTTTTCTGTTTTCCTATATATAGGAAAGAATACTGAATTAGATAAGTCATATATGCAATACAAAGTATTGCTATATAACATATGAACTTCGCTGCCAGTATTTCTCTGCCCTAAAAGTAAAACTCTGCCAAAATAAAATATCTTATCTAAATTAAATAATCGCGGCGAAGCCGCCTCTGTTGATCACAATGCGTTTTCAGCAACCACACAATATTATTATCATAAAAATAAACTCAAATTAAGATATCTTTCAATAACGGGACATAATTTCTTTTCTGACATTTGGATGAAGTAGTAGTCTTTTACTGATATTGAGGGAAAATCAATACTTTGTATTATTATAGTCGTTTGCCCGTGATACCATCCTCTCTCCTTTATTTCGTCCAATAATATTTTTCTTGGATAAGTAGAAAATACATTTCTATACCCATACCAATAAATATTATTTGTATATAATACATTTGTTAAAATATCAATAGAGATTGGATGAGAGAGTTTTTTGGATAATTCTTCTATTGAAAGGACTTTCATATAAACAACCTCAAATCTAATCTTCGCAAAAACTCTTCTCTATCTATATCTAATATAAGAACGACAAGATATTTACTATACGCCTGCCAATTTTTAGCATAATAAAAATCTTCGATTACAAAAATAATTCCATTTTCCAATGGCGAATGATAAAAAACTATACCATCAAATAATCTGAATATATCTTTATCATTTATAAACTTTCGGTAAAAAGAATGATTAAATCCATTTTTATGAGCACCAAAATAGAACGATTTATCCTTAAATAGGATAGGGCATATTTCTTTTATTTGAGTTTTTGATATTCCCTTATCATAAATAATTTTACCTAAATCTTTGTGATAAATCATAAAAATAATTTAACCTCATCAAACTTTTTTATCATTCTATTTATCATCTCCTCATTTTTAAGATATTCTTCTCTATTAGAATAATATATTTGTCTTATATATGGGCAATCATCATTAACAAATGATATTATCATTTTTTCTTTATCGGGAAAAAAGAAAATTGCCCGCAATTTATATTTAGATGCCGCAATATCATTAATATCTTTTTTCTATCTTTCATCGAAAATGATCTCATATAAATAACCTTAAATTGTAAAATCTTATATATTTTTCGACAATCTCCTCCAATGAAGAGAATATATAATATTCTAAATATAGACAACTTCCATAAGAATGGAATAATGCGACTATATAATTATTTTTATATTGCTCATATCTTCTTTCTATTTCATCGTCCTCTTATTCTCTCACAATGGAAACCGCCGCATTTATGCGGCGGAGGAATTGTGAATTGTGATTAATTATTTTTTTGTTAAGTTAACAATAAGCTGATATAATATATGTATGCTGCAATTAACATAGCAGCAAGAGCCTCCGTCAATAGGCTTATTGCAGCCGCTACTTCGTAGCGAGCAGCAAGCCGCCGCTTTTAAGCGGTGGTAATTGACTAAGTGGCACCATATAATTTGCTTTTGCCATTAAAATCAATATATCATCATTAATGATAATATCTTTTGGTAGATATTTTTTTATTTCTTTTGGAAAATGCACATTATTAATCTTATTTTTGATAATATGATCAAAATCTGATATAAACTCCATTATATAATTCTCCTCAATATTTCTTCATCAAACCCTAATTCAATAATCTTATCAAATGCTCGATTAATACTTTCTTCTTTATTATTCATTTTACTCAAAAAAGCCAAATCGCCATATGTCGCTACATTTTGTCCCACATCGATAAAAACTGCTCTATAACTTTCTGGCAGTTTCGTGCTCCTGCGAATGGTCTCTTCTTCGATGGGAGCGGTCGTCCCCGTTAAGTATTGTATCTTATACTCACGAACAAAATCTTCATTTGTCATAAAAGATATTGATGTGAACCTCCTTTTACATAATGGAACTTTATTTGCGAAGATCCAATCAATATAATCTTTTAAGATAATTGGAGATGAGGAGAGTTGTATTCTTACCTTATTTATATGGAATATCTCGAAACATTTTGATGGTGATGGCGAATTGAATTTCCATTGATATTTCTTTCCATATTCTTTTTCATAGAGAGAACAAAAATATGAAAGAATATGATATGGTTTCCAATCAGCTATTTTTATAGTTTCAATTTCGGAGAACTTTGCAAAAAACTTCTCATATTTTTCATTGGGGGCGATGATAGCTTCCATTTGACTTTCCTTTCTATGCGAATAGAACTAATTTTCTTATTCTTTTTACTTCATCATTTAGATAATTAATATGATTGATTAATTCTTCATATGGACAATCAAAAGTATTAATAATAGGCATTTTGTCATAAGTATTTTGCATAAGAGTTATATTTTTATATATAAACCATTTATCTCTAATGTGTCAATTACCACCAGCACGAGGCTGGTGGTATTCTTGGCGAAGAGATCATAAATAATGCTTTCTCGCGCAAAATATCTGGATGACAATCGAAAAACATCCAATGTATAGCCTCCTGTGGATGTCCGTAAGTTGTAAATGCATTAGCCCGACATATAGTCATAATTTCTATC
>Ga0187872_10002739_pt1 | contig 15043 bp, 13 predicted proteins | sample June2016WEW_16_4_FD_132973 | JGI IMG/M metagenome (GOLD analysis project Ga0187872, IMG submission 132973) | Peatland microbial communities from SPRUCE experiment site at the Marcell Experimental Forest, Minnesota, USA - June2016WEW_16_40 | ecosystem: Environmental > Terrestrial > Soil >...
AGTTGAGCTCGTATGCCCGCAAGGCCCTGCGCCGGATGCGCCAGCGCCCCACGCTGGTGATTGCCTTCTGGCAGCAGGCAGAACTGTTTCCGTTGTAACTATATTATGCAATGCTCAATAGAACGGGTTGACCTCGGGAAAATGAATCTTCAGCTTATAGCAAATGAAGAGAACCAGGATCGCGCCCAGTGTGGAAAAAATGAGGCCGGTGGGATGATATCGTTCGTTTGCCGGGCGCGAAAACATGTGGGTAACGCCGCCACCAATGATCGATCCGATGATGCCTAGCACGATCGTCCAGAAGATCGTTATATGCACGTGCATCACCGATTTCGCTATAACCCCCGAGATTAGCCCAATAAGAACATACCAGATTATGTGAAACATACTCTCTCCTCCAGCGTTTGCCTTCAAGCGAACCGATCCTAATCAATTTCCAAACGATCACCATGGCAGGGTAGTTGTTGCCAGGCGATCGCTTGTTCGAGAATCGTTACTCCGCACTCAGACTACGCAGCTTTACGCCCTCCGGTCGTGTCGGTCTTGCCCGGGTCGGTTTTTGCTTCCTTCGTAAAAGAGAGATTTTGGCCTCTCGTCTGCTCCACAAGTCTTCGTTTTTTCCACCGGTTGTAAAGAGGGACCGTTGCGCCTATGAGGAGTACCACCACGACAACAGAAACTAACAACCCTGCAGACCGGCTCGTGGACGCCTTTGTAGCAGCTTCGGCAGGTGCAACAGGGGTACTGGCAGTCTCCGAAGATGGGCCGACAGGCGCGGTAGGTACAGCCGCGTCCGCGACAGGTGTGCTGACAGGCTCAGCGGGTGCAGCTGCGGCAGCGGGTGTTGCGGACGACTTCCGAGGTCGTGCTGGCGGCTCCGTTCGGTGAACGGGGGTGGCCGCAGGGGGCGCGCTGGCAGTTACCGCAGGCGTGCTGACAGTCGCGGCAGGTGCGGCGGCAGCCGCAGGAGGCGTGCTGACCGGCGCGCTGACAGCCGCATCGGGTGCATCCGCGGCAGGTGCGGCAGCGGCCGCAGGAGGTGTGCTGATCGTCTCCGGAGTCGTGCTGACAGTCGCAGCAGGTGCAGCCGCGGCCGTCGCGCACTGTTCGGAGATCATATTGAATTCGGTGACAGCAATGCTGTTCTCAGCAGTACCTGCTTTGTGCCCAATGAAGTTTACGTCCTGGCCCACATACGCCTTGAGATCGGCGCTGCTGGTGATCTTGAAAATCTTGCCCGTGTTGTCTTCCGCAACAGTGTAGTTGCCGTCCGAGCCACCCAGGCAACCTTTAATGTTGATCTGGTCTGTATTGTCGCTCGCCGTGGGAGTCTGTGCAAACCCCATCGCGACCAGCAGGGCCGGTACTACGATCAGCAGGAATATTTTCTTCATGGAATCCTCCGAGAAGTCTCGCCTTGCGGCGGTCTGAATTCCGCTTGGGTTTGATTGTGCCTCCGATTTCTCTGTCGAATTCTTGCGCGTTCAGGGGCCCGGCTGGAAAACTTGGAGCACCCAAGTGAAACAACAACACAACCTTACCCGGTAAGAAGTGGGACAGTCTGTGCCAAATCGCTCACATCACCGCTCAGATCTAGAGAAAGGCGAGGGTGTAACCGACTTCGATCAGGAGCAGATCGTGCGACTTGAGCGGAATCATGTTTACGAAGCCTCACTTCTTACCCGCTCCTGGCGCTGAAGTTACCGCGGCGTGTTCTTCCCACCGCAATGGCCGAAACACTGGCTGTGCGCGTGCTATAGTGCGTTGACGCTATGGGATCGTTTCTCTTCTTCGCCTTTTCATGGTGGGGGATTGTGGTGCGGGTGGTGGCGATTGTCCACTTCATCCGGCGGCGTCCGGATTTCTTCTGGATTTGGGTAATCCTGATTCATCCCATCGGAGCGCTGGTCTACATCGCGGTCGAGGTAATCCCGGACGCGGGGCTGCTGCGCGATTCGTTTCAGATGTTCCCGCGGCGGCGGCGAATCGGCGAACTGGAGCGGATTGTTCTGGACAATCCGGCGGCGGGAAATTACGAAGAACTCGGCCTGCTCTATCTCGACGATGGCAACTTCGCCAAGGCCCGCGCCTGCTACGACAAGGCGATTTCCTCGCGGACCGACCACGCGGATCCCTTCTACCGGCGCGGGATCGCCGAAATTGAACTCGGGGACTTTGCCGCGGCCGTGCCTGATCTGGAGCGGACGGTCAGTTCTGACCCCAACTACGATTTCCACCGCGCCAAGGGACTGCTGGCGTGGGCCTATGCGCAGACCGGCCAGAACGAGAAGGCGGATGCGCTGTTTCGCGAGGCTACGAGGATTTCGACCATTTCGGAGACGTACTACCACTATGCGCTTTTCCTGCAGTCGCAGGGGCGCATGGCCGAGGCGCGCGAGTGGGCGCAAAAGATTCTCGACAAGAAGCCGACCATGCCGGGATATCTGCGACGGCGGGAACGGCCGTGGTTCCGCAAGGCTAGCGGGTTGCTGGGGCGGCTGAAGGCCGGGTGAGATGTCTCAGCACGGGCGATCGTCGAGCTTCGCTCGACCGGACAGCCGAGGGCGGCTGTCCCCACATGGCCGGGTGCTAAAATTAGAGATGGTGAACCGATCCGGCCCTTCCATCCGGCTGCTGGCCACGGATATCGACGGCACGCTGCTCAATCCACAATTTCAGATTTCCGAGGGCGACCTGGCGGCGCTGCGGCAGGCGCACGCCGCGGGCATCGAAATCGTGCTGGTGACTGGGCGGCGGCATACGTTTGCCTTGCCCATCGCGAAGCAGTTAGGGTTTGATTTGTGGCTGATCAGTTCGAATGGCGCGGTGACGCGGTCGCTGGCGAGCGAGACGTTTCATCGCGACCTGATGCCGGCAGAAACCTGCCGGCAGCTCTGCCGGGCCATGCAAGAATTCCGCGGCAACACGGTTCTGACTTTTGATAGCGAATCGAAGGGAGCCATCGTACTGGAGCGGCTGGATGAGATCGGGCCGAGCATCCGGCGCTGGGTGGAGAAGAACATGGAGTTCATCGAGTTCGTGGTGCCCATCGAAAAGGCGGTGGTCCGTGATCCGGTGCAGGTCATGTTTTGCGGAACGATGGCGCGGATGCATGAAGCGCTGCGGGCGCTGGACGAGGCAGGAATGGATGGCAAGATCACGGTCCTACGGACGGAGTATCCGGCGCGGGATTTGTCCATGATTGATGTGCTCAACGCCGGCTGCTCGAAGGGCCATGCGCTGGAGCGATGGGCGGCGCACCGCGGCTACCAGCGCGACCAAGTCATGGCCATCGGTGACAATCACAATGACGTGGAGATGCTTGAGTTTGCCGGGCACCCGGTTATCATGGGGAATGCCTGCGAGGAGTTGCGCGGGCGCGGCTGGAGGGTGACCCGCGGCAACGATGATTGTGGGGTTGCGGCGGCGGTGGAGGAAGTGGTGAGGGGCTAGGGTCGGGGGTCAGTGAATACTGGCCGAGCGGAGCATGCGACGGTTTTGGTCATTTCGGCTGAGGGGTGCGGTCATTGCGATGCTCGCGGTGGCGGCGCTTCCCTGCTTTGCCGCGGAAGTTGCGGTGCTCAGAAACGGGTTCTCGATCCGGTACGAGCGGCGGGAAGTGGTAGGCGATGTCACGCGGCTCTATGTCAACGCCGATGGATCGAGTTATGTGGATGTGCCCACGGCGGAGATTGAGCACTTCGAAGCGGCGCCGGAGTTGCCGGCGTCCTCGCCTGCTTTCCTGGGAATTACGAAGGATGGGGCATCCGAGAGACCTGGGTTTCCCGGGCGACCGAACACCGACCTGGGTGAAGTCGTGAACGAGGCCAGCGGGCGCTACCGGCTGGATCCGGACCTGGTGAACAGCGTCATCAAGGCGGAGAGCGGATTCAAGGTGCGGGCGGTATCGCCCAAAGGCGCGCAGGGATTGATGCAGTTGATGCCGGGAACCGCGTCGCAGCTGGGCGTGCCCAATGTATTCGATGCGCGGGCCAACGTCGAGGGTGGGACGAAATATCTGCGGGAATTGCTGGAGCGCTACAACTTTGACCTGGTGAAAGCGCTGGCCGCCTACAATGCCGGGCCGCAGCGGGTGGAGCAGTTTGGCGGCGTGCCTCCGTATTACGAGACGCGGGCCTATGTGGCGCGTGTGGTAAGAGATTTCAATAAAAAGAAAGTGGCGCAGAAGGCCGGGTCGCCGACAGGGCAGAAAACCGCTCCCGGCAAAGCGCCGCACGGGAAGGCAGCGGATACCGGCAACAAAGCGGGTGATTCCGCATCTGCGAGTAAGGCGAAGGCGGCTACTGGGCAGCCCAGCGAATAAGGCTAGGTCAAAGGCCGCGGGCAAGAGTGCCCGCGCCACACAACCAAAAGCAAGGACAAGATCAGGCCGCGGGCAAGAGTGCCCGCGCCACACAGCCAAGGAAGCAAGGACAAGATCAGGTCGCGGGCAAGAGTGCCCGCGCCACACAACCGAGAAACAAGGAGAAGATCAGAGCGCGGGTGAGCGCGCCCGCGCCACAGGTTTGACCCGGTGCGCGAGGTCATTTACCTTGGGAACTGCCGTTTCCCACTTCGCGTTGCGAGGGCCGCGGCGCGGAGATACTCTCCCCCATGGATCGAAAGCGCATTCTGGCCAGTGTGGTGGTGTTCCTCATCCTGGCGGTTCTCTTTTACCTACAGTACCGGCACTGGCGCAGCTTCGACTGGCCAACTTTCTGGAGCCAGACCCACAGGATCAGGAAAATACACGTGTTGCATGCGGTTGCGCTGATCTACATCGCGTACGCAATGCGGGCGGTGCGATGGAAGATATTTCTGCGTCCGGTGCGGCCGAAGGTGAATGCGGTTGAATTGCTGTCGCCCACGCTGATCGGATTCACCGGGCTGGCTTTGCTGGGGCGTGCGGGAGAGTTCATTCGTCCGTATCTGATCGCGCGCCGGACGAATCTTCCCTTCTCCTCGCAACTGGCAGTGTGGGCGGTGGAACGGATTTTTGACATCGGCGCCTTCGCTTTTCTCATCGTGTTGGCAATTTTTCTGCCGAGCGCGCTGCCTTCGATTCCGCACCCGGAATATTACACGCGCTTTCGCGAAGCGGGATTCCTCTTGATTGCGTTGGTGTTAGCGACCACGGCGGCAGCAGTGGTAATCGGTCGCAAGGGTGAAGCGGCAGCGCGATGGGTCGAGCAACGTTTCGCTCATGTGCCGTCGAAAGTCGGGGCGAGCCTTGGGCACAAGCTGGGGCAAAAAGTGCGCGAATTCGGCATGGGGCTGAACACGATTCATGGGCCGTGGTCGCTGCTGTGGCTGATTCTGGTGTCAGTTGGAATGTGGTACATCATTGCGCTTTCCTATCAGGAAGTGACGCATTCTTATGGAGTGGACGCTTTAGAGATTCCAGTCTCGCAGTTGCTGATTCTGATGGGATCGAGCATGGTGGGCTCGATGCTGCAGCTCCCGGCCGTAGGCGGCGGATCACAGGTGGCAACCATTGCGACGCTGTCGAGCGTGTTTGATGTGCCCCCGGAGATGGCGGCCAGTTGCGGAATCCTGCTGTGGCTGGTAACGTTTGCGGCGGTCGTCCCGGTCGGATTACTGCTGTCGCATCACGAGAGATTATCGCTAAGGAAGTTGTCGGAAGAGAGCCATCACGCGGAAGAAGCAGAGATGGGTGGGCCGCCGGCGGGGTAGAGGTTTGACGCATCGCTGGCCTAACGGCCAAAAGCCCACCCTGTTTTTCTTGCCCCCAGACGGCACGGCTGAAGCCGTGCCCTACCCAAAACCGATTTATGAAACACGCTCTAATCAATGCTACTCCGCGGTCACCGCTACTCCGTGACCACCGACTTCACCAGGTTCCGGGGATGGTCTACGTCATATCCCTTCTTTGTGGCAACGTGGTAGGCGAAGAGCTGCAGAGGAATCACTTCCACCACAGGCAGCAGCAACTCGGGAGCAGCGGGCACGTAGAAAACATGGGCTGCGATGTTGGCGACTTCCGTGTCGCCCTCGGTCGCTACAGCCACCAGTGATCCGCGGCGGGATTTCACTTCCTTCATGACCTCGAGGGTTCGCCGATAGCGCAAGAGGGAATCGGGATCGCTGTGGTCGCAGGTAGCCAGCACGACCACGGGCAAAGTTTCATCCACCAAGGCATTGGGACCGTGCTTGAGCTCGCCCGCGGGATAGCCTTCCGCGTGGGCGTAGGAAATTTCCTTCAGCTTGAGCGCGCCCTCGCGGGCAATGGCGTAGTGCACGCCGCGCCCAAGATAGAGGAACTTTTCCGCCTTGAAGTGGACGGCTCCGAACTCCTCGGCGAGATCGTCCCAGGTGCGCAGGTTCTGCTCGATGGCCTGCGGAAGGCGCTCGAGGCGCTCCAGGTACACGCGGGTGACTTCCGAAGTCATGCGCCCGCGCTTGCGGGCCAGAAACAGTGCCATCAGATGGAGGATGGTCAGCTGCGCGGTGAAACTCTTGGTGGCGGGAATGGCCAACTCGGGGCCAGCGCCTGAGATCAGGGCGGCGGAAGCCTCGCGCACAATCGTGGTCCGGTCCACATTGGAGACGGCGATGGTCTGCACCCCGCGCCGGGAAGCCTCGCGCTGCGCCGCGATCGTGTCCGCAGTCTCTCCCGACTGAGTAATCACCATCACGATGGGAGCGGCGGCCGCATGAGTGGAGCGGTAGCAGTATTCGCTGGCGTATTCGACGTCAACCGGCACGCCGGAGAGATCCTCGATCATGATTTCGCCGGCGAGGCCGGCGTGACGGCTCGATCCGCTGGCGGCGATGATGAGCTTCCCGAAGGTCAGCAGGGAAGTTTCAATCGCGTGTAACTCGCCGGGAAAAATCATATCGTCTTTGACGTGCTTGGCGACCGTCTTGGCGATGGACGCGGGCTGCTCGTAGATCTCCCGCCGCATGGCGTGGGAATGCTGCTGGTTGGTTCCGTTTTTCTTCGGTTTGATCGGAGTCATGGGGAATAAAGTTGAGGTTAAATCATTTTCGATATGGCGGGCAAACTGCGCTGCGGAGCTTCGCTCCGCCGGACAGCCGGGGGCGGCTGTCCCCACATACTTCACTCTAGCCGGCGGTTAGCCCTTCGCGCCCTTGCCTTCAAAGTGCGCTTCGATTTCCTCCAACGTTTTCCCTTTCGTTTCCGGCAGGAACCAGACCGCCGTGACGAAGAAGATCACGGTGCAGGCGGCGAAGCCGAAAAACATCGTGGAGTAGCCGTACTTGCCGACCGTGGGAAGAAAAATCGCCGCGATTCCGGTGGAGACTCCCTGGTTGAGCACCAACGCGATGCTCATTCCATTGGAGCGGATGCGGGTGGGCATCAACTCGGAAAGGGCCAGCCAGACGCACACACCCGGACCAATGGCAAACGATGCGATGAACAGAAAAAGGGTGAGGGCCACGAGCCAGCCATTGCCGGTGCCCGGAAGGGGCGTGATCAGCGCATTTTCGATCCTCAGGGGCGCCTCGCGCGAGGCGTCGAGATTACCGAACGGATTGGAGAAAAAGGCTACGACCTTGTTTACAGGCACGCAGCCCGCGCGCGCAATTTGAATCGGCTTGGAAGCCGGATCGTCGGAACGCACCGCCTGGCTCGCCGCCCGGAAATCGCCGTACGAATAGATGACGACCAGCGAGGTTGTCCGACCCGACGCCGCATCGCTGCTGCCGCCGGTTTCTTTCAGGAGCCTGCCCGCTAATTCGTCGTTGTAGCGTAGCGTGAGTTTTTGATCGGCGCCGACCATGGACTGCACCGCGCCGCGCGTATCCACGCGCTGCTTTTCGGTTCGAACAAACAGCAGGCCGGCGCAGATGACGGAAACGATGATGCCGGCAGTCCCGATTCCCAACAGAAACTTTCGGCCCTTGCGGTCCACCAGCACCACCGCTGCAAGAGTCACGAAAAAGTTGACAAACGTGAACAAGACGTAGCCCACATGGGCAGCCAGGTCGGAAAGCCCGCTCTGCAAAAGAATGTTGGTGTTGTAGGCGATGATCGAGTTGATGCCCGTGGCCTGGGTAAAAGCCAGAACGATGCAGGCCAGAACGAAGGGAATTACGTATTTGCGGCGCAGGAGGGACTCTTTGGCACCGCCTGCAGCGGAAGTATTTTTCTTTTCGGAGGCAAGGACTTCCTCCATTTCCCGGATTTCCCGGTTCGCCTGCTCCGCGTCGCGGGAACGCAGCAAAGCGGCGTAGGCGGCATCTTTCTTGCCGCGGCGCAACAACCAGCGCGGCGACTCCGCCACCATCAGGCTCCCGATCAGAAACAGAATGCCGCCAGGCAGAGCAGCCCAGAAGATCCCGCGCCAAGCCGAGTCTTTGAAGTGGAAGATAGCGGCCGGATCGGCAAGCTGCGCCACATGCTCCAGACGGAAACTGAACAGTAGACCGATGAGCGCGGCAACCGCTATTCCGGCCGTCAGCATCCACTGGAACATGCCCGCTCCCTTGCCCCGGCCCGAGGCCAGCAGACATTCCGCCAGATAGAGCGGGACGGCCACTCCGATCAGCCCGACACTGAGCCCCTGCAACAACTGCCCGAGCACCAGCGGTCCGTAACCGTGGGACAGAGCAATCATCGGAATACTGATGACGAACAGGAGGCCGCTGACCGTCATCAGAGACTTGCGGCCCATCCAATCCGCCAACAGGCCGGCGAAAAGAGTCGAGAGCACGGCTCCCAACATGGGAGCGGCAACGACATAGGACAGTTGGCCGGCATTCAGATCGGAGGTCGCCTGCAAGTAGGGCAGGGCGCCCGCAATGACGCCGACGACTGCTCCGTAGAGCAGGCCGCCCAGGCCGGCCACCGCCAGCAACAACCGGTTGTAGAAGGATAAGGACTTTTGATTGACCACAGAGTTTGTGTTGCTTGCGATCTCAGCCGTCATAATGTGTTTCCACCGTTCGTCGTCACCTGGTGATATGAAGAGCGGGCCAACTGCCTAACATTCTCAGACGCATGATTGTAGCCCAGACGACAGGGCTTTACTGATCGAATCGCATGTGTCGATTGCGTGGCGCAGGGATGCAGAAGTCGGCCTGCCTCACGAAGCAGTGGCGACAACCGGTCCTCGTGGCGCCTGACCGGCAGCAGGGTTTTTGTCAATCGGCAAGCTGAAGGAGAAAACTGAGCCGCTTCCCAACTGGCTGACCACCCCGATTGTGCCTCCGTGGGCTTCGACGATGACCTTGGCGATGGCCAGGCCCATGCCCGTTCCGGGCGCGGTGTAACGCTGATTTTGGCCCCGGTAGAACTTCTCAAAGATCAACGATTGCTCGAAGGAATCGATGCCCGGCCCACGGTCGGCAACGCTGACCACAACCCGGCCGTCCTTGACCTCGGCGGTAATTTTGATCGGCGATCCCGGAGGGGAATACTTGCCCGCATTCTCCAGCAAATGCATGAGCACTTCGCGAATGCGCGGGGCGTCCATGCGGAGGTTAGGCAAATCCGCCGCGGCCATGACTTCGACCGGGTGATTTTCCAGCGGCAGCCTGGCGTCCTCAAGCGCGGGTTGGAGGGCATCCTGGAGGGAGTGGGGCTGCAGATCGAGCTGAAACATACCAGCATCGAGCTGGGCCATTTCCGCGGCTTCGCCGACCAGGCGATTCAAACGATCGGTCTCCTCGTCCATGACGGTCAACAGTTCCCTCCTGCCTTGATCGTCGAGGGTCGCGCTGGACAACAGGGTGGTTACGCTGGCCTTGATGGAAGTGAGTGGGGTGCGGAACTCGTGAGTTACGGAATCCAGCAGGGCAGATCGGAGGCGTTCATGTTCCTGCTCCGCCCGGTGCTTGCTGAGCGCCTCCAGAGCGCGAGCGCGCTCGATGGCCAGACCTACCAGACTTCCGAGCGCGTCGAGGGTCTCGCGCGAGAGTTCGTCGCCGGTGACAGCCAAGGCTCCCACCGTGCGCATTCCCAGGCGCAACGGGACGTAAGAGACGCCGGTCTGGGTGATGGGCTCTCCGCGCAGCAAAGTGGAGCGCAGCACACTCTCTTCAAACACCATATCGAGCGAAGAACGATAGATCGTGGGGCGGTCGGCTGCGACCACGGCAACGCTGCCGACCGAGAACGTTTCTTGCACATAGCGCGGCAGGGCGTCCAGCAGTTCGAGGACATTCTCGGAAGTGAGCAGGCGCTGGCTGAGGCCGTAAAGACGCTCCACTTCGCGCCGGCGTCCTTTGGCGCGTTCCGCCTCGCGGCGGGCGCGCTCCGCTAGATTGCTAGCTACAAGCGCGGTCACCAGAAAGGCAAACAATGCCACCCAATTCTGAGGATCGGCGATGGTGAAGGTCCTGATCGGTGGCAAAAAGAAAAAATTGAACGCGGCCGTGGCTCCTAGAGCCAGCACCACCGCGTAGCGCAATCCCCAGTAGGCGGAAGCCAGAAGCACGGCCACTAAGAACATCAGGGCAACGGTGGTGGGATTCACGTGCAGGCGGAAGTCCACCGCCGTGATCAAGCCGATGGCTGCAACCACCGCCACATAGCGAAATGCCTGCGTCGGAGGGCTGGTTTTCACACCCGCATTGTACGATGGACGTGACAATTTCGGCGCTCCGAAAGACAATAGCTGCGATGACTAAGACGCCCGAGGAGTGGCTGAGCGAAATTTCAACCGAGAAGACCCGGGGCATCTTCAAGCTTTTTCTCGGCTATGCCCCTGGAGTCGGCAAGACCTACAACATGCTGAGCGAGGCGATCCGCCGTGCCAGCCGCGGAGAGGACATCCTGTTGGGCGTGGTCGAGAGCCACGGCCGCAAAGCCACGGCGGAACTGGCCACCAAGCTGGATCGTGTTCCACCGCGCAAGCTGGAATATAAGGGCACGGTCTTTGAGGAGATGGACGTGGACGCCATCCTGGCCCGTAAACCGGCGGTCGCGCTGGTTGATGAACTGGCTCACACGAACATCGAAGGCAGCAAGCACCACAAGCGCTACGAAGACGTCATCGAATTGCTGGAGGCCAAGATTGACGTGCTCTCGACCATGAACGTGCAGCATGTCGAGAGCCTTGGTCCCACCGTGCAGCAGATCACCGGGGTGCAGGTGCGCGAGACGGTTCCGGACTGGGTGATGCAGCGGGTGGACGAGATTGTGCTCGCCGACTTGACCCCCCAGGCCCTGCAGAACCGCATGCTGCGCGGCGACGTGTATCCCGCGGACCGCGCCCAGCGGGCACTTTCGCACTTCTTCCGGCCGGGCAATCTGATCGCGCTGCGCGAGTTGGCGCTTCGCCAAGTCACGCGCGTGGTCGACCGCAGTCTCGACGCCTATCTGGAAAAGGATGACGAACAGCAGGCGCACACCGTGCGAGAGCGCATCGGCGTCTGTGTGAGTTCGAATCCGGCGGCGCAGTATCTGATCGCCCGCGGCTCACGCATGGCCCAGGCCATGGGCGGCGAGTTTTTCGTCTTCTACATTGATGTTGGCCGGGATACGCGTCCAGAGGACCAGAAGACTCTGGCGGAAAACATCAGCTTCGCCGAAAATCTGGGCGCGCGCGTGGTTCGCACCGCGGGCCGAAGCATCGCGGATGGGGTCGCGCAACTGGTGCGCGAGCATCACATCACGCAGGTGATTTTTGGACGGTCCGCCCGCACCGGCTGGCAGCGATATTTGTACATGTCGGCCATTCAGCGGTTTCTGCGCGACTCGCCTTCGGTCGATGTGCACATCGTGACCCAGGAGGCGCGTTGATGGCTGATCCGCCTCACATTCTCGTGGTGGATGACGAACCGCAAATCACCCGCGTGCTGCGCACCAGTCTCTCGGCCCAAGGCTACGACATCCGGGTGGCCAACAGCGGCGAAATGGCGCTGGAGATCATGAAGGACTGGTCGCCCAATCTGATCATCACCGATCTTTCCATGCCCTCGATCGACGGGGTGCAGCTTTGCCGCGCCGTACGCGCGGTGTCTCACATTCCCATCCTCGTGCTCTCGGTTCGCGACAAGGAACAGCAGAAAGTAGAGGCGCTGGACGCGGGGGCTGACGACTACGTCACCAAGCCGTTCGGCATGAGCGAGCTTCTGGCGAGGGTGCGGGCGAATCTTCGCCGCGTCGCCACCGAAAGCGAGCCGGAGGCCGTGATCGAAATCGGCGATTTCCGCATTGACACGGGGGCGCGCAAAGTTACGGTGCGGCGGCGCGAGGTGCGGCTCACTCCCAAGGAGTTTGAGCTGCTGGTCTATATGGCGCGCCGGCCGGGCAAGGTCATCAACCACCGCACTTTGCTGGGCGCGATCTGGGGTGGGCAGAGCACCGAGCAGGTGGAGTATCTGCGCGTTTTTGTCGGCCAGTTGCGCAAAAAGCTGGAGCCGGATGCGTCTTCACCGCGCTATATCGTGACCGAGCCGTGGGTAGGATACCGGTTCGAGCCGGGGGAGTAAGCCGCCTATCACGCCCGGGGCGTTCCGGTTACTCTCGACAGTTCCGCTTACGAACATTCTACGAACTCTTTATTCAATCTTTACGCCCTTCTGTATCAAATCCAATTGAGCGCAAGGAAAACGAGGCTCGTTGCCCTCTGCGCGAATGGGGAAAGAGCAATCCAGAAAGGCGAAGAGTCTATGTGGTCGATTCAGGATGTTTCGGCGGAAGAGCTGGCGAAGTTATTCCATCACTATCGGGGAGCCCTGGCGCATGACTTCGATGGTCACAACGGCGAGCAGGAAACGTCTTCCTGGGATCGCACCCCGCCGAGCGAGCGCAAGTTGATGGTCGCCGCAGCGCGTCTGGCGCTGCTCGAACTGGCCGCCACGGCCGCGCCGGCCGATGCCGGCCGGCCATATTTTGCCAAGCCCGGCGAAGCCGATTGGGGCTGCTGAAAGGCTTTTTCGACCGCCAGCCTGGTTTCACGCGGGGCCAACCAGAGTAATCTGTCAGGCACCCTTTACGAATTCTTTATGAATTCCTGATCCCGCTTTTACGCGCGGTAGTGTCCAATCTGGTTCGGAACCCTTTTCCGCGACAAGTGTTCGAACGATGCTAAGACTGGGAATGGTGGTGCTGTGTGTCGGCACGGTGAGCTTCTTCGTGCGGGTGTTGGTTGCCCTGGTCAAGGAGAGAATTAGCTCGCCGCCGCACACCCTGCAGGTCTACCTGGCAAAGTTCACCCCCCGCAAACAAGGAGAACTTATTGTGATGAATCCTGAGGCTGTGAAACGCAAATTGCCAGCGCACACTGGCGAGCGGGCCGCTCTGGTCGCATTGTTGGCGGCAGGACTCGCGCTTCCTCTGCATGGTCAACAGCCAACCCATAGCCCTGCGGCCGAAAAAGAAAGCACCAACGGTTCGCAAGTTGGCGGCAGCACTGCGCCGGTGCCCAGAGAGATCCTGGAAGAGCTGGAATCGATGAAGAAGCGCATCGAGCAACTGGAAGCTCAGCTCAAGCAGCGTTCGAGCGCGGGAGACTCTGGCCCGGCTGCTCCCGCGGCGGCGGAGGCGGCGACCCCCGCGGCCTCGCCCAATGTTCCTGTAGTCTCTTTTGCAGGCACGCCGCCGGCGGTTGCGGCGGCGCAGTCCGAGCCCACAGCGGCGGCAAAGCCACCGGCGTCTGAGCCTTTCGCTTTCGCCGACTGGACGTGGTTGAACGGCAATCCGCGCACCAAGGAAGCGGCTTTCGATTCGAAATTCTTCACTCCGGAAATCCGCGCGGACGTTGACTATACCTACGACTTCAACCACCCCAGCGACGACTCGATCGGTGGATCGAGCGAGGTCTTCCGCTCCAACGAAGTGAACATCACGCAACTCGGAGTGGGCGGCGATTTTCACTTCGACCACGTGCGGGCGCGCCTGATGACGCAGTTCGGCATGTATTCGGAAACCACGCCGCGCAACGATGCCAGCTATTCGCGAGGCCAGTGGAATCTGGCCGACGCGTATCGCTACTTGTCTGAAGCCTACGGCGGGTACCATATCGATGTGCTCCACGGCATCAACGTCGACGCCGGCGTCTTCATGTCGTACGTCGGGCTGTTCAGCTATTACAACTTCGACAATTGGGCCTACCAGCCTTCGTACGTTTCCTCGAACACGCCGTGGTTTTTCACCGGCATGCGCATTCAGATTTTTCCCACGGAGAAGTTGAAGATCGAGCCCTGGATCATCAACGGATGGCAGTCTTACGCCCGCTACAACGGCCGGCTCGGCCTGGGCGGGCAGGTGCTGTATCGTCCGAACAGCTGGGTTTCGATGCTTTCCAACAATTACGGGGTCGGCGCCGACGACCTCGGTATCCCCAATCGCACCCGCATGCACACCGACAACAGCCTGGAAGTGAAGTACTACGATCATCCCGAGCGTTTCCTCGACAAGATGGCCTTCACCCTCACTGGCGACGCAGGTTGCGAAACCGGCGCCGGAGTGAATTGCCTGACCAACCAGAAGAACTCGTCGGGCCAGATCGTCTCCTACAAGCAGAGCTTTCTCGGCTACATGATCTATAACCGCTGGTGGTTCAAAAAGGACCGCTACGGGTTTACGCTGGGAGGCGGAGAGATCAACAATCCTGGCCGCTACCTGGTGCTGCTGCCGCCGATCGACGGCGCAACCGCCACTTCGGGAACGCCGTACTTCCCGGAAAGTCCCGGCGATCCGTTCAAGGCCTGGGATATATCGGCCACATACGATTACATGCCCAGCCAGTACATTACGTTCCGCTGGGAGCTCAATCACCGCCGTGCCAACGTGCCCTACTGGACCGGCCCGGGTGGGATCACGCCTCCGGGAGGCAACAACGGAAATCCCGGGAGCTACACCTGTTTGAGCGGCTTTACCAGTTGTAACGGTTCACCGCTCAACACCTGGTACCCGGATTTGCGCCAGACCGAGGATCGCGCCACGATGGCAATCCTGGTGAAGTTCTAAGCAGTGGTTAGTGGTTAGAGGCCATCTCATAATGAACCAAAGGGATAAACCGTCGGCTCCCTCAGGGGCTAAAGCCCGCGTCTTTGTTGGCTCTGGGCGGCACGGCTGAAGCCGTGCCCTTCCCAAAACCATTTATGA
>Ga0187872_10002740_pt1 | contig 15037 bp, 15 predicted proteins | sample June2016WEW_16_4_FD_132973 | JGI IMG/M metagenome (GOLD analysis project Ga0187872, IMG submission 132973) | Peatland microbial communities from SPRUCE experiment site at the Marcell Experimental Forest, Minnesota, USA - June2016WEW_16_40 | ecosystem: Environmental > Terrestrial > Soil >...
AAATGTTTTATTACTTTCTTGAATCCCACTGCTCAAACTGAACCTTCTGGCTCCAACCCTCGGCTCCAGCCTCGCTGATTACGCTCCTCTCATGCCTCATTTTTGCGACGGAAAGTAGCTAGAAGCTAGCAGCTAGAAGCTATTTATGTTCCTTGCCGAACGCTTTTATCTCCACATCCACGCCCGCCGGCAGATCGAGCTTCATCAGTGCGTCCACCGTCTGCTGCGTCGGCTCGAGAATATCGAGCAGGCGCTTGTGCGTCCGGATCTCAAACTGCTCCCGCGACTTCTTGTCTACGTGCGGCGAACGCAGCACGCAGTACTTGTTCTTCATCGTGGGCAGAGGGATCGGCCCCGCAATTTGAGCCCCCGTGCGCCGTGCGGTTTCCACGATCTCGCCCGTCGACTGGTCCAGGATGCGGTAGTCGTAAGCCTTCAACCGGATGCGAATTCTTTCTTTTCCAATCACTGTTTCATCTCTCTAACCCCTCCCGGCATCTCCGGGAGGAAAGAACTGGCGGCAAGCCGCAAGCCGCGTTTTTTTAAGTGCAGAAGGAAGAATTCAGAATGCAGAATTAATTTGTTTTTACTTCTGCATTCTTCCTTCTGACTTCTACCTTCCCTTACTGCACAATCTCCGCGATCGTGCCTGCGCCCACCGTGTGGCCGCCTTCGCGAATCGCGAACCGCAAGCCCTTCTCCATAGCCACCGGCGTGATCAACTCAATCACCAGGCTCACGTTGTCTCCCGGCATCACCATCTCCGTGCCCGCAGGAAGTTCCGCCACGCCCGTCACGTCCGTGGTTCGCAGATAAAACTGCGGACGATATCCCTTGAAGAATGGCGTATGCCGCCCGCCTTCTTCCTTCGTCAGGATGTAGACTTCCGCCTTGAACTTGGTGTGCGGCGTGATCGATCCTGGCTTTGCCAGCACCATGCCGCGCTCCACATCGTCTTTGCCAATGCCGCGCAGCAGCAAGCCAGCGTTGTCGCCCGCCATGCCTTCGTCCAACTGCTTCTTGAACATTTCGACGCCGGTGACCACCGTCTTGCGCGTCTCGCGGAAGCCGACGATTTCCACTTCCTCGCCGACCTTCACCTTGCCGCGCTCGATACGTCCGGTCACCACCGTGCCGCGTCCCGAGATCGAGAAGATATCTTCGATCGGCATCAGGAACGGTTTGTCCAGTTCACGCGCCGGCTGCGGCACGCTCTTGTCCACCGCCTCCATCAACGCATCAATCTGCTTTTCCCACTTCTCTTCACCGTTCAGCGCGCCCAGCGCCGACAGCCGGATCACCGGCACATCGTCGCCCGGAAACTTGTAGCTCTTCAGCAACTCGCGCACTTCGAGCTCAACCAGATCGAGCAGTTCGGGATCATCCACCGCATCGCACTTGTTCAGCGCCACGACAATGTAAGGCACTCCCACCTGCCGAGCCAGCAGTACGTGCTCGCGCGTCTGCGGCATGGGACCATCGGTCGCCGCGACCACCAGAATCGCGCCATCCATCTGCGCCGCACCCGTAATCATGTTCTTGATGTAGTCGGCGTGGCCCGGGCAATCCACGTGCGCGTAGTGCCGGTTCGCCGTCTCGTACTCGACGTGCGCCGTGGCAATCGTGATGCCGCGCGCCTTCTCTTCCGGCGCATTGTCGATCGAGTCAAACGAACGGAACACAATCTTCGGATTGTGCTTCTGCAACACCTTGGTGATCGCCGCCGTCAACGTGGTCTTGCCGTGGTCGATGTGACCAATCGTCCCGACGTTGCAGTGCGGCTTATTGCGATCAAATTTTTCTTTCGCCATAAAATTGCCGTGCCTCGCTTGAACTAGTACTCAGTAATACTGATACAGCTTTCTAAACTTGTGCCGCAGCGCGACATCGACGCCCTCGAGCTTCGACAGGTAAAACTCGCGCATCTGCGCTTGATCGGAAACCGGCAGCGACTCATAAAGCTGTCGCGCATTCAGTTCCGAGTCTCCGACCGACTCCAAAAGGCGCTGCGCCAGGACCGCGTCGAAATCCCGAACGCGAATTCCCTTGCGATCCAGCTGCTTCAGAAATCCCTGAGCCTTCTCAGGCAAGAACGCCTGCTCCACTGCTTTTTGCAGCCTGGCGAACTCTTGCGTCTTCTCAACCTTGATGGCAGCCTGTTGGAAACTCACTGTCATCCTCGAAAATCGTAGTTCCTAAATCTCTGGAGCGGGAGACGGGAATCGAACCCGCGACCAACAGCTTGGAAGGCTGTGACTCTACCACTGAGTTACTCCCGCCCTGCGTCAGCTCTCAGCTATCAGCCGTCAGTTAAACCTCAGCGGCTAAAGCCGCCTCCAACTTCCACCGCTAACGGCACGGCTGAAGCCGTGCCCTTCCCGAACCCTGCCAACCACCATGAAGCAATCTGGAGCCGATGACCAGGATTGAACTGGTGACCTCTCCCTTACCAAGGGAGTGCTCTACCAACTGAGCTACATCGGCCCGAAACCAGCTGACAGCGATCAGCCTTCAGCAAATCCTATTCCGCATCTTTGTCGGCATGCAGCACGTCATTGCGGCGCAACACCGACTTCACTGCGAAGAGCGCCAGGATCACCAACGTTCCCGCCCGAATCTTCGGGTCAGTAATCGTGGCCCAAGTCAGCGCTCCCAGCACCACGTAGCAAACCAGCGCAATGGACAAGCGATTCACGTGAATCATGGTGCACAGGGAAGGATTCGAACCTTCGTACCTCGCTAGGAGGGACAGATTTACAGTCTGTTGGCTTTAACCACTCACCCACCTGTGCGTAAACTCTCGGGCGATGCGGCTGTCGCGCTTCATTTGGCAGACCACCCTTGCGGGGCCGCTGGAAAGCACTCACGCGGAACCCGCAGCCCAAACGCGGCACAAGTCACACTTCAATCGCAAAACAGGACCTTCGCAAAACAGGGAAACCAAGGCTCACGCAAGACACCGCGATGATCATTGATTACAGCACGCCGGAAGTACGAATGGAGTGCGTTGGAAAAACCTGTTGCGCCGGCTACCGAGTCCGCCGCCTGCCGGAAATACGTTTCCTGGAGCTGGCGAAGGGATTTGAACCCCTGACCCTCTGATTACAAATCAGATGCTCTACCGACTGAGCTACGCCAGCAATTCGGGGGAAAGGCACGCCTTCGCGCAAACTTATCCCTCTGATCCCTTCCAGATGTCCGGGACAATTATTTAAGGTATCACAAGGGGAATTGACCGCGCAAGCAAAGGACTTCGCAATTTCCAGTTAGAAAAGCTCGAGCCGAAGCGATCCGTCCGCCGCACGCGCCAGGGGTGCTATCATTTCATCCCTGACCGCATTTCATGCGAATTAGACGCGCTTTCCCCATCACTCTGGCGCTCGTGATTGTGGCTGCGGCGGTGACCCTTGCCGTCCAGCTGCGCAAACACGCTCCGCCAGAACCGGCGCGGCTGCTGCCCGGTGCCGACGGCTTTGTGTACGCCAACTTAGGGTGGGCCCGCAAGGCAAATGGCGGAAAGCTCCTCATCCCAGTCACCCACGATCCGGAGTACGAACGCTTCATCCAGGAAACTGGCTTTGACTTTGAGCGCGATCTGGACGCGGTGGCCTTCGCCATTCACTACCCGGAAAAGTGGCCCGGCGGGGGGACTGGAGGTGCGGCGTCCGAGCCTCGCTTTTCCGAAGTCTTCACGGGAAGGTTTGATGGGACCAAGTGTCTGGCTTATCTGAAGCGGGCCGCGCAGTCCGTCGAGAACTACAACTCGATCGATATTTTTACCATTCCAATCTACGGGCGGTCCTTCCGCGTCGCAATTCTGGCCGTGGACACGGTCGCCGCCTCCAATCACGACGACCCTGCCGTGATCCGCGGCATGGTCGACCGTTCCCGGCGGCTGGCGTCCCCGTTTGGCGGCCCGGCTCTGCTGCGGCGATATTACAAGCGGGTGCAGTTGGCCAGCCCGGTTTGGATGGTGGCGCGGGTTGAGCCCTTGGCTCGCGAATCGGAGGCTTGGGCTTCGATTTTTCCTAAGCCTGCCGATCTGGTGATATCCGCCAGCTACAACCCGCTGCATCTTCCTCTGCGTGTCGACGCGCTGCACCTGCGGGCGGAAGCTTGGGCGGGCAGCGACCAGGACGCCCGCGACATCGCAGACAAGGTCAACGTGTATCTCGCGATGTTCCGCAGCGCGGAGGTGTCAGTCGGATCGCCAGGCACGGACGCCGACGTGAAGGCTTTTTTTGAGAGTCTCCAGGTGCGCCAGGAAGATAGCCGGGCCGTGCTGTCGGCGATACTTCCGGGGACAGTTCTTCGCAAGTTGGGGGAATCGCCGGAACCAATGTCGGCACCCGGAATGCCGCCGGCGTCGACTCCGCCTGAAAATCGGCGTTGATCGCATCGATTGCAGCGCAACTCTGCAACTAAAACCTGCACCGCGCGTCTTATCTAATGAGGTAGCATCCAGCAGCTACAATAAGAGCGAATGAAGAGCCTTCCGCTTCCCATTGCCGCGTTCTTTGCAGGCCTGATTTCTTTTCTCTCGCCATGCGTGCTTCCGCTGGTGCCGGGCTACGTTTCTTTGATCTCGGGCGCGGGTGTCGAGGAACTGAAGTCGCCGCAGGGCCAACTCATGCGCCGGGTCATGGTGAACTCGGTTGGATTCATCCTGGGCTTCAGCGTGGTGTTTGTGACGCTGGGTGCGATCTCGACGGAAATCGGGCAGATGGCGGCGCGCTACAAGCACACGCTATCGATTGTGGCGGGAGTGGTCATCATCATTTTCGGACTGCACCTGACCGGGATTTTCAAGATCAAGGCGCTCTACACCGACGCGCGCCTGCACAGTGTGAAGGGCAGCAGCACGCCGATTGGCGCATTCGTGATCGGATTTGCTTTCGCCTTCGGCTGGACCCCGTGCCTGGGGCCGATCTTGACCGCGATCCTGACTCTGGCCAGCGAGCAGGACACGGTGGTGAAGGGAATTCTCCTACTGGGGGTCTATTCGCTGGGACTGGCGGTGCCGTTCTTGCTGACGTCGCTGCTGATGGAGCGCTTCCTGAAGTTTTACAGCCGCTTCCGCTCCCATATGCACGTGCTGGAAGTAGTCAGCGGCGGACTGCTGATCGCGCTGGGCGGGTTGCTGGTGTTTGGTCGCTTCACCCTCATTTCGAGCTGGCTGTCGTTTCTGAATCGTTTTGCTTTGTAGTTGGAGGTTTGCGTTATGCCTGAAAAATCGGACGGGACGCCGCTGGAGAAATCTCACTGGCGCTGTCCAAAGTGTTGGGTCACTCAAGAGAAGGGAGTTCGTCCCGATGCCGAGGCAGTCTCTGGAATTGTGATGTGCAACGCATGTGGTGCGGCGTTTCCGGGGTCAGATATCGACAGCGGCAAGTATGACGCCGATGCCCCAGTCCCCGGACCGGCTGCGGGAGGAAAGCGTAATCCGCTCGCCCTGCTGGTGGTGGCTGTCGTTGCCGCGGCAATGCTGTTTTTTGGCTTTCACATGGCTCGCCGTTCGGGACCAGCCCCGCCACCCATCGCCAAGTCGGGACCCGCGCCCGACTTCACGCTGGAGTCGCTCGACGGCAAAAGCATGCGCCTGTCGGACCTGCGCGGCAAAGCCGTCCTGTTGAATTTCTGGGCAACCTGGTGCGGTCCCTGTAAAATCGAAATGCCATGGTTCGTTGAATTGCAAAACCAGTATGGGTCGCAGGGTCTGCAGATTGTTGGCGTCGCGATGGATGATTCCAGCAAGGAAGACATCGCCAAGTTCGCCAAAGAGATGGGAGTCAACTATCCGGTGCTGCTTGGCAAGGAAGCGGTGGGTGACGAGTACGGCGGCGTCCCAGCCCTGCCGGAGAGCTTTTTCATCGGCCGCGACGGCAAGATCGTGGACAAGATTATTGGCCTGAAAGGCAAGGCTGAAATCGAGGACTCGATCAAGAAGGCGTTAGACACGGAGATGGGAAAGAGCCAAGCTTCAGCCCAGACGATTCGCGAAAACGGACCTGCTCACAGGTAACGTCGCATCAGGCCGCGAAACGTTCTAGTATTCAGCTAGTGATGCCACTGGGGCGAATCGTGAACATCAGAGGTGTATCGGCGGCATTGGTGCTGGCGTTCTTGATTGTCGTTCCCCAAGGCAAGGCGCAAGCGTCCCCATCCGCCAGCCAAGAGCAACACCCATCATCAACCGGACCCGCTCGGCTCCGCGTTGCGCCAGATTTCTCTCTGGAATCCCTCAATGGGGAAATAGTTCATCTTTCCGACTTTCGCGGCAAGGTAGTCCTTCTGAACTTTTGGGCTACCTGGTGCGGTCCTTGTAAGATCCTGACACCGTGGTTTGTCGACCTGCAGAATCAATACAGGCCCGAGGGTTTGGAGATCGTCGGCATTGCTCTCGACGAGGATGCTACAAAGGTGGAGATTGCCGAACTCACCGACGAACTGCGAGTGAATTACATCGTCCTGATCGGTAATGAAAAAGTGGCGAAGGCCTATGGTGGCGTCCCCGCCATGCCGGACACCTTCTTCATTGGGCGCGATGGGAAGATTGTGGACAGGATTATCGGCCTGAAGAGCAAGGGCGAAATCGAAGACTATATCAAGAAGGCCTTGGACGCTCAGCTTGAACCTACCCAGGTAACGGGCGGCTCGAAGCCTCAGAAGTGACAATAGGAACCGGCCCGCGATCCTCTACTATTGGGTGTATCTGGAATGATCTGGCGACGGCACAAGTCGAAGAAGCTGATAGGTCTGCTGGGCCTGCTCATGGGCACAGCGTGGGCGCAATCAGGGAAGGCCCCTTCGGATCTGATGGCTCCGGGCAACATTGCGGCGCTCGAGGGAAAGACGTCGTCTAGGGTTTCGGTCGCCCCGGTGCCGCTGGTTACGGCTCCGCGCGCGGCGCAGACCATGGTGAATTTGAATTTCCGCGTGGCGCCAGGATTCCACATCAACTCCAACACGCCGAAGTCAGAGTTCCTGATTCCGACGAATCTGAAGATGGACCTGCCCACGGACATCATCCTGGGAAAGATTGAGTATCCTGCCGGAAAGGATCTGGCCTTTCCTTTCTCTCCGGATGAGAAGTTGAACGTGTACAACGGAGATTTCACGATTACGGTGGCCGTACATCCGCTCCACGCCGTAGTGCCGGGGAGATATGTGATGCACGGCGTCCTGCGTTACCAGGCCTGCGACAACGCTCAGTGCTTTCCGCCCAAGGCTCTACCGGTAAGTTTTGATGTGAAGGTAGTGAAAGAACCGCCGGGCCCCCGCCACAATCCCGCGCAGAGCCCGCACGTGCATAACTAGCTGTCGGCCGTCAGATCTCAGCACCACGAACAACGAGGACCGCGAGTCCCGAATTGAACCTTGCGTAAAAGAAATCTCACCTCCAAGGTCTTTCGACCGTGCCTCGTAACCTACCTTGTTCCTAGGGCCCGTGGTGTAATTGGCAGCATATGAGCCTGTCAAGCTTCAAGGTGCGGGTTCGAACCCGTCGGGTCCACAGCACTCCCTGGTTTGGTAGGGAATCTGACGAGGAGTCTCCGACAGGCGGACTCCTCAAGTAACCTTGACTTCCGATTCGTGCGCTTTGATAATCGTATTGAAGCTTGACAGGCTGATGTGTTACCCCGAGTGGAATTTGCGCTCGGGGTTTCGTTTTCTAGGCGAGTGCGCTCGCTTAATTCTGCGCTTGCTTGTCGTTTGTTTCCGCCGAAACCAGTCCCCGCTCACGAGCGAACTCCTGGAGCTTTCCCGTCAGAGTGTTAGGAGTTGAGTAGAAGCGGCGATCAAGCTCGTCCAACTTGTTGGCCCATTCGGGTTGGGGGGAATCGGGTTCCGGGAGACACAAGCTGCTGCGGCGCGTCTTCGAATCGACGGGAACGTCAACACCCGGAAAGACAATCTGTTTCGCCTGACGCAGAAGCTCCAGTACCGTCAGCTCATCGAGAGTCACCAGTGCTGATTCGATCAAGTCGTAATACGCACCAGAGCTGTTGAAGAAGAACTGATGGAATCCGCCGTTGTTCACCTCGTCCTGCAAGAGTGTCAGCGCGAAGTAAAGCTTCTCAGCGTCAGAGAGATCGTCGAAGCCGCGAGGCGAGCGACACACGCGATCGATTAGAGAACTGTGCAGCACAAAGAAGGGATTGCGCTTGCCGCTGCAACGCAGGCACAAGCCATCTCTTTTGGCGGCCTTGGTAGCCGACACTGGCTCTCCGCATTCCATGCACGCGATCTTTTCCTTCCGTTTGAGACTGCAAAGAATGCACAGCCCGCTTCTCTTGGCAGCCTGATCAGCTGACACCGGTTTTCCGCACTGCGCACAAGGGACTTTTTCTTCCACCACTCGCTCCCTCCACCTCTACCCCTTGCCCTGTCTCTTCTCCAACTTACCCCACGTATCTTTCAGCGCTACCGTTCGGTTGAACACTCGCTTGCCGAGTTTTGAGTCGGGATCGACGCAGAAATATCCCAGGCGCTCGAATTGATAACGCGTCCCGGGCGTGGCATTGGCCAGCGAGGGTTCGACCTTGGCGTCGGCGATGATCTCCAGCGAGTTGGGATTGAGATTGTCGAGAACGTCCTTGCCCTCCTCCACGTCGCTGGGATTTTCCTTGAGGAATAAATTCTCGTAGATGCGGACTTCGGCATCGACTGCGTGCGCGGCCGAGACCCAATGGATCGTCGCCTTCACCTTGCGGCCATCTGGAGCATTTCCGCCGCGCGTCACCGGATCGTATGTGCAGTGTACTTCGATGACCTCACCTTTTTCGTTTTTCACGACGCCCGTACACTTCACGAAGTACCCATAGCGCAGGCGCACCTCCCGCCCCGGCGAGAGACGGAAATACTTTGGGGGAGGAACTTCGCGAAAGTCATCCTGCTCGATATAGAGCACGCGCGAAAACGGAACCGTGCGGCTTCCTGCAGCCGGATCTTCGGGGTTGTTGACCGCTTCCATCTCCTCGACCTGATTTTCCGGATAATTATCGATCACGACTTTCAGCGGGCGGAGCACGGCCATCACGCGGGGCGCGCGCTTGTTCAAATCCTCGCGCACGAAATGTTCGAGCATCGCTAGTTCGATCGAGCCAGTTGTCTTCGAAACTCCAATCGACGCGCAGAAATTGCGGATCGCCTCCGGTGTGTAGCCGCGACGCCGGATGCCGCTCAGCGTCGGCATGCGCGGATCGTCCCAACCGCGCACGAGGCCTTCCTGCACCAACTGCCGCAGCTTGCGCTTGCTCAGCAGCGTATGGGTCAGGTTGAGGCGGTCGAATTCGATTTGCTGGGACGGGAAGATGCCCAGTTGCTGAATGAACCAGTTGTAGAGCGGACGATGATCTTCAAACTCCAGCGTGCACATGGAGTGCGTGACGCGCTCTAGCGAATCCGACTGCCCGTGCGCGTAGTCGTACATCGGGTAGATGCACCACTTGTTCCTGGTGCGGTGATGTTCAGCGTGGAGGATGCGGTACATCACGGGATCGCGCAGGTTCAGATTCGGCGAGGCCATGTCGATCTTCGCTCGCAGCACGCGCGAGCCGTCGGGAAATTCTCCGGCCTTCATGCGTTCAAATAGAGCAAGATTTTCTTCTACCGAGCGATTGCGGTGCGGGCTGTCCTTTCCCGGTTCGGTCAGCGTTCCGCGGTACTTGCGAATTTCTTCGGCCGAGAGATCGTCGACGTAAGCCTTGCCATCCTTAACCAGCTTCACGGCCCATTCATAAAGCTGATCGAAATAATCCGAAGCGTAGAACAGTCCGTCCCAGTGGAAGCCGAGCCACTTCACGTCGGCCATGATGGAATCGACGTACTCGGTCTCTTCCTTTTCGGGATTCGTGTCGTCGAAACGCAGGTTCGTATGCCCGCCAAATTCGTCGGCGAGTCCAAAGTCGAGGCAGATCGCCTTAGCGTGTCCGATGTGCAGATAGCCGTTGGGCTCGGGAGGGAAACGCGTCTGCACGCGGCCTCCGTACTTATTGGTTTTTAGGTCGTCGAGAATGATGTCGCGGATGAAGTTGGACGGGCGAGATTCCGGGGCGGCGTTTGTGCCTGTCTCGGCCTCAGTATCGGACGTTTTCATACCTCTGATCTTATCGCAAAGACGGGCGGGTCAGACTCCAGCCGACACGACCTGGCCCGGCGCAGCGATCGCCGCCTGCTGTTGTGCCAGTTGCCGGCGGTAGTGGACATGCCGCCAGCGTGTCATCTCTACCAGTGGTTTCCACACTTGGTTCACCAGGTCGTGCTTGATCAGCAGGTGCCAGAAGCGGTTCGATCGCTTGTAGAGGTACGACATGGCCAAGTAGAGCGGGATCGCCTGCCAGTCCTCGGGGCGGCGCCGCCAGATCGATGCGTGTGAGAACAGGCGCTGGTAGATCCAGGCATATCCCTGCTCGAGTTCCTGGGGAGTCATGTGCTTCGGCTGAAAGACGGCGTGGCCCGTGTCGTAGAAATTCCAATCACGATGCAGGATCCGACCTTGCGCCTCCATCTGACGAAACAGCGGCGTCGCGGGATAGGGTGTGAGGATGTGAAACGTCGCACACTCCAGGCGGTTCTCTTCGATCCATTCCGCAGTGCGAGCGAACGAATCTTTGCGGTCGTGATCGAAGCCGAGCACGAACGACCCGTTCACCTGGATGCCGTAGTCGTGCAGGATACGCACGCGCCGCGCGTAGTCGCTGGTCTTCGGCGTCTTCTTGTGCGAGTCGGCGAGATTGTCGTCGGAGAGCGACTCGAAGCCGATGAATACGCCGGTGCATCCTGCCAGCGCCATGTTGCGAATCAGGCTGGGATCGTCGGTGACATCGATGGTGACGGCGGCACTCCAGATTTTGTTGAGCGGACGCAGCGCCGCGCAGAGCGAGTGCAGATAATCGCGGCGCGATCCCAGATTGTTATCGATGAAGACGGCGTAGGGCTGATCGTCGGCTTTGAACTCGTCGACCACTTGTTGGGGATGCCGCATCCGATAGGGCATGCGCAGGCCGTCGGTAGCGAGATAGCAGAAGCCGCAGCGGTTGTGGCAGCCGCGGGTCGCGATCAGGCTGGTGGTGGTCAGAAAGCTGCGGCGCGAAAGAAGGGATCGCCGCGGCGGCGGATCGTCGCAATAGTCGTTTTCGTACGTGGCAACGTAGCGAGGTTGGAGGCGATTCGCCTCAAGGTCGCGCAGGATGCGAGGCCATAGTTGGACGCCGTCGCCCAGCGCGAGGGCATCCGCGTGGGGCGAGCACTCGTCGGGACAGGAAAAAACGTGCAGCCCTCCGAAAATCACCTTCGCGCCGCGCTCCCGATACCAGTCCGCCAGTTCGTAGGCCCGCCCCGCAAAAGTCAGATGCACCGTGATTCCAACCGCCTGCGGCATCGGATAGAACGGAGGACGTCCGTCCAGTAGGTTCTCGTCCCAGTACTCGACGCGCCAATGTTCCGGAGTCGTGGCGGCAAAGCTGGTCAGGGCGAGCGTCGGCGTAAGCACGTGCTTGCCAAAGCTCGCATTCGCATCCTTGGGATAAAACGGGTTGATCAGGAGCGCGTAGTGTGGCTCGACCGGTCCGGCGGGCGCGTTGGGATCAAGCGCGGGCGCGGTGCTCATCTCACGCGGAATCCAGCGCTTGGGGACGGGGTTAAGGAAGGGCTCTTCAGGTGCGATCATGAGCTTACTTTATAATACAAAGTACTTCATGTCAACGGAAGCAACGGCCAACCAACTCCAAATAAAAACGGACTGAAAGACCGCGCGTCTTCCAGTCCCCTGACTCAAACCGCTTTGCCCAGCACTCGACCCTAGGCGCCCATTGTGAGCACAACCCTGAACCGCGCTTTTCCGCTGATCATCTGTTCGTAGGCCTCAGCCGCCTTCTCCAGCGGATAGCGCTCGATCATCGGACGAACTCCGCTCAACGAGCTGAACCGAAGCGTGTCCTCCGAATCCTTGGCGGTTCCAGAGGCCCACCCATGGATCGCTTTGCGCCCACCAATAAGCTGCAGCGGAGTAACCGTAAGAGACTCAAAACCTGCTCCCACGATCAGCAACGTTCCGTTCCCGGCCAGTCCGTCCACCAGAGCCGAGATGGATTTTGAATCGGGAGCGGTGGCCAGGATTACGTGCGCTGCTCCGAGTTTCTGCAGCGCTTCGGCGGGAGCACCGGCGCCCGTGTCCACGTAGTCGTGAGCGCCCAACTTCCGGGCCAGCGGCTCTTTGTCTTTGCCGCGGCCGACGGCCACAGTGCGAAAGCCCATCTGACGGGCATACTGAATCCCGAGATGTCCCAGACCGCCGATGCCCTGAACCGCGACCAAATCGCCGGCGCGAGCTCCTGAATTGCGCAACGCGTTGAATACGGTAATTCCAGCACACAGCAGCGGGGCGGCCTCGGCGGCGGGCAAATCGTCCGGCATCGCGGCGACCGCCTCTGCCGGCGCAATCATGTATTCGGCATAGCCTCCATCGAAGTGGATGCCAGTAATCTTTTCAAACTGGCACAAGATGAAATCACCGCGGCGGCATGCGTCACACTGGAAGCAGTGTCCACCATGCCATCCCACGCCAACCCGCTGCCCTGGCTTCCACAAAGTGACGTCGGCGCCAATGGCGTCGATGCGTCCGGCAATCTCGTGGCCCGGCACCCGCGGATACTGGATTCCCGGCCAGTGTCCTTCTTTCACGAGCGCGTCGCTGTGACAGATGCCGCAGGCTTCGACTTTGATGCGCACCTGGCCGCGGCTGGGCTGGGGGATCGGCCGCTCGACGATTTCGAAATTTCCACCCGGCTTGCTGACTTGGACTGCTTTCATGAGAGACCTCATTTTAGGGTTTACCGAGAAGTTGCGAGACGAAGCCTGCGGCAGGGTTTCCTGTTCCGCAGAAGGACATGGCGAATCCTATAGATCAAGAGTTCTTAGCGACGGATGCAACAAAATAAACGAAAAGCCTATCCGATCCGCGAAATTGCCAGCTCGATCCGCGCCAGCGTGGTTTCCCGACCCAGCACTTCCAGCGTTTCAAATAGCGGCGGTGCGTTCTTGCGGCCGCAGACGGCCACGCGAATCGGCTGAAACATCTGTCCGGCCTTGATGCCAAGCTCTTGGGCGGCGGCACGTAGAGCTTGGTCCAGCGGATCGTGTTTGAATTCGACGTTCGCCAGCACTTCCTTTGCCCGTTGGAGAACTTTCAACGCCATCGCCGCGTCCCCTTTTTGTGGGATGAGTTCGGCCGGGTCGTAGGGCGCCAGCTGATCGACGAAGAAGAAGTCGGCGGCGGTGAGCACGTCGCGCAAAAGCTTGATGCGCTCGCGGATCAGCGGCGTGATGCGCAACATCCTTTCGGGCGTGATGTTGAATCCAGATTCATGCACGATCGGCAGCAAGCGCTGGCTCAGGTCTTCAATGGCGAGGCCGCGAATGTGTTCTGCATTAAGCCATACAGCTTTCTGATCGAAAGTCTCCTCCGGCGTGGTGGCCGGCTCCTTGAAGTTCACTACCGCATTCGCCCGATTGATTCCTTCGAGCGAGAACGCGTCGATCAGTTCCTGTCGGCTCATCAGCTCACGATCATTTTTCGGCGACCAGCCCAGCAGGCACAGAAAATTGATGAACGCCTCAGGCAAAAATCCGGCGTCGCGGTATGTCGTTACGCTTACGACCTGGCCGTGGCGGCGCTTTGAAAGCTTGGTTCCGTCCGGCGCTACCAGCAGCGGAAGATGCGCGAATAGCGGGGGCGTGAAGCCGACGGCTTCAAAGATCAATACGTGCTTGTAGGTGTTTGAGAGATGGTCCTGGCCGCGAATGATGTGGCTGATGCGCATATCGGCGTCGTCAGCACATGAGGCGAGGTGATAGGTCGGCATGCCATCGGAGCGCAATAGGGCGAAGTCCTCGATGTCAGCGCTGGCCTTGATCTGCTCGCCATAAACCGCGTCGGTGAAGCGCACAACTTGTCCGCCCGCGCGCGGCACGCGATAGCGCAAGGCAAACGGTTCGCCTGCGGCGGCGCGGCGATCGCTTTCCTCTCGCGAAAGTTCCCGCATCCCGGGATTGAACAACCATGTCCCTTGTGCGCCGGATCTCTCGCTGTCTCCGGTGTGAGCGGGCGTGAAATCGCGATAGGCGAGGCCTTTTTGGAAGATCGCGTCCGCCATTTGGCGGTGCAGTTCTCCGCGCTTAGACTGCTTGTATTCTTCGTCCCAGCTCAGGTCCAGCCACTTCAAACCTTCAAAAATGGAGTTGACCGAGGCGTCCGTATTACGTTCCACATCGGTATCGTCGAGCCGCAAAATCATCGTTCCGCCATTCCGGCGGGCGTACAACCAATTAAAAATGAAGGTGCGGGCACTGCCTACGTGAAGAAACCCGGTAGGCGAGGGCGCAAAACGCACTCTCGGCTTGCCTGGCGAAGGTGAATTCAAAGTTTCGGACATAAGGTATTACGAAGAATGCGGCACCCGGTACCGTCGCGTCCTCGAAACGATTCGATCGCAAGTACCACAATCTTCTGAGGTTCGACTGACTTTCGATGGTACGGGCAAGCCAAAACCATCGTCAAGTTGAGTCACCTTAACGATATTGTGTGCAACCCTTTGATTTCAAAAAGCTATCGAAGGCGGACATTGTACTTAAATCCTATTGTGTTCGGCGGCTTGGTATGAAAACATTGACCCACTGTTTCCCCCCGAAACTGAGCCAGAACGCTTGGCCAGAGGTGTCCTCACCGACCCTATGAACAGTGTTGTTATCACGACGGTTTTAATTCCGGGTTTTGTCTCGGTTCTGCTCTTTCTCGTCTTTACTTATCTGCACGAGCAGAGCCGGCAGCCTTACTTCCGCGCGTGGCAACTGGCCTGGGCCGCTTACTCGCTGCACTACATCCTCGATACGTTTCCGAAGTCTTCGATTGCGTTTTTTATTAGCGAGCTTTTCCTGGTCGCGATGGCGCTGTGTATTTTCATTTCGACGCGCCTGATGCGCGGCTCCTATCATTTCCGCTGGTACGACCCCGCTGTCGGAACGGTCGGCGTGGCAC
>Ga0187872_10002746_pt1 | contig 15022 bp, 14 predicted proteins | sample June2016WEW_16_4_FD_132973 | JGI IMG/M metagenome (GOLD analysis project Ga0187872, IMG submission 132973) | Peatland microbial communities from SPRUCE experiment site at the Marcell Experimental Forest, Minnesota, USA - June2016WEW_16_40 | ecosystem: Environmental > Terrestrial > Soil >...
GGGAAAGCCGCTACTATTTCCCATCCGCCACTGCCTAGATGATTCAACTGGTCTTCGAGACTCTTGATTGGCTGACCGAACCGTATTTCTTCGATATAGTATTTCCACTTCATTTTAATCTCCTCAAAAGCCTACGCCACTCTTTCTGCCGTCTGCTCGTATGACTCCCACAGGGTAGCCGAGCACTCTCCTGCTACTTAGTTCGATTGCGGCTTGCCATGCGCCGAGCCATTCCGAGCAGAAGCAGTCGCTCGCGGTCAGTCATTCGAGAGAACGCTTTGGCAAACCTGCGTAGCTCCGGCCATTCCTTGCCGCTTGTTCCCCAGATTGGCTCCGCTTTCTGAGCAGGCGGAAGTTTCGGTTTCCTTGGTGGCTCCTCGCCGTCGTAGAAGAAACTGTACAGCGGGACTTCGAGTGCCCTCGCGTACTTCTCAAGCGTTTCGATTGAGGGGACGGTGTGACCGTTCTCGATACGTGACGTGTAGGGGCGCAGCACGCCAGTGCGCTGCTCGATGTCGCCTTGGCTGAGATTCTTCTGGTCCCGTAAAGCTCGCAATCTGTCAGCTATAAGCATGTTCGTACCTCATAAGGATTGGGAGACGAAAGTCGGAGATGCACAGACCCGTCGGCCTCCTATTGCTTATCGAAAACCCTCACGCTGCTGTTGGATTTCCCGCTGGCATCTGTTCCCTTGGTTGTAATTGTGGTGATTTTTCCATCCTTGGAGGCCACGGCCCGGGCGGTCAGCACAACGCTGCCGCCCCTTTTTGCCGTCACTTCATAGGTGTTAGTGTTAATGCGCTTGAGCGCTAACGTGTGAGCTCCGTTTGGCGTTCCCATTCCAGTCAGTGGATAGTCCTTGCCATCGAACTTGCCGGTGTAACCGTATGCGATGCGGCATCAGTAGGATAGTTGGGGTGAGCGATAGGATTTGAATTGTCAGGACAATATCTAAGTCCCGTTGATTCTGTTGCCCTTCTCCTGTCGCAAGCCCAAAACGTAGGGATTCTGCCATAGTTTTGCGGCCAAGTTGCGGCCAACTCATTTCTCACTCGTTACCTCTACCCGCCGCGCTTTCGCCTAGCCCTTGCCCATCATCCTGACCATGTCCTGCAAGATCTCCTCCGGCTGTTCCTCACGCATCCCACGGCAAGCTTGTATAGAAATCTTCGTCAGAAAAGCGAGAGTGTTGAACAACGCTAACCTGGCGTGGTCTTTCTCCTCTGAACCCTTGGAACATACACGAAAAAATTCTCCCGGCCCGGGCACGAAGCACCAGTAGGAAGTCGGCCTTAGCTTGCCGAACCGAATCCGCCATTAGATTTTGGAGGTGCTCGGAACTCGAAAGAAGTTTCTGGCACCAGTGACTGTGCCGCAGGCGCCGTCAAATGCTTTTATAGAACTCAGGACTTACGTGTAACTGACGTTAGAGATCCCACGTCGCGATCTTGGAGTCGTATGGGTCAGCACTCCACGATAGGTCCGTGTGGTGTCGCTTACGAAATTCTTGATTACAAGAGGTTTGACCGGGTCGAGCAGGTGCCACTAGCATTCATCCATGGGTGGTAGATCTGCGTTCCGCTTGCAGTTGCGAGTCATCTTCATTTGTTTTTTCCTCTCCGGTGTCGCTGGCCTGATTTACGAGGTTGCCTGGACAAAGGCTCTAGGGCTTGTGTTTGGCCATAGTGTCTATGCGATTGCGACCGTGCTCGCCGCATTTATGGCCGGTCTGGCAGCGGGCAGTGCTTACCTCGGTGAATCGGCAGGACGCCGAATTCAGCCCGTGATGCTGTACGGCTGGATTGAACTATTCATCGCCGCAACCGGAGCTTTCTCTCTTCTGGGTTTGCATGCCGTCCGGATCTTATACATGGAGACTTACCACGTCGTCTCCGGTTCAACGCTAGTTCTCGGAGCTCTGCGGTTCGCCGGGTCCGCTTTGGTGCTGGCTCTTCCGACGTTTCTCATGGGGGGAACGCTGCCCATTCTCACGATGGGCTTGGCGCGGAGTTCCTCCGAAATAGGTTCCCGCCTGAGCCGGCTTTATTGGGTAAACACCGCGGGCGCGGTAACCGGTGCTCTAGCGGCAGGATTTCTCTTCCTCCCGAGGATCGGCTTGCGGCTGACGGTCGGTTCGGCCGTAATTTGCAATGTGCTGGCCGGATGCCTTGCCTTTGCGTTCGCGCCCTCACCATCAGGGCCTGTCTCACAACCGAAAGACAGTGCGAGATGGATACCCGGAAAGGCACCGACTTTCTTGCTGGTGACCTTTGCCTTGGTTGGCGCGACATCCATGGCGTACGAAATTTCCTGGACGCGGTTGCTCTCTACGACCCTCGGCAGCTCTACCTATGCATTTACGATCATGCTGGCCACCTTCCTCTCCGGGATCGCTTTAGGCAGTTGGCTCTTTGAGCGGTGGGCAACGCGTAGCAGATCTGTTTCGCTGGGGACATTTGCTGGTACGCAGATCTCCACCGGGTTGGCGGCGATGATTTTCTTGGTTTTGTTCAGCCGCTTGCCGGTGTTGGGGTGGTGGATGGTGACCGCGACCCACAAGCACTTCGCTGGTTTGCTACTGACCCAGTTTGCCGTCTGCGCCCTGACTATGCTGCCGGCCGCTGTCGTTTTTGGCTTTAACTTTCCTGCCGTGACGTCACTCATAACCGGTGGCCAGGAGGGTGGCTTCTTGTGCTCGGCGAGTGTGGGCCGCGCCTGCGCCGCGAATACCCTCGGTGCCATCTTCGGTTCGGTTGGCTGCGGTTTTTGGCTGGTGCCGTGGCTCGGCAGCTTGCGTGTGGTCGCCATGACGGCAGCTGCCAATCTCTTGCTGGCTGTAATGCTACTTGCCCGCGAGAAGCCGAGGCGAACGCTCGCCTTGGTCGGGAGTGCTGCTCTCGCCGCAATCGTTGCAGTAGCCGGCGGAGTTGGGCTGTTTTACAACCCCGCGCTCGCCAATTTTAGCGTAGTGAATCATCCGGAAACCTATCCCCCGCACGTCAATGCAGATGAGCTCGCCCGCACGAGCGATCTCCTTTACACCGAAGACGGCCTGAACGCGACCATTGCTGTGACGCGAAGTGAGAATAGTCTCACACTGAAGACGAATGGAAAGGCCGACGCCTCGACCGGAGATCGGATCTCACAGTTGATGCTTGGTCATTTGGGGGTGTTATTCAGCCAAGCGCCGCGGAAAGTCCTCATCATCGGATTCGGGGGCGGAATGACGGTGTCCGCGGTTGCCCGTTATCCTGACGTCCAGCAGATCGATTGCGTAGAGATAGAACCCGCCGTCATCCATGCTGCGCCCTATCTTGGCCCCTTGAACCGTGGGGTCCTGGCCGATCCACGGCTCCATATCATCTCGGACGATGCGCGGAACTTTCTTTTTACCACACAGAACCGATACGACGTGATCATCTCTGAGCCTTCCAATCCCTGGATAGCAGGTGTCGCCACCTTGTTTACGGATGAGTTTTATCGCGAAGTCCGCTCGCATCTGGCGCCCGGTGGAATCCTGGTTCAGTGGGTCCAGGCCTACTCCATCTTCCCGCAGGATTTGAAGATGATTTTGGGGACGCTGGCACCACATTTTTCCCAGGTTAGTGTCTGGCGCGGGGTCTTAGGCGATTTTATGTTGCTTGCTCAGGCAGAACCGGGGATGCTGAGCCTCGATCGCCTGCGGCAACTCTGGTCTGTTCCCTCACTTCGTGAAGACTACGCAGCGCTCGGCCTCACTAAGCCAGAAGGACTCGTCGCCTACCATCTGCTGGATGATTCGGACTTGCGCAAGCTCGTTTCATCTGCGGCTCTCAACACGGACGACCTAACTCGATTGGAATATCGCGCGCCGCTCGCAATCTTCGCAAATGATACGACTGCCGATAACATGCAAATGTTTTCGCAGCAGCGTTCCACGGTACTCCCCGTTTCCATTTCCATCGCAGATGAGCGAGAGGCCCTGATCGCCGCCGCAGAAACTTCCACGTATCTCCAATGGCTGGAGGGTGCTGGACTTTACATTTCTGCCTTATCGAAGGATTCTCCGACCGCGGAAACGGAATTGCTCCGCGCAAATTGGCTCTTGGCCGAGAAAAACCTTACCGAGGCTCGCGATGCTTTCGCAAACGCGCGGCGTTTGGATCCTTCCTCAGTTCCGGCCGAGATGGGCCTTGCAACCGTGGCTCTCCGTATGAAGGACTATGTTACGTCGGAGCGCATAGTGCGCGAGGTTCTGGACCATCAGCCTGGGTATCTGCCCGCGCTCGAGAGTTACGCTCTGCTTGAAGCAGACTGGGGTAATTGGAAAAAAGCGCTGCAGTGGCAAACCGAAAGAGTTTTGGCTGACCCCTCACGCCCCTTTCGACGACCTCTTGTTTTTAGCCGGTCTGCTGGTTCGAAACGGTGACAGACAAACTGCCGAGCGCGTATACGCGGACTTGCTGAATCGCGATCCCTACAACGGCCAGGCTCGTTTGGGTCTCGGCGAATTATACCGGACAGAGAATCGGTGGGAAGAAGCGCGCGTCCAGTTCGAAGTGCTCGTTCGTTACTATCCCGCGGCGAGCCCGGACGAATACGTTTCTTTGGCTGACATTTACCGGCGAATTGGGAGGCTGCAGGACGCGGCATACGTCCTCCGGAGAGGCCAAAGAACGTTTCCCGACGATGCATCCCGGTTCCAAGCGGCAGGCTCTGATTAGAAGTAATGTAACCCGATTTCCAACCTCAAAGGATTCCGTCTGCTCGTCATCTTCCGTCGTTGCGCGTCTCCATCTGGAACATCTACGGCTTGCCGTCGAAAATCTTTCGCAATTGTGACGAATCGCACCAATTCGCATCTTTCACCGTAGAACCGCATCGTTTCACAGTTAAGTATGGTCACTTGGGTGATAAACGCGCCAACCGGACATCTCTAACAATATCGGCGTTGGCTTTAGTGCCTGCTCTCATCAAAAATAAGTGGTTGCTCGCCGTGTGGCGGGGAATCATCAGCAGCGTGAAAGTCTTTGTTTCAGTGGGTTTGGGGTGAGCGATGGGATTTGAACCCACGACCCTCGGTGCCACAGACCGGGGCCTATAAGCTAAATCCTGCTGATGGTGCGCCACTTACACTCCTGTAACGTCGGAAATCAGCTCCAACGGGCGGATTTTGGACGCAAGTTGGACGTGACAAGGTCCCTCGGTACCGGAAAGTTTTTTGAGAAATTTTCCTCGTATACGGGGAGAGACCAAGTAACCAAACCGGAGTCCCCTTTCCCATACAAACCGGCAGCCGTTCTCATCCGCAAGAATGGTGTGCCGGTGAAAATCCTGACGAGAAAATCGCGCATTCCCCAATGTGCTCATGGCTGTGTACAGCCGACAGGTAAGTAGGGAAAATGGCAGGAGAGTATTGCCAAGACTGAGCCAACGTTTAGAGGGCTACGCGTGGCAACTATTGCCCTTCTCAGGAAACCCTTCTGAAGACGTCACCCTAGGCAAGGCGTTGGGAGGCCCGTCGTCGCCGACAAAAACGGTGTTCGCCTATCGGTGCCTCAATCGATATCGCGCGGAGCCACATTGTTCAAGTCTAAAGGCTGCGCGTCGCGGAGTCACGGTGCGAGCGGGGTAAGGGATGGCGACCCCCAAAAGTACCCCACCCCTGGGCTCCTACATCTGGTTGTTCGATGGCGCTGTTTGCTCTATCCCTTCGCCGCGGCTTGCTCCTGATAGAACGCCACACGATGCCAGAGTTGCTGAATAGCGACGAGCCAATTGCTTGTTTCTTGATACTTCCGTTGGGCACGTGGCGACGGCGCGATAGAACGAAGCCAAGTGAGACGTTATGCTCGCTAGTCCCGTGCATCTCTGGCAGGTGGCATCGAGCGGCGAGGTCCGGCACAAGCGTCAGAGCAGCTGCAGCGGATGACGATGAAAGGCGACTTGCACCATTGCATTGCTTCGAATACGCTTTTTTTTGCTACCACCTAGCCCAATCTTGGCATAGACTCCGCAAACAAGAGCTTCTAAGGAACTCAGAAGAAACGCGCAGTAAAACAAGATGTGCAGGCTTATAAAAGCATCTATGCCTGCATGCAATACGCTCCTGGCAGCAGGCCAAGAGGGGGAGTTAAATGTCAGAAGAGGAAAGCAGGAAAGCTCGACAAGAAAACAGCAAAGAAGAAGGATTCGGGCAAATATCTCGCAGGGATTTCACCATTGCTTCCATGGCTATTCTCAGTGCCGGTGCACGGCTTGGCTATGGACAGAGCCAGAACGGGGTGCAAATGCAGAATTATTATCAGCCGAAGCTCAAGGGGACACTGCCCCCGCTTCCGGTAACGCCGGAACAGGCACAAGCGTTGTTTCCTGTGGACAAAGCGCCCAGGATCCCAACGATGGACAGGCCTCTCGTCGTCCTGTGTTCGTGCCCCGGTTGGCAGGTCGGAGGGAAGCGCTATCCCGCCGTGCCTATCTCGATTGAAGCTCAGGCCCAGGAACTTGCAGATTCGGTCAAAGCGGGTGCAGTGGCGATTCACGTCCATCCGAGAGATCCCAACACCGGCAACGCCATGATCAGCGGCGCGTTGCTCAAAGAAGTGTTGGATCACACCTTTGACAAAGTGGGTGATTGTGTCACTTTCTCCCACACCTGGTACCCGAAGGGGAACGGCGTACTCGACTATATCACTGAGACCAAAGACCTGCTGGAATGGGGGCAGGGCAACAAATATTGCCAGGGATCGGTTGTGCTTCCTTTCCAAGCCGCCGGCAAGGCTGAGGTAGAGAAGGGGCTGAAGTTCCTTGAAGCCAACGACGTCAAGCCGTTGATCGAGTTCTATGACACTTCGGCCCAAACGCATTTCAAGGAGTTCTTCGACGATGGAGTGATCAGCTCGAAGCCTTGGAACATCATTGTGAATCTCGGAAAGCACGATGCGACTGCCATCCATCAGGATCCAGGGTCCTATCTGAATGCGATTGCGAACCTGGACATTGTGAAGAAAACTTTCCCCGACAGCATCTATGGTTGGCGCACCGGTGGCCGGAACTGGCTCCCGATTGCCGTCATGGGAATCATGATGGGGGTGGATTCGGTTCAGTGTGGAATCGAGGATGCGTATTGGCGCTGGCCTCATCGCGATGAGCTGATCCCGAAAGCTTCCGAAAGCGTGAAGTGGATCGTTGAAATCGCGAACATCCTGGGCCGTCGGGTTGTGACGGATCCGAATGAAGCCCGGAAGATCTGCGGGATCAAGCTGACCTCGAAATTAGCATAATGCTCGCGTAGATACGCTCCCACATTGTCCTGCGGCACGCCCGCTCACTGACGTAGAGATTGCGTGCAGCTGGAGGTACCCGCCGGAGCTTTGACGGGGTTCTCTACGTGGGCGCAAAAGACCACACAGACTGCCGTGTTAATTCCTGGCGCTCAGCGTTCTCTGCCGCGCATACTATCCTCGAGGATCTGTCCCGTGGACGAGAGAGCGACATGCTGAAGAAACTGCTCATTCGGGGTAGTGTGTGTCTGTTGGGAACGGCCACGGTTCTCACCTGGTGGACGATCCATCCCGGAAAGAGCCAGAGCAACTCGTCGGATCGCATCCCACCCAAATTCGAGAACGGCGGGAATCGTCTCAACATTTCGGTCGAGACCAGTGCCCCGGCGACGATGCGTGTCGAGTTTACCGATCACAACAAGGAATTCTCGTCTCAGGAGGTGGTGGAAACCTGGGAAAAGATTCCAGTGGGAAGCCGTTCGTGGAGCGTTGATGTCCCCGCGGGCGTCGGGGGATACATCGAGCTCGATGCCGATAACCCCAACGTGGGCGACACGCTGATGATGCAGGTGTCCATGAACGGCGAGGAGGTCGATCAGCAGTCGGAGCGCTTGGACCATCCGCTTGAGCCAGACTATGGCTTCGGCCTGCAGGATTATTTTGAACACTATTCGAAGGCCAAGAGGCAGATGAGCGGCGCCGGAAGCGAAAAGGCCCAGTAGCGGCCTTATCCGGCATTTTCACAGTGACCCGGCACAATTAAACGCGCTTCCCCGAAGCGGACTTCTGGCCCGGAATAACTTCCTACTTCGCCATGATGGCCATTCCTGACACCTTGGCGATTGTGCCCGAGTGACCCGATTCTACGACGGTATCTGGCTTAAGAGGAGATCAGCAGACACGTCAGATGGCTTCCGAACTGTAGCGATACAAGTGAATCCCTTGTATTGATTTAGCTTTGTGGCGATACCAACAAGCCTCAGTGCGGCCAGTTGAAGGAATACACGAAGGGCTTGCTGCAATAGCCATTGTCGGTACCGATCGTGATGCCGAGGGGGTGCGTCCGGTCGGTGGTCCTGATCCCCAGCGAACCAATACTTCCGAAGGAGTGCGGGTAGTTTGCGATCTGGAAGCGGCGGTGCGCCGCTCGGAGGGCGTCTGCCCACCTGCGCTCAAGCTCGTCGCAGGCGAGCGTGCTCGCGTATTGACGGGACACATTTTCGTATTTCTTCGTTGTGAAGCCCGGCCCGTTTTCGATTGATTGACCTTCACTGATAAAAGTCACGCCCGGCGGCACTGGCACTGCTTCTGCGTCAGCCTTGAGCCGCGCAAAAGATAATGGACGATCCGTGTATACCACCACCAGAACCGCCAAAAGGGCGCATATAATTTTGACGCGGTTTCTCACCCTGTTTCAATCCTCTACCTTCGGCACCCCGGATTTTTTACGAGGATGTTTCCCGCCTCCCTCATCGGCCGTTTTAATCGGGATTTCCGATTTGGCCCACTTTCTGGCGCATCGTACTCCTCTCCTGCCCTCGACACAACGAACTGCCACCGGAGCTGGTCCTAGCGAGATCGCGGAGTTCCGACGGCCAACTCCTTACACCCCTGTAACGTCAGAAATCAGCTCTAAACAGACCGATTTTGGACGCAAGTTGGACGTGACGAGGTTCCTTGGTACCGGAAGTATTTTGAGGAATTTTCCTCGTGTACGGGGAGAGTCCAAGTAGCCAAACCGGAGTCCCCTTTCCCATACAAACCGGCAGCCGTTCTCATCCGCAAGAATGGCCTGCCGGGCTCATGGCTGTGTGACGGCTTAAGCTTTCTGCAGCATCCGGTGTTCAACAGAGCGGTTTTCCCCAGAACTTGTGGGTGTTTGTAGTCGCATGCTCCGACCCAGTTTCGCAACATTCTGCGCACGAATTGGCTGAAATGGAAGTTCCATTTACTGCGTACAGTTTCTTAATGTGCGGGTTGTTTCTTGTGCTTTCGATCGGAAGCGATGTTCCGCAAGAGGAGCGAGATCGTTGTTGCGTTACGTCAGCACTACGACCAATTTTTGTGGAAGACCGAAGCTCGCAAAACCTTAATGCAATCCTGCGTATTCAAAAGACGGCACGCCTCACTAAAACGGTAGAAGATGGCATGCGACGATTCGAACTAGGTAGGTCTAAATAGTTGTTTAGCGTATCGACGCAAATCGGAAACTATCCATAAACGGGGTTGTGGGAAGGGTCGAGGTTCTGGACGTGTAGTCGCTGCCTACGTGTGTGCTCACTTCAGCCCCGCGTATTCGGCTTTGGCTTGCTTGAAGATGGGGATGTCGGGGTCGGCGTCCTTCCAAAGTGCGAAGAAGTCTTGGTATGCCTTTTTCGCTTTCGCCGTGTCGCCCGCGAGTGCGGAGGCGCGCGCCAGGCCCAGGTAGGAAAGCGAGTAGAACTGTCCCCAATAGGGGTGTTGCCAAGCACTGCCCCAGTTGGCGCCCTTGTGATCCAGGATCTTTTCGAACTCAGCCGCTGCCTCAGCACCTTCACGCAGACCCAGGTAAGCCAAGCCCCGCAGGTACACCGCCTCGGGGTAAGCGCGCTCGTAAGGCGAGGCGGATGCCAGCAGTTCCACGGCTTTAGCGGGCTGATTGTGCTGGAGTTCGATAGCAGCGCGAATCTCGGGTAGTTGCACGGTATTCCAGACGTTTCCATTTGGAAAGAGCTTCGAAGTCTCCCCAGCGAGCTTCTCCGCTCGGGCCGCATCGCCGCACATCGCCAGCGCCAGTGCCGGACGCCCCAGGCTGCGCACGGTCCGGCAGTTATGTGACAGCGCGTCTGCACGCGCATCGGCTTCTTCGAAGCCCGCCGCGACGTCCTGGAGCCCCCGGCGCAGCGCCGTCTCCGCAGCTCGCTTGTACAATTTGCCGGACTCACGACGCTGGCCATGAACGTTAAGATTGGCCGCCTGCAAGCCAAAGCTGAGGTATTCTTCCGGCTTGCCTGCGTACCATAGAGTTTCCCTGGCGACGGCAGCCTGATCGGCCTCGATGTAGGCCATTTCGAGAAAGCGCTGGTGGATCCTCGCGCCATCAATGCCCTGCATCCGCACTCGCTCAGCGACTTTCTTGGCCTCGTCCAGCCGATCCAGGCACATGTCGGCATCCAATAGCCGCCGATAGGGCGGTTCCGCGTTCGGCTGCAACTGAGCCGCTGCCTGGCCCTCCCTGAGTCCCTCTTCGTATTGCCCCAGGTTTATGAGGTTCTCGCTCAAGTTGTTATGAAATCCCCATGCGCGGGGATAGTTCCCGATACCCAGTCGATAGGCGTCAATTGCTTTGTCCAACTCGCGAGTCGACTCGTAGTAGCCGGCCGTAATGAGATCCCGCTCATACTCGGAGACGCGGTCGATCAACGCAAAAGCCTTTCTCTTGTATTCGGCCTCGCGCCCTACGTCCCCAGCATTGTTGAAAGCGATCGAGAGGTAGTAGTAAGCCATGGCGAAATTGGGATCGAGCGCGATGGCGCGCTCCAACAACGGAACAGCAGCCAGGAATCGGCCCTGGATCAGCTCGGCGTAGCCCGCGGTGTAGTTCTGAAGAGCTTCCAGCGAACCAGTGGTCGCCTGTTCCAGCGGACGATCCAACTTCTGGATCGAGCTGCGCGATTCTCCGAGCCTGGCGCGCATGGCCGTCGCGGCGGTTCCCACGGCGTTCAACACGTGCTCCTTGTCGTCCGCCTGGACCTGCTCCCGAGCGAGTGTTGCGCCACCCTGGCAAGTGACCGCCCGGAGCGTGACGACGTAGCTCTTACCCAGGCTGGCGATAGAGCCGTCGATGGTAGCCGCGGCTGCGTCGCGCACGCAGATGTCATGCGCGATCTGGTTGGTGATGCGCGCTCCGGCAGGCAAATTCATCAGCCGCAGATCCTGTTGCACCTGCTCGTCGTCCATGATTTTCAAGAAGGGGGACTGCTCAAGCTGGAAGGCGAGCCCCTGCCGCAGCGTGTCGTCAAACACCGTGTCGCCCGTATTGTTGGTAAAGTCGGCTAGGACGATGGTGTCCTTGTCCGTCAGCGCGTGAGTCTTGTGGGAGAAAAACAACCAACCGCCCACGGCGAGTCCAACAACCAGTATTGTCGCGCTCATGACCGCCGCCCATCGAAACCAAGTGGATTTCGTGGCGAGCTTCACGCGGGCCTCGGCTGCTAAGGGTGCACGACCCGAATCTGAATCTCGCTTCAGCCGCTGCAAGTCCGTCCGAATATCCGCGGCGTTCTGGTATCGAAGCTTCTTAACTTTCTCCAGCGCTTTGTTGATGACCTCTTCGAGCTTTGGGGAAACGTCGGGATTCAGTCGCACTGGCGCAACTGGCACGCGATTCAGAATCGCTTCCGCAATCACGCCAGAGGTCTCGCCACGGAAGGGCAAAACGCCCGTCACCATCTCGTAGAGCACCACACCAAATGAAAACAAATCCGTTCGTGCGTCCAGCTCTTCGCCCCGCACTTGCTCGGGCGACATGTACGGGATGGTGCCAATCGCCGTGCCAAGTCGAGTGAGCTGTTCCAGCTCGCTGACGGTGGACATCTCCGAAAGATTCACGGCACCGCCCGCAGGCGACAGCTTCGCTAGACCAAAATCGAGAATCTTCACATGCCCACGCTTCATGACGAAGAGGTTCGCAGGTTTGATATCTCGATGGATGATGCCCTCTGCATGTGCTGCGTCGAGCGCGTCGGCAATCTCGATACCAAGCTCCAGCACTTGCTCGAGCGGCAGCGGCTTGCCGGAAATGCGCTGCTTCAGGGTCTGGCCGTCGAGAAACTCCATCGCAATGAAGTGCAAGCCGTCTTGGTCGCCGATGTCGTAGACGGTGCAAATGTTGGGGTGATTCAAGGATGCCAGCAGTCTCGCTTCGCGCTGAAAACGAGACAACTGCGCGGGATCGTGCACGAGGGCTGCCGGCAGGACTTTGATCGCAACCGTGCGCCCGAGTTTGGAGTCATGTGCCCGATAGACTTCCCCCATGCCACCCGAACCAATGCGCCCCAGGATCGTGTACGGTCCTAGCTTTGTGCCGCTCTGCAATGGGGCAGTGTTGAGGGCAGGCTGCTCCATGAAACCGCTGCCACTTTTTTCGTGCGCGGCAATCATTAGCTCCACGTCCTGGCGAAGCGCCGGATCCGCGCAAACTCTGTTGAGATAGTCTGCCCGCTCCGCAGGCTTCTGCTCGAGCACGTCGGCGAACATTTCTTTTACTTCCTGCCAGCGTTCCGGCGTCATTTGGGTGCGTCTTTCTCCATTTCCAGCCGAAGCCAGGCGCGGGCGGCTGCCCACTCGCGCTTTACAGTCCTGGGCGAAATGCCCATGACGACCGCGGTTTCCTCAACCGAAAGTCCGCCAAAGAACCTTAGCTCTATCAGGCGACTCGCCTTAGAGTCCAAACCGGCGAGTTTGTTCAAGGCCCCGTCGAGCGCCACAACGTCAACCTCCGGCTCCTCCGGCAAGGCGATTTCGGGATCCAGCGTTAACCGGGGAGCTCCCGCCCCGCGCTTGACGGCACGACGGTTCCGCGCATGATCCACTAGGATGTGCCGCATCATCTGCGCCGCCACCCCGAAAAAGTGAGCGCGGTTTTGCCATTCCGGCGGTTTCGGGCCGACCAGACGGAGGTAGGCTTCGTTAACCAGTGCAGCACTCTGCAGTGTGTGGTCGGGACGTTCGCGCCGCAGATGGCGGCGCGCGATGCGGCGCAGCTCATCGTAAACGACGGGGATCAACGCTTCGCGCGCCTGTTGATCGCCCCGGCCCCATTCGGCGAGCAGCCGATTGATCTGGGTGGATGAAGCTGAGGACAACTTGCCCTCTCCCGGCTGCGGTAACACACCTGAAATAACCGAAAGGTACAGCCCAGGACCGACAAAGTCAATTTGCCGCGCTGCCCGAATAAGAAGAAGCGCCCGATATCCCAGACGGAACCCGGAAATTCTTCGGCTTTAGGTGGCCCCGATTCCCTTCTGTTTTCGCTCTATTGGGTGAAGGCACGATGCGGACTCCAGCAGGCGACAGAGACGCACTCGGCCAAGACAGAAAAGGGGAACTTTGATGAAAACGAACGATATGCGGTATTCGGCCAGTTTGAAACTGTTCCTGGGTGTCCTGCTGGCAGCTTGTTTCCTCGCGACGGCGGCTCAAGCCAATCCCCTCTTCACGGGCACGTTCAAGCTCACGAACGAAGTCCATTGGGGCAACGCAGTGCTTGGTCCGGGGGCGTATTCGCTCGCGGTCGATCAGCAGACCGAAACCATCATCATTCGCGATGCGCACACCGGCAAGATCGTCGCTCGCGAGCTTGCCCGGCCCGACTACAGGGACAGTGACGCCAGCGAAATGGTCGTCGCCATCCAGGGAAACCAGCGCGCAGTGTACTCCGTGCGGCTGGCGGGTCTCGGCGAGGTCTTCCAACAGGCGCATCCGTTCGCGGAGAGTGGAAGAGCTACCGAAGAAGCACGCAACACGGAAGCCATTCCGGTTGAGGTTGCCGAGAAGTAAGGGCGCATTGTGACTTGCGCGTTTTGGGGGCCAGTTTCTACCCTCCCCTTCTGGCCCCCAACATTCTTAAAATACCTGTCATCGCCAAAATGCCTGCGGGCTGAAGAAACCGCGACTTACAGCTCTGGTTCCATGTTCGCCCCTACCCAATTAGAGAGCCGATGATTCTGGACAAGTGGTCGGCAAACCGGAAGTTGGCCAGAAACGGGGTTATGGGAAGTTCGCGCCGGACGCCATCCACTTGGACGATTAGCGCCGTTACCGGAGAAGTGGAGTCCTGATACGGCAGACGTCCGATTATGCGGCTACGGTGGCGTCTGGTCAGTACGCTTTCACTGGGACACTGCGTGAAACAGATGCATTACTGCACCACTGGTCGCGTTTGAGGCCGCAGGTTGAGGATACTGTTTTGCCCTCGACCCGAGAACGGCTGCTCTTTCGTCCGGATCGGTGACAGGGTACAAAACACAATCATATAGCTTGTCTCCGAATTTCAGGCGGACATGCGGATCACGCATGACGTCGGAAACCCACATCTTGCCTTGCGGAAACGGCATCCCCGCACGGAACATCGATGTCAAATAAAGCTGGCCGTTATGAACGATGAAACCCGTTGTCACGGAGTGAGGAATCAAATACCGGGTTCGCGTCTGCACTTTGTCCGTCCGATACTGGGTGACGAACGACCAATCGGCGATCGGGGTAGTTACAACCTGTCCGCTCAGCCATAACCCCGGATAATTCCCTGGACCGGGTGTATCCCCGATCGGGTTCAGGCCGGTGATGCGCAGAACTACTAACACCAAAGCCAAACAGATCAGGATTGCCCCTGCGATTTTCGCTGCCCTCTTCATCTTGGGCTCCTAAGCGCAAGAAGTGTTTCTTTCCACGAATGAAGCTGGAATTCCCGATTCGGAGTCTCACTACAGCATGGTTCAGAGTCTACCATTTCGGTGACATAGGTCCCGATAAACGCGGTAACCGGACATGTAAAGTACTGCTTCATTTGTCTGGTAACGCGTGCCAGCTCAACCGGTCGACGCAACACTTTCTTGAAGTCTACTCGCAGGAGTCTGAAATCCTAAAGTCTTTCTTGAGCGTTGATTTAGGCGCAGCGCCACTTTGTCCAGATCCGCTTGCGTATAGCCAGACAGGTCGGTTCTCTTAGGGAAGTACTGTCGCAAAAGCCCATTCGTGTTTTCGTTCGTGCCGCGCTGCCA
>Ga0187872_10002750_pt1 | contig 15004 bp, 15 predicted proteins | sample June2016WEW_16_4_FD_132973 | JGI IMG/M metagenome (GOLD analysis project Ga0187872, IMG submission 132973) | Peatland microbial communities from SPRUCE experiment site at the Marcell Experimental Forest, Minnesota, USA - June2016WEW_16_40 | ecosystem: Environmental > Terrestrial > Soil >...
GATTGAAGTTGAGGCGTTTGCGCGGCGTCTGAGCCGCGCGCCGAAATCCCGAGCGCTTTTTGCGAGGGATCTCTAAAGTTCAGCAAGCAAGGAGTGCATGAGCAAAGAAGACGCGATTGAAGTCATGGCCACGGTTCTGGAACCGCTGCCCAACGCCATGTTCCGGGTGGAACTGGAGAATAAGCACCAGGTGCTGGCGCACGTTTCCGGAAAGATGCGCAAGAATTTCATCCGCATTCTGCCCGGCGACAAAGTCGCAGTGGAGCTTTCCCCCTACGACCTGAATCGCGGAAGAATTGTGTACAGATATAAGTGAACGTCATTATTCTGAGCCGAAAGGTTTAGGCTGAAAGCTGACGGCTGAAAGCTGGGTTTATGAAGGTTAGAGCGTCGGTAAAGAAAATTTGCGACAAGTGCAAGATCATCCACCGCAAGGGTGTGGTGCGGGTGATCTGCGTCAACACCAAACACAAACAACGCCAGGGCTGAAAAGCTGCTAGCTCCTAGCCTCTAGCTTCTAGCTAGATCGGGTTGGCTAGAAGCTAGGAGCTAGAAGCTAGGAGCCGGGGGTTAGAAACATGGCACGTATTGCCGGCGTGGATCTTCCACGCCAGAAACACATTCACATCGCGCTGACCTACATCTATGGCATCGGCCATCCGCGCGCCAGCCGCATCCTCGATGAGGCCAAAGTGGAACCGATGAAGAAGGTCCAGGACCTGAGCGAAGAAGAGGTCAACCGGATCCGTACCGTCATCGAGTCCGAAGGCATGGTGGAAGGCGATCTGCGCAAGGATGTTTCGATGAACATCAAGCGGCTCATCGAAATCGGTTCCTATCGCGGATTCCGTCACCGCCGCAACCTGCCGGTCCGCGGCCAGCGCACCCATACCAACGCCCGCACCCGCAAGGGTCCGCGCAAGGGAACGGTCGCGCAGAAGAAGAAAGCGACGGCGAAGACATAAGAACAGGTTTCAACGTGGCAACGTTTCAAGGTGTCAAAGTAAGAACCTTGAAACTTTGAAACTCTGAAACTTTGAAACTTGAGGTTCTATGGCAAAACCAGCAGCAGCAGCAGCGGCCGGCACACCAGCCGCGCCAGAGAAAAAAGGCAAGAAGAAAACCTTCAAGAAGAAGGAGCGCAAGCACGTGCCGCATGGCATCGCGCACGTGCAGGCCTCCTTCAATAACACGATCGTGACCATCTGCGACATGAACGGCAACGTTCTGTCGTGGAAGAGTTCCGGATCGCTCGGCTTCCGCGGATCGCGCAAAGGCACGCCCTTCGCCGCGCAGCAGGCGGCCATGAACGCGGCCAACATGGCGCGCGATCATGGCGTCCGCAGCGTGGACGTGCGGGTCAGCGGCCCCGGTTCCGGACGCGAGTCGGCGGTTCGCGCGCTGGCTGCCGCCGGGATCGAAGTGCGCTCCATTCGCGATGCCACGCCGATTCCGCACAACGGATGCCGGCCGCCGAAACGACGCAGAGTGTAAGACGTGCAGTACTCAGTACCCAGTACTCAGTCCACTTGGGCCGAAGAGGGTTTAACTGAGTACTGAGAACTGAGTACTGAGAACTGCACCGGGACGAAGGGTGAAGCCAAACCTGTAAACCGGTCATCTAAAGGAGAAAGAACTTGGCACGATACACCGATGCAGTCTGCCGTCTCTGCCGCCGCGAGGGCATGAAGCTGTTCCTCAAAGGCGCCAAGTGTTTCGGCGATAAATGCCCCATCGAGAAGCGCAATTTCGCTCCCGGACAACACGGCAAAGACCGCAAGGCCAAGGTCGTGGGCTACGGTCTGCAGTTGCGCGAAAAGCAGAAAGCCAAGCGCATTTATTTCACGCAGGAAGCGCAGTTCCGCAACTATTTCGAGAAAGCGGCGCGCTCCCGCGGCGTGACCGGCGAAAAGCTCCTGCAGCAGCTCGAGCGGCGTCTTGACAACGTCGTCTTCCGCCTGGGATTCGCCCAGTCGCGGCGCCAGGCGCGGCAACTCGTGCGCCACGGGCACGTAGCCGTGGACAATCGCAAGGTCAACATTCCTTCGTATGAAGTGGATGCCGGCGAGGAAATCTCGATCCGCGAGCGCAGCAAGAAGCTCACCGTGCTGGAACTGGCCAAGGAATTTGCCAGCCACGGCACCATGCCCGCCTGGCTGGAAGTCGACCGCGACAATTACAAGGGCCGCGTGCTGTCGCTGCCCAAGCGCGAAGACATCCAGTTGCCGGTCAACGAGCAGCTGATTGTGGAACTCTACAGTAAGTAAGACAGAATTGAGTAATTGGGGAATTTAGTAATTGAGTAATTGAAGACCAAGGCTGGCGGAATGAGGTTGGGTTCAAATTACCCAATTACCAAATTTCCCAATTACTCAATGCTCTTGGTCCACATACTCGAGCCAGATCAGCCTGTGCCGACATTTGACCTGAATCCGGACCGATTCAGGGAGCCTGCATCGAGCCAAACGGCCGAAGGAGAAACACATGCTTTGGAAAGGTTTTCAGAAACCGAAACGTCTCGCAGTTGATAATTCCACCCTCACCGACAAGTACGGCATCTTCTGGGCGCAGCCGTTCGAACGCGGCTTCGGCACGACCGTGGGCAACGCCCTGCGCCGCGTGCTGCTGAGCTCGATTGAAGGCGCAGCCGTCACCGCAGTGAAGATCGAAGGTGTGCTGCACGAGTTTCAGTCGATCCCCGGGGTGGTCGAGGACGCAACCGACATCATCCTCAACCTGAAGCAGATTCCGTTCAAGCTCTCGGGCGACGCGCCCAAGGCCATCTACTTGCGTTCCGATCAGCCCGGAGTCGTCACCAGCGGCATGATCGAAGCGGATGGTGATGTCGAGGTTCTGGATAAAGAGGTCTACATCGCGACCGTCAGCGAAGGCGGCAAGCTCGACATGGAAATGCGCCTCAAGCGCGGCCGCGGCTACGTTTCCGCCGACAAGAATTTCGACGAGGATCTCGGCATCGGCTTCATTCCCATCGACTCCGTGCACTCTCCCGTGCGCAAGTGCAACTACACCGTCGAAGCGGCGCGACTCGGCCAGATCACCGACTATGACAAACTCACCCTCGAAGTCTGGACCAACGGCTCCATCACGCCGGCCGACTCCATCGGCCTGGCCGCGAAGCTGCTGAAGGACCACATGAACATCTTCATCAACTTCGAGGAAGAGATCGAAACCGGCGCCTCGGCCACGGACGAGCACAAGCCCGAGATTCGCAACGAGAACCTGAACCGGTCGGTCGAAGAACTCGAGCTCTCCGTGCGCAGCTACAACTGCCTGAAGAACGCGAACATCCAGACCATCGGCGAACTGGTGCAGAAGACCGAAGCCGAAATGCTCAAGACCAAGAATTTCGGCCGCAAGTCGCTCAACGAGATCAAGGAGATTCTTTCCTCGATGGGCCTGAGCCTGGGCATGAAGATCGACGAACACGGCAACGCCGTGCCCGGACCGACGTCGAACGTCCCGTTGCCCGCGTCCGCTTACGGACCGGACGACCAGCTGTAAAAAGGCAGGTTTCAACGTTTCAAAGTTTCAAAGTTTCAAGGTTGCAAAGAGCTTTGAAAAGGCGCGGCTTCAAGCCGCGCCATGAGTTAGCAAGAACTGGGAAGGGCACGGCTTCAGCCGTGCCGCCCAAGGTTGACCCGTGAAGGCGGCTTTAGCCGCTGAGGTTTGATTTTGAGCTAGCAGCTAAGAGCTGGAAGCTGAGGTTTCCCATGCGTCACAAAGTTGCAGGATACAAACTCGGAAGGAACACCGCGCACCGGCGCTCGCTGCTGCGCAACCTGGTCACTTCGGTGATCGTGGAAGAGCGCATCGAGACCACGGTTCCCAAGGCCAAAGCCGCGAAGCCCATCGTCGAGAAGATGATCACCCTCGGCAAGCGCGGCGATCTCGCCGCCCGCCGCCTGGCCGCCGGTTATCTCATGACTGACGAAGCTGTCGTGAAGTTGTTCGACACCATCGGGCCGCGCTTCGGCGACCGCAACGGCGGATACACCCGCATCATCCGCACCCGATGGAACAAGGGCGACGGCGCCGACCGCGCTTTCCTCGAACTGCTCGGTAGCGAGAAGATTCTCGACGAGAAACGCGAGAAGCGCGCCGAAGCCCGCGCCAAGAAAGCCGCCGAAGCCAAGAAGGCCATGGAAGAAGCCGAAGCGCAGGCCCAGGCCGAAAAAGAATCCGCACCCGCCGAGGGCGGAGACGAAAAGAAAGAGTAGTCCCGATTTTCCGCGACTCAAGGGCACGGCATTCCGCCGTGCCTTTTTTTGTTTTCCTATCCACTGACCGCTAAAACTGGTCACTGGTCTCATAAATGGTTTGGGGAAGGGCACGGCTTCAGCCGTGCCGCGCGCGAAAGGGTTTTGTGGAAGAGCCCGGCTTTAGCCGGGCGTCAGCGAGGCGAATCAAGTCGGGCTTTAGCCCCTGTGGTCCGCTCACCAGGCACGGCATTCCGCCGTGCCTTTTCTTGTTTTCCTATCCACTGACCGCTAGCCACCAAACCACTGAGTCTTCCCCCACTCGTACATGTACGTCCGCGTCTCAGGGTAATCTTGCGGTACCTTTTCTCAACTCTCTAAACTTCTTCTAATGGCCTCGTTCACCAAGTCCCAGATCGGCATCGCTGTCGGCACCGCATCGCTGCTCGTGCTGGTCTTTGTCGGTTACCTGTGGTGGCTGAGCAATCAGGGGCCGGTGCTCGCCCGCTCCGACGAACACGATCCGCTGACCGGACTTCCGGTCAGCATCAAGATGAATCCGCTCCGCGACCGCTCCACCGAGCACGCCGCCAACAACTTCCTCCGCGAGTTACGCGACGGCCACTGCGACGAACTGCTCGCCAAGTGGGAGCACGACTACCACAAGAAGTACGCCCGCTTCATCTGCAAGTCTGAGACACAGCACCCGCTGCTCTCCTGGCAACTCGTCGACTGGGAAGACGCTCCGCCGTTCATCATCCTGCACTATCGCGGCAAGCGGCTGAGCAACGCCGGCCCGGACCAGCCCGGAGTGGATCAGGATCTTTTCACCCTCACCATGGAAAACAAAGGCGCCGAGTGGGACGTGACCAAGTACGACGCCATGTACTAAAACCAGTAGCCAGTAGTCAGCTTCCAGCGAAATCTCATTTGGGTGGAGAGGCGGACGCCCTCGTCCGCCTGCGGAGGGGCACGATGCCTTGCGGGGTCGTGCTCGCCCCCGTGTTCCCCGGACGAGGGCGTCCGGGGCTCCACAAGCTGCACTCCGTGTCTCTGTGCCTCCGTGGTAAAACCTTCCTATGCCTGCAAGTCCCGAGCCCCAGCCCTCCGCCGCCCGCAACATCTACGCCTTCGGCATCACCTCGTTCCTGAACGACACTGCGACGGAGATGGCCTACTGGGTGCTGCCCGCATTTCTGGTTTCGCTCGGCGCGGGGCCGGCGCAGTTGGGACTGATTGAGGGCATTGCCGAGAGCGTTGCGTCGTTTGCCAAGCTCTTCTCCGGATATCTCACCGACCGTCTCGACCGCCGCAAACCGCTGGTCGTGGCCGGATACTTTGCGGCTAACGCCGTGAAGCCGCTGCTTGCGATCGCGACCGCGTGGTGGCACGTTCTGCTGATTCGCTTCATTGACCGTTCCGCCAAAGGCGTTCGCGGGGCACCGCGCGATGTGATGGTCGCCGAATCGGTCGGGAAGGATCGGCTCGGCGCAGCCTACGGACTAATCCAGTCGCTCGACTCCGCCGGAGCCATTGCCGGCCCACTCGTTGCTCTCGCCCTGCTCGCGCGCTTCGGAATCCGGAGCGTTTTCTGGGCCGCTGCGGTTCCGGGCGCGCTCTGCGTGCTGGTGGCACTGTTCGGCATTCGCGAGACCAGAAGGCCCGGAAGCGATTGGTCCTCGCGTGGGGACGGCCGCCCCCGGCCGTCCGGCGGAGCGAAGCTCCGCGGGGGGCTTCCCGGCTCGTTCTACTTCGTTCTTATCGGCGTGACCCTGTTTTCTCTCGGCAACTCGAGCGACATGTTCCTGGTGATGCGGGCACAAAACGTCGGCATTCCCGTGGCGCTGGCGCCGCTGCTGGGGCTGGTATTCAACCTCACGTACACGCTTGGCTCCTGGCCCGCAGGATGGTTCAGCGACCAATGTTCGCGCCGCGGCTTTTCGCGACGCTGGATCGCCGCGGCCGGGTATCTCATCTTTGCCGCCGTCTATTTTGTTTTCGGGCGTGCGCCCTCCACGCTCGCCATTTGGGCTGCCATGGCGGTCTATGGCCTGTATTACGCCCTCACGCAACCGGTACTGAAAGCTCTGGTGGTGGAAACGGTCGCAGAGGACGTTCGCGGCCGCGCCCTTGGCGTCTATTTCTTCGTGACCAGCGTGGCCGCGCTGGCCGCCAGCCTGATTACAGGAGGGTTGTGGAGACAGTATGGCCCTGGAATGGCTTTCTATGTTTCGGCAGCGCTGGCGGCGACCTCGGCCGCGCTGTTCATGCTTCCAAGGCGCCGCGTAACCGGCAAAGCAAGTTTTGCCGGTTAGGTGGAGGCCCCAGAGCGGGTCCCTAACCGTCTACTTGCCGTGCGCCGGTTAGGTCCGGTGTAACTCCCGCGATGTCCACAGTTTGACCCACAGGAAGAGCAGAATCTGCGCTCCGATTCCCGCACAGGTGTCGAGAATCACGTCCCGCACGCTGCCCGTGCGCGACGGAATATAACTCTGATGCCACTCGTCCAGGCTGGCCACCAGCGCGGTTCCGAGCACCGAAATGTTTGCCCAGCGGAACGTCCATTTCGGATTGCCAGACGCTGGCAGCGTCTCCCGCCAGGCGCGAAACAGCAAAATGCTCAGCAGGCCGTAGCCGAAAACGTGGCCGCATTTGCGAATGAGGAAATGCCAAAAGTCGAAGCGGGAGGGATCGAGGCCAAACAGAAAATGCAGCAAGGGATAGAGAAATCGTCCGGTGTTGTGGGCGGAAAAATAAGCGCTGGACTCAATGGCGATGACGATCAGCCAAAGGATCAGGGCGATCCAGGCCTTGAGAACATGGTGACGGTCCGAGCTCAAGCCGGTGTTCCCAACGATACGATGGAAATCCCACGTCTCGCAAAGGAAGCAGGCCATGGGGCACCCAGATTTGGTTGAGACCGCTGCGGGCCCGACTTACTCGATGGCATAGTTCGGAGCCTCGCGGGTGATCATGACATCGTGCACGTGGCTCTCACGCAGGCCGGCGCCGCTGATGCGTACGAAGCGCGTCTTCTGCAGCAGTTCCGGAATGGTGGAGCAGCCGCAATAGCCCATGCCCGATTTCAAGCCGCCCACCATCTGGTAGACGATCATGGCGACGGAGCCGCGGTAGGGCACGCGGCCTTCAATGCCCTCGGGAACCAGTTTGTCCAACCGGTTGGATTCGCCATCGTTCGCCGAGGCGGCCGCCGAAGAATCGGCGGCGGAGCTCTGGAAGTAGCGCTCGCTCGATCCCTGGGCCATCGCGCCCAGCGAGCCCATGCCGCGATACGATTTGAAGGAGCGGCCTTGATACAGAAACAGCTCGCCGGGGCTTTCGTCGGTGCCGGCAAACAGCGATCCGATCATGACCGCGCTGGCGCCTGCGGCCAGCGCCTTGGTAATGTCGCCGGAATACTTGATGCCGCCATCGGCGATGATGGGTACGCCGGAATCCTTGGTGGCGCGGTACGCCTCGGCGATGGCGGTGATCTGCGGCACGCCCGCGCCGGTTACCACCCGCGTGGTGCAGATCGAACCCGGCCCGATGCCGACCTTGATACCGTCGGCGCCGGCGCGGGCCAGTTCGCAGGCTCCGTCGAAAGTGGCCACATTGCCGGCCAGCAGATCCACATCGGGCAGCTTCGCTTTCACTGCCTTCACGGCATCGAGCACCTTGGTCGAGTGCCCGTGGGCGCTATCAATGGCGAGCACGTCGACTTTGGTTGCGGCCAGTTCCTGCGCGCGCTCGAGGAAATCGCCGGTAGCGCCGATGGCCGCGCCCACGCGTAAACGCCCCTGAGAGTCCTTGGCCGCGCCGGGATATTTCAGTTTCTTCTGGATGTCTTTAACCGTGATGAGGCCCTTCAGGTTGTACTTGTCGTCCACGACCAGCAATTTCTCCACGCGGTGCTCGTGAAGGATTTTTTCCGCCTCTTCGAGCGTGGTGCCCACGGGCACGGTGATGAGATTTTTCTTGGTCATCACCTTGTCGATGGGGATATCGAAGCGGGTTTCAAAGCGCAGGTCGCGGTTGGTGAGAATGCCGACCAGCTTTCCGTTCTCGGTGATGGGCACGCCGGAGATTTTGTACTTGCGCATGACTTCGAGCGCGTCCGAGACCCGGTCGGAGGCATGCATGGTCACCGGGTCGACGATCATGCCGCTTTCCGAGCGCTTCACCTTGTCCACTTCGTTGGCCTGCTGCTCGATCGGCAGGTTGCGGTGAATAATGCCCAGGCCGCCCTGCTGCGCCAGCGCGATCGCCATGTGCGATTCGGTGACGGTGTCCATGGCCGCGCTCACGATGGGGATGTTCAGGCGGATGGTGCGCGTGAGCTGCGTCTGGGTGCTGGCGGTCGCCGGGACCACGTCCGAGCGGGCGGGCAGCAAGAGGACGTCATCGAAAGTGAGAGCTTCGGGAACGGGAAAATGAATCATAGCTTTTCTCTGGAATCTCCCAGCCGCGTGGGGGTAAGCCTTCATTCTAGAGAGGGACGGAGGATTGAGGCAAATGGGAAGGCGGGGGCGGTGAGTGTAAGCGATATTACGCCAGAGGCTTGGCAGATTCGAGAAACTGCTTTGCTTTGTGGGGTCCCCCGATCAGTCCCGCAGAACTAGAGCCGTTTGATTGTCGCGAACCAGGCCGGTGCGCCGTGGTCATCGTGGTATCTCGTCTGAATCCGATCCGGTTCGATGGCGGCGACATCCCATCCATTGCGGGGGTTGAACGCCGCTCTCAGCTCTTCCTGACTGACGGGGTGCAGGCCAGTATCGGGACCATCGTCACTGAAGCACAACACATACAGAGTTCCATCGTGCTCGGTCACCAACGCTAGACTCGCCACGTATTGTGTTCGCTCGTCGCCGTCGAAGGTGTGGAACAGTCCGCAGTCCAGAACCGTCTCGAACGTGCGCCCCAGACGCTCCAGATGGAAGGCGTCAGCCGCAGCGAACTCAACCTCGATCCCACGGTCGGCGGCTTTCTGTCGGGCAATCGCCAGTGCCGTTTCAGCCACGTCAACGCCCAGAACCGACAGTCCCAGCGAGGCCACGTGAAGAGCGTTCTCGCCGGTCCCGCAGCCCGCATCGAGCACCGCTCCGGCGAATCCGCCTTCGGATGCCAAACGCACAACTGCTGGCTGCGGCTGGCCAATATCCCAAGGCGCAGGGCCGTCGTGGTACGACGCATCCCAAGGCAGTCCCGACCGGCGTTCGTGACTGGTCGGGTGCCGATGCCACGGGTCCGTTTCCGCCATACCTGCACAGTGTAGCGCCTGCGCTCCGTACATCAATTGTTGTAAGCAGGCAATAGCGCTCAAAATACCCTCCGCGTCTGGTGCCCGGTTTGTCTTTTGGCACTTCCGGGCGTATAGTAGGTACCTGAGAACTGTTGTGTAATACCGGCGTTTGGCGAAACACACCAGTGGGCGCAAGCCCACTTTTTCGTTGGAGCCGGCGCGGGTTGCGGGCATCACGCGTAAGCTATTGGATTCATGGCGCTTGAGATTGATCGGGTGCGGGAGATTGCGGAGCGGGTAGCGGCCTCGAGCGGGCTCGAAGTGGTCGAAATCGAGTTTCTGGGCGGCGGCAAGGCGCGCATGCTGCGGGTGTTTCTCGACAAGCCCGCGGCGGGCGCTGATCCGCTGGGCGGAGTGACGCATGGAGATTGCGCCAACTTCAGCCGCGAGTTTGGCACGATTCTCGACGTGGAAGATGCGGTGCCGGGCGGCGCGTACACGCTGGAAGTGTCGTCGCCGGGGCTGGACCGGAAGTTGACGAGGGCGGCGGACTTCAGCCGCTTCGTCGGGAGCCGGGTAAAGTTGACGACGCGGCAGGCGGTCGACAACAACCGTCATTTTGAAGGACGGCTGGAGAGCTTTGAGAACAGCCGATTGACGCTGGATTTGAGCGTGGCCAGCAAGAAGTCGCAGAAGAAAATGGGCGCGGCGGCGGGACAGAAGCTGGAAATTGAATTCGCCAACGTGGAGAAGGCGAATCTGGTGCCGGAGCTGTAAAGTTTCAAGGTTTCATAGTTTCAAGGTTTCAAAGTGAAATCCCGTACCACGAATACCTTGAAACCTTGAAACATTGAAACCTTGGTTCATATGGCAAGCGAGCTCTACAACATCATCGAAGGCGTGAGCCGGGAAAAAGGGATTGATCCGCAGATTGTAGTCAGCGCGGTGGAAGACGCCATTGTTATGGCTACGCGCAAGTACTACAAGTCGCAGGAGAATCTCCGCGCCAAGCTGGACAAGGAAACCGGCAAGATCAGCGCCTTCGCGGTGAAGACCGTGGTGGAGACGCCGGAGCAGGTGGAAGACGCTAACCTGCAGATCACGCTGGAAGAGGCGCGCAAGTCAGATCCGAATCTGGAAATCGGCGGCGAACTGCTGATTCCGCGGCCGACCGAAGGCATCCTGGGCCGCATTTCGGCGCAACTGGCCAAGCAGGTGATTTTCCAGAAAGTACGCGAGGCCGAACGCGACACCGTCTACAACGAATACATCGGGCGGGTGGGGGAGATCCTAAACGCGACGGTGAAGCGGGTGGAAGGGCCGGATGTGATTTTCGACATCGGCAAGGCGGAAGCGCGCATGCCGCGCAAAGAGCAGTCGCGGCTGGAGTCATTTGCCGTGGGCGAGCGGCTGCGAGTGGTGATTGCGCGGGTGGAGAAAGCGGCCAAGGGCCCGGGCGTAGTGGCATCGCGGGCGGCGCCGGAACTGGTGCAGCATCTGTTCCAGACGGAAGTTCCGGAAATCTATGACGGAACGGTGGTGATCCGCGCGATCGCGCGCGAGGCCGGCGAGCGCACCAAGATCGCGGTCCTGTCGAAAGACAAAGACGTGGACGCGGTGGGCGCATGCGTCGGAATGAAGGGCATGCGGGTGCAGTCGATCATCCGCGAGCTGCGCGGGGAGAAGATTGACATCATCGAGTTTCACGAAGATCCGGTGACCTTCGCGGAGAAGGCGCTGCAGCCGGCGAAAGTCAGCCGGGTGACGGTAATCGATGCCACGGACAAGCATCTGGAAGTGGTGGTGGACGACAGCCAGCTTTCGCTCGCGATCGGCAAGAAGGGGCAGAACGTCCGGCTGGCGGCCAAGTTGCTGGGCTGGAAGATTGACATCAAGAGCGAAGAAGAGAAGCGCCAGGAAGTCGAGCTGCAGATGGCGGCGATGGCGCCGCCGGCCACGACTCCGCTGGAGGACGTGCCCGGCCTGGGCGAAGGCTTGGTGGAAAAACTCAAGGCCGCGGGCGTGGCCACGGTGGAATCCCTCGCCGATATGACGCCGGAACAACTGGAGGCGATCGAGGGCATCGGGCCGAAGACGGTGGAAAAGATCAGCCTGGCCGTGAATAATTACTTCGCCAGCCTGGAACCGGGAGAAGCCGCGGGAGAAGCGGTCGCCAGCGAGGGCGAGGTTCCGGCGGAAGGCGTGAGTGCAGAGGCAGAAGCCGCGCCGGAAGCCGCCGAGGCGGCGAGCGAGGCTGCCGTCGAGGGCGAACCGGCGGGCGAACCGGCTGTCGAGGGTGAACCGGCGGCGGCTGAAGCAACGGCAGAGTCCGCTGCTGCGGAAACAAGCGAAGAGCACGGGCCGGATGACGGCTCCGCTCCCAAAACAACCGAATAGTCATGGCCCGCGCAGGGGTATTTTCCGATGTGCGAGTGCAGAAAGCTGACTCCGTGAGGCTGCGATGAAGACTTAAGCACAACGCGGGGTACAAGAAAGGCCGGATGAGCAAGGTTCGAATCAACGATCTAGCCCGAGAGCTGGAAGTCAAGAGCAAGGCCATTCTCGACGTGCTGACGCTCGTGGGAGTGACTGAGAAAAAGACGCACTCCAGTTCTCTGGAGGAGCATGAAGCGGAAAAAGTACGGGCCCATTTCCGCAGCTTATCCGAAGGGCCGGCGCACGCAGCCAAGTCCAGCCGCCCGCTGCGCGGCGAAGAAGAAATCAAGACCAAGATCGACCTGTCGCACATCTCCCGTCCGGGAGACGTGCTGCGAGCCATTACGCAACAGAAAGAAGGGGCAGCGCCGCATCCCGCGCCCGCGCGCCCGGCGGTTCAACGGCCGCCAATCGCAGCCAAGCCTGCGGTTGCGCCGCCCGTAGCGAAGCCGACACCGCCCTTGCCTCCACCTCCAGCGAAACCAGCGGCTGCGGCACCGGCGGTAGAGAAACCCGCAGCTCCCGTAATTCCGGTTGCGCCGCCCGTGACTGCGCCGGTGGTAATGCCGCCGCGTCCGGCCGCACCACCTCCCGTGGCAGTGGTTGCGTCAACCGCGCCCGCGCCGCCGATTACGGCATCGGCCGCGCCGCCTCCTCCGGCGGTAACGCCGAGTCCGGTTGTGCCGGCAGCGCCCCCAACACCCCTGCCGCGCATGATCATGCCGCAGACCGGACCGCGCCCGGTCTACAAAGCTCCGCCGCGCCCGGTTGCGCCTGCCGCGCAAGCTGGAGCTCCGGCGGGAAGCGCGCGTCCCGCGCCCGGACGTCCCGTGCCCGGGCAGCCAATTTTTCAGCGTCCGCGTCCGCAGGCGCCGGGAGCAGGTGCGGGCCGGCCGCTGCGCCCCGGCGAACGTCGTCCCATGCATCCCACGCGCACGGCGCCGGCGGGCAGTCGACCCATTGGCGTGGGTCCGGGATTGCCGCCTCCGGGACCGAGCCGTCCGGGCAGCCGTCCGGGTGCGCCGGCGCGCCGGCCCGGCCAGCGCTACATTCCGCGGGGCGTAAAAGAAGGGCCGATGAAGGGCTACGTTCCGCCGCCACGCATGGTGGTGTCGAACGAGCCGCTGCCGATCACGCGCAACATTACGATCACCGAAGGCATCAGCGTTAAGGATTTGGCGGAGAAGCTCAGCATTCGCGCCAAGGATCTGATCTCGCGCCTGCTGGCGCGGGGCGTCTTCGCCACCATCAACCAGACGCTGGATGCTGAACTGGCCAGCGAAATGGCGCGCTTCTTCGGCGCCGACACGAACGTGATCACGTTCGAGGAGCAGGCGGCAAAAGATATTGATGCCGCCGTGGGCGGCGAAGAGACTGCAGCCGGGGCCGTGCCCCGTCCGCCCGTGGTCACGATCATGGGTCACGTGGACCACGGCAAGACGACTTTGCTCGACGCGATCCGCTTGACCAACGTGGCCGGGGGTGAAGCCGGCGGCATTACGCAGCACATCGGCGCCTACAAGGTCCGCATCACCGACCCGGAATCTCCCGCGTTCGGGCGCGAAATCGTCTTTTTGGACACACCCGGCCACGAGGCCTTTACCCGCATGCGTGCGCGCGGCGCCAAGGCAACGGACATCGTGGTGCTCGTGGTTGCGGCCGACGACGGCGTCATGCCGCAGACGCTCGAAGCCATTGATCACGCGCACGCCGCGGAAGTGCCGATCATCGTTGCCGTCAACAAGATTGACAAACCAGAGGCCATGCCGGACCGCGTGAAGAAGCAGTTGGCGGATCGCGGCCTGATGCCGGAGGATTGGGGCGGCAAGACGGTCTTCGTGGATGTTTCAGCCAAGAAGAAAACCAATCTGAACCTGCTGCTGGAAATGATTTGCCTGGTGGCTGACCTGGCGGAGTTGAAAGCGACTCCGGAGCGCGCAGCCACGGGCGTAGTGCTTGAATCCAAGCTGGACCGCGGACGCGGACCGGTGGCCACGGTGCTGGTGCAGGACGGAACCCTCAACGCCAGCGACAATTTCGTGGTGGGCAACGTCTACGGCAAAGTGCGCGCCATGTTTGATGATCGCGGAGCTGCCCTGGAATCAGCGCCCCCCTCAACCCCGGTCGAAATCCTCGGCATGGAAGGCTTGCCGCAAGCAGGCGATCAGTTCGTGGTGGTTGCCGATCGCGACAAAGCCCGCGGCATTTCCGAATACCGGGAACAGAAGGCCCGGGAAGCAACGCTGGCCAAGAGTTCCCGCGTGTCGCTCGAAGGACTGGCCGAGCAGATCCAGACCGCCGGCACCAAGGAACTGAACATCATTCTCAAGGGCGACGTGCACGGTTCGGTGGAAGTTTTGAGCGATCTGCTGGCGAAACTTTCGAACGACAAGGTGCGGTTGAAATTGCTGCGTTCGGGCGTGGGCGCCATCACCGAAACCGACGTGCTGCTGGCCTCGGCGTCAAATGCGATCATCATCGGCTTCAACGTGCGGCCGGAGCGCAAGGCGCAGGGACTGGCCGAGCAGGAAGAAGTGGATATCCGCCTGCACTCGATCATTTACGAACTGCAGGACGAGATCAAGCGCGCCATGAGCGGCCTGCTCGAACCGACGATCAAGGAAACTTACCAGGGCCGCGCCGAAGTACTCGAAACCTTCCGCATCCCGAAGGTGGGAATGGTTGCGGGCTGCCGCGTAAGCGACGGGCTGATCAAGCGCGACTCGGAAGTGCGCCTGCTGCGCGACAACGTGGTCGTATTCAAAGGCAAGATCGGCTCGCTGCGCCGCTTCAAAGACGATGCCAAGGAAGTTCACAACGGCATGGAGTGCGGCATCTCGATCTCGAACTACGGCGACATCAAGATCGGCGACGTGATCGAGGCCTTCGCCACGGAGCGGATCGCGGCGGAAGTAATCGCGTAGAACCCGTCGTTGGTCGTTTGTCCTTGGTCGTTCGCAAACCTAGAATAAGTGGTTTTGCCGACGACTAGAGGCCATCTCATAATGAACCAAAGGGATAAACCGTCGGCTCCCTCAGGGGCTAAAGCCCGCGTCTTTGTTGGCTCTGGGCGGCACGGCTGAAGCCGTGCCCTTCCCAAAACCATTTA
>Ga0187872_10002753_pt1 | contig 14996 bp, 11 predicted proteins | sample June2016WEW_16_4_FD_132973 | JGI IMG/M metagenome (GOLD analysis project Ga0187872, IMG submission 132973) | Peatland microbial communities from SPRUCE experiment site at the Marcell Experimental Forest, Minnesota, USA - June2016WEW_16_40 | ecosystem: Environmental > Terrestrial > Soil >...
TGGATATCGGAGCATTCGGGTTCCCGAAGAACGCCAGTACATTCTTCGCGATTTCGGGAGTGGCGGAGGCGAATCGGTTTCCCGCCAGGGTCCGCGCCAGCTTGGCATACGTATCGTCGGCGAGCCAGTATTCTCCCGGCCCTGTCGGCCGTCCGGTATCGAAATTCAGGTTGACAAGGCGTAGCCGCCCCGTCCGCTGTTCGTCGAGCGCGCCCCGGTAGCGATCCAGAGTTTGGTTGAAGCTCTTCATGAACAGCCTGGCAGTCTCGGGCGTGGCCGGCTTGAGCTCCAGGTAGCGAAGGGGTCCGACTTTCGGAACGATCCGGTATAGAATCGCGAGGAATATCGCGAATGGCCCGGGCCGTTCGTAGCGCTTGCCCCATTCCTTTTCGTAGCCCGATCGCGAAACGTTATAGATGAACTGCCGCTGGGTAACTCCCGGCCGGGCCTTGACGATTTCGTCCCTCTGGATATGCCAGGCCACTTTCGTCACCTCCGGCAAAAATTTACTGACCGTGCGCCGGTAGCTGCCTAACGCGAGGTCGAGATCCGAAAAGATATCCGCCATTTCAAGACCGTAGGTCTTTCGAAAGGCCGACTGGAGCAGGCGTTCGGAGACTCCGAATCCGATGAAGTCGTGATAGGCTTGCGGAGCGTAGTTGCCCTGCGCGACCTCCATCACGTCGAATCCGAATTCGACTTTGAGGTGCGCGCTCGGGTCCTCATCGTAGGTCATCACGGGGCCATACTTTGCGCGCAGCCTCGGATACGTCAGAGGGACGGCGAGGTTGACAGCCACGGCGTGCCCGACATTATCCGCGAAGTAGTGGGCCAGCGAGCCGAGTGCAAATGCATATTCGTCGAGGTCTTGCGACTGGCTCAACAGTTCTTCCACAAAGTCTCCGCTGCGGACGTAGTGGACAAGATCGCTGAAGAACTTGCTGCCGAAAGGGTAATAGCCCATGTCCTGGAGGATGGCGCCGCCATAGGCATAGCCGTGGGCCGTCTTCAGTTGCTCGGGCGTCGCACCGGGGAAACGCTTCAGCAGCAGCGGCCGGATGGAGTCGCTCCAGGCAGTATCGATAATCGCCTCGTGCGAAAGTACCGCGTAGCCGCTGAGACACGACGGCGCGAAGAGGAACAGCGCGAGCAAAGAACGCTTCGTCATCGGGTAGTGACTTCGTTTCTCGATTCAGGACGCAGGAGAAGCCGTCCGGAATCCCTACCCGCCAGGATAACCCGCGGCGGGGTGCTTAACCGATCTGAGGAAATCCGTTCCCGTCAACCGTCGCGTCGCCGTGGCTGAAAGCTGACCGCTGAACGCTGAAAGCTTTTCCTACGCCGTGCCGCCGACCGTCATCCTATCGATCTTAATGGTCGGGATGCCGACGCCCACGGGGACGCTTTGGCCTTCCTTGCCGCAGATGCCGATGCCTTCATCGAGGCGCAGGTCGTTGCCCACCATGCTGACGTATTTGAGCGCTTCCGGACCGTTGCCGATGAGGGTGGCGTTGCGCACCGGGCGGGTGAGTTTGCCATCCTCGATCAGGTAGCTCTCCGAAGCCGAAAACACGAAGTTGCCGCTGGTGATATCCACCTGGCCGCCGCCGAAATTGGCGCAGTAGATGCCCTTCGAGACGGATCGCACGATGTCCTGAGGATCGCTTTCCCCGGCCAGCATGAACGTGTTGGTCATGCGCGGCATGGGGATATGGGCGTAGCTTTCGCGGCGGCCGCTGCCGGTGGATTGGGTATCGAGCAGGCGGCTCGAGAGCTTGTCCTGCAGGTAGCCGCGGAGCACGCCGTTTTCGATCAGGATATTGCGCTGGGTGGGCTGGCCCTCGTCGTCCACATTGAGCGAACCGCGGCGGCTGCGGATGGTGCCATCGTCAATCACCGTGCACAACTCGCTGGCCACCTTTTGCCCGATCCGGCCGCTGAATGCGGAAACGCCCTTGCGGTTAAAATCGGCCTCGAGGCCATGGCCCACGGCTTCATGCAGCAAAATACCCGGCCAGCCAGGGCCCAGCACCACCGTGGTTTCGCCGGCGGGCGCTTCCACCGCGTCCAGCATCACGACGGCCTCCCGGGCGGCTTCTTCGGCGAAATGCTCGGGAGTCTTTTCTTTGAGAAAGAAATCCAGCTCGACGCGGCCGCCGCCGCCGGCATGGCCCCGCTGCGGAGGCCCGCCATTCTGCCGCGCCAGGGCCGATACGCTCAGGCGCGCCAACGGTTGGCGGTCGAGCGTGAGCACCCCCTCGCTGGTCGCCACCATCACATAGCGTAGGCTGTCGGCATACATGGCCTGGACTTGAAAGATGCGGGAGTCGTAGGCCCGAGCGGCGCGGTCGGCGCGCTTCACCAACTCCACGCGCTCGGTAAACGCAGTCTCGGTAGGCGCGATGATGACCGGATACAGGTTGTGGCGCGCGCCCTCGTTCAGATCGAATTTTCCCACCTTGCTGGGCGCGGAGGCGATGCAGGCCGCCACGCGCGCCGCTTTGCGGATCTTCTCGGGCGAGAGGTCGTCGCTATAAGCGTATCCGGTGCGCTCCCCGGCGATGACCCGCACGCCCACTCCCACCCCAACCCCTTGCGACGCGCTCTTCACCATCGATTCGTCGATGCCGATCGAGCTGGTCATGAGGTATTCGAAATACAGGTCGGCGTAATCGCCGCCCGCCGACAACGCTTCCCCCAGGTAATTTTCCAGGTCGCGGCGCGTGATCTGAAAGCGAGTGGCAAAGATGGAGTCCGAAAACCGCATAATTTCAGGCTACCATCGAAGCGGTCAGCGATCAGCTTCGCCTCACCCCTGTTGTCATAGCGCAGCCGATGCGTAGGCCAAACGGCCTACAGCGTGGGGCTCGCTGGGGGAGAGGCGGAGAGGAGGCTGCAGCCAAATCGCTGCTCCGCAGCGGGGCAGGGCAGACCACCAAAAACGATGGTCTGCCCCACGGGCGGAGAATGCAACTGACAGTAATACAGCTAGGGCGCTTCTTCAGTTTCCCCCTGCGGCGGCCGATTTCACCGTCGGATACTTGATCCCGAGCTGTTCCAGGTACGTGTCGTACTTCGACGGATCGTAGTAGAACGGGCGCATTTTTTCGCGGTAGGTGTCCATTATTTTGGTATTGAGCCAGATGGCCGGCTTGTCTTCGGGGCGAAGGAAACTCTTGTACTTCTGGTCCTTCGTCTGGACGTTATTGAAATAATCCCAGGACTGTTTCACCAGGTCGGGATGGAGGAGGATATCGAGCACGGTCATGGCTTGCACCTTGGCGCCGGCCACCACGCCCTTATGCGCGATGGGAGTGGCCATAGAAACGCCATTGGCCCAGTTATGGCCGGGACCTCCGGGAATATTGGACGGATACCGCAGGGTGATGGTGGGCACGTTCCAGGAGACGTCACCGATGTCGTCCGAACCGCCGCCGGTGGGCTGTTGCCCCTGTCCCATGCCTTCCTCGCCGGCATCGTCCGCAACCTGCGGGCGCGGCTCGCGCATGGGGGGAATGCGGCTGGAGAGGCCGCGCACCGGCACGCCCAGGTCCTTTTGCAGACCGCGCGCCAGGTTCTGGTCGTCTTCCGACCAGGTAGGCAATCCGACTTTCTTGATGTTCTCGTACATGTCGAGCGCGATGGGCTTGTTGAAGTAGCCGGGCCAGGCTTCGCCGAGCAGGCGTTCGCTGAAAGTGGTGTCGGTCATGAGCGTGGCGCCCTTGGCCATGTTGTCGCCCTTGTGCCAGAGGTCCATGATATGGTCGTAATCGGCCTCGCGGAAGTAATACCAGACCGCGGCCGTCGGCGGCACCACGTTGGGCTGATCGCCGCCATCGGTGATCACGTAATGGGAGCGCTGGGCCAGGCGCAGGTGCTCGCGGCGGAAGTTCCAGCCAACGTCCATCAGCTCCACCGCGTCCAGCGCGCTCTTGCCGCGCCATGGCGCGCCGGCGGCATGCGCGCTTTCGCCTTTGAACGAATATTCGATCGAAACCAGGCCGTTCTGGTTGACCGCCGGACCGTAGGAAACGCCGAAGCCGGCCGCTACATGGCAGAATAAGACCACGTCGACGTCCTTGAACATGCCCGCGCGAACATAGTAGGCCTTGGTGCCGACCAATTCCTCCGCGACCCCGGGCCAGAGGCGGATGGTGCCCTTCAGGTGCTCGCGCTCCATCACCTTCTTGACCGCGATGGCCGCCAGAATGTTCAGCGGCACGCCGGAGTTGTGGCCTTCGCCATGGCCGGGTGCGCCGGCGACGATCGGGTCATGGTATGCCACACCGGGCTTTTGCGAAGCTTGCGGAATGTCGTCGATATCCGAGCCCAGCGAAATTACCGGCTTGCCCTCGCCCCAGCTTGCCACCCACGCGGTGGGAATGCCGGCATAGCCGCGCTCCACCTTGAAGCCGGCATTTTCAAGCACGCCGCTGAGATATTTCGAGGTCTCCACTTCGTGGAAACCGAGCTCGCCAAAGCTGAAGACGCTGTCGACCATGACCTGCGCCTGTTTCTTCATGCCGTCGATCTGACCTGCGAGATCGGCCTTCATCGAGGCTTCCTTTTCCGGCGAGACGGCCGTCTGCGCCATGGCACAGGCGGCAAATAGAAGGGCTAACGGTACACTTCGCACTCTGACCTCCCTGGTTGGGTTATGGATATTGGGAATAGTGTACCAATCGGGAGCGGGGTTGGGTGAAGGCAACCGCCGGCAGGCTAGCTCGCGAGGGGCTGTTCCAGGTCTCTGCTCAGGTACTCGAGGATCTCTTGCTCGCGCTGCTGGAGCTCAAGCAGGATCGGCTCGGCCATGCGAGCATAATCCTTACGCGAATGTACCTTGCGCGCTTCCAGGAGAATCCTGTGAAGATTGGCGACGCATTGCTGCGCGAGCAGCATTTGGTCATCGGTTTGAATCACGGCAACTCCAGTTCCACGATACCGCGTTTTCGAAAGCTTCTGGAAGCCTGATAGCGAGGAAACGCCCCGTCTGTCCCGGTCCCCCCACCCTGAAGGCAGCTTGCAAAGTTCCGGTGTGGCACCGTCGTAGGCCGGGACGGCCGGCAAAAGAGGAATGCGTGCGGGTCAGGAGCATACAATTGTTGTTGTGTTCACGATGAATTCAACGGGATCAACAACATGGAACAGTATTTGTTTACGGGGACGATCTTACCGGAGCGTGCTCAACTGTCGCTTCAGTTCGCGCTCGGGTTCGAGCACCTAACGTCTGGCCAGCCGGCTCAAGCGAAGGTCAGTGTTGTCTTCAATCAGTTGGCGGTGTGGGTCGATAGCGAGAGCGAGTGGAACATTCTTGACTTGCGAAACGTTGTACAGAATGTTGTTCAGAGCGAGCTTGCATTAGTCGGCTACCTCAGAGGCTATGCCTATGATCTGGAGTTGACACGCGTACTCAATCAAGGCCGTGGGATCGATTACGTGTTTGGCATCGATACTCCCTGTCTTGCGGAACGAGGACAATCCGTCGATCTCAGCGAGGAATTGCCGAAGCTCCACAAGAAAATTGTTGGTGCAAACGGAGTATTCCTGAACCGCTGCTTTGGAGACTTGGTTTCTTCCATGAAACATCCGGACGACACCGCTTTTTATTGCTACCGTGCCATAGAGTCACTCCGCCATCACTGTGCAGCGCTGCACGGTTTGTCGAAGGATAAGACAAGGCAATGGGAGAAGTTTAGAGAAGTCTCGGGGTGCGACGAACAGGCCCTCCGCACCATAAAGGAAGCGGCTGACCCGCTCCGCCATGGAGAGGCGTCGCGAACGACTTCCGAAGACCGAGCAAAGCTATTCATGATGACGTGGGACGTCGTGGACGGATACCTAAACAGTGTCCAGCCCGACCGAGAGAACGTCGCGCCGGATGACGCGGCGTGACGGCGCTGTCCTGCGGATGAGCGCACCGTTGGCGACCAAGTCTGCGAGGTCGCGCTCGGGGAATCGGTATTCCGAGGTGCCCTTGGGGACAACCTCAGAGGTCTTCCGGTTGGAGGCCCGTCTTCTTTGAGATTTTCGCAAGGGCGGCGGGGCCAAGTTCCTCGGAATCATGGAAAGAGAATGGATAGTCCGCCCACCCGTCCTTTTTCAGGATCTTGTGGGACCCCACTGTGCGGTCATGACGCCATCCGATCCGCTTCAAAGCGGCGAATACCCGCCGCGCCTTCGTCGACGGCCAGGAACTCACGCAGCAACGTCGAACACGGCATTCGCCGATTCCGGAGGCAGCTCGCCATGAGAGATGCGATCGAGAACAATCTCCTGCGCCGCCGACTGAGCGCGCCGAATCGCGTCCTGCCTCGAATCCCCATATAGGAGAATGTTTAGCTCGGGCACCTCAGCGATCCAGCGGCCGTCGACTTCGCGGTCGAGCTCGATGGTGAGCTTCATAACCACAGCTTACCACCGGTGCCACGGCGAAACCCGGGGGAATCTTAGTACCCGGTTTCGGAAATTCAATAACGTATTCCAGGGCAACCGCTCCCTAACGGTCGCGGCTCGGAAACGCACGAAACCGAGCCGCGACCGTTAGGGAGCGGTTGCTGAATATGTGACCGTAATTGCGAAACTGTGTACTTAGATAGCGGCCGGTTCTACTGAGACAGCGTGAAGTTCACTTCGATGGCGGTCATAACCGGCACCGCGGCGCCGTTTAACAGGGTTGGCTTATAGACCCACTGTTTGACCGCATCGATGGCGGCTTGGACCAGTAGCGGATGACCGCTGACCACGCTCAGATTCTTCACCGTGCCATCGGCGCCGATGAAGGCCATGAGGCTTACTATGCCCTGAATTCGCGCCTGCTTGGCCAAAGGCGGATAGACCGGCGTCACCTTGGTGACGAGATTGGCGGCTTCGACGGCGCCTCCGACGGTGAGGGTGCCGGGCGGAGGCGCGAAGGCCGAGCCCGTGAACCAAGCTGACTTCGGGGTGGAACCCGGCGCGGTGATCGTGATCCTCATCCCGCCCGATCCGCCGGTGGACACCGATGTTTGCAGGTGCTTATCGAAAGCGTACACGGCGTCGAACACTTTTTGCAACTGTTCCTGGGTGGAGATGGTATCGCCATTCCGCACCGGGAGGCGGGAAAGCAATTCGGCGAGCGCCGCGTCGGACAGGCCGTAGACGCCTAGATTGACGGTTTGCGGTTCCTTGACGGGCGGCGCGATGAGGGCGCCGGTTTGGCCGGGCTTCTTGGCGGCCGCGGCTTCGAAGACCACGCTCACCTGGCGCGTGGAATTCGCCGCTGCCTGGGCGAAATGCCAGTTGAGGACCGATTTGAGAACGGCGGCGCGAAGCTCTTCCGGCCCGCTAATCGCGCTGGCATCAATCACTTCGCCATTGCCGTCAACCCGCAGGGCGACGACTACCGTACCTTCGACGCCCGCGGCCACGGCCGGTTCGGGATACTGCACCGGGCTGCGATGCAGCAACGGGGCTGGGCCGGTATCGACCGTCACTCCGGCGGAATCCGGAGCGATCTGCGCCATGGCTGCCGCAGCTAGCGCGATCGCCATCAGAGGCCCGGAGCGGTACAGTCCAAATCTGCTTCCAACTTTACGCATATTGCCTCCTCTATTGCGACAAGGTGAAATTGACATCGATCATGGTCACGACCGTCACCGGGTTGCCATTGAGCAGGGTGGGCCGGTAGACCCAGTCTTTGACGGCTTCCAAGGCCGCCTGAACCAACAGGGGATGGCCGCTGATTACTTTCAAATCCTGGATGTGGCCGTCGGGGCCGATAGTGGCCTCCAGTTGGACTACGCCCTGAATGCGCGCTTCCTTCGCTGCCGGGGGATAGAGCGGGCGACTCTGACTGATGAGGTTAGTAGCTTGGACATTGCCGCCGACGCGGATCTTGGAAGCCGTTCCAGCGGCGGATTCCATGCCGGTTGCGGCCATGGGCACCGAGATCATCAACTGCGCGTTTCCGGACTGGGTCGGCAGGAGGGTGACGGTCAAATGCTTGTCGAATTCATGAACCGCTTGGAAGATCTTCGGAGCCAGGCCGACGAAGTCGTCGCCGACCTTTACCGGCAGGCTGGCCAGCAGCTCCGCTTTGGCTTCCTCCGACAGGCCCGAGATCTGAATGGATTCGATGACGTGGGAGCCGGGGCTCGGCGAAGCCGTCGACGGAGGGGCGGGGATGGACGCTGCGAATACCCCGCTTCGGATCACCGACCCGGTTGCCGGGCGAGGCTCTGTCACCGGCTCATTGTGCGCCATGGGCGGCCCAAACGTTACGCTGACCTGACGCTTGGAGTTGGCCGAAGCGCTGGTGAAGTGCCAGCTTAAGACGGACTGCTGGACGGTGCGGCGCAGCTCGTCCGGGCCGCTGAGCACGCTGGCGTCGGAGACCTCGCCGTTCGAATCGACGGTCACTCGCACCACCACGGTTCCCTCGATGCCTTTCGCCTGAGCGTCGGCGGGATAGACGATGCCGCCGCGATGGAGCAGATCGGCGCCGCCCGTATCGACCGTGACGCCGGGCCCGTCAAACACGCTTTGTGGCGCGGCGGCTAATGGAATGGCGCCGGACACGAACCAGCAGACGGCGGCCATGGTTGCCAGGCCGGCCGCCAGCAAGCCGGCGGTGAGCGATTTCGACATCTTCGCCTCCTTCAGAATGCCCATAACTCTTTGCTTCAGATGGCGCTTGCGCAGGAACAGCGGAGCGGGCGCCAGGTCCAGCTCGGGGCGCGCTCCGGCCATGGCCAGCAGCGCGTCGATATAAGGATCGCGCGAGCGCGTCATGTCAAGCACTTCGCGGTCCACCGCCTGCTCGCGGGCCAGTTGGATTTCGGCCAGCACCCACCAGATGGCGGGGTGGAACCAGAACGCGGCGCGCACCAGCTCTTCGGCGATCACGAAGAGCCAATCGCGGCGGCGCACGTGGAGAATCTCGTGGCATAGGATCGCGTCTTGCATGTCTTCGGCCAAGTCCGGGAAACGCGCGGGCAGGAGGATCACGGGTTTGCGCCAGCCGAAGGTGACGGGACCGGCGACGTCCGCGGAGACGAGCAACTCGGCTTCGGTGGACCAGCCGCAGCCGTGTTCCAGAGGCGTGGCCGCGCGGCGGTAACGGCGCAGCCTTTGGAAGCCGGCGAGAAGCCACGCCAGGCGCACGGCCGCCCCCAAGGCGATGGCCGCCAGAGCGAGTTCTCTCCAAGGAATCGGACGGGCGACCGGCATGGCAGCGGTGACATGACTGACCACCGTTACGACCTGGACGTTGCCGGAGATCGCCTGGGGCTGCCACGCGCGCACCAGCGGAAGCAACGCGCACGCCGCCAGCAGCGCATACCAATAGGCCAGGCGGGCATTGGGCGCGCGCAGGCGAAATAGCGAGGGCAGGAGGGCGGCCACACCTACCAGCAAAGCGATTTGCAAGCTGTAGGCGCAGAAATTGTCCCAAAGAAGCGAGCTCATGACTTCCTCCTGAGCTGGGCGATTTCTTCCAGATCGGCGGCCGAAAGATTGTGCTCCTCGACCAAATGCACCAGCAGCGGCTCGGCCGACCCGTTGAATACGCGGTTCACGAACTCCCGCACCATGGCGCCGATCACCTGGCCCTGCGGCTGCGCGGGGCGATACACATAGGCGCGCTCGGCCTGGGTCTTCTTGAGGTACTTCTTATGCTCCAGGATGTTCATCATGGTCATCACGGTGGTGTACGCCACCTTGCGCCGCTCGAGCAGGGCCTCGTAAACGTCGCGCACGGTGACGCGGTCGCGGGCCCAGACGATCTTCATGATTTCCAGTTCCTGGCCGGTGAGGGTATTGCTGCGGCGTCGCATACTAAATAATTAGTACTAAAAGAGGAGGATGTCAAGAGGAATTTGGCGGCACATCCCCGGCAGGACCTTAGGGAGTCACAACTGGAGTCATAACCACGAGTTCGGGAAACGCTTCGAAATCGTCCGTGTTGAAGGTATAGACCGCATCGATGAGCCCGGGCTCAATCGACATCGTTGTAGATATCCCGGCGGTGGAGAGGGCCCACCCCACCGAGATGCCAGACCGGCAATTCGGGGATTGGACGGTTGCCGGCGATCACGCTGGACCGGCGCTCAGCCAGGAGCCGTTCCAGCAGGGCCTCCACAGAGATACCCTGCCTCTGGGCTTCCTCGACGATCCGAACTTCTGTTTCCCGTGAAATTTGGCTACTCATCTCTTCCCAGCTTAACCCTTTAGGTGTGTTCCGGGCACCTGCCGCCGTCAGGGCTGCCCTTGTCCGGCGGCCCAGTTGACCAGGTTCTCCACCAGTTGCGACAGCGGCGAGCCCTTCAGGACTGCACGCACATCGGGCCGGACCAGGGCGCTCGTGGTACCCAGTTGCGCGATAACAATATGACCGGCGCCTATCTCGCGAGACAGCAATACAGGGGCCTTAACTGTATCCATCAGCGATGTCCAGCGGGGACCGAAAGTCGGGTCGCCGGTGTAGAACTGATGACCGGAGACATTGGAGATCACGGTATAGGCGAGCTCCTGCCATTCCGGGCCGGCGGCGCGGATGGAGCTGTGCAACTGGTCGGCCGGGGTGAACATAGAGTGGATGCCGGATAGCGAACGCGTGAGCGGGTTCGAGCCGTCGAATTCGAAGTTGAAGGCCGAGCGATAGGCGGAGTCGCCCGAAAATTCGAGGCCTGCCAGCAACGGAGACGACGGATTGGCCCGCGCCAGCGGGTCCCATATCAGCAACAGGCCTCCGCGCCTGACCCACTCCGTCAAATTCGGCGCGACGCGGGTATATTCGGGCGATGTCATGTCGTAAACCACCGCCAGCCGCGCCTTGCCAAGCGGATTGGGCCCGAATGCATAGCTCTGCACCTTCCAGCCGCGAGCCGCGCAGGTTTCTTCGAGCAGCCAATGGAACGCGTTGCTGGCGTCGTTCACGGGCCCATCCGTGCCCAGGATCGCCACTTCGGTGCCGGTGTCGTACAGAGCGCGCTGGCCGCGATAGAACGCCAACTCATCCTCGAATTGCTTCTGGACGGTCGTCCACCGATACACGGGTAAGAGGTCCGTGGCCTGGCGGTAACCGGCATCGGCCAGTTTCGTCATGGCCTGATATTCCTCCACGCTCCGCCCCAGCAGTTCGAGGCTTCGGTCGAGATGGCGGACGTCGTGCAACGCATCGTAGCGCCCTTTTTCGAGCGCGGCCTCCAGCTTGGCGCGGTAGAACCGGCTGAAGCGCACCAGAATGCCGGCGTCGTTGCGGAATCGCTGGAATTCCGCCTGATTTCGCGCGGCGCTGTTTTGGTTTCGCTCGAGGCCCTCCAAAGCCCGCGCGGCCATCTCTTCCAGAACGGTAACGACGCGCAGCGGATCGGAAGCGGGTTTCAGCGGTGCTCCCATTGACTCGGCACGAACCAGTTCCTTGATCGACGATGGGGGCCGGAGCCGCGCGGTGGCGTCGAGCTTTCCGTATTTGGCTTCATAGTTCTGAAGAGTAACTTCATCGAGCGGCTGGGCCAGCGGGTTGCCGATACCCTCCCACCGGTCCGAATGGAGGATGCCGTTCAAGGTGGATTCCTGGCTCACCAGGGTGGGATGGAAATTCATGTTGTAGATGTTGACGATGTTCTGCAGCGTGGGCGACACTGGCCCGGTCTCCACGTAGTAGCGGTAGACGGCATCGGCGGCTTCGGCCGAACCGAAGCGCACGCGCAGCCGCTGCTTCCAATAGCGCTCCTCTTCCGTCGCGGGCCGGTCAAGCTGCCATCCGTAGCGGCCGAACGCCTCGATCCAAATCCAATCCCGGTCCACGGTATCGAGCGCGGGCGAAACGCGGTCGAGGTTATCGGGCCATTGCCAGGACATCATGGGATAGAGATGGAAGCCCGCCACGCCCATCTGCTTCCACAGGTCCATCATTTGGTGGATAAATAGCGGCGAGCCCCAGCGCAGCGGCTTCACGTCGGCATTTTCGTGAACATTAACGATGTGGTTCAGGCCGAACGATACCCAAGTTTTGTTGCGCGGGTCGGCATACGGGCTGACGAGCATCTCGGTGTTGTGCTTCATCATGGTGAACAGGTTGTCGTAGTTGGGTTTGACGATATCGCGGAAGCGGTAGGGATCGATTTGCCACTGGCGGACGATCAAGGGTGGGTGAAGACCGGTGTCTTCGATGCCGGCGACGATGGCATCGCGAACGAATTCCTCGCGGTTCACGCGAAGCGCTTCGCCGGCCGTCACCATCAGCCCGACATTGGGGTACGTTCGGACAAATTCGCCGACGCAATAGCGAGTGTAGTCCACCAGCAGCGGAGTGGCCACGGCATTTTCCACCTTTACGCCCTCATGCTCATGGGCCTTGGCGAAATTCGGAGAAACGTGGATGTTGTAAAAGTGAAGAACGGTCCAAATGCCCCGGCGGTCGGCTTCGCGAGTGAACCACGTGAACTGATCGATGTTTCGCTCGAGATCGGCATCGTCCAGCATGCGGGCTTCGGGATATTTCGGCAGTTTCAGGAAATAAGGGAAGGGGTGGCCGTTCCAGAAGAAAATCGTGTTGTAGCGGTTTTCGGCCAGCAGGTCGAGGTAATGCAGCATGCGGGCACGGTCGAAAAACCAGGGAAAGCTGGCGGGCGTGATCGGCCAGTTGTATCCCAGTGGGCCCCACTTCGTCCAAAGCAGGCAGGTGCCGCGAATCTTGAATTCGGGATGGCTGCGCACGTCGAGAATGGCAGGCAGGCCTCCTGTCTCGCCGATGCGACGAGCCAACTCCAGGCAGCCATACAGTACACCGGAGGGGTCGCTGCCCATCACAAACCAGACGTTGCCTGAGCGCCCGAGAACGTAAGCCTCGGTTTCGGCGGCAGCGAATGGGGGCAATTCGGTGTAGGGCGAAAGCAGAGGCGCGGAACGAACGGCCGCCAGCACGCGCGCTTCGGCCGGAGGGTGTTCGAGGGACGCAATCGCCGTCCTCACCTTTTCGGCGCCATACAATTCTCTGGGCGTGGCCGAAGCGTCCGTCACAACCGAGACGGCGCCGGCGGCAGACCAGACGCCAGCGGCAAACAGGACCAAAACAGAAACCGGCCGGCTCAAAAACATGGAACCTCCTTAACCGCGTTTCGGAAACGTGATTCTAACTGACGGCATAACCGCAAAGCCGCCGTTGGTACCATGAGATCGTGCCCAACCGCTTAGCCGGCGAAAAGAGCCCTTACCTTCTTCAGCATGCCCACAATCCAGTGGATTGGTATCCATGGGGCGAGGAAGCGTTCGCCAAGGCTCGGGCGCACGAAAAGCCGATCTTCCTTTCGGTGGGTTATTCCACCTGCCATTGGTGCCACGTGATGGAGCGCGAATCGTTTGAAAACGAGCGGATCGCGGCCCTGCTGAACCGCGACTACATAGCTATAAAAGTGGACCGGGAAGAGCGGCCGGACGTGGACCGCATCTACATGACCTTCGTGCAGGCGACCACCGGCTCGGGCGGCTGGCCGATGTCGGTATGGCTGACGCCGGAGCTCGAACCGTTCTTCGGCGGCACGTACTTTCCGCCCGAGAACCGCTATGGGCACCCCGGTTTTGCGTCCATTTTGGGCCAGATCGCCGAGGCGTGGCGGAATAATCGCGCGCAGATCATGGAATCGGCGCGCGACGTGGTGGAGCAACTGAAGAAGCATTCCGAAGTCGCGGCCCCGCGCCGGCCAGACGCCATCGACGATGACCTGCTCGACGGCGGTTTCCAGGTTTTCCGCCGCACGTTCGACAGCCAGATGGGCGGCTTCGGCGGCGCCCCCAAATTTCCGCGGCCCTCGGTGCTGTATTTTCTCATGCGGTTTTACGCCCGCACTTGCAACCGGGAAGCTTTGGATGCCGCCCTTCTGACCCTGCGCGAAATGGCCAAGGGCGGCATGCACGATCAACTCGGCGGCGGCTTTCACCGGTACTCCGTGGACGAGCGGTGGTTCGTGCCGCACTTCGAGAAGATGCTCTACGACCAGGGGCAGCTCGCCACGGCCTATCTGGAAGCGTTTCAGATTACTCACGACCCGGCCTACGCCGACACCGCGCGCCGCATCTTCGATTACGTGCTGCGCGATATGACCGACCGCGACGGCGGTTTCTTTTCGGCCGAAGACGCCGACAGCGTAATCGACCCCGAGAACCCTGCCGTCAAGGGCGAGGGCGCCTTCTACATCTGGAGCGCGGAGGAAATCGAGGCGCTCGTGCCCAGCCCCGCGGCAGAATGGTTCTGCCACCGCTTTGGCGTGGCCGATGGCGGCAATGTGGCCAACGATCCGCACCAGGAATTCACTGGCCGCAACATTCTCTACCAGGCAGCCACCGTCGCAGAGACCGCCGAGCAATTCGGCCGCGACGAGGACGAAGTGCGGGCCGGGATTGAGAGCGCCTCCCGTCTGCTATTGGAAGCGCGCGGCAGGCGCGTTCGGCCCCACCTGGACGACAAGATCCTGACCTCCTGGAACGGTCTCATGATTTCCGCCCTGGCGCTAGGCGGGACCGTGCTGGAAGAGCCGCGCTACGCGAAAGCGGCGCGGCGCGCGGCGGAGTTTCTGGTGGCCACGATGTGGCGCGAGGAAAGCGGAACGCTGCTGCGGCGCTATCGCGAAGGCGAAGCCGCCATACCCGGTTTCCTCGACGATTATACGCTGCTGGCGCAGGCTCTGATCGATCTCTACGAAACCCAATTCGATTTGCGCCATCTGGAACTGGCCATTCGCCTGATGGAGAAAGCCATCGAGTTGTTCGGCGACGCCGCGGGCGGCGGCTTTTTCAGCTCGGGAGCATCGGACGCGGGGTTGGTGATGCGGCTCAAGGAAGATTACGATGGCGCCGAGCCTTCGGGAAACTCGGTGGCCGTCCTCAACCTGTTGCGGTTGGAGCGCATCGCCGGGCGAAGCGACTTCGGCGGCGCGGCCGAGGCTGCACTGGCGGCGTTTCGCGAGCGGCTGTCGCTGGCGCCCGCGGCATTGCCCTACATGCTGGCGGCGGCCGAA
>Ga0187872_10002757_pt1 | contig 14987 bp, 13 predicted proteins | sample June2016WEW_16_4_FD_132973 | JGI IMG/M metagenome (GOLD analysis project Ga0187872, IMG submission 132973) | Peatland microbial communities from SPRUCE experiment site at the Marcell Experimental Forest, Minnesota, USA - June2016WEW_16_40 | ecosystem: Environmental > Terrestrial > Soil >...
GAGTATTTCCGCGACGAAGAACACCTCGACGTGCTGCTCTTCATCGACAACATTTTCCGGTTCGTCCAGGCAGGCTCGGAAGTGTCGGCGCTGCTGGGCCGCATGCCGTCGGCGGTCGGTTACCAGCCGAACCTCAACACCGAAATCGGCGAATTGCAGGAGCGCATCACTTCGACCAAGCACGGTTCCATCACGTCCGTGCAGGCGATTTACGTGCCCGCGGACGACTACACCGATCCGGCCCCGGCGGCGACGTTCACGCACCTCGATGCCACGACGAACCTCAGCCGCCAGATCGTCGAGCGCGGCATCTATCCGGCCGTCGACCCGCTCGCGAGCTTTTCACGCATCCTCGACCCGCGCATCCTCGGCCAGGAGCACTACACCGTGGCGCGCGCCGTGAAAGGCGTGCTGCAACGCTACAAGGAGTTGCAGGACATCATCGCCATCCTCGGAATCGAAGAACTGTCCGACGACGACAAGCAGGTCGTCGGGCGCGCCCGCAGACTCGAAAGATTTCTTTCGCAGCCGTTCTTTGTGGCCGAGCAGTTCAGCGGGCTCAAGGGCACTTATGTGAAGGTCGAGGACACCATCCGCGGCTTCAAGGAGATCGTCGAAGGCAAGCACGACGATCTACCGGAGCAAGCGTTCTACATGGTGGGCACGATCGAAGAGGCGCGAGAGAAGGCCGAGAAGATGGCGGCCGTGGCGTAGCGGCCGGCGCCTGAACGCGGATCGAACGAATGTTACCTGAAGCCATCGAACTTCAAGTGGTCACGCCGCAGCGGCACGTGCTGCAAGAGACCGTGCAGGCGATCGAGATACCCGGTAAGGAGGGCTATCTCGGCGTTCTGCCCGGACATGCGCCGTTGATCACCGAACTCGGCATCGGAATCCTGGCGTATCGCAAAGGGGCGGAGACGCGCTACCTGACGATCGTTCACGGCTATGCGGAGGTTCTGCCCGACCGCGTAATCGTTCTTGCCGAGATTTCGGAGCGTGCCGAAGAGATCGACATCGAGCGCACGCGCGCCGCCCGGGAGCGTGCCCAAGCCGAACTCGCGAAGGCGAGCGCCGGGAGCGAGGAATGGCAACAGCAAAGGCTTGCCGTCGACCGCGCCATGGTGCGCATGCAGGCCGTGGCGAGGCTGGGACCTCGATAGGCGCGCACAGGCATGTCGCCCTCCGGCGGGCGTTACCCTCTCGTGTCGGCTTCGAATCCCCGCACTTCCTCTGGCATCGAATAATCAGGACGATTGGATAAGACCGAAATGACCGAAGCCGTCACAATCTATGGGACGCCGTGGTGCGCCGATTGCCGCCGGGTGAAACAGTTTCTGCGCGAACGCAAAGTTGCGTTTCGCGAAGTGAACATCGACGAGGCTCCGGATGCCGAGGAGTTGGTCCTGCGCGTCAACGACGGCCGGCGCAAAGTTCCAACGATCGAAGTGGATGGGCGTTATTTTGCGTGCAGCCCGTTTGACCCTTACCAACTCGCCGACGAACTGAAGATTCCGCTGAATCCGCAAAAAACGTGACTTGTGACTCGTGGCTGGCGACGGGCGCGGGTATCCCTGTGGCTCGCTTTGGGTGCAGTTTTCGACGGCGGATGGATTCAGGTAAGGCCGGCGCCGCGGGTCATCACGCCCGCGACGCGCAGGTCCGGGGTCAGCGCGACGAGATCCGCATCCGCCCCAACGGCGATAATCCCCTTCTTGCCCGCAAGGCCTAGCCGTCGGGCGGGAAGCACGGTGGCCATCCGCACGGCTTCACGCAGGGGCACGCCAAGCGCGACGACGTTGCGGAGAGCGCGGTCGAGAGTCAACGTGCTGCCGGCCAGTTTTCCTTCCGCGTTCCGAGCGACGCCGTCTTTGACATTCACCTCGAAAGTTCCGAGCCGATAGTTGCCGTCGGGCATGCCCGTCGCGGCGATGCCGTCGCTCACCAGAACAACCGCGTCGAATCCCTTCGCGCCAAGCAGAACCTGGATTGCGGGCCCGGCGACGTGGACGAGGTCCGCGATGACTTCGGCAGTGACCTCCGGGTCGGTCAGGATCGCGCCGACGACACCCGGATCGCGATGAGTGAACGGGCGCATGGCGTTGTAGACATGCACGGCGTGGCGCGCGCCCGCGTGGATCGCCGCGCGGGCCTGATCGTAATCCGCGTCGGTGTGTCCCATGGCGACGACGATTTTGGCGGCGACGGCGAAAGCGATCAATTCCAGCGCGCCGGGCAACTCGGGAGCGAGCGTGAGAATTCTTACGAGCCCGTTGGATGCCTCGAGAAATTTGTTGAAGACTTCCACCGATGGCCTTGCGATCGCATCCGGGGGATGAACTCCGCGGCGCGCCATGCTGATGAACGGTCCCTCGAGATGAACGCCCAGAATTTCGGCGGCGAGGCGATTGCTTTCTGCGTGCTCTTCGGAGTTCTCGTGGCTGCGAACGTAGCGCGCAATCCCTTCGAGGCTGCGGCAGGTGTCTTCAACCGGCGCCGTGACAGTTGTCGCGACGATGGAGGTTGTCCCATGGCGCGCGACCGTGGAGGTAATGCGGTCGAGGGCGCGCGCGTTCGCTTCCATCACGTCGTGGCCGCCGGCGCCGTGGATGTGCAGGTCGACAAAGCCTGGGACGACGGTCATGCCGGTAGCAACGTAGTCGGCCGAGCCGGGCGGCAGGCGCATCGTATCGCGATGTCCGAGGCCGGTGATGCGGCCTCCTTCCACAACGATGACGCCGTCGCCGATTTCCTCGTCCGGCGTCAGAATGCGGCTCGCATGTATTACGGTGGCCGGCATAATCTCCACGGATTGCGCGAATATGCGCTCAGATGCTACTCGAAATGCTACTCGAATTTCGCGGCGAAAGCACAGGCGAGCTTGCATCCTGTTGCTTCTCCGCTACAATCGTTTGTCGCTCATTTCCCGGAGGAGATCGGATGGCAAACGAAAAGCGCTACGTGGCGCAGAAACGGCAGCGCCGCCGCCGCAAGGCCGCGAAGGCCAAAATGAAACTGTACGAACAAGGGAAAATCCCGCACGACAAACTCCCCATGCTCGCCAAGAGGTTCCTGAGCCGCAAGCTGCGGGCGCTGAGCAAAGCGGAATAAGCCGGGACAAAAGAAAAGGGCGCCCGCGGCGGCGGACGCCCTTTGTTTCGCTTGCTGCCGGCCCCCGCCAGGGGGTTTGCGACAAGCGAAACGCTTAGTTGCCGGAAACCTGGGCGTGGGTCGTGTTCGTCTTCGGCACGCTCAGGTAACCGCTGATCTTATCCTTGCCTACCTGGTTCACGGTGAATTCCATCGGGGCGCGGCTGCCATGCGTGAAGAAGTAGATCGGCTCGTTCACCGAGCGGTTCTTCTTCTCATATCGCTGATCGTCCGCGAAGATAGCCACCGTGTAGATGTTCTTTTTCGTGTTTACGTTGCGGAGTTCGACCATGAGCTCGCCCACCTTCTCGCGCTGTCCCTTCTTGTCGATGGTGAACTCATAGTAATCGCGCTCGCCGAGACGGCGGAGTTCGTCGATCTCGTCGTGATTCTTCGCGATCAGGGTGCCGAATTCGCCGCGGGTCATGTTGAGGCTGTTCTTGGTAGCGTCGAGGTCGGTTTTGACGCCGTTGACATCCGTCCCCAGCTTGTTGACGTCATCGACGCTGGCCTTGGTAGCCAACTGGCCGTTGACGTTGTTCTGGAGATCAGACAGTTGCTGAGCGTCTTCATCCTTGATTTTCTTGGTTTGCGCGCGGGCCCTGCTCACCTCGGTTTCGGTGAGCTTCATCTTGTCGGTGACAACACTGAGCTCACCTTGAAGCTGCGCGTTGGTATCCTCCGCCTTCGCGAGCCGCTGGTTGAGAATGTCGTCGTTCTGCTTGGTTTGCTGCGTTTGCGCCGTCAAGGTCTGCTGCAAATCCCTTGCGTGATTCGAAGCCGTCCACCCTACTCCCAAGGCCGCCAGCGAAACCACGGCCAGGACGACAACTGCAATCCCGATCCAGCGCGGCGTGGCCCCTTCCTGTATGACTTCTGTTTTTTCTTCGAGCATTTTTTATTCCTCCGTGGAAACCCCTTGCTGAAACACGTAGGAGCACGCTCCGAACCAAACTTTCCAGGCGAACCAAGGACAGGTAAGTATCAGCGGATCAATAGGTTAGAGGGGTTTATCAGAAAGAGGCGGCGACTGGCGGCCGTGCGGACCCTGCAATTTTTACGTGCCCGTAATGTTTTCTGCGCAGTAAGTACTTGTGCAACCGGCGGCGCTTAGCGCGTGATCGTCATGGCCTGTAGTTTGGCGATGCGGTCCGCGAGCGGCGGGTGCGTGCTGAATAGGCCGGTGAGGAACTGCCGGGTGGAGAGAGGAGCCACGATGCACAGAGCGGATGTAGACGGCGAGATATCCATCGGGATTCTCTTGTTGTAAGCGCCGAGTTTTTCGAGCGCGCGGACTAGGCCGTAGGGATGGCCGACCATCTTTGCGCCCGAGGCGTCCGCCTGATATTCACGCTGGCGAGAAATGCCAAGCTGGAGCAGTAGCGCCGCAATCGGCGCCAGGATAAGCATCAGGAGAGCCGCAATCCCGCCGCCTTCCCGATCGTTATCGCGCCCGCCCCAGCCGCCGAAGATCATTGCCCAGCGGCCCATCGAGGCGATCCATGTAATTGCGCCGGCGATTGTGGCCGCGATGGAGGACGTCAGGATGTCGTAGTTGCGAACGTGCGACAGCTCATGCGCGATCACGCCTTCGAGCTCTTCGTCGTCCAACAATTGCATCAATCCCTGCGTAACGGCAACCGACGCGTGGCTCGGATTGCGGCCCGTTGCGAAAGCATTGGGAGCGGGCTGCGGGATCATGTAGAGCTTCGGCATGGGCAGGTTCGCCTTGGCGGCCAGCCGCTCCATCACGGCGTAGAGACGAGGAGCCTGCTCCCGACTGATCGGCTGCGCGCCGCTCGACATCAGGGCGATCTTGTCCGAGAAGAAATACGCCGTGCCATTCATGAGGACTGCGAAAACGAGCGCTATCGTCATGCCGCGCTGACCCGCAATGGCCTGGCCGGCGAGGAGTAGCAGCAACGTCAAAGCCGTCAGCAAGAAAGCCGTCTTAAGTGTTTTCATTTTCTATGTCCGCAGTATCCGTTAGGCGACGCCCGCCTTCGCCGCTTTCCGCTGGAACTTCATTTCGCCGGTTTTCGCGTCGGCGTTTACCACAACCTCGTCGCCCGGCTTGACCTCGCCGTCGAGAATCTTCATTGCCAGCGGGTCCTGAATCAGCCGCTGAATGGCGCGTTTCATCGGACGCGCGCCGTAGGCCGGGTCGTACCCCTCGCTGAAGAGCAGCGTCTTCGCCGCCGGCGTCAGGTGGAGCGTCACTTTCCGTTCCGCGAGCAGTTTCACGACGCGCTGCATTTGCAGTTCGACGATCCGCTCGATCTGATCCTTGCCGAGCGGCTGGAAGATAACGATGTCGTCGATGCGGTTCAGGAACTCCGGCCGGAAGATCTGCCGCAGCGCCGCTAGAGCTTCATCGCGGGCCCTCTTCGGGTCCTTGTCCGCCAACTCGTAGATGGACGCCGAGCCCGCGTTGGACGTCATGATGATCACCGCGTTGCGGAAGTCCACCGTTCGGCCCTTCCCATCAGTTAGACGTCCGTCTTCGAGAATCTGTAGCAAGACGTTGAAGACGTCCGGATGAGCTTTTTCGATCTCATCGAGCAGCACCACCGAGTACGGACGGCGGCGGACCTGCTCCGTCAACTGGCCGCCCTCTTCATAACCAACATAGCCGGGAGGTGCGCCGATCATCCGGGCAACGGAGTGCTTCTCCATATATTCGGACATGTCGAGCCGCACGATCGCGCGTTCATCATCGAACAGGAATTCGGCAAGCGCGCGAGCGAGCTCCGTCTTGCCCACGCCGGTGGGCCCGAGGAACAGGAACGAGCCAATGGGCCGGTTGGGATCGCTGAGCCCCGAACGGCTGCGGCGAATCGCATTGGCCACGCTGGCGAGCGCCGCGTCCTGACCGACCACGCGCTGGCGCAGGCGCTCCTCCATGTGAACGAGCTTCTCGATTTCGCCCTCAAGCAGCCGCCCGACCGGAATCCCGGTCCACTTGCTGACGACCTTTGCGATCTCTTCCTCGCCCACTTCTTCCTTCAACATGGGGTGGTCTTTTTGGAGTTCCGCGAGGCGGTCTTGCGCGGCCTTCAATTCCTTTTCAGCGGCCGAGAGCTTGCCATAACGGATTTCGGCGACCTTCGAAAGATCACCGGCACGTTCGAAGCGCTGCTCTTCGGCTTTCAGCCGCTCGATTTCTTCCTTCTGCTTGCGGATGCGTCCGATGGCGTCCTTTTCGGTCTGCCAGTGCGCCTTCAGGCCGTTCGACTGTTCGCGCAGAGTGCTCAGTTCCTTTTCAATTTGCGCCAGCCGTTCCTTCGAATGCGGATCGGACTCCTTGCGGAGCGCCTGGCGTTCGATTTCGAGTTGGAGGATGCGCCGCTCGATTTCGTCGATCTCGGTTGGCAGCGAATCGATCTCCATGCGCAGGCCGGCCGCGGCCTCGTCAACCAAGTCGATGGCCTTGTCGGGCAGGAAACGGTCGGTGATGTAGCGTTGCGAAAGCATAGCCGCGGCGACGATCGCGGCATCCTTGATGCGAACTCCGTGGTGCACCTCGTAGCGCTCTTTCAGGCCGCGCAGAATCGCGATGGTGTCCTCGATAGACGGCTCAACGATCATCACGGGCTGGAAGCGCCGCTCGAGGGCGGGATCTTTTTCGATATATTTGCGGTATTCGTTGAGCGTCGTCGCGCCGATCGCACGCAGTTCCCCGCGCGCAAGGGCCGGCTTCAGCATGTTCGATGCGTCCATCGAGCCTTCGGCCGCGCCGGCGCCTACGACGGTATGCAATTCGTCGATGAAAAGGATGATCTGGCCTTCGGATTCGCTCACTTCCTTGAGCACGGCCTTCAGGCGGTCTTCGAACTCGCCGCGGTATTTCGCGCCCGCAACCAGCGCGGCGAGATCGAGCGCAACAATTCGCTTTGGTTTCAGCACTTCGGGAACATCGCCGGCCACGATTCGTCCGGCCAGGCCTTCGACGATGGCCGTCTTGCCAACGCCGGGTTCGCCGATCAACACCGGATTGTTCTTCGTGCGCCGCGCCAGAATCTGCATGACGCGGCGGATTTCCTCATCGCGGCCGATCACCGGATCGAGTTTGCCGCGACGAGCGAGTTCCGTGAGATCGCGCCCATACTGCTCAATCGCGCGGTAGGTAGATTCGGGATTCTGCGAAGTGACGCGATGGCTGCCACGGATCGTCGCCATGGCTTGCAGGATGGCGTCATGGCTCACGCCGTAGCGCGCGAGCAGTTGGCCGGCCGGATCACGATCCGCGCCGGCAATGCCGAGCAGGATGTGCTCGGTCGAGACGTACTCGTCCTTCAGACGCTGCGCTTCATCAAACGCGCGCTCGAGAATATCGTTGGAGGCACGGCTCAGCGACTGGTTGGATACGTCGCTGACCTTTGGAAGGCGGTCGACGTGCTTTTCGATCTCTCCGGCGAGCACCGTCGGAGACGCGCCGAGCTTCTCGAGAAGCGGCGGCACGACGCCGTCGCCCTGGGCAATGAGCGCCCACAGCAGATGCAACGGTTCGATTTGCTGTTGACCCGAGCGCGCTCCCATTTCCTGCGCCGCCTGGAGCGCTTCCTGGGCCTTCACGGTTAGCTTGTCAAATCGCAGCATGATCGATTTTCTCACTTTGCCCTTCGATACTCAAAGGGCGACACAAAAAAGGGGACCCGGCGCCATCGCCCGGTCCCCGGAACCTGTACAATGGTTAGTTAGTTGCCGTTGGCCTTGATGTTCACCTTCACCTGCTTTGGCTTCGACTCGGCGCGCTTCGCCATCTCGACCGTGAGGACGCCGTTCTTGTACTCGGCCTTGATTCCCTCGGTGCTTACCGTGTTCGGTAGACTGAAGCTGCGGCTGAAAGAGCCGTACGTGCGCTCGATGCGAAGGTAATTTTCCTCTTTCACCTTCTGCTCGAACTTGCGCTCGCCGCGAATCGTGAGCATGTTGTTTTCGATCCGAACGTCAAGGTCCTTCTCGTTGATATCGGGCAGATCGGCTTTCAACACGAGCTCGTTCTCGGTTTCGTAAATGTCTACAGCCGGCGCCCATGCCGTCAGCGCAGAGTTATCGGAGCGACCCGGAAATGAACTCTCAAACAGACGATTGACCTGTTCCTGCAGGCCGGCCAAGTTCTGAAATGGATCCCAGCGTGTAATTGCACTCATTGTAAGACCTCCTCAATATCTTAATTGGCGCTCTTATTAGCGCAGTTAAATAATAAAATATGAGTGTAATTATGTCAAGTACTTTCTGCCAAGTTCTTCGCCAGGTCCGGAATCGAACTCTCTTATTCTAACACCTTGACTATCAGACATTTAAGGTAGTGAGTTTCGGGCATCGTGAGCAAGATCGGGTGGTCCTGGGCTTGGGTTCTACGCTCCGCCACGACGACGGACTTGCGGGCGTCGTTGGCAGCCTCGGCCAGAATCTGGAGGAATAGTGGTTCGGTAATATGGTAGGAGCACGAGCAGGTGAGCAGGAAGCCGCCCGGCTCGAGCAGCTTCAGGGCGCGGAGGTTAATCTCTTTGTAGCCGCGTTGGGCGGCCGGGATGCTGTCGCGGTTCTTGGCGAAGGCGGGCGGGTCGAGGATGACCATCTGGAAGCGGCGGCCGGACTCGTCGTACTGCTTGAGGACATCGAAAGTGTTTCCCTCGCGGAAGTCCACATTCGCAATCGAGTTCAACTGCTGATTCCGGCGGGCCGCTTCCAGGGCTACAGGAGCCATTTCGATGCCCTGGACATGGGCACACTTTTCCGCGATGGTGAGTGCGAATCCGCCCTGATAACTGAAGCAATCGAGGACCTCTCCAGAAGCATAGCGGCGGGCGGCCCAGTGGTTTTCCCGTTGATCCAGGAACGAGCCGGTCTTCTGGCCCTTCAGCAGGTCGTGAATGAAAGTGACGCCGTTTTCCTTCACGCGAAGTTCGGGAGGGACTTCACCGTGAAGAATGCCTACGCGCTGGTCGAGTCCCTCGAGTAGGCGCACTTTCGGGTCATTCCGTTCGAGGATGCCTCGAGGCGAGAACAGTTCGACGAGGATCTCGACGAGGAGATTCTTGAGGCGATCGGTGCCCTGACTTAAGGTTTGCACGACCAAGCAGTCGGCGTACCGATCGACGATGAGCGAGGGCAGCAAGTCCGCTTCGCTGTAAACCAAGCGACAGGCCTCGGAGTTTTCGACGACGAGGCTACGATAGGCAGCGGCGCGACGGAGGCGCCCGGTGAGGAATGCACGATCGACCGGTTGATCCTCTCGCGTTAGGAGCCGGATGGCGATCTGCGATTTGTCACTATAGAAGGCGCGGCCCTGGAAATGGCCGCGCTCATCGAGCAGCCGGACGATGGCGCCGGGCTCGGCTTGCGCGGAGCGAACGTCGCTGCGATAGACCCAGAGGTGCCCGAGGCGAAGGCGCTCGACGCCTCGCGGGCTGATAACAACAGATCCTTCGGTCACGGGCGTAACGGCCGCCAGCATCGGGGGTTTATGGACTCCGATTCGTGCGATTTCGTGTGGAGGCGCATTGATCTGTCCAGCTTGCCTCGCACGCTAGGCTCCCGGAAGGCCCAACTTGCGCTTGCGATGAAGCTTGGTGGCGGACGACCGCAAAGTTTCGGGAACGTTCTTGTTGGCCGTGAGCTTTGCGAGGTCGGTCGACGTCAGTCTCGGGAAAAGATGCAGCGAGACATCGAGCGGCGTCTTCGGATTGTTGACGAGGTTTTTCACGACTGAGTAGTTCTTCATGAAGATGCGCGTCAGTGAGATGGCGCGCAAGGTTTCTCCCGGCAGACTGGTCATTCCCGCGAAGGCCTCGACTTCTGTGTCCGTCAGCCGTGGCGATTGCAGGACGCATCTTTGGACCAATTTGTTTGGGTCGCGGATCAGCAGCATTCGCTCCGTGCGACCGCCTTTGAGCGCCAGGGTGAGGCGCTGGACGACGTTCATGTGGGCCACGCGCTGCATCAGGGTCTCGCGCTTCACAGGATCGGGCTCAATCTCCGCGGCGGCCTCTTCGATTTCGTTCATCGCGATAGCGCCCTTTTGGAGCTCGCCGAGCATGTCCCGCTGCTCGGCGGTTGGTGCGGAAGAACCGGCCACCGCGATCACAAGCTGAGGATCGGAGACGAACCTGTCGAGATTGTCGAGGAGAGCCTGGATGCCGGCCGAGGTGAGCTGGGGCGCCACGCGCGTGACGAGCGCCGTCGGGCACGCGGCATTCCTCGCGAGCGCATCGGCTACGCCAGGTTTGCCGGAGAAGTTTTCCGCGCAATAGGTGAAGAGACGCGCGTCCGGATCAGTGCGGGCGACCGCGGCGAGGAAAGCCTCGATCGGCTGAGTAAGGAGGACATTCTGCGCTCGTTCGGCGATTGCAGGGTCGGGATCGGAAGCCAGTACAGCAAGCAGTTCGACGCGGTCTTCCGCCGTGAGCGGCATGCCACCCGAGCAGATCGCCAGTTTCTGTTCCGGACGCGCATGTCCGGAGCAGATCTGCGTGCGCAGTTCGGCGCTAATAAAGACCTCCCGGAGGGCGCTGGAAGTCGGTGCCGGCAAGCGGGCCAGCGAATGTTATACCGCGGGCGCCGTCGGACATTTCCGTCGTATGCCGGTGGAAACGCGCCGCAATTCTTGCTGCGTAGTGACGATAGGCAAGCCAACCAAGCACAACGACCAGGATGAGGATGAGAATCGCGACCGCAGCCGGGCGCCAATTCCGGGGTATCTCGCCCGGGTGCTCGGGGACGGCGCGCACGTCGGCAGCGCCCTTTGTCTCGAGGGCGTATTCGGCGACGAGGTTATCTTCGTCAAGACCAAGAAAGCGCGCGATGGCACGGATGAATCCGCGATTGAAAACGCCCCCGGGCAACTGGTCCCACTGCTCATTCTCAATCGCTTCGAGGAAGCGAGTGCTGATGCGTGTCGCGGCCGCGACTTCTTCCAAGGAAACGCCGCGCATCTCGCGCTCGCGTTTCAGGTGCTCGCCGAAAGGTGTCGAAGGCATTCCCTGGGACCAGGAAAAAATATAGGCGCGGGCTTGAGGAGTGTCAATGCTACGCGCCAATCACGGCCCATTGGCCTTTCGGCAATCGAGCGGGAATGCCCGTTGCAGATCGCGAAAACGGTTCACTATAATGCAAATGTTGCGCCAAGAACCCCAAGACTTGAGGCCCCGCGGCCCTGCCGAGCGAATGCGCCGAGCAACCGATGCCAAGCCGTTCGATGGCATAGAACGACGCCGTAATCCGGGCGCCGGGCCGGAAATCGCGGAAAGCCACGAAGTTACGGTCTTCCACGAGTTAGGCAAGGCTCTTACCTCTTCCCTTCAGCTCGACCAGGTCCTTCGCACGATCATGGAAAAAATCAACGAGGTGCTGCGGCCGGACACGTGGTCGCTCCTCTTGATGGATGTGGAGAAACAAGAACTCTACTTCCAGATCGCCACGGGCAAAGGCGCCGAAGCATTGAAGGACGTGCGCATCAAGGTCGGCCAGGGACTTGCGGGTTGGGTGGCGCAGTCAGGCGAAGCGGTCGTGGTGGCGGACACGAGCAAGGATTCGCGTTTCTTCGGGCAGTTGGACGAGAGGACAAAAGTCGAGACCCGCTCGATCGTCGCCGTTCCGGTGCGTTTCCGCGAACAGTGCCTGGGCGTGATCGAGCTGATCAACTGCATCGGGCCGGAAGGATTCAGTCAGCGGGACCTGGCGCTTCTCGAGGCGCTGGCCGACTACGCCGCCATCGCAATCGAGAATGCCCGGCACGTCCAGCGGATCCACGAGCTGACGATCACGGACGACTGCACGAGCCTTTACAACGCCCGGCACCTGAATTTCATGCTCGACACGGAGATCTATCGCTCGCACCGGTACGCTTTTGAGTTCTCGCTGATCTTCATCGATCTCGACCACTTCAAGAACGTCAACGACACGTACGGACACCTGGTAGGCTCGAAGCTGCTCTCCGAGATCGGCGAGGCCATCAAGGAGAAGTGCCGGCTGATCGACCTGGCGTTCCGTTACGGCGGCGACGAGTTTGTCGTGCTGCTCCCGCAGACCTCAAAGGAAAACGCACTCGGCGTTGCCCGCCGCCTGCACAAGCTGATTCGCGAGACGGTGTGGCTCAAGGACGCCGGGCTGAACATCAACATCACGGCGAGCGTAGGCGTCGCCGCCTATCCTACGGACTCGCGCACAAAGGCCGAACTCCTGCACCTCGCCGATGAGGCGATGTATCTCGTCAAGAATACGACGCGGGACAGCGTGGCCGCGGCCGGCGTCGGTATTCTTCCCCGTCCCTGACGATCCGGCCCTTCGCATCCGCTCAGGCCAGATTCGCCTGAAGGACTTTGCCTTTCACCTTTGGGAGGTTGTTGTTCCGGGCAAACCGCTCCCCTATACTCGGCTTCTAATCGAACGAGGGAGGTTCCGCATTGCGCAACCGGGAAGCAGCGCGGTACGCGCGCTGGGCGGCGATTGTGGCGGGTTTGATCGCGCTGTCTGTTGCCAGCGTATACATCGAGCGCGCCTTTCGCCAAGCCCAGGTGCGCCATGCCGCCCCGCCGGCTGTCCCTGCAACCGTGGCGCAGCGATCGGACCAATTCTCCTTTTCGAAAGTGGAACAAGACCGCACGATCTTCACCGTTCGCGCGTCGCACTTCACGCAGTACAAGGATCAGAACCGCGCGCTGCTGGAAGATGTCTGGATCACGATCTACGGCAAAGATGGAAGCCGCAACGACAACATTCATACGCACGAATGCAGCTACGAGCCGGAAACCGGGGACGTTCGCTGCGAAGGCGAAGTCCAGATCGACATTGGGAACGCGAAACCCGTTCCTGGCAAGGGCACCGGGCCAGGGAACACGCTCGAAGTCAAGACAAGCAATCTGTCCTTCAACCGCGACACGGGCGAAGCATCGACTCCTGCTCCAGTTGAGTTTCGTTTTCCTGCGGGCCAAGGGCATGGCGTGGGAGTCAGCTATAGCACGAGCGACTCCGTCGTGCGCGTCGAGCATGGGGTGGTATTCGATCTCACGCCCTCGGACAAGACCGGCGGATTGCCCGTGAACGTAAGCGGGAGCAGCCTCGAAATTCACCGCACCGAGCGCATCCTCGTACTCGGCGGCCCGGCAATTGTGCGAGAGGGCACGCGCGAGCTTTCCGCAGAGCAAGTCAGAATAGAACTCGACAACGATTACCATGCGCGACGAGCGGTGGCCGAGGGCCACCCGCAGATTCACGCGGCGGAGGGCGGTGGAAAGACCGTCATTTCGGCCGAGCATTTGGAAAGCATCCTGAATCCCGCGGGCTGGGTTGAACGCGTGATCGCAGACGGAAACGTTTCGGGCACGCGGCAGACGGCCGCAGGCACGGACCATTTCTCGGCGTCACACGTCGAGTTCGCCATGTTGCCGCAGCTCAATCTCATTCGCGAGATGACCGCGACAGGCGGCGTGACGGCGGAATCTCAGCGGAGCGGCGGTGCGCAACTCCTGAAAACGGACGCGCTACGCGTGACATTTAGCGCACCCACAGCGCAGACGTCTAAAGGAGCGCCAGAGCAGCAGCGGATCGAAAGCGCCGAAACCCTCGCGCCGGGGACAATCGAATCGCGGAGTGGCAACGACACGACCTCGCTGCGGGCGAAAAAGTTTGTTGCTCAGTTGGCTGCAGGCGGGCGGATCGACAAATTGTTCGGGCATTCGGGCGTCGAGGTCCGCAGCCAGACCGGCAACGCCGCGCCGCAGTTGATTTCGGCCGCAGAACTCGCCGCGACTTTCGGCGCAAACGGAGATTGGGATACGCTCGATGAAAGTGGGGACGTCCGGTTTCGGCAAGCCGACCGTGAGGCGAGCGCCGCCCACGGAAAAATTATGCGCGCGACGGACACGATTACGTTGGATGGCTCGCCCGTGATATCCGATTCGGTGAGTCGCACGACAGCGGCCAATGCCACAATCAACCAGAAGTCGGGCGACCTCCGCCTGACCGGGGGCGTGGTTTCCACGTACCTCCCGGGCGGTTCTTCTGCTGGCCAGATCGACACCGTAGGTTTTGGCACGGGTGCGGCTCATGTCTCCGCCGATACGCTTTCCGGCTCCGTCAATGCGGGGCATGTGACTTATGCCGGCCACGCGCGGCTGTGGCAGGGAGAGTCCGTTCTGGACGCGGACCAGATCGAACTCTGGCGTGACGACAAGAAACTACAGGCGAACGGTCATGTGGTCGCGGTCTTCCCACAGGCTTCCGGACCGTTTGCGAAGCCTTTCGGTCCATCGTCCGGTACGCCTGGGGCCGCGCCGACCGCAGCGTCAACCTCCGGGTCAGGTTCCGGATCGGGCTCGTCCTCCGCGCCGACGCTGTGGAGAATTCACGCGCCGGTCCTGACCTATTGGAGCGATCAAGGCAAGGCGCACCTGGAAGGTGGAGTGGTCGCGAGTTCCGACCAGGGGTCGCTGGAATCCCGCGTGCTGGACGTTTTTCTCGTCGGCGGGTTGCAGGCAAGCCAGGGGGGCATCGCTGGCGGAACCACCGGGCAGCTCAACCGGGTGCTGGCGCAAGGAAACGTAATCGTGCGGCAGGGTGATCGCCGGGGCACGGCGGAGCAGGGGGAATACACGGCCGCGGACGGCAAGTTCGTTCTCTCCGGCGGACAACCAACCGTTACTGACAACTCTAGCAACTCAGCCACGGGCCATTCGTTGACCTTCTTTGTTGCGAATGATACGATTTTGATTGATTCCCAAGAAGGTTCGCGCACGCTGACCAAGCACCGGGTTGAGAAATGAACCGGCATGTTGAGACTCCAGGCCGCCGATCTGAGGAAGTCGTATCGAGGTCGGAAGGTTGTCGATGAC
>Ga0187872_10002759_pt1 | contig 14981 bp, 33 predicted proteins | sample June2016WEW_16_4_FD_132973 | JGI IMG/M metagenome (GOLD analysis project Ga0187872, IMG submission 132973) | Peatland microbial communities from SPRUCE experiment site at the Marcell Experimental Forest, Minnesota, USA - June2016WEW_16_40 | ecosystem: Environmental > Terrestrial > Soil >...
AGGAGAGTTTACTAGAAGCATGCCAGAGTTCATCGCACCGTTGAAGCCGCTTCTGTGCCAGCGCGGACATCCGCGCATACAAGGCGAGAAGCAGTGCTATCGCTGCAAAAGAGCGCTAGCGACCAAAAGACATCAGGAAGACCCCAGACGGCACATGCTGCAGAACGCTAGGCAGAGTGCCAAACGCCTGGGCTTGCCGTTCAACATAGAAATAGAATACTTGGAGATACCAGTTGTGTGCCCAGCACTTGGCATAACGCTGCGTGCATCCACAGGCTATCGCACGGACAGCTCCCCTTCTGTGGACAGAATCATACCGCACTTAGGCTATGTAAAGGGTAATGTGCAGGTGCTCTCCATGCGTGCAAACCGAATTAAGAACGACGCTACTGTTGAAGAGCTAAAGAAACTCTACGACTTCATGCAAAGGACTACATGCCAGAATTTATAACCCCGCTGAAGCCTTTGGTGCTCAGCGATCTAAAGCCACCGCTATGCATCACCGTTGTGCATGATGCCGTTGGCTTGAAGGAACTAGAAGAGTACATCGAAAGTAAACTGCGGACAGAGGTGCGCCCAGAAATAGGCGTAGATACAGAAACCAACATCTGCGATGACTTCTGGTTTCGCCGCTGCCGCACAATCCAGGTCGGAGACAAGTTCCGACAGTTCGTAATCGACCTTCTATCTTTCGCTGGCTCCAAAGATGCGCTGATCGAATCGCAAGGCGCATACGGGGTCAACTCCAAAGGATACTACAAAGAGATTTTCAAAGTGCTGCAGCCTGTCCTGTGCACAAAGAACTTCTTGAAGGTGGGGCAGAACCTCGCGTTCGAATATACCATCTTCTGGTGGAACTTCGGCTACCGCATATGGAATTTGTACTCCACAGATATGGCAGAGCGCGTCATTCAAGCCGGGACAATTCCGCTGAAGAAGATGGCAGAGTTCTCCATGGCATCTATCGCAGCGCGTCACTTCAAGATCGCCATAGACAAATCAGAGCAAGAAGGATTCGATCTGGAGACGCCTCTAACGCCGAAGCAGATTGAGTACGCAGCGTTCGACGTGCGCTTCCCGTTCGCTATGCGGCAGGCTCAAATCAACATCATGACGGCGGACCAGCTATTAGCGACTTCGCAAATTGAGAACGACGCTATTGGCGCGTACACAGACATGCACTTGAACGGCCAGAACCTTGACGACGAACGCTGGATAAAACGCATCCATAATGTCGTGGAACGCCGTGCAGGCGAGCTGAAGATTCTGGACGAAGGCTTCATGCCCTACGTTGGGAACAAGCACAACCAGATCGACGAAGTAGAAATCAATAAACGATACGAGCATTGGCAAAAAGACTTCGAGATTGCTACACCACGTGAGCAGCAGCTGGCCGCAGAAAAACGCCTTGAGAAAGACAAGGAGAAGAAAAAGGCGATTGGAGAGTTGTTAAAGGAGGCAGAGAAGGCGCGAGCAGCGGACAAGGCGGTAGCTAGGAAAGCGTACAGTGAGTTAAGCAAGAAGCGCACAGAGATAAAAAACAAACTGGAGAAGTGTGAAGGAGAGGCATTCATCAACTACGGCTCGCGTGACCGGTTGCTGGCCGCTCTACAGCAAATGCCTGGGATGAAGAACATTCAGGATACCCAGGACGATACGCTATTGCGCTTCAACGACAGGCCGTTGATTCAGACACTACGAAAATACAACAAGGGAAAGAAGGACACAGGGACGTACGGACTACAGTGGACACAGCGCTGGATTACGAAGCCACTGTCCAAAGAAGGATGGCGTCACCCAGGTGATGGCCGTCTGCACTGCCTATTCAATCAACTTGAAGCAGAAACTGGTCGCTCATCATCGTCCAAGCCTAACGCGCAGAACCTCCCCAAAGACGACGAGGTAAGAGCATGCTTCATCTGTGATCCACCGAACCCTTTGATTCGCGTCTCGGTTTGCTGCGACTCTGACACGTACCTTGTGAACGAGAAGTACGCCTGCGCGAAGTGCAAAGAGTACTGCAAGACGAAGGACGAAGAAAACTGCCTAGTCACGTGCGACATGTCCGGTGCCGAGCTGCGTATCATTGCAGAATTGGCAAATGCCACTACATGGATCACAGCCTTCAACAAAGGCTGGGACGTTCACTCGGTTTCCACGGAAATTCTGGAGCCAGTGAAGTGGCCGCAGTTGGCACTGCCAGATTGCGCTTACTACGAGAAGGATGCGAATGGGGAACTGAGAAGACAAAAGTGTAAATGCCCAGGCCATACAGAGCTGCGGCAGAAAACAAAGTCTATCAACTTCCTATTGTGCTATGGTGGCGGTCCTGCTGCCATAGCTGACGAACTGGGCATCACGACAGACGCTGCCAAAGAACTAATGCGCAAGCACGAAGCGGCCTTCCCTGATGTATGGGGTTTTCTTGATCGTCTAGGCAAATTAGGAAAGGCAACAAGAGAGGCTAGGGACATGTTCGGCAGACGCCGTTCGTTCCCAATACCAACTAGAGAAGTAGCGAGGTTGTGGTGGGAAGATGAACACGAAGACGATTTAGAATTGAACGATGAGGACAAAGCTGCAAGCATACTCAAGTTCAAAGCTACTAACCTTCGTGAGCCTAATAAAGAGGAATTAAGGCTTCTCACACATCGTTCCCCTACTTCAAAAGAAATAGACAAAGCTCTATACGCACTACAGGGTATCGTTGAACGCAAAGCAAAGAATCATCCAATTCAAGGAACTAACGCGTCTATAGCGAAGCGTTCCATGGGCTGTGGTTTTGACAAAGATGGAAAACCCTACCTCTGGCATATATTGCCTCAGTACAATGCAAAGCTAATTAACTTTGTGCACGATGAGCTTTTGGTGCAATGCCCAAAAAGATACGGGCAGAAAGTAGCTGAAATAATTGCAGATTGCTTCTCTAGAGCTGCAGCCGAAGTAATGCATAGCGTAAAAATGGAGGCCGAATGGCACGTAGCGAACCATTGGATGAAGTAAACTTAATAGGTAAAACCTTTGGTAAGCTTGTTGTAGTGTCTCCTTCTGGGCGCGTTAAGAGCCACCGAATGTGGAAGTGTAGATGTCACTGCGGAGTTGAGAAGCAGATAAGGCAGGAACATCTCATATCCGAAGGCACAGTTAGCTGTGGCTGCTTCAGAAATACGCCCAAGCTTAGGCCCTATGAATACTTATACAATAGGATTAAAAAAGGAAAGCATGCGGTGACTTTATCCTATGAAGAGTTCTTAGAGTTTACTAAAGAACCTAAGTGCCATTACTGTGGTGCTCCTGTGCGTTTCAAAACACATATCTATATGGAAGGAGAAAGCGCCACTAACTTAGACCGCAAAGACAACTTACTAGGGTACTCCAAGTCTAACTGTGTAGTTTGCTGTAAACGGTGTAATGTTGGAAAGAACTCAAACTTCACTTATGAAGAGTGGGTGCAAATAGGAGCACTGATAAAATCATGGCATACCTAAACTGTCCCTATTGCCCCTCCCAGGCGTACAGTACTGGGAGGTATGTTTATCATGGTTTGCTGGATGAATTCCAGTGCGTTTCTAAACACAAATTCTATGCAGTGAAGGAGAGAGATGACGAAAGAACAACAACTGATGAAGGAAGTAGAAGTGGAACTGGCGAGGGCTCGTAGTTTATTCAAGCCCATCTACAGTCCACATGAAGCTCTGGGAGTCGTTCAGGAAGAGTTTGACGAGTTCAAAGCTGAGGTGTACAAGTTCAACCTTGGAAAAGGCCGGGACACACGCCCAGAGATGCGTAAGGAATTAGTCCAGCTTGCCACCATGGCTCTGCGCTCAATCCTAGACGCATTGCAGTACGATCCCACGGCAGGTAAGTGATGTTCAAATCCTATACGGACGGAGCAGTGCGCGTTTCTAACCCAGGCGTGGCAAGTTGTGCCTGGGTTTTGTACGATACATACAAACCAGAATGGAAATTGGAACAGGGAACCTTCTTAGGTTCCCCTCATTCCAACAATTACGCAGAATATCAAGGGTTGCTAACACTGTTGCAGTACTTGTATGAGCAGCGTTATCGTAATGTAGTTATATACTGTGATAGCAAACTAGTAGTGGAGCAAACCAATCAGAGATGGGAAGTGAACAGCGAAGAACTACGTCCGCTCATGAGCAGGGCGTATGGCCTGCTGGTGCAAGGCACACATGTTCTGAAGCACATCAAAGGTCACGAGGGGGAAGTAGGCAATGAACGCGCCGATGAACTTTGCAACATGGTGCTTGATGAGCATAAGGAGGAATATGAGAAACAAAATTAGGTTTCATCTGTTGGCTTTGCTGCGCGACCTGAAGATGTGGCGCACAAGTTGTGTGCGCTGCGGAGGGCTGGGCGCGTACCCGTGCAGCATTTGCGCCTGTTTGCCAATGTGCACTGGGTGTCAGACGGAAGAGAGCATCTTGCTGGATAGGAGACTCAATGGCGAAACGATTGGTAAAGCGTACAGCACCAGAGGCACCGAAGCCTCTACCAACGCGCAGTGAAGAACCAGAAACAACGCTGGGCAAAGAACCTGTGAATGTGGCGACGAAAACTGCGCCGTTGCTGGGTAAGTGCATCAAGTGCCAAGTTATGCCTGCGCATTCTAGCAACGACCACCTCTGCTATGACTGTCACAAGACGGCGACAGGGTACTACTACGATGGCGAAAAGAACTTATATCTGAAGAAGGGCGGCAGGAAATGAGATGGCAGTGGGTGGAAACACGCTGCGAGATGTGCAGCAATATATATATATATATATACGGGCTCGTCATTGTGCCTTCCCAACAGAGCAGCCTGTAAATCGACAATCATAGAGTAGTACACAGCCTGTCAATATGGTTCCCTCATGGAACTGTATTGGCAGGCTATTTTTGTGCCCAAAACAAAAAGCCCTGGTCATCCGCATTGCGCGGAGCCAGGGCGTTTCTTAGTTTACGGTGAGGCCGACAACAATGGGGTTGTTGCTGCCCATCCAGATGTGTTCGGTAATCACCTTCGGAGGGATTATGCCATAGACTTCCTTGATGCTTTCGCCAACCTCGTAGGCATTGATCAGTGCTTTGCAATACTCAAGCAGTAAATTGTCGTTCTCTGATGCTGTTGCGATTTTCATTGTGTTGCTCCATGTGCTCGGCCCTAAGGGCACGGCGGATTTAACTACGCATCCAGTATAGCACATCTGCCCAGATCGGCCGCCGCTTTGGCGGTTGGTCCTGCTCCATTTCCGCGAATTTTTGCAGCGCTTCCCGCCTGTGCGGCGATTGCATGGCATATTCCCCGCAGATTGTGCGGGGATTCCTACACACCTATGCGCAACATCCCCTCATGCGCGAGGCCGGGAAAATTCCCAGGCGGCTTGCTCGGCAAAAGACGGGGTGGCACCTGGGCGGATCGCAAAGCGTTTTCCCAAATGTTACACATTGTAACACATAGTCAGACAGCCCAGGCTCTGAGGTAAGCGGCAGCGGCTTCGCAGTACAACGGGTTGTCCCGAAGGAAGCCTATGGCAGAGTTGCACCCATTACATAACAGTCCCCTAGCCAGAGGCTGAACAGTATGCGCGTGATCGGCACAGGGCGTGGTTGTGAAAGCCTCTTTGCAGATAGCACAGCAATTTCCTTGCTCCTGCAGAGCGTTGCCGTAGCGTTCTGCCGTCCATCCCTTCTGTTTTAGGTGCTCTGTTCGCTTGGCTTCTGGGTGTGCTTTCCGGTAGTTGGCTCTGTGCTGTGCCTTCTTGGCGGTATGATGGGCCGCATATTCAGGGTCCGCCATGCGTCGCTCTTTGCGAGCTTCCCTGGCTTTCCTACGGCGTTCCTTGGCTTCCTCTGGGTGTGCCAATGTCCACTGCCGAGCACGCTCCACGGAAGAGGCGTTCCACCTCGCTTTGCTGTTCAAATCTCGGTCATGCTGCCACAGGGCATAACGCTCTGCAGTGGCCTTGCTTTGGCTGGGCGTCATCATCGCGTTCGCCTTGCCGTTCCAGTAAACTTTTAACCTGGGCATAAGCCCTCCTTAGGTACCTAAACCATTATACCACATACTAGGTACGTTTATCAAGACATTTTCCACCCGCGCATATGTACCTGCGTGTCGATCCTCGCCCCCGCATTTCTAGATAGGGTGGTAAAGCAGGGCGTACCTCCGGGTCGAATCGCCGGGTAGGATTCGCCTAGCGTTCGCCCTGCGTGTGCTGTGCTCATGCTTGGCCTTCGCTGTTCGTTCGCTGGGTTGTCGCTAGGTCCAGGCCGAGCGTTCGCCTAGCGTTCGCTTTGGGCTCTCCCTAATAGCTTGGATAGGTACAGTTGTTTAGGCACACTGCTGGGATGTCCTTTGTTATCAACATTGCTTAGGTAGAGTTCGTACCTAATGAATCCCTTGGGGCTCAAGGTCAACGATACGTGATCATACATGAGATAAGGTAAACTATAAGACACCTTAAGTCAACATGAGATAAGGACTTAGCGTTCGCCTAGCGTTCGCCTTGCGATGCGCAAGGGGAATCGCCGTGCAGAGGCGCGGGGAAGATCGCTTAGGAAATGCTAGGGCGAACGTTTGGCGTAAGCTATTTAGATGCTAAGGGATACGAGGAAGAAGGCAAGGCGAAAGCTTAGACTAAGACCATGCCAATGGCTATGCGTTACAGCTTGTAACAGTAAGATCAGGGATTCCATAGTGTTACACCTTGTAACACCGTAGCACGTTGCATTGTCTATTTCAACGGTGATTCCAGTTATAGGTACATGAAACTGGCATGCTAGGCACAACGGTGAGAGATGCACTGCAGAGGCACGGCGGGGAAGCTAAGGCGAGACGCACGGCAAAGGCTTTGCCTGTCCCTCTGTCCTCTCCTTCAATAGGCTCCCGACTTGTGGGTCCGAATGCATACGCACAGTGTACGCTTAGAGGACTGCTACGAAGAACATAACCAGCCCGACTAAGCAACCTACGACTAACGCTAGGCGAATAACACCGATAGCGAGATCGCCAACAGTGGAATCCGCTGAAGCTACGCTGGTTGTTGGTTTGTACTCGGGATGTGCTGCTTTCCACTCTGTGAATGTCATATGCACATCCTATAGCCTAGCCAATGCCTTGTCAACATAACCGTAGTAACTAATGGTAACCTGCTTGGCTAATGCTTGGCGCTGTAGCTTTGATCCTGTCCCTTGTGGCAGCCCTAGCCAATGGCGCGGCTTTGCAATGCATATTGTACTGAAAGCCTTTGTTATGAATGAGATAGACCAAGCAATAGCACAGCGTCTGCTATGCTTATGAAAACAAAGCAAATATAATTGTTGACATGTTTCTAGGCTTCAGGCATAATCACTTCAGTTAGATGGTTCATTGACAACAGAGAGAGGAAGCCCACAGGGGAGAAGCAAAGCAAAAGCCCCTGAGACGGAGGCTATATGATAATCGCATTCGGATGTGGCATCGCAGTCGCCGCAACACTCGATCTAATCGCTGAAGCAGTGCTTCGCATCTGGCTACTTTGGAGGAATGCATGCAAACCCTAGTCGCTCTGGTCATCTTCATTGTGACTCATCTCAAACGTTTCTAAGCCATTGCGCCGTATATGGCGCACAGGAGGATCACATGTCTGACCCATTGAACAGCACAGACGCATACAGCGAAGCGCTCGCTACTCAGAACGCGGGTGGTTTTTGTCAACACTGTAACTCTACTTCGGGGCATTTTAGGAATTGCCCCCTGATTTGTAGGGCCACAGCCGAAGCGCGCAGCGCAGAACGCTCCGAAGCAGATCACCTCATTCTGCATGCTCTAGGTGTCAAATGGTAGTGACTGAGACTATCGCAGAGCGATTATGCCGAACAAGAAGCCGCACAGCGCGGTACCTGCTGCTAGACGAAGCTGCGCTGTTCGGTGCACAGGCTGTTGTATGCATATTGCTGGAAGGCAAACTAACCTTGGCAGAAGAGAACGACAGGCTTCTGCATAAGGACACGGAGACTTATGACACACGCGCTACATATCGTCGCTAGCATTGTCCTACAGCCATCTGACCTAGTGTTTACCGCGCTATTCTTTACGTACCGTGCGTACGCATGGTTGCAGCGCGGAGTGGAGAACCTATGAAAACCACCGCAGTGGATGAGAGCGTTCGCAAAGCATTTACACTAGGTTCGTTCCTTGGAGTCACTGAGCTGATCGAGAAAGGCTTAGTGACTCCTGCACAATTCATAGACTCATGCATCCGCATCAAAACCGAATACGAAAAACAGAAGGAGGCCACTAAATGAAAACCATACTTACACTGATTCTCACGGTGATCCTCATATGGATGGTAGGGTGCACCGTCCTGTTCGTCGGTGCAGGAGCTAGCATACTGAACCAACACTAAGGAGATCGCCATGCATACCAAATGGATGGAACAAGGGGTATTGAAACGCAAGGACGCAGTCAAGCTTGGTCGATACTGGACCGCGCTAGGTCCACGGTACAGCTTTCGCATTGAAGACCTAGGCCACAAAGGTCACGTCAGAGCATATCTAAAGATCACACGGAGGATCAAGTAACAGGGTTGCTGCCGTGAATGCGTCACTGAAAAAGTCAACAGACAAGCCACCAAAAGGAGACCACCATGCAATTAGAGATCAAAAGTCGCTTTACATTAGATGTGATATTCAAAGCAGAAGCCGAGAACATCAAAGCAGCTTTACAGCTTGCAGTAAAGAGCGGAGCCGACCTGCGCGGAGCCGACCTGAGCGGAGCCGCCCTGTACGGAGCCAACCTGAGCGGAACCAACCTGCGCGGAGCCGACCTGAGCGGAGCCGCCCTGCGCGGAGCCGACCTGAGCGGAGCCGACCTGAGCGGAGCCGCCCTGTACGGAGCCAAGGAAGTACCTTTGCTTGCGGCTGCACAGTCCTCCATTGTTCCTGAAGAGGGGCAGATCACAGGCTGGAAGAAATGTCAGAATAGCGTATTAGTAAAGTTGCTCATTGGAAAGAATGCAAAGCGCAGTAATGCAACAAGCCGCAAGTGCCGTGCTGAGTACGTCAAGGTATTGGAAGTCATTGGCGCTGAAGTTGGCATAAGTAAGCACGATAACAAAACAGAATACCGTACTGGTAAGATCGTGCGTTGTGATAACTGGAATGAAGACCGATGGGTTGAGTGTGGCGGTGGTATTCATTTCTTTTTGACTCGCATAGAAGCGGAGAATTACTAAACGCAACTCTGCGTGATGTTGGCATTAAAGGCGCGCAATGGCAAACTCAAAATGTAAGAGCTGTGGACACTCGTATGATGAGCACGCTGGTGACGAAGCGCATAAGCAGCACTGTACAAAATTTACGCGGCAAAGGAGCACTATGAAACATGCATGGATACTGGTTATTCTCACTGCTACGTGCGTTGCACAGTTTACAGTGACCAACCCAAGCAAGATCGGCCCACAGCAGGAGTCCATCTATCGCACGTTGTACTTTGCGAGCGCCAACATGGACACGCAATGCAGCGCAACATTGCCAATGGTACAGGACATGATCAAAGCGTTAGAGGGGGACCGCGTAAACTCTGACTTGATCTTGGTCGGACATGGCATTTTTGAGCATACTATGGTTGCCGCGTTTACAGGCAATGGAGGCAATGTCCCGGCTGGATATATGATGGTCATTGCGGATAATGGCGCATTCTTCACGGATAAGACAGCGAAGTCTGTAGAGCGTGATGCGCCGGGGAGTGCAACGTTTGGAGGCCCTACTGGTTACTATCTGGAAGTGGCGCATAAGTACCGTGGAGGAAGCAACGCAGCAAAGGTGGAAATATTGTTACATGAGCTTAGTCATGCCGTGGGAGTAGCCGAGCATGACTACCATGACAGTGCTGCAGTAGATCGCAATGACAAGCGCATCCTAGACAACTGTGGGAAGGTGCTGAAACTTGCTGAGAAGTACAAAGGAGTGCTATGAAAAGAATCTGGTGCTGGTTGTTCCATGGAAAGTTTCGCCGTCGCTGGTCGGGCTACGACATAGACGGGACGGCTTGCGACAAATGCCTTGAGTCGTGGTGTGATAATGGGTGCTGCTACGAGACTTTTCAGAAACGGAGCACGTCGCGTGGCTCTGACGGCCGAAAGGACTGAACGTGGGAAGGAGACCACCATGCCCGATTATACGCCTGTTTCTACAGCTGCCTTACTCGCGCTAGCTGGGCTAATCCTCAAGCGAGCGAGGCTTTCACTGCCATGCACAAGCCGCGAGCAAGCCCTTCGCATTGTCCAAGGCATACGCCCTGCACCGCCAAGGAAAGCGAGGCTGCACATCAAGCCAATCTATGCACTCTGTTGTGTGTGCTTTAAGCCACTCATAACAGGGACGCTGGTGGATAGTCTAGGCAGGCAGCACGCCACTTGTGAACTGAGGAGAGAACTTCTATGAAACTATGTGAATGTGGCTGTGGTAAGCCCACGCCCATTGCTAAAGTGTCAATGCCGTACCGAGGAGTACAGAAGGGTAAGCCTCAAAGGTACATTAGAGGGCACAACTCAAAATGTGGACCTTTAGAGAAACGTTTCTGGCTCCACGTCAACAAGAATGGGCCTACCCTTAGACCAGAACTAGGGCCATGTTGGGCATGGACAGGGACAAGAAGTACTAGCGGATATGGGCAGGTAAGCAACAAAGGTAAAGTGTATATAGCATCTCGTGTTGCTTGGTTACTTGCCACAGGGAATTGGCCTAAACCGTTTGCTTGTCATAAGTGTGATAACCCAATGTGTGTACGTTTTTCACACCTGTTTGAAGGTACGCATAAAAAGAACATGGAAGACATGGCGCAGAAGGGTAGGTGTAGAGGAGTTCCTCCTCGCATGTTTGGAGAAGACAACGGAAACACTAAGCTAACTGAAAAAGATGTCAAGCGTATACGAAGTAGTACAGACTCACAGCGAACGCTAGGCAGACAGTTTAGCGTATCCCAAGCCACAGTACAGAGAATAAAAACTAGAAAGGTATGGAACCATGTATGAAACAACCAAAGCATGACATTCGCTGTGCCTCACCACATTCAATGTGAGGTGACGTAGCTGTTGCGCAAAACCCAAAGGAGAATCCCAATGAGAAACGCCTTGCTGTTCGTCGTGCTGTCACTGCTCGCAACTTCAACGCTGTTTGCACAAAAGGCAAACGAGATGCGTAAGAACTGCATAAGCCTTAATACAGGCATGGACGCTACCCCTGCCACCATCAATGCGGACGGTGCAGAGTGCTTAGGGTTTATGGAGGGTTGGGAACAAGGTGTCAACGGTTTGCACTGGGTAGACAACAAAGGGAACGATAAAGTCATCTCACTGGCGGGGGAATTGACTATTTCTCAAATGTCACGAATGTTTGTTGTGTATTTGGATAAGCACCCTGAAATGGATAACAAGACAACAGACTTTGTACTGACTAAGGCGCTGGTTGAAGCTGGCATGTTGGCCTTAACTAACCCACCTGTGCAGCCTGTAGAGAACTGAAAGGAGAGTACCCTAAATGCATCTGCTAATTGTAGGGATCGTGGCAACCACTGTTCTGTTCGCTGGGTTCATCTTTGGGATGCTCATCATCTCCAAGCGAGCGGACGCCGCAATGCAGGACGCTGTACAAAACTTCAGAGATAAAGGACTGTTATGAAGAGGGTAACGTTGAGTAGGGGCTATAGCGCTTTAGTCTCAGATAAGGACTATCAGCGCATCCTCAAAACAGGACCATGGTATGCTGTTGTAAAACGGAACAGCGTATATGCGGCACACTGCGCAAATCCACCAAAGGAGACAATAATGCTTGACATACTTGTGTACATGTACGTAATCATTGCGTGCGCTGTGGGCCTGACCGTAGGGGCAATCTTGTTCGTACTCGGGATAGTAGGCATTATGATTGGAGGAGAATAGTATGCGAGCATCCACGCTAAAGGGCTTGATCCATGCCGCGCTGTTCGGCCTTGCCGTTTACGAAGCAATCACATCGGAAACAAAGGCGCGTAAGCTTGTGAACGGTGCAGCGGCAGGTTGGCATGCTCACGCTGTTGTCTTCCATTTTTTCTATGAGGAGGAACAAGATGAGAGAGTATGAGTTAAACCCTAGCAAGATCATTGGGGAATGCGCAAAGTGCCGCCATCATTATGACATCTGCCGCAACGGGCTATGCTGTGATGTGTGCGGAGGCATAGGCATCCGTGGCGCACACTGGGCAGATACCGAAGGACCAGTTATCGACTTGGACCCTGGGGCAACGCGGGAAATTATGTGGTTGGAGAAACTTTACTCACTCTAAGGAGAATTAAATGCAAACCGTTTATCTATCACGCAGGAACCTCAAGGTGCTGCTGAGCAAGCTGGACCGTATACGCAATGGTGAATCGAGCGCATGCACCATCATCAAGCAGGACACCACACACCCAGTGTATCCATGCTCTGACATGATTCAAGTCACTGCTGTGGAGGATGCTGATTACTACACGGATCGTCAGGCTGGTCCGATGTATCCAGAGGATGAACCCAAATGAAAAGATGGAACAATTACCTGGACTTCGTAATGGGCATTGTGTACGTTGCCGTGTGGATCGTTGCGGTATACACGTACGCAGGAGGACACTAATGGACAAACGAACTGGACGTGACCAAGGTGAACGCATGAATCAAGCCGATGCATTGGCAACCATCAAGCCGCCATCTCTGAAGCACCAGATAGACGAGCTAATAAGGCCCTTTATGGCGAAGTATGGGAGAGGACACTATTCAGCCGAGGGCATTGACGCACCGTGGGCACTAGCCGACTTTGATTCGAATGGCAGAGTCACAGGTGAAGGGCAATGGAGAGCGCTGCGACGTTTTGCGGAAGAAGTGAGGAAATTGTAATGGCAGGCTGTGGCAAGCAAGATAACAACGGTAAGACCGTCACAGGTACACCACTCATATGTGGCACAAAGTTAACCTATGGCGTGGGCAAAGAAACCAAGCGTACTGAAGTGCATCTGTGCAAGGAATGCGAGGAGGAAAACAATGGAGCGGAGCAAGTACGGACAGACGACGTATAAAGCAGAAGCGGACGCCGCATTCCCCGAGGGATGCGCATGCGGTAACAACGGCGGTGGCGACTGTGGCTGGTGCAACATCTACTATGATGGCCCACTGCTGTGCAAAGAATGCGAGGAGGAGAGCAATGTCAACGAGGGAAGAGTGGGCTGAAGATCACGGCTATTGGCATTGGACATGCCGTGGATGCGGCATGAGCGGCTGGACTGACAGCACACCAGAATGCGCGTGTGCTCCAGAACAAGACGAAGAGGAAGACCCTGAGGAGGGACAATGAATACGTGGAAGCTGATCTATAAAGAACCTGAGTACATCAACAGTGGGGCCAAGGGATTCACTACCTACCAGAGCGAGTGCAAAGCATACCGCACGGGAGAAGGCCAGAGCGGTGCCAAGCTGACTGTAGGGGATAAGGCCCTGCTCGTGTTCAACAATGAAGTGATTGCTGAGGGCACCATTGCTCACCTTAACTTCTGGCTGAACACGGTACTAGGCATTGCCAACGTTCACGATGTAGTGCCGTATAAAGCGCCTGCTTCGATCAATGGGCAATTCAGCGGCATAGTTTTAGTCTCTGAGGAGGGACAATGAAAAACTTTGAAAATAACATTACGAAGTTCGTACTCAAATTCGTGCTCGCCGCAGTGCTTGTAGCGCTGGGAGTAATAGTAGCGTTTGCGTATCCATTTAGCGTTACCTGCCCAATCGACGGAGGGTCCATGTACTTTGACCACCAAGTGGGCTTTGGAAGCAATGCAGTGTGCTGGTATTCCCACTACGGAACTGACCCACAGACAGGAAGGCTTGGACATCACGAAGCCTACATAGGATGCGGCAACTAATGAACCAAGTAGAACGTGGCCTGTCCGTGGCGTTAGCCGCGTCATTGCTGAGCGATGCGCCACGGACAGGGCTGTGCATGGGCGCGGCCCTGTTCCACGGCTCACGGCTGCTCAGTGTCGGGGCGAACCGCTGGACAACGCATCCTGCCTCTAACAACGAAGATTTCACACGCTCACTCCATGCAGAACACGTGGCACTCCTTCGCAGGTGGCACTACGATGCGCCAAGCAGGATGACACTGTACGTGGCAAGGAAACGTGAGGACGGTACGCTGGGGTGCAGCAAACCCTGCGCGAACTGCATGGCATTAGCACGGCTGGCAGGCGTACGCCGTGTGTTCTTCTACAACCACGAGGGGAAACCCGAGGAGGTATTACTTTGAGACAATCTAACCGCGATTTATGGCGCTATTACGACGTAGCAAACGCCAAGTACTTCAAGAATAAATTGCCCAAAGATATTCCTATACGGTTTGCTAAGTTACAGCCACATGTGTTAGGTAAAACCTATGTGTGCAACCATGGGATTGCCCAAGGCATAGAGATTAGCGAGCAGCTAAGGAGTTCCAGCGCCCACACCATAATGACTATGCTGCACGAGTGTGTGCATGTCGCACATCCTAAGTGGAAAGGGCACGGCAGGCACTTTGATGCTGCCATGCTCAGGTTAGCCAAGCAGGGAGCATTTGACGGGGTGTGGTAAACCGTAGTATAATAGAGAGATTCAAAGGAGACCGCGATGAAGGTAGTGACTATTGAAGCACTGTTCCCAGAGATGAAGGGCGGGCGCTGCCATCAGCAAGGCCGTGGGCGTGGCAGTAATGTCCAAGCCGCGCTATGCGCAGCCATGCGTGATCTGGTGAAGCAGAAGGGCCTGAGGAAGCAACGCTACTCAGAGTTCAGCGCAACGTTTACCGTGGGCACTGTAGCACCTGCATTAGAAGTAGAACCCACGCAGCCGCAGTGTACCAAAAGAGTCGTACCGGAATACGTTGAATCGCAGTCCAAGGATGGGATCGGAGGATACTAATGCTAAAAATGGTGCCACTGAGCAAAATCAAAGACAACCC
>Ga0187872_10002761_pt1 | contig 14976 bp, 11 predicted proteins | sample June2016WEW_16_4_FD_132973 | JGI IMG/M metagenome (GOLD analysis project Ga0187872, IMG submission 132973) | Peatland microbial communities from SPRUCE experiment site at the Marcell Experimental Forest, Minnesota, USA - June2016WEW_16_40 | ecosystem: Environmental > Terrestrial > Soil >...
CTCGCGGCGGAAGTCATGGTCAACGGCGCCCGGGCGGCCCTGGTGCGCGAGCGCCAGCCGCTGAAGGCAATCTGGAGCGGCGAAAAAGCCGCGCCGTGGCTGAAGTCAGGTGGAGCCAACACCCGCCGCGAAGCGTTTTATGCGAGAGTGAAGAGAGGTTAAGCGTCTCAATTCCTGTTTCCGCGACAGGAAACACGCTCAATCTGAGACACTGGAACGCCACCGGGCCCGCTGCGCACCGGGGACTGCACCCCCCGCGCCCGGCAACCCAATCGTCCCAGCACCGACTACTGGGCCAGAAGCAGACGCAGCAAGGCCATCGCTCCAAAGGTCAGGGTGACAAACCACATGGATTGCCGGACTCCAAACCTCGGCTCCTGCCTGCAATGAACGGGGGCCAATATGGCGGTGATGAAGCCACGTTTGGCTCCGTCGGTTGTGTAGATAACTTTCGGCACGGTATGCTTGTCAGCATACACCGCGCCAGAGCACGGAGGGTGTGAAGACTGACTCGCATGAAAAGGACCTTTCCCTTCCTTTCCGCTGGCTGGTCGTCAAGGCTGCTCCTCAAAACCGATAGTGCTGGCGACAAGATACCGGGGGCGATTGCGGACATCATTATAAACGCGGCCCAGGTACAAGCCCAGGGTGCCAATTCCCGTCAATTGCAACCCGGAAAAGAAACCCAATGTGGCAATGAGCCATCCCCATGGCGGTGTCGTCAGCGCCAGCAACTTCATCGCGCACAGGACAGCCGCCGAGAGCGCGGACAGCAAGGTCAACGCCAGGCCCAGCACCAGAAACACGGCCAGGGGCAAGACGGAGAACGAGGTAAAGCCGAACACAAAGGTCACGATGGGTCCCTTGCTGCGAAAGAGCGGAAAATGAGTCGTCCCTTTGGACCGCGCGGCGCGCTTGTAATAAACCGGGCTTTGCTTAAAGCCCATCCACGTCACCAGGCCTCGCAAATACGGGTCCGTCTCGTTTAACTTCAACAGTTCATCCACTACCCGCCGGCCAATTAGTTTAAAGTCGCCGGCTTCCACCGGCATTTTCTCGTTCGCCACCAACCGAATCGCCCGGTACGCCAGTCGCGTCAATAGAATCTTGAGAGCGGATTCCCCCTCCCGGTCCGTGCGGACAGTATAGACCACCGTGGCGCCCGCTTGCCATTTGTCCACCAGCTCAGGAATGACTTCCGGCGGGTCCTGCAAGTCGCAGTCCATGGTGATGACCGCGTCGCCGCGGGCGTGCTTCATTGCGGCCAGAAACCCTTCCATCACCCCGAACCGGCGCGACAGGGTGATGACCTTAATGCGCCGGTCCTCGCTGGCTCGCTCGGCCAATAGTTGCAGCGACCGATCGGTCGAAGCGTCATTGACAAAGATAAACTCGCAAGCGACCGGCAGCCGGGCCGCCACGGCCTGCAGTCGCTGGACCAGTTCCGGGATGACTTCCTCTTCGTTGCGGAAAGAGAAAACGATTGAAACCAGCGGCCGGGGTTGGGCTGTCGGTAGCGCGGACATTGCCTGGGGTCAGTTCATCGGGCTATCTCTGACATCGTTAGGTTCCAGTGCTAAAAGAACGCTGCCCCTGTGGCAAGCAGAATTCCTCTGGCAGAAAAAGGTTGAAAAAGAATTGCGCCCGGGTCGGGAGTTATGGCTTTATGGCTGCAGTCAAAACCGGCGGTGAGGTGATTTTCCTCCCGGAAGCGGACTGATTGTGGCACATTGGCGCGGGTGATTACTGTGAATCGCAAGCGAATGCAGGTTCTTTATTCGGGCCAGGTGCAGGGCGTCGGCTTCCGCTACACGGTAAGATCGGTCGCGACCGGCTTCGTTGTGACGGGCTCGGTCCGCAATTTGCCCGGCGGCGGGGTGGAATTGGTCGCGGAAGGGGCCAAAGACGAACTGGAAGCGTTTCGGCAGGCGATTCGCGAGTCGGGTTTGGACCATTTTATCTGGCAGGAAGAGGTCTCCTGGCAGGAAGCCAGAAGTGAGTTTCACGGGTTTGAAATTGTAAGGTAGAAGCTGCATGAAGTTTGCAATCATAGCCGACATTCACGCCAATCTTGAGGCGTTCCAAGTCGTTTTGGAGGACATCAAACAACAGAAGTGCACGCATTACGCCTGCCTCGGCGATGTCGTCGGTTATAACGCCAATCCCAAAGAGTGCCTCGACATGGTCCGCAAAATGAACATCCCCGTCGTCAAGGGAAACCACGACGAGTATTGTTCCACCGACGGGCCGCTGGATGGCTTTAACCCCGCCGCCGCCGAGGCCGTGAGCTGGACCCGCAAGCAATTGACGCCGGACGACCGCCAGTGGTTGCGCGATCTGAAATACGTCCGGATGGTCACCAGCTTTACCATCGTCCACGCGACCCTCGATGGTCCGCAGCGTTGGGGGTATGTCTTTGACAAACTCGCGGCCGCCGCCAGCTTTACCTATCAGAACACGAGCATCTGCTTCTTCGGCCACACCCATGTCCCGGTGGCCTTCATTCGTGACAACCTGGTGCGGGGCGGAACGTATTCCAAGTTCAAGGTCGAGCCTGGCAAGAAATACTTTGTGAACGTTGGCGCCATCGGCCAGCCGCGCGACAACAATCCCAAAGCCGCCTACGTGGTCTATGACGTGGACGAGGGGACCATCGAATTAAGGCGCCTGGAATACGACATCGCGGCCGCCCAAAAGAAAATCCTGGATGCGGGCCTGCCGCCGCGCCTGGCCGAGCGCCTCGCCTTCGGCAGGTGACACCCCGAATGTCTAATTCTCTCGTGCGGCTGAACCCGGCTTGCTCGCCGCCCGCGCCGATTCTCCCCGCCGCGCTCCGGTGACTGCTGGGTCAGCTCGCCCCCCCGGCTTTGCGCCTGGTGAAAATCCTGATTCTCAAACCCAGTTCGCTCGGCGACGTGGTGCAAGCGTTGCCGGTCCTGCGCCTGCTCAAGCGGCACCTGCCCGCGAGTGAAATCTACTGGTGGATTGACTCCAACCTGGCGCCGTTATTGGAGGGCGACCCGGACCTGGCAGGCGTGGTTCCCTTTGCGCGGCGGCGTTGGGCTACGCCCCGGCACTGGCCCGAAATCTGGCGCAGCATTCGGTGGCTGCGGCAGCAAGCCTTTGACTGGGTAATTGATTTGCAGTGCCTCATGCGCAGCGGCGCGTTCGCCTGGCTCACCAACGGCAAACTGTTGATCGGCCTCGACGAGCCCCGCGAAGGGGCGCGCGGATTCTACGACCTCATCGTGCGGCGGCCCTCCGCCCTCACCCATGCGGTAGATTGGTATCTGAGCGTGCTGCCGCTCCTGGGCGTGCCGGCGGATGGGGAATTCCAATGGCTCCCGGAACGCCCCGGTCTGGCCGAATCGGTGCGACGGAAGTGGCCGGTTGAAAGGGCGAAGTGGATTATCATTCAGCCCGGCGCGCGCTGGCTCAACAAACGCTGGCCCGCGGAGTCTTACGCGGAGGTGGTTCGGCGTTTGGCGGCAACGAACCTGGAATTTCAATTCGTCATACTTGGCGGCGAGGAAGATCGTCCGCTGGGCGAAGTCATCGCCCGCGTTGATGGCCGCCGGTGCCTCGATTTGACGGGGAGGATTTCCCTGCCGGAAATGGTCGAGTGGATTCGGCTCAGCAAGCTCATGGTGACCAACGACACCGGCCCGATGCATGTCGCCGCAGCGCTGGGCACGCCCGTCGTCGCGCTGTTCGGCCCTACCGAGCCGCGCCGGACCGGGCCTTACCGCCAGCTCGAGCACGTCGTGCGACTGGAGCTACCGTGTGTGCCCTGCCTGAAACCTCGCTGCGCCTATGCCAAGCCGCTGGAGTGCCTCCGGGCAATCTCGCCCGCCGCAGTTGTTGACGCAGTCCAAAGGCGTCTGGGAAGCAATTGAACACAGCCCGCGCTTCGGGCGAACTGCCTGCCTCGGTGTTCCTGACTTTTACGGCTTGCCACTCCGCCGGCTCCCCTTAGAGTGATCGAATGAAAGCATTGGGCTTATGGCTTGGTCTCTGCGTCACCGGCTTGTCGCCGGTCTGGGCGCAAGTCACGGTCGAGGTCACCCAGGACCAGGATCAGTTCCTGCCCGCCGAGGCGCTGCCTACGGCGGTACGCATCACCAACCGCTCCGGGCAACCTCTCCATCTCGGCCGGGAGGAGGATTGGCTCACCTTCTCGGTGCAATCGCGCGATGTTGAAGTGGTGCCCAAGACCGGCGAGGTCCCCGTCGTGGGCGAGTTTATCCTGGAGTCTTCCAGAGTGGCTACCAAGCGTGTGGACCTCGCGCCGTACTTTTCCCTGGGCCATTCGGGGCGTTATTCCGTTACCGCTACCGTCCGGATCAAAGACTGGAATCAGGAAATTACCAGCCAGCCCAGGAACTTCGATGTCATCGAAGGAGCCAGATTGTGGGAGCAGGACATCGGGGTCCCCAATTCCACCAATCCGGCCAACGCCACCCCGGAAGTCCGGAAGTTCGTCCTGCAGCAGGCGAATTACCTCAAGGCGCAGCTTCGACTCTACCTGCGTCTGACCGATGCCTCCGGCGCCAAGACCTTTCGCGTCTTTCCCATCGGGCCGATCGTTTCCTTCAGTCGCCCGGAACCGCAGGTGGATAAATTCAGCAACCTGCACCTCCTCTATCAGGACGGGGCCCATTCCTTCAATTACACCGTCGTTAACCCGGACGGCGAGGTCATCGCCCGCCGAACGTACGACTACGTGGACAAGCGCCCCCGGCTCCAACCAGATCAGGATGGAAAGATTCTGGTCACCGGCGGGGTCCGCCGCGTCAGCCCGAGCGACGTGCCTCCCTACCAGCCGCCTACCCCGGCCGAGGAGGCGCCCAAACCTCTGCCCTCGCCCGGGGAGATGATTCCGCCCACCCCTTGATCGGTGGCGGTTTTGAACCTGGGCCTGCCTGCGTCGCCAGCGGCGGCGCCGTGGCGAAGGACATCCGGATCCGTTACTGGCTAAGCTGCCGCCGCCCGGCTGAGCGTTCGCAAGCGGAGGATCTTGTCCACGATAGCGTCCAGGTCGGGCAGAACGAAATCATGATGCACGTTGCCCACCCAGGGCGATTGCAGCAGTAGTGACGTGCAGCCGGCCGCCCGGGCCGCTTCGGCGTCCTGCCACTTGTCGCTGATGACGAACGACCGGTCCAGGTCCAGGTGCCATTTGAAGGCCGCCTCGACAATCAGCCCGGGCTTGGGTTTGCGGCATGGACAACGATCGGTCTCATCATGCGGGCAAACCAGGAGGTCATCGAGCGGGAGGGTGCGACGCAGCACCTCGTGCATCCGTTCCAGCTCGCGACGGGATTGATAGCCGCGTGACAGGCCGGGTTGGTTGGTGGTGGCGATGAGCAAAAGGCCCCCCGCCTTGAGTTTGCTCAGCAATGGGGCCAGCGCCTTGTTCACATGGAATTCTTCCAGCGTCAGGGGGCTGACCTGGTGCTGGCGTTCCACTCGGACCCGGTTCAATATTCCGTCCCGTTCAATAAATACACCCTGCTTCATGCTTCTGCGAGAGCATAAAGCTCGCCCACTTCAGCGCCGGGCCGGGAAAATGGGCCGAAGCCCGTCAGGTGGCTGTCCGAGTGCCTGCATAACTGTCTCAAAAGTGAGAAAGGTGATGCTCTAATGCCTGTTCGGCGTGAAATCGGGGGTGAGCCAGTCTCAGAAGTGAGAAAGGCGGTGCTGTAACCGTGCTGCCAGGGGCCAGCAAGGAGGTTGGCGCTCCCGGCGGTTCGCGGGCGGCCTTGTGTCAGAAGCTCGAAGCCTGCGATCCGCTCACTGGACCAGGTCCTGAAGTGAGGCAACCCGCCTCTGCATCTCCCGGATGACCGGCAGCGCTCGGGCGACAGCATTCTGCTCCGTTTGCCCGGCAAAGGTCTTCATGATTACTCGCACGGCGGCCACCGGGTCTCCGTTGCGGTCCCGCAACGGCATGACCACCGAGACAGAGTCCTTTTCCTTCCCATAGTAAATCGTGCCCTGGCCGATGATGTCGGTTTCGACTTTTCCACCGACCCGGCCCACCTCGTTCGTATTCGTGCTGGCCAACAGGCGTGACGTCTTTGGGTCATTGCCCAGAACGTACACCTGCAGGCCGAGCAGCCGCGGGTACTTCTTCAACACTTCACGCACCAGCGCTTGGGCCGGCGCTTCGTGCGGCGTGTACACGATTTTGGTGTCCGTGAAGTAGCTGACCGAGTCGGATTTCGTCCAAAACCCAATCTTGCCGCTGGTGAACGGATTGACCTTGTCCGCCGCGGTAATCAGTTCCTTGCCGTTCAGCAGGCACCGGATTTGGTTGCCTTTGCACTCGACCATTAGTTCGTGCCAAACACCGGTCGGGATTTGCACCTCGGGACCGACGACCGGGCCGCGCTCGCCGTTGAGCACTTTATAGAAACGGAAGGTGTTGCCCAGGGAACTGGCGCGAACGACGTAATAGTTGGTCTCATTCTGAATCCGGAACGCAATTCCCGCCATTTGTTCGGCCACCCCTTTAACCGTCTTGAACCGCGTTGTCAGTGTGAAATCACCCATGATTTCCCCATCGTAGATCAGCAGGGGAAAATGCTCGTCCGCAGGGTCCTGGGCCAGTTGGGCCAGCACCGCCTTTTTGGCCACAACCGGCGCCCTGGCGGTGAGCGGCTGCAGCAGCGGCGGCACCTCATCCATGATGACCCTCCAATCGCCCGGCTTGCCTTGACCGGTTACCGCGCTGCGAAACCCGGGTGGAGTCTGGTTCTCGCGCACGTCACTGAAATCAAACTTGCGTTCTGCCGCCGTCACGGGGAGCGTCAGGAGCGCCAGCGCCCAAAGGAAATGAGTTCGCATGTTGCCGGAGCCTAACAAATAAGGGCCGGGCGACAAGTGTTTGTGCCCGGCCCGCCCGCCCGCGCGGAGTTGCGCTTGACGCCCGAAGCCGGCTCCCGCTAGATTGTGTCGGTTTTGCATGATATTCGATCCGGAGAACGCAAACGCAGCCGCCGGCACAGTGGGCGTTGCGGGGCTCGTCGAGGATGCAGCAGGAGCGTTTCTGCTGGATTTAAGACGAGATTGTGAGCGTTGTGAAGTGCCGCGCGGGCCTGTAGAGTTCGGGGAACCCGCCGGACAGGCCGCTCGTCGTGAGACGCGCAAAGAGGCCGCATTCGAGGTTCGGCTAACCCGGAATTCTCATGCCTCGCACCAACCACCGACAGGGTGTAGCCGCCGACGGCAGTCGGCGCCATCTTTCGGGACTGAGAATCAGCGCCGACTGCCGTCGGCGGCTACACGCTATGAAATTTCCCGGATAACGGACCGGCAGGGCGTTTACAGGGAGGTTTTATGGTAATCAGCCGCACCCCTTTTCGCATTTCCTTCTTTGGAGGCGGAACCGATTACCCGGCGTGGTACCGGCAGCACGGCGGAAGCGTCCTGGCGGCGACCATCAATAAGTATTGCTACCTGACGTGCCGGTATCTGCCCCCGTTCTTCGAACATCGCATAAAGGTGGTGTATTCAAAAATCGAGACGGTGCATACCGTTGATGAGATCCAACATCCAGCAGTCCGCGAGCTGCTCCGTTACCTGTCGATCGAGCACGGTGTGGAGGTCCACCATGATGGCGACCTGCCGCGGCGCAGCGGCATGGGCTCCAGTTCTTCGTTTACTGTCGGGTTGCTGCACGCGCTCTACGCGCTGAAGGGCCAGATCGTGGGCAAGCGTCAACTTGCGCTGGAGAGCATCCATATTGAACAGGACGTTCTCAAAGAGAACGTTGGGTCACAAGATCAAGTCTGCGCCGCCTACGGCGGGGTTAACCTGATCAGCTTCTACCCGAACGGCGACATCAGCGTGCGCCCCGTCACGCTGACGCCCCAGCGGCAGCGGGAGTTGGAGTCGCATCTGATGCTTTTTTATACCGGTATTATGCGGACGGCCTCGGACATCGCGGCCAGCTTCATCAGTCAACTGGCGCAGAGGACGGAGACGCTCCGGCGGATGCGAGAACTGGTGGACGCCAGCAGCGAGATTCTGAGCAGCGCCGGCGATATCAACGAGTTTGGCCGTCTTTTGCACGAAGCGTGGCTGGCCAAGCGGAGTCTCAGCGAGAAGGTTTCCAACTCACAAGTGGATTTTCTGTACCAAGAGGCACTCGATGCCGGCGCGGTCGGAGGCAAACTGCTGGGGGCGGGCGGAGGCGGGTTCATGCTGCTTTTCGTGCCGCCGGAAAAACAAACGGCGCTCCGTAGCCGGTTAAACAAGCTGATCCACGTTCCGTTTGAATTCGAGTTTGCCGGCAGCCAAATCATCTTCTTTGAACCGGGGGAGGATTTCACCGAGCATTACCGGGCACGGCAGCAGCAGCAGATCGCAGCGTTCCAGGAGTTGGAGGGGCCGTCCGTGTGAGCCAGGGTCCATGGGGCCGCGCCGGGTTTTCCGGCCAGGCGCCGGGGCAGGGTTCAGGCGGAAATCCAAGCGAGTCCCAACCTGCCTGATTCCACTGGCTGAGATTCTCCGGGGGGGATGCCGGTTGCTCCCGCCGTTGGCTGGCCATATACTTGCACGCTTTAAGAGCAAGCGCCCGAAGAGGCGGTCTATGAAGAGCAGGCAGCTCGATGTCATGTTTGTAAACGCCGACTCCTCGGCCCTGGCCTACCAGGCCCTGAGCAAGGATTTCTCTGCCATCGAACCGCCCACCTGGGCGCTCCTGCTGGCCCAAAGCTGCCGCGCCAAGGGCTTCGGTGTCGGCATCCTCGACTGCGGTGCCGAGCGCCTGAGCGTCGAGGACTCCGTCAAACGCATCGCGGAGGCCAATCCCCGGCTGGTTTGCCTGGTCGTCTATGGCCAGAATCCGAATTCCGGCACGACTAACATGATCGGCGCTACTGCCCTCTGCCGGTCGCTCAAGCAGCAATATCCCCATTACCCCATCTGCTTCGTCGGGTCCCACACCAGCGCCCTGCCCAACGAAGTCCTCGCCGTGGACTGCGTCGATATCGTCCTCCTCAATGAAGGCGTGTACGCCCTCCACAACCTCCTGCAAACCGACCTGCACAGCGACCTGGCCAAAGTCAAGGGCATTGGCTACAAGCAGGAGGGCGTTCCCGTCCTCAACCCGCCCGAGCGCGTCGTGCCCCAGGAGTTGATGGACGTTGACCTGCCGGGTTACGCCTGGGACCTGCTCCCCTTCCGCCAGCGCCCGCTGGATTTATACCGCGCCCATTTCTGGCACGCCGAATTCAACCATAACCTCCGCACCCCCTTTGCCGCCATTTACACTTCGTTGGGCTGCAAGTTCAAATGCGACTTCTGCATGATCAACATCGTCAACCGCGTTGATAATGCCGACGGGGTCGTCGCCTCCCATTCTCCGAACATGCGGTTCTGGTCCCCGGGCTTCATCATCGGCGAGTTCGAGAAGCTCGCCCGGCTGGGGGTGGAGACCCTGCGCATCTCGGACGAGATGTTCTTCCTCAACAAGAGGTTCTTCGAGCCGCTGCTCAACCTCATTATCGAGCGCGGCCTCAAGTTCCGCATGTGGTCCTACTCCCGGATCGACACTGTGCAGCCGCACTATCTGGACCTGTTCCGGCGGGCGGGCATTGGCTGGCTCGCGCTGGGCGTGGAGGCGGCCAACCAGAAGGTCCGCCACGAAGTCTCCAAAGGCTCCTTCAAGGACATCAACATCCGCCAGGTCGCCCGCACCATTCGCGACCACGACCTGAACATTATCGCCAACTATATCTTTGGCTTCCCCGAGGACACGCGCGAGACCATGCAGCAGACCCTCGACCTCGCTCTGGAGCTCAATACCGAGATGGCGAATATGTATCCCTGCCAGGCCCTGCCCGGCAGCACCCTCTATTATCTGGCCCGCGCTAACGGCTGGGCCCTGCCGGACTCTCCCGCCGGCTACGGTTTCCTCTCTTACGAGAGCCAGCCCCTGTCCACGCGCCACTGCTCCGCCGCCGAGGTCCTGCGCTTCCGCGACGAAGCCTGGCAGAAGTATTTCGCCAGTCCCGACTACCTGAAGCTCGTCGAGCGTAAGTTCGGCGTCGAACAGCGCCGCAACGTCCAGGCCATGGCCAGCCTTAAGCTCCGCCGCAAGCTTCTGGGCGATCCCCCGCCTGAGAACGGCCCGCGCGCTCTGGCGGTCTAATGGCAGAGGGTTTCGAGTTGGGAGGGGCTATGGGCGATGCGGAAAGTCGGGAGCACCTGGAAGCCCGTCGCGCTCCGTCAGCTCTGAACGCCGGCAGTCGGCTGTTTCCACCAATATAGAGCCAGGACCCCGCACAACCCCAGGCCCAGCGCCACCGCCGCGACGCTGATGTAGAGAGTGTTTTCCGGCGTGGCGAATCGAAACTCGACGACATGCTCGCCGGGCGGCACCTGGACGCCGCGCATCAGGTAGTTGCAGCGAAGCAGCGGAGCGGGATGGCCATCCACAAGCGCCTGCCAGTTCGGATTATATTTGTCGTTCAACAGCAGCACCGCCTGCGTTTTGGCCTGGGCCTTGAGCACCAGGTCCTTGGGCGTGTAGCTGACGAAAGCGACCGTGCCGGCGCTTTGATTTGTCCCGGCGGCGGGTGCGACGGGGAGGTTGGTGGCGATCACCACCGTCTGCGCGGGATTGAAGCCGGGACTGACCAGGAGTTCGAGTGCCTGCGCGTCGTTGGTCTGGACGATCCATTGGGAGTAGAGTCCGGCGCGGGGGAGGGCCCCGGCGAATTCGATGACGGCATACTGCCCGTTGGTGGCGACCACCGCCGTCAGTTCCGGCAGCGTGCGCGGCGCGGTGATGCCCGGTTTGGGTTCGATGGTGAAGCGGAGCGCGTTGCTAAAGCGGTTCAGTTGCGGGTCCAGTTGCTGGTTGAGTCCTTCGGCAAAGTCGGCCGGACCGAGCAGGTAGCGCGTGTTGGTCAAGGCCCAGCGCCGCAGCAGTCCCGGCGTGCCGGCTTTGGCGAAGGCCAGTTCAAACGCCGCCAAGTCTTCCGGCATGCGCGGCATCTGGACGATGTCCAGCGACTGAATGTTGTATAACAGGAAGTGGTGCTGCGCCCATTCGATGCGATAGAGCTGGTCCAAGAGGGAGAATTGCGGCGGCAGGCGGAAGGGGAGGATCGCCACCCGGTGTTCGTAGGGTTTGTGGCGCAAGAAATCGAGCACCTCATTGGAGGCATACTTTTGCGTCCGATCCCAGTAAACGATGAAGTGGAGATTGACCCGGCTTAAATCCAGAATCAGCAACGCACCCAGCAAGACACCCGCCCACTTGGCCCGGCGCCCGGCGAAAAAACCGCTCAACACCAGCGTGACCGCGCCGATGGCCAGCACCAGAAACAGGATGAACCAGCCTGGCTGCTGGACGCTGAAGCCGGCAATGGCCTTGGCGGTGTCGGCGTCGAACTGCACCGTTTGCAAATACGTTTCCAGCTTGGGCCGCGAGGCGCTATAGATCATCCAGGCCAAGGCGCTCAGTCCGATCGCGCCCAGGCAACCCAAGGTCCACTGGCGATCGAACCCGCGCACCCGCCCCCACCACGTCCGCAGATGCTGCGTCAAACCTGCGGCAGCCAACAAGGGGGATTCGAGGTAACGGCGGCTCAAGCCATGCATCCCGTAGGCGAACAAGATCACGGTGGCTAGCTCCACGAAATACGTGAACTTGACCGGATTTCTCATTACTGAGATGAAGGGCAGAGCGTAAATCAACTGGTAAAAGGGGGCAAACCGCCCAAAAGCCAGCAGCAAGGCGGCCAGGCCCAGGGCAGACCAAAACCAGATCGCCTTCCGGTGGGCCAGAGCGAACACCGATTTGTCCTTGCGGAAAGACTGGACGACTGCCCACGCAGCGACCAGCACGACCAACACCCCCGCATAACTGCCGCCACCAGACTGGCGCATGAAGCCAAGGGGCGGCGTCCCCTGGGCGCCACTGGCGAAAAACCGGTCCCAGGCCGGGTCCCGGCCCATAGCGCCCCAATAATTGCCGCCTTCCGGCGTCTCCATCCGATAGCCAAACAAGCCTGGAACAACAAAGGTCAGCGCTTCCACTTTGGGCAGGCTCCACTGTGTGGCAAAATCCCATCGCTCCATCTTGGTGCGCGCGTCCTGCTGCGTTCCCACCACGCCCTTGATCTGCGTGCTGATGAGCGAGGAAATCGTTTGAACCGCAATCAGCCCGGCAAAACAGACCACGACCAGCAACCGGCTGATGCCCCAAACCACACGCCGCCCGGGCGATCCGGGCGTCATCCAGGCCTGAAACACCAGAAACACCGCGACACACATGCTGAATAATGCGCCAATGTCATACCCCTCGACGACGCCCATGCCGACCGCCATCCCCGCCAACACCACCCGCACCCAATGGAGACGATCCTCCCCCTGCACCAGCAACCCCATTGCCACGAAACTGCAGGCCACACAAATGGCCTGGGGGGCCACGCCCCAGCAGGCCGGGGAGAAAAACCCGGTGTTCAACATCGCCGCCAGCGCCCCCAGCACACAGGCCAGATAGGAAAGGCCGAGCCGGCGGAAGAAGAAGCCGGCGGCCAGCCCGAGCATGAGCAAGGTCAGCGGCGCAAAAAACTTGGCCCAAGCCACAGAATTGAGGGCAAGGTCCATGAGCTGGTGGACTGACAGATTGTTGCTCATGCCCTGGCTGCCGACGGAGTTCAGGTCCTGCCAGACGCCGTGAAAGTTCGACCATTTGAGTTGCGCCTGGCTGGCCATGGCCCCGAGCGGACCGTCGTTCGAGAACAGAATGTATTCCGGCACGAAACTCCGCGCGAACAAGGCGGCGAGCACGGCGGCCAGCAGGAGCAGTAAGAACCACGCCGGGTGGCGGCGCCACCAGGGACAGGTTTGCGGCTTTTTGAGCGGTTCCATAGGTCGGTTCCAAACTTGCCGGGAAAATGCCAACCCGGCAAGCAGAATCCGTCAGGAGCGTGATGCACGAGTGCCCGCGTTTGAAGCTCTTTTCATCCATCCCCAACGGCTTCAGCCGTTCCCCTTGTTTTGAACACTTCGCGGGCTACCTCTGGCCAACCTGGGCCAGGAAGTTCCTGGACGGATGGTGTCGGAAGGTCCGACGCTCTCGACTCAAGCCGCGCCGGAAATCAGCGACCCGCTTTTTTAGGGGTCCACCTTTCAGCTAGAGGCAGAAGCGCCCGGCCATAAATCCCTGAAGCGAGTGATTCAACATATCCTTCGATGCCAAGTCTGCGACAGAATACACCCGCCAAACGCATGGGGGACCATTCTGGACGGGTGTAGGCCTGCATGGCATAGATGTGGCCGCCAATGGCTTTGCAACCAATGCAGTCCGCATCGGTTTTGCGCGCCTTGAGCAAAGCTGGAACGGTGGTATCGAACAAGCTGCCCCGCAGGTTCCCCCTGTTAATCCGATTATTGCAATTCGTAATCAAGCCATCCCCATTGACGGTGAGCACTCGATTCTGACCATCGCACTCCCAATGCCGGCGCGCGTAGCAAGCCTCCCTTGCCGCCCCCACTGGAATCAGCAAATCCTCGCCCAAAGGGTCATCCATGCCGGTTTCCCAGACCCGCATGGCGCGTTCGAGCGGCAAGAGGCTTGTGGCGTAAGATACGAAAGCGAAGCCGAGCTTGCGGGCGTAATCGCGCATCAGCGGCATCTCGTGTTCATTGTAGCGATAGTGATGCCAGGAGACTTGCACGTGTGTTTTTGGACTCCGCAGTTGCGCCACCTTGGCCATGTTCGCTTTCACGCGTTCGATGTCGCCCCCTTTATGGCTGCGCTCATAAACGGGCTGCGTAAAGCCGGAAACGGAAATCATCAGAGTCTCCAAAGCTTCTTGCAGTATGGCCGGTCCATACTTATCAAAGACGTTCAGATTACTGGAGATCGTAACGGGCAAATTGTATTTGTGGCAGAGTGCAACCATCTTCGGCATGTCCCGGATGAGGAATGGCTCGTCGTAGTAGTAAAGCCGAACAACAAGAATTCGGGCCTCCTTAATACATTTGTCGAGAATACGCTCCAACATTTCAGCCGTCATCGGGCGATCTGACGGGACTGGCTCTTTACGCCCGCCGGGGCAGCTTTTGCAACCGAGGTTGCAATATCCTGTGGTGATAAGGCTAAGGTCAATGGCCGGTTTCATATAAGATCAGGTTTCCAAAGGCGCAGGATGCGCCGCAGTTCGGGCACGGTCAGCGCTGATGGTTTGCCCCAAACTCCCGCCGTCCTTCAGGAGAGCTGAAGCACTTCAGCGGGCGGTTTTCAAATGCGTCCAGGCAGATGTTTGCAGAGGTCATTTTACCCGTTATTCTGGACGGGCGGCTTTAGAATTGCAAGGTGTTTTTTCTGCTGAAACGGAGGTATTTTAGTGTTTAACTGCCTTAACAAGGGATATGAATCTGCCTAATCAAACCGTGATCTGGCGGGGCAGTCTGAAGCTCACAAGGATGCCAGGCCCAAGGTCAACAGGCAGGCTACGAAGGTGCAGAGCAGGCAAAAGAGGGCTGCGGTGCTGGTGAGTAACGAGATTTCGTTATACCGGATGAAGTCATACCACTTCCAGCTCGAAAATGCGCTATTCCGAGGATGCGCCCCCCTCACCCCCGCGCTCCTCCCATACGAGAGGGCCGCGCATCACGCATCACGCATCACGCATCACGAGCAAGCCAATGGGTCTAACTCTCTACTTGACAGTATGATAGAAATAGTATAAGTACCCCCCAGCCTCGTGGAATACTCAGACCACGGCTCCGGTGAGCGGGCCTCAGAACCGTTGCCGGTAGCGTCGAACCCGACACGACTATGGGCGCAAGGGCCGAAAACCCCCTTGCGCCCCCTCGTGCGAGCGGCAAAAATGACAGGTTTTGCGTTGAGAAGTCTCTCTGCGGCATGATGCCGCTCCGATGATGGTCTTAATACCTTTCATACCGTCGCCCGCTGTAGTCTTCGTGCCTGCGGTAGCCCCCAAGGTC
>Ga0187872_10002762_pt1 | contig 14975 bp, 12 predicted proteins | sample June2016WEW_16_4_FD_132973 | JGI IMG/M metagenome (GOLD analysis project Ga0187872, IMG submission 132973) | Peatland microbial communities from SPRUCE experiment site at the Marcell Experimental Forest, Minnesota, USA - June2016WEW_16_40 | ecosystem: Environmental > Terrestrial > Soil >...
ACGTCAGCTCAGTGTATTTGCGCCTTGCTATGCAAGGTAACCGAGTATGGTTTGCAGAAGTTGTCTGTGACAGTTGCACACAAGCAGACGCCGACGAGTTCTTCGACAGCATCAAAATCAAGTGACAAGGGCTAACACACATTCGAGCAGGATCCCATTCGTATGGCATCCTTGCCTGTAACTCCTTTTGTAGTTACACGCAAGCGGAAAAAGCTTCCGCCGCAATAAGACCGGTTTTGACCGGCATTGTTATCGATGAGTCCGCGGCTCTGGCTTGGTGCTTCCCGAATGAGGCGAGCGACTACGGAGATGACCTGGTCGCACTAGGAAGGCACGCGATATTTGCTTACGCGATCCATCGATTTCTCAAATCGCTCAGTGGGCTGACAGCCGTCATGCCCGGCGTTGTGTGACGCGACACTACTACTGCCTTCTGCAATCGGGCTCGGTCCGGGTCAACGAACCTCAGCTCAGCGATGTATCGTAGGGATCATAAGACCCGATCGATATAGAGCTATTATAGTTATTATGGACTACAGTGTCAAGCGGTAAGCCGCGTACCATCAAGAGAGACGGTCCCGATTTGAGGGCCCTGGGAAGGCGCCTGCGCGAATTGCGTGGTTTTGACTTGACTCAAGAGGAATTCGCTAAGGAGCTTGGAGTAAGCCAAAGTCAACTCTCGAAGTATGAGAGAGGAGTAGCGGCTCCGCCCGCTGACGTTCTTTTCTTCGTGAAGAAGCGCTTTCGCGTCAGCATCGATTGGTTGTTAACGGGTGAAGGAGAGAAGAGCTAAACTACACCCAGATCGGCCATTACCTGCGCTGCCCTCGCAGCTATCGCTACCGCTATCTCGATGGCTGGCGGGAGAAGGACACTCGGGCAGCCATGGTCTTTGGGCGCTGCTTTGAGAAGGCTCTCGGCGCCTACTTCGAACAACGGGACTTGACCGCGGCACTGTTCAAGGAATGGGAAGCCTTCCGTGATACTCCGTTTGAATACCGGAAGGGAGAATCCTGGGATCGGCTCCTGCATCAAGGAGTCCATCTTCTAGAGAAGTTCGTACGGGAGGACCGGGTTTGTATCCCGCGCCCTGAGGAGAACCTGCAGCTCAAGATCGCTCGAACCCTCGAGCGAGGCAATGAGTTCGTTTCCTATATTGATGCGATCGGTGAACTCGACGGCAAGCGCTGCCTGATCGACTGGAAGACTACGACCAGCCGCTATTCCGAAGAACCGGAGGGCCTTCTGTCCCTCGATCCTCAGCTCATTTGCTACTCCTGGGTCAGCGGCATCCCAGATGTCGCTCTTGTCGTGTTCGTCCGCAAGCAGCTACCCGAGATCCAATATCGGAAGGCCACCATCTCAGAGGAACAACGCAACGATTTTGGTCGGCTGGTAGAGACGACCATCCATCAGCTGGAATCGGGGCATTTCTCCCCGCACAGCGGGATCCGCTTCCCTCAGAACGGCTGTGTGAGCTGCCCCCATCTGGGCCTGTGTCTTGATAACCGGCAACTGATTGAAGCGAACCTGATCCGTCGGCCGGGAGCGAGCGACCTTGATTGGCTTGACGAGCTTGTGGACTAACGGACTAACGATGGCGCCGAAACTCAATCGCCGGAGGGCTCTGCTTGTCCTGGACAAGATCGACGAGATCCTGGCCTGGGAAAAGACGAAGGAGCAAGAGCGGGATGTGCGGTTTGTGGAGCTGGGGCAGTATCTGTGTGAGGTTCGGGCGGGGCAGTTCTGGAGGCTGGAGAACCTGAAGTCGTTCGATGAGTTCCTTGAGAAGCGCTTCCCTGAGTCGCGGCGGAAGGCCTACTACCTGATGGCCATCCACGAGAATCTGACGAAGATTCCGAAGCAACAGCTCAGGGAAATCGGTTGGCGCAAGGCGGCAGAGATGGTGAGGGTAGCCCGGCGAGAGGGGGAACGGTTTGATTGTGCATCCTGGGTGCACAAGGCCAAGAATCTAAACAGGGAGGAGTTTGAGCGCGAAGTCGAGCGACACCTGACTGGGCAGGAGACAGAACCCTGGGAACTCATCTACTTTAAGCTGTACAAGAGCCAGCTGCCAGTGATCGAGCAGGCCCTTGAAACAGCAGCCCTGATGCTGGGAAGTGACAAGTCTCGCGGATACATGCTGGAGATGATTTGCGCTGATTTCCTGGCAGGGGCGAATCTCGACACCGGAAATTCTGACGCCCAACTGATCTCTTTGGATCGGCTCTTTGATGCCCTTCCGCAGACCAAGAGACAGGAATTCTTGGACAAAGCGCGAATGACTGTATGAACTCCGTCCGCCCCAAACGACCGCGGCTGCGGCTTGATCGATGTTCTTACGAGACCTTGCACCTGCAGGTGCTGCGGCGAGATGGCTGGCGCTGTCAATACTGTGGATCGCTGCGTGATCTCCAGGTTCATCACATGCAGTCGCGCAGTTTACTCGGCGACGATGCAGAGGACAATCTCATCACCCTATGCGCTCGGTGTCACAGACGAACGCATTTACGATAGCTGGGTACAGCGCTGCCGCGCGTAGAAAGATCGGAAAGCTACTGGAAGAACTAGCCACGGAGTACCGCAGGTGCGCTCTTATCAGCCCGACACCCTTCCCCACGAGATCTCGGCTCATTAGTTTGGCGAGAGCACTTGCGCTACAGGGCAGTTTTCCGACGCCGGCCAATTGCCAGAAAACCGGTACCAAACAGTAGTACGGCAGAAAGTTCTGAGGACGGTGTTATGTTTCCGTCTGAGCTAAACGAGACCGAGCCAGGCTTGTCAGTAAGCAATTGCGGAAACTCCGCTTCCGAGTTGTTGAAGCTCCAAACGAAAGCTTCGTGCCCACATCGTGAACTTGAGGTTGATCGTTTACAATTGCCCAGAGGAATTTGCCCTAATGCTATAGCCGAAATCGGCTAAGCGCGTTCCATAAGAGGGGATGTCAAGAAAAAACACTTCCCCCGCGACTGAAGGAGTGGAGAAATTCTTTCTGACATCCAGCCCGTGTAATGGAGTGAGGGTCCGTGATCTTCCCAAGTGCCCGGGGTGGGGGTCGAACCCACACGACGCTTTCGCGTCAGGGGATTTTAAGTCCCCCGCGTATGCCATTCCGCCACCCGGGCTTGTTTGCCAGAGTAGCGTTTCAAAACCACGACTGCAAGATGAGACCCGGGGCGAAATGCCAACCCATACAGGAATTAGTTCGCGTCGGTGGCGGAACCGTTTGGGCGTTCCTGGAAGCAATAGAGAGCCAATTCAACCCGCGTGGACACGCCCACCTTGTCGAAAATCCTGAAAAGGTAGTTACGAATGACCTCCTGGCCGCGCGCGGCTGGCCGGCGCGGCGGGTCGCATTCACGTGCTACTTGATTACGGCCGGGCTGAGCGCGATCGGATGGATCGGCGAACGAAAGGGCCCGATCGAGTTCCTCGCGGTTGCAATGCTGAGTATCGGAGGATTGCTGGTCGCGGCGCTACGGCTCGGTGCTCTGCGACAGGACACCGTGGAACGGCCGTCGCAAAAGGAGCCCGCGATCCGCAAGAAAGGGATTGTCGGGATTGGAAACTAACTGCCGCCAGTGAGGAATGTGCGCGTTCCGCGGCGGCTGCGTCCCTGCGAGGTCGTCTCTTTCTGTGCGTTGCCCAGCTCAACGAGCAGCTTGCGCAGCTTGGCGCGCTCTTCGAGATCCATGTCGACCACCTCGAAGGCTCGCGCCTGGGTATTCGCGTCGCGCACAATCGTCTGCGCCTTCACCGGCTTCTGACCCGCGTTTAACCGCAGCTCGACCACGCTGCCCGGATGCAGGCTCTGTTCGCAGACGGCGACGCCGCCGCCGAGCGCCATCTCGGGGATTTCGATGCGGTAATTCTCCCTGAGATTCGTCGTCGTGGCGGAGACCGGACGGTCGAGCCGCAGCCGCGGGTAGCGCCGCTGGCGAATGGCCGAGGAAGTCGGATCGCTGTCGAGAATTTCGATGGAGAACTCCGCAATGTTCAGCCCGCTTCGCGGTATGAAATGGCGCGCCCAATCGGCGTCGATTTTCTCGAGGGCTTGCGCCGCCACCAGTCTCAGCTCGGACGGATGCGCCCAGCGCCAGGCCTTTCGCGCTTCCGCGACCTTGCGCAGGATCGCTTCGGAGCCGGCGGTGCGAAGCCGGCCGAGCGCTTCGATGGCCTTCAGGCGGAGAAAATCGGTCGAGCCTTTGGGCACATCCCCTTCAGCGATACGCAGTAACATCATATCGGCCGCGTTCTCTCCGCTCATTCCGATTTCATCGATGGCCAGCGGACGGATCAGCGTATCGAGAGTGTCAAAAAGCTCGAGCAACAGCCGGCCACGATCCACGGCGCCGCTCGCGGCGATCTGCCGCACCACGCGGTCATGCGCTGTCCTCTTCCACTCTTTCATGCGCTCGGGCAGCACCCGCTCGACGGTTTCGCGATCCATCCGCACGAGGATCCCAACCGTGTCGATGGCCTCGCTGGTCTCACCCTGCCGAAGCTGCGCGCGCAGGTGGTCGAGGCCTTCCGGCCCGAGCACGTCCATCATCGATACCAGCAGCTCGCAATCCTCGCGGAATCCAGCACGGCCGAATCGCGTGGCGATCTGTTCCGCCGCGTGTTCCGGCAACCGCCGCAGCAAATCTCGCAGGCCGGACGGAACCGCGCCGGCTCGCAGCGATTCGTCAATGAATTCCGGAAGGCGGTTCTCGACGGCAATCCGGGGGCGCAGGCTCTTCCCGGCTCCCGGCCGCTCCGCCTCCACATATTTCAACATCTCGACGGAACGTTGTATCGCGGGATAGCATCTCTGGTTCTGTGCTTCCTGCGAAAGGCGAACGAATGCGGCGCCGACGAGGCTTTGCAGCTCCGAATCATGCTCTTCGGTAAGCTGTATGCCGACTTGGCGAATCGTGTTTACAAAAAGCTTCTCGTCACTCTTTGCGTAGACCGGCGCGAGTTCCGCGAGGCCCATCGCAGCCTGGCGGCGCACTTCGGGAGACTTGTTCGTAATGCAGCTCGCATAATTGCGCAGCGTGTTCTCAGCGGCCGAGGTCTCTCCGCGAGAAAGCAGGCCGTCGAGATATTCGCGCACTTTCGCGGCCGGAACGCACCAGATGTCCCCGGATTCGATAACTGCCTTCTTCTTCTCCTCCGGCACCTGCGCCCAGAATTCCTGCGCGAGCACGTCGATGTGCGACCCGACATCGATTCCGGCCCGTTTCATTCGCTGCTCGTATACGCCGAGAATCTTCCGCAGGCCGTCGAGCTCCGTGCTCATCTCGTCCAGCATCTGTCGGACGGCATCCACCTTCAAATCGCCGCGTTCGTATTTTTCGAGCGCGAACCGAACGGCGATATTCTCGGCCAGTTTCAAGAGCGTCGGCTTGTCCGACGACTCGTCAGGCGCCTGCGCAGCGAGGGCGGCCAGCGCCTGGCTGACGGTGAAGCGCGCCCGGCGCGGTAGGGATGACAGCCGGGATTGGAACGAAGCGGGATCAAGTTTGTCTTTCGACCCTTCGCTCGTCCGGGCAATCTGAGCCAGCACTTGCAGGATCCCCTGCAACTCGTCCTCATGCATGGTCATCAGGCCCGTTTCGACTGCCATCGTGCCGGGGCCCCCGCGGGCAGAGCGATTACCGCGAATCCCAAAGGATGCGTTGGTCCAACGCGCGGACTCGCCCCTAACGGGTTCAAACGCGCTGAGGTATCCGGGGCCGCTCCTGCCGCCATGGCCGGTGTCTGAGCCTCCCCCGACAGGGTCGCCAAGGGACTGCGCTCCGGACCCAGTTTCCCCGGTTTGGGTGCCGTCTCCTTTTTCTCCTTTTTCTCCTTTTTCTCCCTTTTCTGCCTTCGTGCCTTCTGCCGCAACGATGAGTTGCAGAAGCTTTTCGGGGTCGTTTAAGAGCTTATCGGTCTGGTCGGAGTTCATTCCCAGAGTGCGGGCTGCGAGCTGTGCCGCCACGGTCGACTTGGCGACCGCTGAGTCGGCCGGCACAAAGCAGACCTCGTTGACGTGAATATGCGGATCGCCCTCAAGTGCCGCCTTTAGTTGCTCGGCAAGTTGTGTGGGCTTCGAGCTGGAACTGGTCGGAAAACCTCGTACGAAACGCGCCAGGCTGGCCTGCGTTATTTTGGGTGAGAAGTGAATGCTCGCGATGCCGGCTGCCGAAAGCATCCGCGCGAAGCTCTTCTCCGCGGCGGCGGATTCGAGGGGGGTACCGTCAAGTAGCAACTGGTCGCCCGAAGCGGCGAGCAGCAAGCCGGCTTCGTCGTCAGAGCCAAGTGCGGTACGCAACTCGCTCCAGGCCGTCTCGTATTGCCTGGCTGTCCGCGGATGGCCAAAGTCGTACATCCTCGCGAACTTGAGCAGAATGTTCAGGCTACGGACAAAGGCGCGGGCCGCTGCGGGCCGGACATTGTTGATCGTCTGCGTCATAATTCCTTGGGGGCGTGCGGCTTGCCCTACGAGGAATACTGAGGTTTGGTTCCGAAATGGGCAATGGTACGCGTGTCCTGTTTGGTACTGGCCGATGGTTCTACTTGGCGGGCTGGGGGACTGTTCCGTTAACCGTCTGAAGGCGAGCTTTCTTAAGCCAGGCTTCGAGCTCCGTAACATCCCCCAGGATTGCCTTGGCTCCCAATTTAGCGAGCGTCTCTCGGCGGGTGCGGCGGGCCTCGCGATCTTGCGGCAGGACGCCGACGAACGGAATCTGCGCGGCCTGGGCCGCGAGCGCGTCGTCGATGTTGTCGCCCACATACAAAGCCCTGGACGGTGTGCGCCCGTCGAGTATCCTCAACAGACCCTCCGGGTCCGGTTTTAGGCGTTTCACATCTTCCGCTGTAACGATGTGCCGGAAGAACTCGCGAACTCGGAGGCGGTCGAGGGTATAGTCCGTTTCCTTCCGAACGCGCCCGGTAAAGAGTGCGAGTTCCGCCCGGCTTGCCAGGCGCCTCAGGCTCGCTCGCGGGAGCAGCCACTTCTCTCGTGAGACGTTCCCCTTGCCGTCCTCGCCCCAGTAGATTTCCACGAATTTCCTCTTTACTTCCTCGTACGGGGCCTTTCCGCCGAGCGAGTGAACCCACGCAGTCGAGAGCTTCCAATCATCATTGAAACCCGATTGGTTCTTCCAGCCGTGCAGTTCGGCGCGCGTGACGCGCTTCCCGGTGAAGAATCGCACCGTCTCAATCACGGTCCGATGGAATGATTCGCGCACGTCCACAAGGACGCCGTCCACGTCGAAGATGATTACGTCGAGCTGAGATTTCATTCGAAGAATGGCAATCGTTCAGGAATGAGTTTCGTCCGCATCTCCGGAGGTTTCCGATGTCTCGCCGGCCTCTGTTTCCACCGCCGTCTCCGGCGCTTCGGGCACGTCAAGCCTATCCGACGACCATGCTTCGCCGGGTGCGACGGCCGGTTCGCCTTCCGATTGCGATGGCGCCTCAGCCCCCTCCCGCTCAGCGACCGGTACTGACGTTGACGTAACAGCGGACGTCTGGGACGTGGAAGATTGGCCTGCGGCCGCCGTTGCAGCGACGGGCTCGGCGGTCGCGGCCGCCCGAAGAACTTCCAGCCGCTTCGCCAAAACATCCGCCAGCAGATCGATGACGATCTTCGCGCCGCTTCCGTCGGAGTCCTTCGCGGGATTGTACGCGGCAACCTCGATCGCTGCGAGATGCTTCTGCTTCGCGAAGACCTCGAGCGCGTCGCGTACTTCCGGAAGTCCCAGACCGCCCGCGCCCGGATAGTTTGTTGCTTGAAAGTCCGCCATCACGTCCACATCAAAATGCAGGACGCATTCGTAGCCGCTGCCGTGAATGCGTTCGACCGCCGCCTGCGCGGCATTCGCTGCGCCCATCCGCCTGACATCGTCGGCAAGATAGCGGCGCAGCGGTGAATTTCGCAGCACCTCTTGCTCCGCCGGGTCGAGGCGATCCACACCGAAAAGGGCGATGTCCGGTTCCCGGACCAAAGGCGGTTCACTCCAGAATCGGACCAGTTCAGCGGCGCCGCGTCCGGTGACATGCGAAATCACCATCCCGTCGAGGCACCCCGAAGGCGTGGTCGCGGGCGTGTGCAGATCGGCATCGCGGTCCATGTAGATCAGGCTGACGTGGCGAAAATACCGGCGAACGCCTGCGATCGTCGCCAGCACCGCCGAGCAGTCACCCGTCAGAATCAGCGGAAGCGCGCCGGACTTGACGGCCTGCTCCACACGCGGCTTTAGAGCCTCGAGCGAAGCCAGAACACCGGAGAGATTTCGGGCGCGCGGGCTTTCGTCATCTGGTTTGTAAACCTGGGGAGGATCATCGCCGAGATCCGTGACCTCGTAACCAATCGACCGCAGCCGCTCGACCAAGCCCGCTGCGCGCAATGCAGCGGGGGCGCCTTCGTGGCCCGGCGACATCGCGGCCGCACTCGTGGGCGAACCCAAAAGGGCAATCTTGTTCGGCTGGCGGACGATTTTGACCGCCACTCACACGCTCCTTGCCGTTTGGTTGCTGGCTGCTCGCTAGGACGATCAGTTCGCGGCGCGACCTTGCCGTGCAGCCAACTCCGGCGGAAGGGTGAAACGCACATCCTCGCGAATCAAGTCCAGGTCCCGGTGGTTCGTAAACCCAAAGGACGAGAGCCGCTGGCTCACTTGTTCGACGAGAATCTCGGGAGCGGAGGCGCCGGCCGTCAGCCCGAGGCTGTCCACGCCCTCCAGCCACCCCGCGTCGATGTCGTTTGCATCCTCGATCAGCCGCGCCGTCACACCCGCACGCTGCGCCACTTCCACCAGGCGGTTCGAATTCGAGCTGTTCGCCGACCCGACGACCAGAATCAACTGCACTTCGCGCGTGAGCGCCTCGACCGCTTCCTGCCGGTTCTGCGTCGCGTAACAAATGTCATCGGAGGCGGGACCCGCAATCGTCGGAAAACGTTGCCGCAGCCGCGCCACAATTTCCTGCGTGTCGTAAAGCGAGAGCGTCGTCTGCGTGAGGAAAGCGAGCCGCGATGGATCGGGCACTTCGAGCTTGTCTACTTCCTCGACGCTGCCGACCACGACGGTCTGATCCGGCGCTTCGCCCGACGTACCGACGATTTCCTGGTGGTCCCGGTGGCCGATCAAAATCAGCGTCCGGCCTTCGCGCGCGAACTTGAGGGCTTCGAGGTGGACCTTCGTGACGAGTGGGCAGGTGGCATCGATCACCCGTAGTTGGCGTTCCTTCGCCTCGGTGCGAACGCGCGGCGGCACGCCGTGGGCGCTGAAGACCAGAACCGCGCCGACCGGCACTTCTTCGATCGTTTCGACGAAAATGGCGCCGCGCCGTCGCAACTGATCCACCACGTAACGGTTGTGCACGATTTCGTGGTGCACGTAAACCGGCCGCCCGTAGGCTTCGAGCGCCAGTTCCACAATGTCCACTGCTCGGACCACGCCCGCGCAGAACCCTCGAGGCCGCACTCTCACGAGCGTCTTAGCCCCGTTCTTTGCGCCCTGAATGTTCGTCAGTGTCAATGTCCGCTCCGCAAGCCATCAATATCTTACCTGAACCGGCTAGTTCCCCGCTACCCTGTTCCCCCTGTTCCGTTGATTGCTTACCTCCTCTTCGAGATCCGATGATGGGGAGGGTAACATTGCGGCGTCCCGCCGGAGGTGACTCCCTGACGCGCAGGCGCGAAAACGGCAATGGAGTTCGCCGCGGGGTACCGCTGCTCTGGCAGGGTAGCGAATTGCAAACCATCTAGCTCGAAGTTTTGTGAGCAACGAAAGGCGCTTTGGTGTATCTTACGAGTCGGGTGCATCCTCTGCACCCATACCGCTGCGCCAGCGGCAACCCCCACGATAGGGGGCATCTGAGGCAGCGCTCGGGAGTCTCCTGCAGCGCTTACCTAGCCATCACCCAATGCGAGAGCTCGGATAAGTTCTTTCGCTAAGGGTCTATTCGTTGCGGAAGCAATGCCTTTCCGCTCTCGAAAGAGGAGGATCCATGAAGTCCGTTATCACGATTTGCGCCGTGGTCTTGGTTGCGCTTTCCCTGACCCCGGCGGTTCACGCCCAGTCAACTGAGCTTGTCCCGGGCACGCAGGTGCGCCTTACCTTGATCAATGGTCTGAGCACGCGCGTTGCCCACGATGGCGACCCTTTCACGGCGATTGTGGCGGAACCGGTTTTTTCCGGCAGCCAACTCGTCCTGCCCGCGGGAGCAAAGATTCATGGCACGGTCTCGGCCGTCGATCGCCCGAAGATGTTTTCGATGTTCCGCGGCGGCGCATCCATGAATCTGATTTTCAACTCGATTGAGGTCGAGAGCCGTATCTTCCCCGCCAAGTTGAGCATCCTCTCGATCTATAGCGGTGGGACGGACATCGGCAAGCAGCGAAAAGACCTGAGGACCGTCGAGGGAGAGGTCGTCGAACAACGTCAGGGCGTGAAGAATGATGTCGAAGACGTTGCCATCGGCACAGCGGGTGGTTCCACGGTTGGCCTGATCTTCAGCCACGTGCTGAGAGGCACGGTGTTTGGACTCGTGGGCGGCAGCGCTTATATCGTGGCGAAGAAGGGCAAGGACGTCGAACTACCGGCGCAGACCGGCATGCTCGTGCGCATGGATTCGACGCTGTCGCTTCCTGCAACGCTGCTGCACAACGCGGCATACACATCGAGCGGCAACTGAAACCGCACGTCGCGACTTCTGGGGTGGCGCTGCCTCCCCTCGCCGGTTAAGCGCTGCCCTTGACGGCGTGGGATTGTCTGCCCGTGCGCTTCAGAAACCGGTACAGGCTCGTGCGGCCGATGCCCAGCACCCGCGCGGCGCGCACGCGATTGCCATTGCACGTTTCGAGCACACGCTCGATATGAACCCGGCGTACCTCGTCGAGCGGCAGCGGACGCCAGTTTTCGCCTGAGGCGCTCGCCCGATGCTGGGGCTTCTGTAGGTGTTCAGGCAGATCGCCGACATCGATGAAGTCTGCGTTGGCGGTGATGGCGGCGCTCGAGATCGCGTTCTCGAGTTCGCGCACGTTGCCGGGCCAATCGTGCTGGAGGAGCGCGATCTGCGCACGGCGCGTGAGCCCTTGCAACGGCTTCCCGTACGTCTGGCTGTACTTCTTCACGAAATGCTGGATGAGAATCGGGATATCCTCGGGGCGTTCCGTGAGCCCCGGCACGCGTATCTCGATGCCGCTCAGGCGATAGAAGAGATCCTCGCGAAAACGCCCCGCAAGCACTTCAGCGCGCAGATCGCGGTTCGTTGCCGCGATGAGCCGCACGTCAACCTTCTTCACCTCCGGCGAGCCGACCCGTTGGATTTCGCGGTTTTGAATCACGCGCAGCAGTTTCGCTTGCATGGCGGGCGACGTTTCGCCGATTTCATCCAGAAAGACCGTGCCGCCGTTCGCGTACTCGAAGAGGCCGGGTCGCGTGTCAGTGGCTCCCGTGAACGAGCCCCGCACGTGGCCGAAGAGTTGGCTTTCGAGCAGCGTATCCACCAGCGCCGAGCAGTTGCAGACCGCAAAGCGCTCCTGCGACACCGGACTAAGCTCATGAAGGGCTCGAGCGACCAGTTCCTTGCCGGAGCCGGTTGGACCCGTAAGCAGCACGTTCGTGTAGTGCCGCGCAACCTTCCTCGCCAGATCGTACACTTCAAGCATGGCCGGGCTTTTCCCCACGATTCCCTGGAATTGCATGTTGCGGAAAAGCTTCTCTTCGAGGTCGCGAATTTCCATGCGCTGCGAAAAGACCGCCGCCAGATCGTCGAGCGTCTTTTCGAGCCGTGCGAAATCGAGCGGCTTGCACAGATAGTCGTAGGCGCCGCGCTTGATTGCTTCGATCGCGGAGTCAACCGAGTAGTATCCCGTTATCAGAATCACGTACATGCCGGGATCGAATTGCAGGGCCTTTTCAAGAAAGGCAAACCCGTCCATCTCAGGCATTCTGAAATCGGCCAGGACCACTCGGCAGCTCCCCAGGCGGACTTTCTGTAGCGCTTCCTCAGGATTGGTTGTGCCGGCCGCCGCGAATCCGTCCTTCTCGAGTCGTTCGGTCGTGAGCTCTACCTGATCGGGATCGTCATCCAACACGCACACCGGTAGGTTCTTGCGCGCGCTTCCTGCGGCAGCGGGCTTTTCCACGAGGGCCCTCATTGCCCTGCTCTGAGGCACGGCATGTGCCAGAGTGCGCTGTAGCGTTCCCGGTCAGAGGAAATCAGGCCGCAAAGGGAAGCTTGGAACTCCTGAAATGTAACGCTTCTGAATTGTGAGGCTTAGTTGGCCCGACGACGATTCACTGCGAGACGCGACAGCGGCTCTCGGTTACAGCGTCATTCTCGGGAGATCGCCCGGCGTTCCGAACTGGAACCTCAATCTCAAACAGGAACTGCGCCTGGCCCAGGCCTTCGCGCCGAAAGCCCGCCGCAGGCTCGCACCTCAAGCTACTTTGCTCTCCGAGCCGCTAGACCCCGCGGCTGTCTCCTTGAAGGGAACACGCGGGCGCAGTCGTGCCAACCGAACCAGCGTCCGTCCCACCGCGTCCTCCGTTACGCTGGCGGCCTGGTAGGGAATCGGGATGTGATGGCCCTTCGCGAACGCCTGAAGCAGGCGCACAAACACGACGGAGCCCTCGCGCAAGGAAGACCGCAGGGTGATTTCCTTCTTCTCGTCACTACCCCAGGTCAGCGTCGTCTTCTCGACAAAGAACTTCTCCGACGCGTCCCAGCCGGACACCTCCACGCGATAGCCGTTGGCGTTCTCGATCTCATATCCCGGCTGAAAATCCATGATCCGGCCTCCGTCCAAGAGGAGTGCAGGAGCGATGCCAAAGCTGATCGGCGGTGCGGATTCAACCGCAAGGACTTGGCGGAGCTTCCGCGCGCCATCGCGTGAGCGCCGCTGTTCCTTCGGCAACAACTTGTGCGCCTTTGAACCAGCTTCGCGCGGCAGCCCTCGCCTGTCATCGCCTTTCGCGGTGCAAAACGCTGTGCTAGACTCCGCCAAGCGGTTGTGCTGCAAGAAACTTTGCCGTGCACACTGCCGATCGGTGGAACTTCGGGCTCTGTGCAACGATTCCCCGCAAACCCCGCCAGGCCCGGAAGGGAGCAACGGTAGCGGGTCAGCTTCGTGTGCCGCGGAGTACCCGAAGTTCCTCTCATCGCACGGCAAGCTGACGAGTGACACGACGGCAGAAAGAATTCCTGGAATGAGCTACAAAGTCATCGCGCGAAAATACCGGCCGCAGACGTTCGGGGAAATCGTGGGGCAGCAGCACGTGACGCGCACGCTCGCAAACGCGATCGAATCGAACCGCGTGGCCCACGCGTACATTTTTTCGGGCGTGCGCGGCGTTGGCAAGACGACGGCGGCGCGCATCCTCGCGAAGGCGCTCAACTGCGCCAAGGGTCCGACCTCCGAGCCCGACAACACATGCGATTCCTGCCGCGAAATTTCCGCCGGGACGTCGCTCGACGTCCTTGAAATCGACGCCGCCTCGAACCGCGGCATCGATCAGGTCCGTGAGTTGCGCGAGATGGTGCGGTACGCGCCCGCTTCGAGCCGCTATAAGGTCATCATCCTCGATGAAGCCCATCAGCTCACGGACGAAGCATCGAATGCGCTCCTGAAGACTCTCGAGGAGCCGCCCGAACGCGTCGTCTTTATCCTGGCGACCACGCGCGCGGAGGATCTGGTCGAGACGATCAAGTCGCGCGCGCAGCTCTTTCAGTTCCGCTCGCTCACGTTCCAGGAGATTGCCGGCGAGATCGCGCGGATTGCGAAGGCCGAAAACCTGCGGATCGATTCGGGCGCGGTTGCCGTGCTCGCACGCGCCGCCGAAGGCAGCATGCGCGACGGCCTCTCCCTGCTCGAACAGGCCATCGCCTACGCGGGCGATTCGATCGAAGACGCGCAGGTGCGCGAGCTTCTCGGCGTCGTGGCCGAAAGCGTGCTCGACGATCTCGTCGAAGCAATTGCCGCTCAATCCGCCGAGCGCGCCCTGGGTCTCGTCCACCGGCTGATCGCTGACGGACAGAACTTGCAGCACTTCTGCCGCGAAGCGATTCGCCACGTTCGCAACTTGCTGGTCGTGCGCGTGTGCGGCGCGGACTCGGATCTCGTCGCCGCGCCGGCCGATGAACGCCCGCGCCTGGCCGAGCAAGCTGCTCGCTTCGAAGAAGAGGATCTCACCCGGTTCTTCAATATCCTGCTGGCCACCGATGACGACCTGCGGCGCAAGCCCGACCCGCGCCTGCATCTCGAACTCGGTTTGCTGCGGTTGATTAATGCCCAACGGCTCGCGCCGCTCGAGGAAGCTCTTGCGGAACTGCAAGGCGAGGCTCGCGCGAAGCCCGTCCGTCCAGTGTCCGGAGCCGCACCTCGTGCAACACCTCCGCCACAAACGGTCTCGGTTTCGTCCCTGGGCGCCGCGGCGTCCTCAGGCGCGGCGGCGGTCCGCATGGCGCCGTCCGCCGAACCCGCGGTGCCGACGGCTCCGGCCGCGCCTGCAACACCGACCGCGCGCGCCGCTTCGCCCGTTCCTGCGTCGCCACCACGAATCGTTGCCCGCGCCGCCGAAGAGTTGACGAGCGGACTGGCCTCGGCGCAGGTCGACGCAATCAAAGCCGCGCTACAGGGGCAAAAGTTTTTGTGGTCCATGGTCGAACATGCCACGCGCTGGGAGATCGAAGGCGGCGAGCTGCGGCTTTTCTTTCCGACCGAGAGCCGCGCGCTCGCCGAAATGTTGCAGGCGCGCGACCCGATGGAACGATTGCGCACAGTCTTGCACCAAGTCGTGGGCCAGCCGCTGCGCGTCTGTGTTAAACTGGACTCGGTTCGGGCGATGTCGGGGCGCGGCTCTGAACTTCGCGCGCGGTTCGAGGAAGATCCCATCGTTCGAGCGATGCTCGAAAAGTTCGGCGGACAGATTTCGAAGGTCAAGCGCCCGGGCGAGGAATAGAGCATGGAAGTCAAAGCGCTGCAGCAGATGCTC
>Ga0187872_10002763_pt1 | contig 14973 bp, 14 predicted proteins | sample June2016WEW_16_4_FD_132973 | JGI IMG/M metagenome (GOLD analysis project Ga0187872, IMG submission 132973) | Peatland microbial communities from SPRUCE experiment site at the Marcell Experimental Forest, Minnesota, USA - June2016WEW_16_40 | ecosystem: Environmental > Terrestrial > Soil >...
CGCATCACGTTGATGAGCCAGCCGTTGGCTTGGAGCCAGTCGAGCATTTCATCGAACAGACGCGGATCATAACGGCCTGCCGTGCAGGTCAACAGCAGTAACCCCTCCGGATCAAGGATGCGTTGATGCTCCGCGCTGGTTTGGCCGGCGACGCCTAACGCAGACCACTGGCGCCAAAGGAAATCCAGCAGCCGGGACTGGTATTCGTTCTTAAATTCTTTCAGCGACAGATTCATGGCCGAGTTGGGGGAGCAGTTCCTTCAAAACCATCATGACACTTTCCGATACATCATGCGTCATTGCCCAACGGGCGGCGGCCTCGAGCTCCGCTTCAGTCGGAATGGCTGATCGGATCCGGCATAAAACTATTTATTGTGCGCCTATCACGCACAATACATAGCATATTTGTGTCCATTTGCAAGCTTGAAAGTAGTGGAATAGTGCCGTTCGGCGAGATTGCTGGCGAATGATGCGTCATCGAAGGCTGCTGCTGCTGCTCCTGAGCGGCGGCTTTTTCCGACGTTTCTTTTCATTATCTCGTTTGCAGGTTGTAGCGTTATTCGCTTCAAGTTGCAAACGAAGTCAAACCCATGCGCTCCAATCGGCTTCCGTCCGGCGCAAATCTTGTGAATCGGTACGCCGCCGCTTTTCCGATGCCTCAGGGGTGCCAGCTCCGGTGCAGGCCGCTGTGAGAGATCAAACCAAAGGAATTGCGCGAAATTCGAACAATTCGTTTGCCGCAACTTAAAATGGTATAGGCGGGCAGACAAGCTCCCCGCGGAAGAATGAAACGGCAAAATATGAACACAAATACCGCAGAGGTCGCGACTCAGACCTCAACCTCCGGCCTGAACCCGGCGACCACGCAGAGCGATGAAGGTTTGGTTAACAAGAAGGCGATTGCGAGCCGCTACGGCATCTCACTGCGTAAAGTCGATTACCTGCGCGAGCAAGAGATTCTCCCTTGGTACGAGCTGCCTCCGCGTTGCATTCGCTTCAAGCCCAGTGAATGTGATGCCGCCATGGCGCGTTATCGCCGGGGAGGTGTGAAGGAGGAAGAGGCTCGTCGTTAGGATCTGGTAGCCAACGGTGGCGGTTCAGCCTGGCGGCTCATCGACGGCAGGAGCAGAAGTTTCACGGTTCGCGGGGCTTCTCCGGCTGCTGCGCGGCGCGGATGGAAACTATCTCCAGTCGGAATGGCCCGGCCTGCTGGTCGGAAATCAGGAAGCCCACCGATGTAACGTTTGCCGGGTTGAGTAGCGGCACGTCGGTCAGGATGCGACCGCGAAAGGTTGGCACGAAGTCTTTGAACGCCAGCCGATGTTCCTCCCATTCGCCGCGCTGCGTCACGAAGGCGCATTGGTAAAGCGGCGCGTCGAATCCCGTTTCCGTGCGCGCGGTGAATTTGTAACGGTGTCCGTCCCCGCGCAGCCGGATGACGAAGCACCCGCAGCCCGTCAGGTCGTGGCGCGCAGGCGACGACCGCACGGAAGCAAACCCGCCGTTGTTTTCCAGCGACACCACGCCGCTGAAGACTGCGCCGCCGTTGGTGAGAATCTGGAAACGGCTGGTGGACACGCCGCCCATCACGTCGTCGTTGACGATCTGCCAGGCCGGCGAGTTGGTCGGAGCTTGAAAATCAAAGAGCATTCTTTCGGATGCGGCGTGGGTGTTCATGGTGATGGCGAGGCCCGTCAGCCCCAGGGCGGCGACGCGGCGGAGTGAAGTTGCAGCCTGGGCGGTCATTCGGGTTTGGCAAGTTCAGGAGTTCATCGCACCGAGCGATGCGGCCAGAAAACAGGCCGCCAGCCGCCCGACCAGGCCCAGGGCCAGGCGGCGCTCAAAATAACACCAGAGAATAGTCGAGCTTTGATTCATGGAACAAAACGCGCTCTTGCCGATAAGGCCGCGCGGAGTTTGCGCACCGCAAGCTCTTTGGCTTTGGCTTCGACTTCGACGGTGAGGCGCAACTTCAGCCAGCCCGCCGGGAAATCCTGCGGATCAATGTAATCGTGGTGCCGCCCGGGCCGCGGCCCGCGCCAGCCCTCCAGCGGGCTCGAGATGTGGAACAGCGGCTCGCGCTTTCCCCAGGTTTCGGCCGCCGCCGCGCTCGCTGCCTCCACACTCAAACCATCGGGACAGCAGCGATGATGGTGCGCGTCATACACGAGCGGGATGCCTTCCGCGCGGCAAACCGGAAGCAAGTCCGCCGGCGTAAAACTCTTGTCGTCGTTCTCCAGGGTCAGGCGGCTGCGGCTGCGGGACGAAAGGCGGTTGAGGTTGCGGCGAAGAGTTTTCAGCGCCGCGCGCTTGTCACCGTAAGCGCCGCCGCCGTGAATGTTGAGGGTGTCGGCGTTCGTCCATTCGGCGACTTCAGCTTGGTATTCAAGGTCGGCAACCGCGCGGCCAACAACGCCGCGGTCGGGCGAGTTGAGCACGACGAATTGGTCGGGGTGAAAACCGGTGCGAATGTTCTTCTCCTTCGCAAAGGCCCCGCAGCGCTGAAACCGCATCACGATGTCGTTCGCCTCGGGCAGTTCCTCGATGCGGTAGCCCGCCCGGGGGTGCGTCTTGACCGGCAGAATCTGGCTCTGAATGCGAAAAGCGCCGATGCCGTGCGCCGCGCAGAATTCCAGCGCCGCCAGCAAGGAGTCGGCGTTGTGGCGGCACAGTTCGGCCAGCCGGACGAGTTGGTCGCGTCGGGCCGGCCGCGCGAGCGCGGTTGCGGTGGTGGTGCGAAACTTGATGGGTGCCCGGCTGAATTGGCAGCACAAGCCGAGGCGGATCATTCCGGAATGGTTCGGCGAAGCTTTCACTGGGTGGCAAGCGTGTGGGCACGGTTGACCAGCGCGCGGTCAATCGCGGCACACAAATCCTGAACCGCCTGCGGGTTGGCTGCGCCGCTGAGACGCTTGAGGATTTGGCCGCGCCCGTCCAACACGAGGACGTTGGCTTTATCCGGCACGTAGGTGAAGGCTTTCACCGTCTCGCCCGACCAGTCCATCATGACGGAGTAGGTTTGAATCTTTTGAAATTTCATCCGAATCATGCCCCGGAGCGGTCGCGGCACGGTGGATACATCCGCCAGGCCGCGAATATCAATGCGCTTGCCGAACCTTTGCTTGAGCGGCGCGACCCAGCCGGCGATTTGTTCCGAACCCTTTTTGTCGGCGATGGTGAGCAGCGTGACGTTGGTCGCAGGAAACGAAAGTGTTTGCGGCGCGTCGAATTGATCGTGCAATGCAATCGACGACGGAGCGTTGGTCGGCGTGATGGACGGTTCAGCATTCGGCGCGGCGCTGACGCCGATTGCCAGCGTTAAGAGGAGTAGCGAAACAATTTGCTTCATGCAGCTTTGACTGGTTGTGCGACGGAATAACTGCGGCCTTTCCACACCGACGGCCTGCCGGCGAGGTGACGGACCAGGGCATGCCACTGAATCGCGAGCAGCGCCAGCACGCCGAGCGGATGCAGCAGCGCCCCGCCGAGAGGTTGACGGAAAAGGCGGGCGGCCAAGAGTCGTGGCAGGTAGGCCAGGCCGGCGGCGATTGCGGCGAGCGCCAAGCCGGTCGACGATAACCTCGGAGCGAAGGCGAGCAGGAGGAACGGCAACACCTGGCCCCCGAAGAGCAGCGCGGTCATGGGCAAAATGGTGAGGGGGGCGGCCAGGCCTTCCGTGGCGTTCTTGCCCAGTCCGCGCCAGGTGTCCGCGTTGGTGTGGTACATCCGGCAAGTCGCAAGGCTGGTGGCGTCGAACAAGTCCGTAGCCAATCCCGCCCGACGAAAGACGCGCGGGAGCTTGATGCCGTCGTGCAGTGAATCGCGGAGCATCGCGTGGCCGCCGCATTGTTCGTAGGCGTCGCGGCGGGCGATGAAAAGCTGGCCGCAACCGGCAGACATCGAAGGCCAGCGCGTTCGGCGCATCGCGCGCATGGGGAGGAAACCCAGCAGAATGAAATGAATCAGCGGAATGAGCAGACGCTCGCCCGGCGTGCCGAGTTCCTGGCGCGGCACGCCGCTGGCCAGGGCGGCGCCGCGGCGCTCCATGAAACAGGCCATCCGCGCGAGAGCATCTGGCGCGAGCCGCACATCGGCATCGATGAATACCAGCAGCGGATGCCGCGCGAGCTTCGCCAGGACGAAACAGGCGTGTTGTTTGCCGCACCAGCCGGCGGGCAGCGCGGGCGCGGATTCGAGGCGAATCCGGTCATCTCCTCGCGCCAGTTCGCTGACGAGCGCCGCGGTGCGGTCGGTGGAATGATCGTCCAGGACGACGATTTCAAAGTCGCAACCGGCATTGGCCAGCGCCGCCTCGAGCGTCGCGCGAATGTTTTGCTCTTCGTTGCGGGCGGGGATGAGGACGCTGACAGAGTTTGCGGTTTGGGATTTGCGTTTCGCAATTGGGCGATAGACGAGCAGGTTCAGCAAGAACAAACCGGCGGGGATGCCCGCAAGAACCAGCGCCATCAAAGCCAGAATATCCAGGTTCATTTTCGGCCGTGCTCCCGGTTGAAGTCTTTTCCGCGCAGCTTCGCCCGGAACCCGCGCCACCAATCGTAAATGCCGCCTTGGCCCGCGCCGCCGCGCAGGATCCGTTGAAAGTCGTCGGGGTCGCGGCGCTGGGACTCCCCCGCCAGCGCGTCCTGCGCGGCAGCGAGTTTTTCCTCAAAGAGCTTGGTCCAGTACGCCGGCTCGAACGCCGCCGCGTGTTCCCGCCGCACCTCGACCGATTCGCCGAAGCGCACGAGGATTTCCGGCAACCGTTCCTCCCAGAAGACGTATTCGACAACGAACGGCACGAACAGAGCACTTTGAACGCGCGCCGCCAGATGACCCAGTCCCGCCTCAAAATGGACCGGGCGCTCGCGCACGTCGGTGAAGCGGCCTTGCGGGGTGACCGCAAGCAGGGGCCGCGGCGATTGCAGGACGGTTTGGGCGGTGCGCAGAAATTGAATCGCGCCGCGACGGGTGCGCTGCTCCACGCCCAAGAAGCCCAGCCGCCGAAACATTTTGTAGCGTTCCAGCATCGCGGCATCAATCGGCGCAAAGGCCGTGCGGTCGGGAAAGAATTCTTCCTTGAGCACGAGGCAGACCAGCGCGTCCCACCAGGAAGCGTGGTTCGAGTAGATGACCAGCGGCAGCTTCGAGGCCGGCGGCAAGCCCGAGCGCGAGACCCGCACGGAGTGGAAGTGCCGGCGCACATAGCGGCGGGAATACCAGGTGAACCAGCGGAGGAGCGGCGAGGAAATCCGCGGCAGCGTTTGGGAGTGTGGCAGTCCGTTGGCTCTTTCAAGCGCGGACGATGTGGCAGGCGCCTCCAAAACGCCAGAGGACTGGCGCAGTCCAAAGCCTGGCGGACACGCGACCGTCGTGCGGCTTTGCATGTGTGTTGTGCTCGTCACGCTTCGACCAATTCTGCGGGCTGCGCCTCGGACAGCCGCGTTCCGTTCTCGCACCGCTCCACCACTCCGTCCTTGTCCAGCGCGTCGGCGGCAATCCACCCACTCATCAGCACCATGGGCATTCCCGGGCCGGGATGGGCCGCGCCGCCGGCCAGGTAAAGACCGCGCAGGTCCGGGGAGCGATTGCCGGGCTTGAACGCGCCGAGAAACCGCCCGTGGCTCGCGAGCCCGTAAATCGCGCCGTTCAGGACATGATAGCGGTCGTTGATGTCCTGCGGCGTGAGCGTCCGCTCGAAAACGATGCGGTCCTCGATGTCCGGCATGTTGCCGGTGCGCTTGAGTTTTTCAATGATGACCTTGCGGTAGGCAGGCAGCATTTTCCTCCAATCGTGATGCGGCCGCAGATACGGCGTGTGGACCAGGACGTAAAGCGCCTCGCCGCCGGTGGGCGCAGTGCCGGGTTCGGTGCAAGTGGTCGCCGCGAGATAGCAGGTCGGGTCGGGCGCGGGTTCGCCCTTCTTGTAGATGAAATCAAACTCCTCGTGGGGGTCGCGGCTGAACACGAAATCGTGATGCGCGAGATGCTCATAGCGCTGGTTCAAACCTAGATACAGCACGACGCCGGAACACGCGGGTTCGTATTTGCAGCGCTTCTCGAACTTCGCGCCGACGCTGCCGTTGATGAGTTCGCGGTGCGTGCGAACCGCATCGCAGTTGGACACAACGGCGGTCAGTGGCAATTCCTCTCCTTGGTTGGTCCGAACGCCAGTCACCGCACCCTCGCGTGTGAGGATTTCTTCAATCTTGGTGTTCAAGCGGACTTCGACGCCGAGTTCGCGCGCCAGTGTTTCCAACGCCGCCGGCACGGCGCGCGTGCCGCCCATCGGATACCAGACGCCCTCATCGTGCTGCATGTGCGCGATGCCGCACAGCACGGCGGGCGATCCGTAGGGCGAAGAGCCGACGTATTGCGTGAAGTGATCCACCATCTGCGCGACGCGCGGATCGGGATTGAACGTGCGCACCGTGCCCGCGACGCTGCGGCCCATGCGCATGGCGAGCACATCACCGAGCAGCTTGGGGTCGAAGGACGCTTTGAAATCAATCATGTCGCGCAATCCGCCGATCGGTTTGTAGAAGAAGTTGCGCTGCGAGATGCTATTGAGGCGCCGACTCAACGCGATGAAATCGCGGTAGCCCCGGCCGGAATGGGTGCCGGGCGCGAACCGATCCAGGGTCTGCGCCATAGTGTCCGGGTCTTGGTTCAAATTGAGAACCGAGCCGTCGTCGAAGAAGCAACGCCACTGCGGATCGAGGCGGACGAGTTCGAGGCAATCTTCCAGGCGCCGGCCCGCCTCGGCGAAAACGCGCCGCAGCACCGATGGAATGGTCACAATGGTGGGGCCGGCGTCGAAACGGAAGCCCGCGCCCTCGACCACGGCGGCCTTTCCGCCGAGCCACTCGTTGCGCTCGAAGAGGATGACCTGGTAGCCGCGCGCGGCCAGCGTGCCGGCGGCCGCGAGCCCGCCGAGGCCGCCGCCGATGACGCCAATGCGTTCGTTCTGTGCTGTCTTCATGTGTTGTCCTGTGGGGATGATTTAGGTCTGCGGGAAATGCTGCGAATAAGTGAAACCAGCGCGGCCCAGCGCGATTTAAGGCCGCGACCGTGAGCGAGTCTGAAATACGCGTTGAACAGGGCTTCGTCGCCGGGCTGCGGTGAGTCGAACGCCGGCCGGAATTTGCCGCGGCTGACCGTGACCACCTTCGCGGTGGTGAGTTCCAACAAACCCTCCGCGCCGCGCGTGGCACCGAAGCCGCTGCGTCCGCGTCCGCCGAAGGGCAGGCGGGCGTCGGCGGTCGGGATGATGAGATCGTTGATGGTGACGGCGCCGGCGTTGATCCGAGCGGCGAGCAAGCGGGCGGCCGATTCGTTGCGGCTGAAAATGCTCGCGGTCAGTGCGAAGGGGCAATCGTTGGCGCGGGAGACGGCTTCGTGGTCGTCCGCGACGGTGACGAGGGCGAGCACGGGGGCGAAGATGTCTTCGCGCAGCAGACGCGACGAGGGTGAAACTCCGCCCAACACGAGCGGAAGAGTGATACTGCCATCATCGCTGATTTCGCCCGCAATCAGATGCGCGCCACGAGCCAAGGCGTCGTCCAGAACCGGGCGCAACCTTTCGGTGGCCGCCGACGCCAACCGCCCTGGGTTGTAGATTGAAGGGTGAGACTCGTTACCTCGCCTGCGGCACAGATTCTGGGCCAGCCGGCCTTCCAGTTCCGTGGCGATGCTGCGGTGAACCAAGACACGCTTCGGCGACATGCACGTCGCGCCGCCATTGAGCCTCAGCCCGAAGGCCAGCGCGCGAACAACAAGGTCGAGGCCGGCGTCGGCGCGAACCAGCACGGCGTCGCAGCCGCTCAGCTCCATCGTCGCGGGAATCAGGTGCGGCGCGAGCTGTCCAAGAATGTTTTCGCCCGTGGCCGCCGAGCCGGTGAACAAGACTTTGTCCGGGCGCGTCCTGATGGCGCAGCGGGCGGCTTCGCTGGATTCGGGCAGCAACGCGACGAGTTGCGGGTCGAAGCCGGCGCGGAGGACCAACTCGGCCAGCGCCTGCGCGGCGGGCGCGCCCCCGATGCCCGGCTTGAGCAGGACGGCGTTGCCGGCAGCCAGCGCCTGGACGAGTTGCACGCCCGGGAGCAACAACGGGTAATTGGCCGGCCCGATGATGAGAACAACGCCGAGCGGTTCGCGGTGAATCTCGCTACGCACACCGGCGAGCCAAAGCGGCCGGCCACCCCTGCCGAGGCGGCGCGCGGCCAGCAGCCTCCCGGCTTCGCGTTCAAGAAACCGACAGGCCTCGGCGAGCGGGAGAACTTCCGCGCTCAAGGATTCGAGCGCGGGACGCTGCCGGGCGGAGGCGGAAGCTTCCGCCAGTTGCGGCGCGTGTTCAGCGATCAATCGGCGGAGCTGGCAAATCAGCTCCAGGCGGCGAGCCAAGGGCGTGCGTGACCAACGCGACTGCGCCGAGCGAGCTGCGGTCATGGCCCGCGCGACCACGGCGGGCGCGTCTGCACCAGCGACGTTGACGACGGGGATGCGCGTTGGTTCGTCGGCAGCGTTCATGGGTTGGGGCGTGGTTCGGTGGCGCGCTCGTTGACGATGGGCGCGGGTTTGAGATTGAGCAGGCGCGAAACGGTTTCGATGGCTTCGGTCGCCGCCTCGCTGGCGCGGCTCGCGAGCGTTGCACCCCGCTGCTTCGGCGCCTCCGCGCGGCCATTGTTCATGCCGAGGTCTTCGAGCAGCAGCTTGCTGCTGATGCGCGCGCTCTCGAAAATCACCGGCAGGCCGCTGCCCGGGTGCGTGCCGCCGCCGACCAGGTAAACGCCCTCAAGGTCTTCAAAGCGGTTGTGCGGGCGCAGGTGCAGCATTTGGTCGAGGCTGTGCGCGAGATTGAAGGTCGCTCCGCGATAAATCTCGTAGCGCGTGTCCCAGTCCGCGGGCGTGATGACGCGCTCATAACGAACGCGACCGGGGTCCAGGTCATAACCGGCTTTCCTGATTTGACGGAACAACAACTCGCGGTAACGGGTGCGTTCCTTCGACCAGTCCACGTTGGGGTGCTGGTGCGTGACGGGCGCCAGAACGTAAAGCGTTGAGTGGCCGCGCGGCGCAAGGCCGGGGTCGGTGACGCAGGCGTTCTGAACATAGAAGCTCGGGTCATCACTGAGCACGTGCCGGTCCTCAATGTCCTCCAGGTTCTTTGCGTAGTCCTTGGCGATGTGGATGGTGTGGTGCGGCAGGTCGAATTTTCCTTCGAGGCCCAGATACATCATGAACGTGGAGCACGAATACTTTTTCTTCGCGAGGTTCCGGTTCGTCCAGCGGCGGCGGAGGTGGTCGGGCACGAGACGTTCCATCGCGCGGGCGAAATCGGCGTTGACGACCACCGCGTCGGCGCGATGCGTGCCTTGGGGGGTGCGAACACCGAGGGCGCGTTTGCCGGCGAAGAGGATTTCTTCGACGGGCTCGTCCAGGCGGATTTCCACGCCCAGGCGTTTGGCCACGCGGGCCATCGCGGCGGTGAGGGCGGAGCAGCCGCCGATGGGATGAAAGACGCCGTATTCGTATTCCAAGAAGGAAAGAATCGAGAACAGGCTCGGACAGCGGAACGGCGACATGCCGAGATATTTTGACTGAAAGCAAAACGCCAGGCGCACACGGTCGTCGGTGAAGAATCGTTTCAAGTAGGTATCCACAGACTGATGCGGACGAAGCACGGGGAGCATCTTGAGCAGGCGGGCCTGAACCAGGTCCTGCCAGCCGAGGAAGGCGCTTTCCAGGCACGGCTCCATGAGCGCGAGCTTGGTACGGTTCTCGTCGAGGAAACGGCGGAAGCCGGGAGCGTCATCAGGCGAAAGCGCGGCGATCTGGCGCTCCATCGCCGGAATGTCGGGCGTGCAGTCGAGCTTGCCGCCCGCGCCGAACTGGATCCGATACTGCGGATCCAGCCGCACCATTTCGACTTCGGCGCCAAGGCTGGTTCCGGCGGCTTGGAAGATCTCTTCCAACACCCGGGGGTATAGGAAGAAAGTCGGCCCGAGATCGAATTGGTAGCCGTCCGCCTCGATGCGGGAGGTGCGTCCGCCGATGATCGGCAAACGTTCGACGATTTTTACCTTTAGGCCTCGCGTCGCCAGAAGAATGGCGGAAGCCAGTCCGCCGGGACCAGCGCCAATGATCAGAGCTTGTTTAGTCATGGATGTGAAATCAGGAGTTGGCGGGCGACCGGGCTTGCCCGGAGTTCCGCCAGCCAGCGACCCGGACGGCCAGCGCGAAGCGAACCGGTCGCCCAAACCGGCTTTTAATAGCCCGGAGATGGGTGCTGCAGGCGCTTGTTTTGAGCTGTTTGCGATTCGATTTCATATTCACTTTGCCGACTCCGGCAATGAATCTGTATAGAATATGTCTAAGTATGTAGTTGTTGTCAATATTTTGTCTTAATTATTTTCAATGCTCAGGATAGTGCGGTCCTTTGGGGCATTTTGGCCGATCCATTCAGTATTGTAGCGGTTCTTTTCAACAAGAAGCGATTCTTTGCTTGCAATGGTGCTCCTTTATGTACATATTTTGTCTAGATTTATGAACAATGCCCATCATGCCATCAAAGGCGTCTCTCGCCGCACCGGGTTGAGCGCGCACGTCATTCGGATTTGGGAGAAGCGTTATGGCGCGGTAACGCCCGCCCGCTCAGGCACGAACCGCCGTCTTTATTCCGAAGAACAAATCGAGCGGCTGAGCCTGCTGCGCGACCTCACGCGGGCCGGCCACAGCATTGGGCTGGTGGCGAAGTTGCAGACCCAGGCGTTGCACAAACTCGCCGCCGAGGCTTCCCGCAACAACGGGCAGGCCACGCGCGCGCAGACGAAGGCGGCCGGGGCGACTCCCCTGCTCGAAGAATGCATCGCCGCCGTAAGGAAGCTCGACTCCCGCGCACTGGAGCAAGCGCTGAATCATGCCGCGACCACGCTCGGCGCCCAAGGCTTGCTGCAACGCGTGGTCGCGCCTCTGGCGCAGAGCATCGGGGACCTGTGGCGCGACGGAACGATCACGGCGGCGCACGAGCATTTCGCCAGCGCGGTCATCCGGATTTTTCTGGGACACGCGGCCAAGCCGTTTGCCGGTGTGGAAAGTGCGCCGGTCCTGGTGGTGGCCACCCCAAGTGGCCAACTACATGAGCTGGGCGCCCTGCTCGTCGGCGCGGCGGCGGCCAATCTGGGCTGGCATGTTACTTATCTGGGCGCCAGCCTGCCGGCAGCGGAGATTGCCGGCGCGGCGCTCCAAAACCGGGCACGCGCCGTGGCCTTGAGCCTGGTCTATCCCGAAGACGACCCGCGCCTGGAAGGAGAACTGGCGCGGCTGCGCGAGTTGCTGCCGCCGGAAACCGTCTTGTTAACCGGCGGCCGGGCTATGCCCGCCTACCGGGACGCGCTGAACAAAGTCGGCGCGCTGCAAATGAAAGACTTCGCTCACCTGAGCTCTATTCTCGACGACTTGCGCAAACCCTCCAGGAAATCAAAGCGATGAAAAACCTCTTCTCTCCGAATATTGGCAACAAGGGCCGGCTCGTTCGCGGCCTCGGCGCGCTAGCGCTGCTGGCCGGCGCGGGCTTCGGCTTCACCGTCTCGGTGTGGCTCGGCGCGGTCCTGCTGGGGTCAGGCGCGTTTGTCCTTTTCGAGTCGCTGCGCGGCTGGTGCGCGCTGCGGGCCTGCGGCATCAAGACGAAACTTTGAACCGCCGCACGATGAGGGAATTTACCTTCCACACCGAGCTTTGGCTTCCTCGCGGCCACGACGAAGTATTCCCCTTCTTCGCTGAAGCGCGGAACCTGGAAGCCATCACGCCGCCGTGGTTGAACTTCGAGGTCCTTACCCCCGCGCCCGTCGCGATGCGCGCCGGCGCGCTCATTGATTATCGCATCCGGGTTCACGGCCTCCCCATCCGCTGGCGCACGGAAATCGTGGAATGGAATGCTCCGCACCGTTTCGTGGATGTGCAATTGCGCGGGCCATACACCCTCTGGCATCACACCCACACTTTCGAGGAGCGCGGCGGCGGCACACTCTGCCTGGATGATGTGCGCTACCGTCCGCGCGGCGGGGCGTTGACGAACTGGCTTTTCGTCCGGCGCGACGTGAAAAACATTTTCGCCTTTCGGAGCGAGCGGCTGGCCCAAATGTTCCCGATTTCAATTGCAGACAGCAGAGGCGCGAACGGAAGGCATCGAGGGTGGCACAAACAACCGCCAATCGGTAGCGGACCATCCCGATGCCCCCCATTGACCTCAGCCCACCCCCTGTTCCTCTAAGAGGCTTACGGATGACGGCAACGCCTAGAACAGTTCTCGTCACCGGCGCCACCGGTTACATCGGCGGGCGGCTCGTGCCGCGTCTGTTGGAGGCTGGCTTTCGCGTGCGTTGCCTGGCCCGCGACCCGGCGAGGCTGCAAGGCAGGCCGTGGCTCGGCCAGGCGGAAGTGGCGGCCGGCGATTGCCTGCGCGCCGACACTCTGCCAACCGCCCTGCAGGGCGTGGAGGTGGCGTTCTACCTGGTCCACAGCATGGCGGGCGGACGCGACTTCGAGCAGCGGGATGTGCTGGCCGCGCGGAATTTTGCGGCGGCCGCCAAAGCGGCAGGCGTCCAGCGCATCATCTATCTGGGCGGCTTGGGCGACCCCGACACTGCCCTCTCCGAACATTTGCGTTCGCGCCAGGAAACCGGCGCCGTGCTGCGCGAAACCGGCGTGCCGGTAACAGAGTTTCGCGCGCCGGTGATCGTTGGCTCCGGCAGCCTGTCGTTCGAGATCATCCGCTACCTGACCGAGCGCTTGCCGGTCATGATCTGCCCGCGCTGGCTCTACACCCGTGTTCAACCCATCGCCATTCGCAACGTGCTCGACTACCTGGTCGCCGCGCTCGATACACCGGCGAGCGCCGGGCGCATCATCGAGATTGGCGGCGTGGACGTGCTGACCTACGGCGACCTGCTGCGCGGTTACGCCAAGTCCCGCGGCCTGAAGCGCTGGCTGGTGCCGGTGCCGGTGCTCACGCCCCGGCTCTCATCCTACTGGGTGCATCTGGTCACGCCTGTCCCGGCCGCCATTGCGCGTCCCCTCATTCAGGGTTTGCGCAACGATGTGGTCCTGCGGGACGACACCGCCCGGCGGCTCTTTCCGCAGATCCAGCCGCTGGACTATGCCACCGCCGTGCGCCTGGCCCTGGCCAATCTTGAGACCGGCCATGTGCAAACCGCGTGGAGTGACGCTCTGGCCAGCAGTCAGGGCGATCTAGCGCCCTTAGCCTTGGCCACGCACGAAGGAATCATCCTCGAACGCCGCCAACTGACCGTGGCGGCGCCGGCGCCCGCCGTCTTTGCCGCTTTCACGCGCCTGGGCGGGACCACCGGCTGGCTCTGTCTGGACTGGGCTTGGCGCCTCCGCGGTCTCCTCGACCGCCTGCTGGGCGGCGTGGGCCTGCGCCGCGGCCGGCGCGACCCGCAGGAAGTGCGGGTCGGCGATGCGGTGGACTTCTGGCGTGTGGAGGCCGTCGAGCCCAATCGCCTGCTGCGTCTGCGCGCCGAGATGAAAGTGCCCGGTCGCGCCTGGCTGGAATTCAAAGTCGAGCCGATTGCCACAGGCACGTCACGTCTCTCTCAGACCGCCTTCTTCGCGCCCCGCGGGCTGACGGGGCTGCTGTATTGGTATCTGCTTTATCCCTTGCACGCCGTGATCTTCAGCGGCCTGGCGAAGAAGTTGGCACTGCTCGCGCAAGAGGTTGGGGCAAAACGGTGAGCCCCTTGGAGGCCGGCCTCCTCTTCACACACAGACACAGAGTTCTTCGAGGGCCTGCTCCAAGGTCTTACCGGGGTGGGCTTGCTACAAGATGCGCGCCAGGGTCGTCGGGTCAAGTTGGGTCGCCCAATCGGGGTTGCTCCGGGCCAAGGCTTCCAGCAACTCGGTGAACTGTCGGCCAAGGGCGGACTACCAGTTGCTCGAGCATCTGCAAACTTCCAGGGAAATCATGGGAGGCGGTGGCAGGCAGGCGGTTAGAAAGGAGCGTGTCCAAGTAAAACGCTTCGCGAATAACACTGCCGCGGCGGGAAGATAAAGTGAACAACGACCTGCAAAACCCCGAATTCCGCGAACGCTGGGCGCACATCGCCGAGCCTGGATGGGAAATTAACCACCAAATCTTCAACCAGGCCGACCGCCGCCGGACGAAAGTCCTCCACTGCGCTATCCCATTGACGCAAGCCAAACGGCTCTCGGATGCGACGTTCCCGCCCGGGTGGGACGCCGACAAGTGCCTAATCGCCAGTGTCGGCCGCAAAGCGTTGCCGGAATTGAAGCACTGGGAGTATACCCCGCAAATCCGGGCCGTGCCGCAGCTCCCCTATTTCAGGTCCCTGCCCCCGGAACACAGCTCCTTGGTGCACTCTCCTTGGTTCCAGAGCCCGTCGCAGGCAACCGGCATCGGCATCAATGCCCGGCATTTGCGTTACCATCACCAACTCTGGAACGAGCTCCGGCCCAAAACCCTGCGCGGAGTGCATACCACCCTGGTTTACGTTACCCCGCAGCTCGGCTACAGCCTTGCACCTCACATCAGGCTCGACAAGGCGTTCAATTATTTCGCGGCCCTCTCGCGGTGGGCCGGGCCAGTTCAGTTGTTCCCGGCGAACTACCTTTACCCGGATGCGCAACTAGGCCCCTGGCAACGCGCCCCGGCGCCCATCTTTGCGGATCTCCTCCCTCACGTGGGCGGCAGCAACTTCCCCCTCATCGATGGGACCCCTGATCCGTGGGGCAAGATTGCCCGATTCGAGGGGCCGGATTACTTCTACGGGTACCCCTTCCATGCCATCGCCAATCCGGTGGAAGATGCCACCTTCCAGGAGAGGATTTTGGGCAGCACGATCCTGCCGAACGGGCAGTTGACGCAGGCGCGTTCTTCCGAGACCTGCGCGTATGCCACCCTGGATCCTGAACTGAATCGCGTGCTCAAACTGGATCGCG
>Ga0187872_10002765_pt1 | contig 14968 bp, 14 predicted proteins | sample June2016WEW_16_4_FD_132973 | JGI IMG/M metagenome (GOLD analysis project Ga0187872, IMG submission 132973) | Peatland microbial communities from SPRUCE experiment site at the Marcell Experimental Forest, Minnesota, USA - June2016WEW_16_40 | ecosystem: Environmental > Terrestrial > Soil >...
ACGGCGTACGACACGCTGAAGTACTCAGCGACGATCGAAGATCCCAACGTGTTCGCGGCGCCGTGGACGGAAGTGGGCACCTTCACGCTTCATCCCGAATGGGACATTCAAGAGTACATCTGCAACGAAAACAATCAGGATTACGAGAAATTGTTCGAGCTGCACAAGTAGTGGACGACACCTTCATGAGTTTTGTTCCCGCCTGTGCCTCTGAAGCTGGTAACTGCGTGTTCTGCGATCGCATCGGCGAGATTCCGCTCCAACACGAAACCTTCAAAACCGAAAATCAAGACAAACGGGAAAATCGGCCGCGAAATGATGAAGGAATCTTCCATATCCAATCCTGCCGCTTGCCGCAACCGGTAGTGGCTTAGGGTCTTATTTTAGGCGCGGGAAAGCCGACGGATAGCCTGCACTGATTCGCAAGATATGTATCTCCCAGTCTTTTCTCTTTCGACCACCTGTAATTAGCACTTCGGATGAGCTGAGGAGAGCCTTCTCATGCTCTCAATCCAAAACCCAGCTTCAGTGTGATTCAAACGATAGCGTTGCGCCCAGAAATCGTCGCGCCAAGAGATATTGACCGTAGGAACTGGAATTGCGGTGTTTCCTGGTTCGATGGCTCTGAAACGAGGTACTTGGCGTGAGTGCAAATAAAAGGCGGATTGGCGTAGCCTTTCTTGTCTTTGCGTGTGTCGCTGGTTTCGCCAGTCGCGCCGGAGCCTCGACGCTGGCAGACGAGCTTTCTTTTCGATCCACCCCGGCTCCCCATGAAGTCGCCGCTGACCTTGATGGTGACGGAAAACCAGACCTGGTGACCGTCAAGTTCGATGGGTTCCATTCCTCCGTGGCGTGGTACTCGATTCAGGTTCAATTGTCGAGCGGCGGCGGACAGACAATTAGAGTTACCGTGCCGTTCGGAATCATCAAAATCATCGAGACCGACGTCGACGGTGACGGCGCTCCCGACTTGATTATCAACAGCCCCGGCCTTGATCAACCGCTGATTCTCATCAATAACACCCATGGCCACTTCACGGAATCGCCCGGGAGAGTGTGGCAAGCCTCCAAGGATTTGGACTCCGATGGATGGCGTCAGAATCTTGAGACGCGTGAAGAAGCGATCGCGATCGGTGCGGTTCGTTCCTCACTGGGCGAACCCAGGCACTGCGGTAATTTATTGACTCCCGACCGTCCGCCGGCTTTCAGAATTGCGTTGGCGGACACCGCCGAAATACCTTCCGAGTTTTATCTATCTCTTTCCGGCCGAGCTCCTCCACTCTCGATTTAGTCTCTCGCTTCAGGTTCGTTGTCCGGCGCGCGCACCCGCTCTTAGCGCGGCGGAGATGCTTTCGTTTCACTGTCGAACGAATGACATCTCCTCCCCGTTGTCGGCGTGAGCCACTTTCAACGAACGTCGTTGCTCATCCCCAATCGATTTGGGAGGGAGTCTAGTCGTGAGTTCAGATTTCCTGAAAAGTTCATATGCGGATGATGGATGTGTTGTCGGCAAAAAAGTTTTCAGTGAGAGTGGTCTGATAACGCTATGTCAAAGTCTTCGCTCTGTCCTCGATAAACCCGAAAGCAATGGATTTGATCGTGACTACACGATCGGATTCGACGCGATTGGCAATGCACCCTCATCGGACACGACGATGTGCCTGTGCTCGTCACGGACTCCGACCAACATTATTCCGGCCGACCAAGAGGCAAGACAATTATGATCCGAGCGCCGTTTAGATGTGATTTCGTTTCTCATTGGGGAGGCCCGGTTTATTTTCTTCTCGCACAGTCCGGGAAAAAATTGTTTATTGTTGGAACCCTTTCGTTTCGGTTTAGGCATGCTGAGCATATAAATTTGGACGGAAGCTTGGGTGCCGCGGTGGACGTTTGTCCAGAGTGCAGGCGCCGTACCGTTTTCTCGTTTGGGGATTTGTGCCTTGGTTGCTTCAGGAAAACAAAATTAATACGATGGAGACAGCGCACTGCATTGACAAACGCATTGCAGTAAGATGATTTTTCCCGGCCGGGTGCCCCATCCTTGCATCTTTTGCCGAGGGAGGGCTCCTCTCCTTTGCCTCTTTCCGGTCTAAGAACGACCGGGACGCAAAAGGTGCGAAAGGCGGCCGCTACACAACCCCGCACGGCTCCGCCTTGTTTCCCTTTTTACCGCCCTCCCGCGGTGCTACACTATTGTCAGGTGGAGGGGGATCGTCGCTCGCGTTTCTGAGGGTCCGCGTCCGGCATCCTGTACCTCTCCGCCTTCATCTAAGAAAGCAGGACTTATACACGCCTATGTCCACGACTTTGATCCAGCCTCGGCAGCGTAAACGCGAAGTCATCGAAAAGGCCGTCATCCGGTTCTGCGGCGACTCCGGCGACGGCATGCAGATCACCGGCAGCCAGTTCACCAATACCGTCGCGCTGTACGGCAACGACCTCGCCACGTTTCCCGATTACCCGGCTGAAATTCGCGCCCCTGCGGGCACGCTCCCGGGCGTCAGCGGGTACCAGGTGCATTTTTCGTCGAGCGACGTCTACACGCCGGGCGATAGCGTCGACGCGCTCATCGCCATGAATCCCGCCGCGCTGAAAATGAACCTCGCGGACCTCAAGCCGAATGGCATTCTGATCGTCAACCTGGACGACTTTGGCGAGACCGACCTGCGCAAGGCGCAGATGACCTCGAATCCGATCGAGGACCATTCGCTCGATGGTTATCGCCTGTTTCCCGTCGGGCTGACGAAGCTCACGCGCGCCGCGTTGAAGGATTTGGGTCTCGACAACAAGACCGTGGATCGCTGCAAGAATTTCTTCGCGCTCGGCATGTGCTATTGGCTCTACAACCGCTCGATGGATACGACGCTGCGCTGGATCGACGACAAGTTCAAATCAAAGCCGGCGCTCGTGCAGGCAAACCGCACGGCGATGCAGGCCGGCTACAGCTACTGCGAAGCCACCGAAGCGTTTCAGATCAGCTACGAGATTCCGCCTGCGAAACTGGCTCCGGGCGTCTACCGCAACGTCAGCGGCAATAGCGCGCTCGCGATGGGCTTCGTCGCGGCTTCGCAGAAGGCGGGCATTCCGCTCTTTCTCGGCTCCTATCCCATCACACCCGCTTCGGACATTCTGCACGAGCTTTCGGCATACAAGAATTTCGGCGTGATCACCTTCCAGGCCGAAGATGAAATCGCCGCGATTACTTCCGCGATTGGCGCGGCTTACGCGGGCGCGCTCGGCATCACGACCACCTCCGGCCCCGGAATGTCATTGAAGACGGAAGCGCTGGGTCTCGCCGTCGCGGTCGAGCTCCCGCTCGTCGTCTGCGACATTCAGCGCGGCGGGCCTTCCACCGGCCTTCCGACCAAAACCGAACAGGCCGATCTATTGCAGGCGCTCTTCGGCAGAAACTCCGAAGCGCCCATTCCCGTTCTCGCGCCCGCGACGCCGGGCGACTGCTTCTGGATCGCTCTGGAAGCGAGCCGCATCGCGATCAAATACATGGTGCCCGTGATCATTCTCTCGGACGGCTACCTCGCCAATGGCGCCGAGCCGTGGCGCATTCCGTCCCTCGCGGACTTGCCCGACATCCCGGTGCACTTCGAGACAAATCCTGTGGATTTCCAACCCTACCGGCGCAATCCCAAAACGCTCGCGCGGCCGTGGGCAATTCCTGGCACGCCCGGGCTCGAGCACCGCATCGGCGGGATCGAAAAGCAGGACGTTACCGGGAATATAAACTACGAGCCGCTCAATCACGAGCGGATGGTCCGGCTGCGCGCCGAAAAAGTCGCCGCGATCGTTCAGGATGTCCCGGATGTGGTTCCCGCGGGCGATCCGTCGGGCGATTTGCTGATCGTGGCGTGGGGCTCCACGCACGGGCCCATCACGGCCGCGCTGAAAGCCCAGCGCGAAAAAGGGCGTCGCATCGGCCACGTCCATCTGCGCCATCTGAATCCGCTGCCGAAGAATCTAGGCGAAGTTCTCGGGCGCTACGACCGGGTTCTCGTCCCGGAAATGAACATGGGGCAGCTCGTCATGCTGCTGCGCGCGAAGTTCCTGGTGGACGCGCAGGGATACAACAAGATCCAGGGCAAGCCCTTCAAGCAATCCGAAATCGAACGCAAGATCGAGGAGATCCTCGCCGCGGACGGGAGAATCTGAATGAGCACCGCGCGACTCAAGAGCGCTGTCATTCCGAGCCCAGCCGCGACGTTTGCGGATGGGGGCGAGGAATCTGCTTTTTCTTTTGAAGTACTGTTAGGGAGAATCTGAATGAGCACCGCCACTTTGCCTGCTTCACCGGCTTATACGAAAAAAGGTTTTCAGACCGACCAGGAAATTCGCTGGTGTCCCGGCTGCGGAGACTACGCGATCCTGTCCGCGGTTCAGTCCGTCTTCCCCGAGTTGGGCATCCCGCGCGAAAAGTTTGTCGTCATTTCGGGGATCGGCTGCTCCAGCCGCTTTCCGTACTATATGAACACGTTCGGCTTCCACACGATCCACGGCCGCGCCCCCGCCGTCGCCACCGGCCTGAAAATTGCGAGGCCGGATCTGGAAGTGTGGGTGGCGACGGGCGATGGGGATTCGCTTTCAATTGGAGGGAATCACACGATCCACATGCTGCGACGCAACGTCGGCCTCAAGGTCCTCATGTTCAACAACCGGATCTACGGCCTGACCAAGGGCCAGTATTCGCCGACGTCGGAAATCGGCAAAAAGACGAAATCGACACCGTTCGGCACGGCCGACCGCCCGTTCAATCCGATTTCGCTCGCGATCGGCGCCGAGGCGACGTTCGTCGCGCGTTCCGTCGACGTTTTCCAGCAGCATCTGAAGGACACTCTGCGAAGGGCCGCGGCGCACAAGGGCTCGGCGTACATCGAAATTTTGCAGAACTGCAATATCTTCAACGACCACGCGTGGGAGTCGATCACCGAGAAGGACGCGCGCAGCGAGCACGTCGTGCAACTCGAACACGGCAAACCACTTATCTTCGGCAAGAACCGCGACAAGGGAATTCGCCTGAACGGCCTCGAACTGGAAGTCGTCCAGCTCGGCAACGGCATCACCGAAAAGGATCTGCTCGTCCACGACGAGCAGCATCCGCGCCCGGCCTACGCCTTCATGCTCGCGCACATGGAGCAGAAGCCCGGCTTCCCCACTCCCATCGGCGTGCTGCGCGCATGGGAGAACATTCCGCGCTACGAGGACCTGATCAATTCGCAGATTCGGGAAGTGCAGGACAAGCGCGGCAAGGGCGACCTCGAAAAGCTTCTCCACGCGGGCGACACGTGGGAAGTTCGCGCCTGAAGAAAAAAGCTTCGATGTGAAGGCTTATATCCTTCAAACCCGAACCATCTAATAGTTCACTGCTGGTGACAATTTCGCGCGCTTTTTGGCGTCTAAGTAGGCCTTAACGCGCCAAAAATGGCGGCGGCGTCAGCGCGCCGGGGAAGGGGCCAAAGGGGCCTGCGACGGGGCCTGCGGCGGCCGATTTTGCGCCAGGGCCGGGTGCTGGCCCTGAAGCGAAGGCATCTGGGCGAGGGCGCGATCACGCGCGGAGGCGAACGCAGCCCAATCGCGCTTCGCAATCGGGTCGGACGACGGCAGCTTCAGCTTCTCGAAATTCAAAAACTCGCCGCGCTGCTCGATGCGGAAATCGAGATGCGGGCCGGTGGCGAGACCCGTCATGCCGACGAGGCCGATGTTCTGCCCCTGCTGGACGCGCTGGCCGCTGCGCACGAGAATGCGCGAGAGGTGCATGTAGTAGGTGGTGTAGCCGCTCGAGTGCTGCACCTTGATCAGGTTGCCGTCTCCGCCCTTGGGTCCCGCGAAAATCACTTTGCCGTCGGCGATCGTCTGCACGGGTGTGCCCGTGGGCGCGCCGTAGTCGATTCCGAGATGCGGGCGGTATTCCTTCAGGATCGGATGGAAGCGGTGATAGCTGAAATGCGATGTGATCGGCGCGGCGAATTTCAGCGGCGAGTGCAGGAACGCGCGCTTCAGCGATTTGCCGTCCGGCGTGTAGTAGGCGGCGTCGCCGTAAGGATCGTGGAAGAGGACGGCGCGATAGGCGCGGCCGGAGTTGACGTACTCGGCGGCGAGGATGCGGCCGTAGGAGAGCGTTTCGCCGTTCTCGAGGGTTTTCTTTTCGACGACCACGCGGAACGTGTCGCCGGGGCGCGGGTCGGTGTAGAAGTCGAGGTCGTACGCGAAAATCGCGGCGAGGCGCATGGCGAGTTCGGGCTTTTCTCCCGCGTCGGTGACGGCCTGGAAGAGCGAATCGTCGATTTGTCCGCCCACGCCGACGGTGTCGGTCTGCGACGGAATCGTTTCGATCTCGGAGTGGAAGTCATCGCTGCCGGGGCCCCGCGGCGCGATGGAGAGGATGTGGTCCGCGTCGATGTCATAGCGGATTTCGCGCAGCTCGCCGAGGACCGAGCGTCCGATGGTCAGCTCGTTGCCGGCGCGGACGTGGCGCAGGTCGAAGACGGGCTGCGCGGCGGCCGTCAGGCGCGCGGCCGTCGGTGGCGCAATGCCGGACTTTTGCAGGAGCGCGGCAAAGGGCAGCCCGGAAGGCACAACGCGCTTGGTGAAGAGGACGACCTGCTGCTGGATGCGTTCCGCTTCGGCTCGGGCGGCCGAAGCCTCCGCCGAAATCTTTTGTTCCGCCGTGAAACGAGTATTGTAGGACACGCCGAGGCAGCCCGCGGCGGCCAGCGCGAACGCCGGCCAGAAAATCAGTCGTCCAAGATTCTTGTTCGTCACCGCTTCATGCCTCGCCGTGCCTCCGTTCAAAAGCGGGGACAGCGTATCGCACGCGCGCGTCGATAGAAAAGCGAAATTGTGATCGGTGATTAGCGATTGGTGACTAGTGGGGTAGGTGGCCGGTGATTCGTGATCCGTGGGACTCGTCGTAATTACGGAACTGGGATCGGCGGTATATCAGTAACCGGATCACCGACTTGAATCGGATAGACACGGGGTGGGTTCGATACCCAAACTTCAAGATAGTAGCCTCCGGGGGGAATGTTATTAAGGTAGTACATGCCGTTACCGTCTGTAGTAGATGGCGACGTCCTGCCCAGTTGCGCGTTGTACACCGTGACCGCGATTCCTCCAGCGGGAAACGCTTGTCCGTTGGGAGCAATTCGGACCAAGCGGCCACGAATAAGCGCCGCTTCGGCGCGAGGCACAACGACCAGTGTCATCGTCAGAATCAACAACGCATAAACGGAGATCCTAAAGACTCGTGTGGGGGCACTCGGGCTGTTCGACATTAGTGCTCCTTTGGAGTGGTGCCCGGTGCTGATCCTTCGGTGGACGCGCTAACCGGACTCGGCGGTTGGCCTGCTCCTGCATAGGGAGGAAGCGGCGGAAGTTTCTCTAGGCTGACTGCTTTAAGGTTGATGACATGATGATCTTCGTCTCGGCTTTGCTCGTATTTTTGGTCATTGGAAGTCGGGGTGCACGAGCGGAGCGTTGCGGTATGTAGTCATCGTCCATTCATCTTGCTGTGAAAATCAGTCGAACCGCGTATGGACAGCCGGAACGGAGTGTGGTATTCGGGTTCATCACGGCCGGAAAGCCAGCCAAGGCCGCGCGAACACTCGGAGCCGGCGCCGAGAAGCCGCCGGTAACAGATCAACGCAACAAGTCAACCGGCGGCAGGATTCCCGCCGCTCTCCGTTCGGCACCTGACGAAGGCACAACTTCCAGCTCAATCGCAGATCGGCTCCCACGGCCCAAGTTCAGCTCGACACATGAGAAAAAGGAGAATGGAGATGAGCAAGAAGATCCCGGCGATTGCGATCGTTGTGGTATCCCTCTCAGTCCTGGTCGGCATGGCCTTTGCGGCGCAGCAGGACAAGTACACCCTGAAAGTGCCGGGTGGGCTCGCGTTCTCTGAGTTCAGAGGATACGAGGCCTGGCAGGTTGTCTCCATCAGTCAGGACGGAAGCCTTATTGCTGCGATCCTCGCTAATCCTGTGATGATCAAAGCGTACGAGGAAGGTATTCCGGGCAACGGCAAGCCTTTCCCCGACGGCTCCAAGATGGCGAAGGTCCATTGGAACCCGAAAAAGATGGAGACGTTCCCTGCAGCAACGGTGCCAGGCACTCAGCATGACGTCGATTTCATGGAGAAGGACAGCAAGAGGTTCGCGGACAGCGGCGGTTGGGGATGGGCCGTGTTCGACTATGACGCCGCGTCCAATACGTTCACGCCCGGCACCCTGGCCGGCAAGCCGCCACAGGCGAACGACGCCAGGTGCGGGTTCACGTGCCACACGATCGTGAAGACAAGAGACTACGTTTTCACGGAGTACGGGAAGCGGTGAGCAAAGACACGAGTGGTGTGGTCTTGCCGGACTGGTGAACCTCCACCAGCCCCGCCGCCCCCAATTTGATCGGCATCCGCGAATATCAACGCAGCATCACATCTTGTTCCGGGAACCATCCGCGAAAGCAAGATAGGAGGCTTCATGGCAACTTCAAAAGTCGCAGTAGCGCCAATGAAGGCGGAGCAGATTCGCAAGGCGGGAGCGGATTTCGAGATCGTCGAGCGCGAGATTCCCAAGCCGGGTGCGGGAGAGGTGCGCATCAAGGTGCAGGCCTGCGGCGTCTGCCACAGCGACGTGCTCACGAAAGAAGGCCAGTGGCCCGGCATTCAGTATCCCCGCGTTCCCGGACACGAAGTCGCGGGCATCATCGACGAACTCGGCGCGGGTGTTACCGCGTGGAAGAAAGGGCAGCGCGCCGGCGTCGGCTGGCACGGCGGCCAGGACAACACATGTCCCTCGTGCCGGCGCGGAGATTTTCGCAATTGCCGGAATCTGAAAATTCCTGGCATCAGCTACGACGGCGGATACCAGCAGTACATGGTCGCTCCCGTCGAGGCGCTGGCGGCGATACCGGAAAGTCTGAGTGACGTTGAAGCGGCGCCGCTGCTCTGCGCTGGAATTACCACCTACAACTCGCTGCGGCACAGCGGCGCGATGCCCGGCGACCTTGTCGCGGTGCAGGGTATCGGCGGTCTGGGCCACCTCGGAATTCAATTCGCGAACAAGTTTGGTTACAAGGTCGCGGCCATCGGGCGCGGGTCCGAAAACGCGGCGCTCGCAAAGAAACTCGGAGCGAGCGTGTACATCGACAGCAAAGCGACGAACGCAGCGGAGGAATTGCAAAAACTGGGCGGCGCACAGGTAATTCTGGCGACGGCTCCAAGCTCGAAAGCAATGTCCGCGCTGATCGACGGCCTGGGGCCGAACGGCAAGCTTATGGTGATCGGCGCGACATTTGATGCGATTGAAGTCACGCCATACAGCTCATCTCGGGAGTTCGAACGATTCAGGGCTGGGCCGCGGGAACACCAGCCGATTCCGAGGACACACTACGCTTCGCCGAGCTAACCGGCGTGCGTCCCATGATTGAAACATATCCCCTCGAAAAGGCGGCCGAGGCTTACGCGCGCATGATGAGCGGCAACGCGCAGTTCCGCGTCGTTCTGACGATGTGAAGCTGGCTATTGTCAGCGGAACCAGCCGGAGTCGGCGCCGTCTTTGCGGCCTTCGTCGGCGAGCGAGTCCAACTGCGCCTGAAGACGCTGTTTGCGATCCTCGAGATCTTTCAGCTCCGCGTTCCGGTCGTGGACGATGATGACGCCTTGCGAAAGGCCGGCCGAGGGATCGAAGGACGCGGGCCCCGCCTTGGCGATTTCCGCCTTCTTTGCGTCGATCTGACGATCGATGTCGGCAATTTGGTCCTTGATGGCTTGCGCCTTCCCGCGCCAATACGCCTCGTCTTTGGAAGCGGAGGACGCGTTTCCTTGGCCGGCGCTGGAGTTCTGGCCGCCCGTGGAGCCACCGGAGGAGCCGTCGCCGACCACGGAGATCGTCCCGCGTACGCTTGACAGATTCTCGTCGGTGAAGACGTGCTTCGCTTTGGGCTTGTCTTTTTGCGCGTTCGCCGCGCGCGCCAGGTCGCCGAGCGATTGCGGGTTGTCTCCGGAGCCTGCTTGCGCGGGCGTCTCCGATTGCGACGCTGTTTGCGGCGGCGTCTGGGACGGGCTCGGCGATTGCGGTTGAGACTGCGCGGGCGGCGCTGTCGCCGACTGCGCCATTGCCGAAGGCGCCGCAAAGAACGGCAAGAGCAGCGCGGCCAGAAGAAGGAGTCGTCTCATCGGTGATCTCCGGCTAGCTAGACATTAGGAAAACGGTATCCGGACCGGGCGGGGCGGTCAAGGAAGCCGGGGCGTTGTGTTTCGCGGGGCAAACCTGTCCGCTGAGACAGGGTGAGGCGTGGTCTCCCCGAAAGGTCAAAAGCCAAAGAAGAGAGGCAAAGACAAAAGCAGATCCCTCACCCCCATCCGCAAGAAACGCGGCTGGGTTCGGGATGACAATCCTTTCTCCCAGGCTCGACTAACCGTCGACCTGGGAGCCCTTCCTTCGGATTGTCAGATGCGCGAGAAAGAGTGCCGAGTTGGAAATCCCAGTTGCAGTCTATCGAGCCAAAGAACATAAATCCGAGCTAAGATCGTCGAAAGGTTTGGGAACCAAGGTTTGGGGACAGCCGTGAAAAAATGGAAATGCGTTCTGTCGTTTCCCGGCCACAACATGTACCTGCGCGAACAAGAGGCCGCGGCAAAAGCCGCAGCGGAGCGTCTTGGGGTGGAACTGCAAGTGGTGTACGCGGAGATGGACCCGGTGGTGCAGAGCCAACAAGTGCTGGAGTTCGTGCAATCGCGAACGGCGCGGCCGGACGCCATCCTTGTGGAGCCGGTGAGCGCCACCGCATTGCCGCGGGTGGCCGAGGCAGCGGTCGCCGCGGGAATCGGGTGGGTGGTGAGCAACGCGCAGGCGGAATACCTCGGGAAGCTCCGCAAAACCGCGAAGGTGCCGGTGTTCCAGGTGTCGCAGGACCATGTGGAAGTGGGGCGGCTCCAAGGGCAGCAGATCGGCGCGATGTTGCCGGAAGGAGGCTCGGTTCTCTACCTGCGCGGACCGGCGATGAGTTCGGTGGCATCGAGGCGATTCGAGGGGTTGGAAAGCGGCAAACCCAAGAATGTCGAAGTGAAGAGTGTGAAGGTGCAGTCGACGGCGGACAGCTCGTATAACGCGGTGTGTTCGTGGCTGAGCCTGTCGACGGTGCGGCCGGAGGGGACGCAGGTGATCGCGGCGCAAAACGTGGACTTCATTCTGGGGGCGCGAAAGGCGTTCGAGACGAATACGGCCGAACCGGCACGGACGAAATGGCTGGCGCTGCCGTGCGCGGGCGTGGGCGTTGCGAGGCACATCAGGCCGCTGGTGGATCAAGGAGTGTTGCGCGCAGCGGTGGTGACGTCGTTGACGATGGATAGGGCGCTGGAAATGCTGGTGCGAGCGATGAAGGAGGGTTCGCAGCCGCAGGAAAAGACGTTTGTCGAAGCGCACTCGTATCCGAGCCTGGAAGAACTCGCAAAGAGACGGAACGGAGCAAGGACGTCAAAGCCAGATGGCCGCTAACGCGATGTGGACCTGAACCCCCCGTAGGTCAGATAGACGCCGAGAACGAGTGTAATCGCCATGTACAGGTAGAAAAGCTGCCCGTAGTGAAGCCCGCCGAAGAAAAATCCCGCTGCCGCCTCGGGCGACAGGAACAAAAAGAGCAGGCTTTTGATCAGCGTTATCCAGCCGATGACGGTGACGATGACCGGCAGTGCGCCGCCTGACCAGACATTGTGGCCTAAAACCATCGCGAGGCCAGCGAACAGCGTGATCACGCCGACGATGAGCATCAGCGGCTGGTTGTGAATTAGTGCCGTCACCGTATCCACAGTGGCCCGCCCGCGCGCGACCATAGCCAGCGCGGCGAGAATGCAGTAGAGCCCAAGCAATTTGCTGAGAAACGTTGTACGTGGCGACATGGTGTCCTCAGAACCGATTGAATCGGAATTTCGGTTTTGACTGCCCGGCCGACCGACAATGTATATCTGACCGGCTCAGCATGCAATGGTTCGGCAAGGTTCTGCGGGGCGGGGTTAGCGGGAGGCGGGAGGCGGCGGGGCGGGGGGAAGTTGTTGCGGGACGATCGTGTTTTGGGGCGCCGGCGATTGGGAGGGCTTATCGGGGCGGGGGAATTCGTAGACGCCCCACGGATCGGAAGCGATGAGAATGCGATCCGGCTCGACCAGAATGGATGCCGGCTTCAACGACGCTCCGTCCGTGATCGCCAGGTAGTACATGTCGAGGCGATTCCCGCTGCTATCGAGGTGCACAAGGGTATCGCCGACCGCGGTCCAGACATCCTTGGTTTCCGGGTCCACGCCGACAGCGGTGATCACCGGCTTCTCCTGCCCGCCTCTGGAAGGATTGTCGAGTGAAATGCGCAGATCGGCTGAGGCACGGTACATTCCGAAGCCGGGACGGCCGTGCTCAAAGTGATCGCCGCCGTCCGGGAAGCGTCCGGCGAAGTCGGGCCTGGCCCCGCCCTCGCCGCCTCCGAATCCACCTCGCATGAATCCGCCGCGGAAGGAATCTCCGAATCCCATGCCGAACATGCCGGGCATCATGAATCCTTGGCCATAGCCCGAGCCGAGGCCGCCGATCCCATTCGCGCCGAACAGAGAGGAATCCACGTCCAAATCCCCGGAGCCGCCGTCCGCCGTCGTGTAGCTGAGAACGTTTCCGTCCACGGTCGCGTCTCCTAAAGAAGTTGGCGGGACAGAAGAAGATGATGATGCTGCCGAAGATGCCGCTCCTGCGCCGCGGCCGCGAGGCGCCCTCTCCCCAACCGAAAGGGCTTTCAAAGAGTGCAGATCGGTCCACGCACTGACGGTCGTGGGCATGCTGAGACCTGACATCGCGTAACCGAGGTCGATCTCGCGTCCGGTGCGCCCAGCGAGCGGCCCAAACGTCTCGGCGGGCATGACGGAATCGTAGGCTGAGTAGCCGAAACGGTCGAATCGCTGGAGAGTGGGATCGGGAAGCGAAGTGAAGGCAAAATAGATGTTCCCCGCGGAGTCGCCGGTGATTCGCCCGCGGTCGATTACGGGTTGCGCCGAAGGTTGTGCCAGGGATTGCGTCGAGGGTTCGGCGCCGGGCTCGTCGGCGGGGTCACCGAAGGTGCGGACGGTGGCCCCACGCTCGTCCATGATTTGCACGAGGCGCTTCGACTGCAAGGTTGTTACGGCGAATTGACCGTCGGAGAGCGCAACGACGGAGGTCGGGGCAGTCACGTGGATCGCGGCGACGAACGAGCCGTCCGGCGCGAAGATCTTGACGGCATTGTCGCCACGATCGGCGACGAAAAGACGGCCGCGCGAGTCGAGGTCGATCGCCACGGCATAGCGGATCGAGGCGCCGTGTGAATTGGCGTTCGGAAATTGATCGATGCGCCTGCCGGCCGCGTCAAAAATCAAAATTGCGCTGGCGGGTTCCGCGAGGATGAAGTAACGGCCGGAGGAATCCCGTTTCATTGCGGCGACACCAGGGCCGACGGCTGGAAACACACGCGACCGGGCGCGAAGCACATTGTGGAGGCCTTGCCCCGAAACGCACGGGACAGCGACGACCATGAACAGGATGGCAACAGCCACAGCGAAGAGTGCGAGCCGCTTACTGCCTATCATTCTCCTACCCCACCCCCTGCCTCACTCTTGACCCCAAGACCGGCGAGTCCTAAGCAGTATTTCCGTCAGGCCAAGCAAAAGTTCCCGGGGAATGGTGCTGGTCCGGCTAGCTCACGCTCGATTCGGGTCTGCGGGGCAAAATCGGGGGAGGGATTCGTGTGAACAGCTCGTCCTTGATCTTGTGATACTTCTCGTACGCCACGGTTTCCGCAGTGCGTTGCTTGAGAAGATCGTGATACGAAGTCCAGCTCGATGGGTCCCTGGGTTCGGCCAAGAGCACGCTGAGCCGTTCAGCTTCCAGGGAATAATCGCCAAAAGCCTCGTCCATTCTGCTGAGCAACATCTTGCATCCTAAGTCTTCCACGTAAGGTTCTCCCTTGAGAGTGCGTCATAAGCATGACTGATAATTCGGGAATTAGATATAGTACTCGTTATCGGCCGATGGGCGGATGACGGAGTGCTTGCAAATGGCTCCGCCCGTCAAGTTCCGCCGCGAGGCTATCCAGCGGAACCATTCACACTGAGCATCTGCGTCTCGTCGTCGTAGACGAAAAGTTCGGCGTAGCGCCCCCAGCCGATCGCCGTCCGCAGAGTCTTTTCCGCATCGCTCGCGTTCAGATGGTCCTCAAGCTCAGACTCGAATCTGACCCGAGGTGCAAGGTGATCCTCCCGCTCCTTGAGCACATGACGGATATGAGCAACGAGAGGTACAAATCGGAGCAGGTGCTCGCCGAAGAGCCGCTTACGCTCGTCCGTCCCGCTCTGGGCGAATAGGCGCCCGGCAGCGGTCAGCTTGATGGCGCCGTCCTTGAGCTCGGCGAACTCCAGGATGTGAAGAGCTTCGGCAATAGGGAAGAGTTCGTTGACGTCCAAGGCGAGCGCGCCAGCGATCTTGGCCAGCTCGGCACGCCCTTCGTAAGGCGGTGAAGCCAACGCCTCGGCGAACCCGCCGAGCCGATTGATCGAGACGGGTGACAGCGGCTGCACCAACCCCCCGTGGATTTGGCTTTGCGCCCCGATCGACTCCGTCGTGCGTGACGTAAGAATCGAATAAAACTCGTCAACAATGCTATGAAACTCGTCATCCAATCGGTTGCGCGGGTGCGGCAAGGGGACCGGAATCTCGGCCGCGATGTGCCCGGGATTTGAGGAAAGCACGAGGATCCGGTCGCACATCATGACCGCCTCTTCGATATTGTGCGTTACCAGCAGCACCGATTTGGTGGGAAGCTGACGTTCGATCCAGAGATCGAGGAAGTCGCTTCGTAAGGTCTCGGCCGTTAGAACATCGAGGGCTGAAAACGGCTCGTCCATGAGAAGCAAAACCGGCTGGATTACGATCGCCCGTGCAAAGCCGAC
>Ga0187872_10002767_pt1 | contig 14959 bp, 12 predicted proteins | sample June2016WEW_16_4_FD_132973 | JGI IMG/M metagenome (GOLD analysis project Ga0187872, IMG submission 132973) | Peatland microbial communities from SPRUCE experiment site at the Marcell Experimental Forest, Minnesota, USA - June2016WEW_16_40 | ecosystem: Environmental > Terrestrial > Soil >...
AGGACGCCGCGCTGGGCCGCCTCCAGCAGATCGCGTCCGAACTCGCGCTCAAGATCAAAGTCGCCGCCGCTTCGGGCGCGCCGAAAATGATCATTACGGTGCCGACGCCGAAGCACAAAGGGCGGCGCAGCCTCTCGACGAAGCCGCGTTGGCCGTCGCGCATTATCGCCGTCGGAATTTCCACGGGCGGGCCCAACGCGCTGCAATATCTCTTTTCCCAGCTTCCGGAGGATTTTCCCGGGTGCCTCGTGGTCGTGCAGCACATGCCCGAGGGATTCACGGATATGTTCGCGCGCCGGCTGGATGAATCTTCCGCCATCGAAGTGAAGGAGGCGCAATCCGGCGACTTGCTGCTGGCCGGGCGTGCGCTCATCTGCCCCGGCAACCGTCACATCAAGGTCCGCCGCATGGAGCATGGCGATATCGCGATTCTCGTGGACCAGCCGCGCGTCAACGGCCACCGGCCGTCGGTGGACGTGCTGTTCCATTCGGTCGCGCAGGAATTCGGCAGCAAAGCTGTCGCCGTTTTGATGACCGGCATGGGCGAAGACGGTGCCGCCGGTCTCGGCGCCATCCAGGCCGCCGGCGGTTTCACGATCGCGCAGAGCCCGGACACGTGCGTGGTGGACAGCATGCCCCGCTCGGCGATCCAGCGCGGCTTTGCCGCGCGAATTGTTTCGCTTCCCAGCCTTGCAAGCGTTTTGCAATCCAAGTGCATGACCGAACGGCCGCCGGAAGAGCCTGTCACTGCGGCCTCCACAGTAAACGAGTCTGCTGAGGCAGGACCTTCGCGAAGGAGATCGTCATGAAACAGTTCGAACCGTTGACGCGCAAGAAAGATAACCAGCCCGTCCGCTACTTGATCGTGGACGACTCGGTCTTTGCTCGCAAGAGCCTCGCGAAGATGGTGGAGTCGTTTGGGGGCCAGTTGGCGGGCGAGGCGGGCGATGGCTGCACGGCCATCACGGAGTACGCCCGCACGAAGCCGGACATCGTCCTGATGGACATCACCATGCCGCAGATGGAGGGGATCGAAGCGGTCGAGCGCATTGTCCAGGAGCATCCCGAAGCGCGCGTCGTCATGGTTTCGTCCGTCGGCTACCAGGACAACATTCTGGCCGCGCTTCAGAAGGGCGCGCGCCACTTCGTGCAGAAGCCGGTGAAGCCCGACGCTCTTTACGAGATCATCCGCTACGTGCTCAACGACGACGGCGTGACGGCGCCCGTCGGTGCAGGAGAAAAATCCCGATGAGAATGGACTTGATCCAGCCGTTCATCGGCTCGCTCGACGCTGTTCTCGCGGAGATGATGAAGGCTCCGGCGAAAATCGCAGACCTCACCATGGAAGAGGAAGGCTACCGGCGAAAGGGTCTCGCGGCGGTTGTGACCTTCAAAGGCCAGATCGAGGGGCGCATCGTTCTCGACATGGAGCCGCGAGCTGCCGCCCAGGTTGCCGGCTACCTCAGCGGCGGCGAGGTGGACCCGGCCGAGCCTATCGTGCCGGAAACCGTGTGCGAACTCGCGAACATGGTGATCGGCAACGCAGTCACACAGCTCAACGATCGCGGGTTTCAGTTCAAGGTCTATCCGCCTTCCGTGCTCACGGAAGAGCAGTGCGCGAAAGCCGGACAGGACTCGGAAGCAACAATTCTCTGCTTTGAGACTCCAGCCGGGAACGTGCACCTCAACATTTCAATGCGGTACCACGCCCGGCGCGCCCGCGAGCACGCCCCTATTTCCGTCGGATAGAAATCAGCGAGCTCGGGGACCCACTCGGCGGTATTCCGTGCCGTGCCGGAACAGGCCTGCCTTCGGCATCTCCTCCGAATAGACGATACGTGCCGGCAGGAAAATATTCGCCGCGTCCGGCGAGTAGGGGACCGCCACGTCGATCGGCGCATCGGCATCGTAGCGACGCTTGCTGCGAAAGCACATGCCGATGGGAGAAATGTCCTCGCATACGGCTAGCTCATCGTCCGTGCCGGACTGCCGAATGCAGGCCGTGAGCCGCGTCTTCAACCGTATCCGCTGGCGCTCCCTTTGGTCACCCTCGGGTGGGATCGCATCCGCGGCTTCGCCGGCGCGTCGGCTGCGGGCCGCGCGAGCCATAATTTTCTTTTCGTCTTCGTGTGACGCCTGTGTCCAGATGCTGGGCACGAGGCAGGTCTTGCAATGTCGCGCGATTCCCCGGTTCGTTTCAAACCCGCGGAGCTCGAGTTCGTTCAAGTGCACGACCTCGCGGCTATGGCAGTAGTTGCATTCGAGCAGCATCCGCGCCACGGCCTCAGTGGACTCCGCTATCGGCGGAAATTCCACTCCCCAGAGATCCATGTTCGAGTCAAGTATCTCAACCCCATAGAGGTACCCGTCTCTCTGCCGGCCGAATTGGTTGACCACGCGTACGGGGCTCTGGCGATGAGACTCGCTCGGCGCCTGCCGGCGGATATGGATCTGCTGTTCGGGTGCGAGTTCCCGGTCCAAGATAACCACCGCGCCGCCCCGATTGATCAGCAAGGTCCGCGCCGGCTGTTTGAATTCCTGGCCCTGGCTGTCCGCACCGGACGCTTCGAGCAACAAGGTCAGCGAGACACGATCGCTACGGCGCCGCGGCGGGTACGGCAATGCCATTGTGCCCTCCCTGCGAGAAAGGTGCCTTCGCCTGTCGCCAAGATAGCATATCCCTCTCCCGCTTTCGTCCTGAGGGAGAATCTGTCCTTCCATAGTTGGCAAGACCTCGCGCTATAATGCCTCCCGATGAAACCGGCCCAACGTGCTCTGCCACGTGTTTCTGCACGCGTCACGTCCTCACGGTCCAGGCTCGTTACGCGAACCCCAAGCGCATCATGGTTCCCGTGGACGGTCGAATGGTCGGCAAGCAGTACGACTCCACCGGCAACCAGTTCCTCATGGGCGGATTTTTCGTCCTGGACGCCATGGCATCGCGCTCGATCGGCGGTGGCGTCGAAGTCTTCGCCGCTGCGGAGAATCTCCTGGATAGAGGCTATCTGTTCGCCCTAAACGGCGGACCGGAACTCGGCTTGCCGATCGCGGCTCGCTTTGGTGTTCGGTTCCAATTTCCCAAGCGATAGCGCCTGCCATAGGTTTGCTCGCGGACAAATCTGGAAGGAACACAACAGTTATGCTCAGCGCTGCGTGAATTCTTCGCTGTGCGTGACAGATTCCGGATAAGCTCCTGCGCCTAGTTCGTAGAGGTCCATGCCTTGCCGCTCACCCTCCGCAGCCACACGTTGCGGGTGAACTCGGTTCAGAAGCCAGTTCAGACCGTAGGTTAGCGGCAGCACAAATCCAATCAGCGTTGCAATTCCCACGAGCTGCGCCAGCCACTGGCCGCCTCCATTCATCGGTTGGCCTGCCGAATTCAACTCGGGCGCCGCAATGTGGGCGAACAAGCCCACCGAGAGGACGCCCCATATCCCGCCCACGGCGTGCGCCGAAATTGCGCCGCCGGGATCGTCTACCGACATCCGCAATTCGAACCACTCGACCGAAAATGTCACGAGGATTCCCGCAACGATGCCGATCGCGGCCGCTGCCGCCGGCCTCACGAAAGCGCAGGCCGCGCTGCTGGCCACGAGCCCTCCGATCCAACCGTTCGCCGTGAGGGACGCGTCCGGCTTGCCGAAGCGCGTGCGCGTGATCATTGCGGCAGTCAGCGCGGCGGCTGCGGCGGAAAGAGTCGTGTTAATCGCCACGAGCACCGTTTTTCCCGGCCACACGCCGTTCCAAAGCACGGCGCCGGCGGAGTTCAGGCCCCACCAGCCCACCAGCGCCAGGATGCAACCAAACAGCACGAAAACAGAGTTGTGCCCGGGGATTGCGCTCGGCATCCCCTCGAGTGTGTACTTGCCGCGCCGCGGGCCCAGAATCCACGCGATGGACAGCGCGGTCAGGCCGCCCACCACTTGAATCGTGCTGGCGCCCCCTGCGTCGAGAAAGCCTCTTCCGAGCCCGTAATTCTGTCCGAGCTGAGCGAGCCACCCGCCGCCCCACACCCAGTGCGCAAACAGCGGATAGCTCCATCCGGCCAGCAGCGCCGTTGACGCGCAGGTCGCGCTCAGTCGCCAGCGGTCGGCTCCGCTGCCAAGCGGTATCAGCGACGCCAGTGCAGCGCTGAGCATGCCGAGCAACGCCGCAAGCGATGCCGGCGAGCCGTCGAGGGGCAGGTGGCGCAGGAAGAACGGCCCGGCAGCGATCCAGTTCCAACCCTTGCCGCCCACGGTCAGAACATGCGCGGGCATCCCAATGAATCCCTGCCACGCGAAGCCGCAGATGAAGTACGCAAGAGCCGCAATCGACACAACGCACAAGGATGACATCATCAAGTGCGCCGCGCTGCGCGAACGGCCCAGTCCCGCATTGATGAGCGTCAGGCCGGCGCCCGCGAACGGAACCAGAAAAATGAAGAATATGCAGAGCACTGTCGTGGTGTCTGGAAGGACGGGGGCAAGCGCCACGATCAATTTTGATCACCTCGCTGAACGGGATGCGCGCGGATGACCAGCGCCAACCCCAGAGCTTCGACGCCGAGGCCGGCCAGCACGAAGGCGATTTGCGGCGCCCCCGTCAGTAGCGCAACGGCAGTTACAACGATCCCCCAACCCGCCGGCAAAATTAGAAACCCTAGAAGTTTCATCCCGGAAAGCGCCGAAAGTCCGTGTACGAAAGCCCCGCGCGGCGTTAGCGTAACACTCGCGAGGAGAGCCATCCAGTCGATTTTCTTATGTTGTGGATCACACGAAGGCCGCCGGAGGACAAGGAAAAGGGCGGGAAACGGACTTCTCCGCTCCCCGCCCGAGACGTCTTCTTGTTTCCTTTGCGCGCTTCTACTCTGCTCCCGCGGTGGAACGCGGCAGCACCGTAACCGTCACGGGCTGATCGAGTTGGAAATCCAGCTTGGTTTCCGAAGGAATCTTCACCTGCTTGCCGTGCGTCATTCCCTGGTACACGCCGCCGCCCGCGCCGCCCACTCCTGCGCCGATGGCCGCGCCTTTGCCTCCACCGGCGAGCGCGCCGATGATCGCTCCGATTACGGCGCCGCCGCCGACCTTCGTGGCCGTGTCTTTGCCGCGCGAGTTGCCTGCGAGCGAATACGTGCTGCTCACCAGCGGATACGATTGTCCTTGAAACTCCAGCTTGACCAGTTCGAGATGCAGATCGCTCTTGCCGGAGAATTTTCCGGCTGAGTTCGCGTCGACCAAGCGTACATAGACGTCCGCACCCTTGGAAACAATCACTTGATTATCGACCACGATGGGGTTTTCAAGTGAAGCGTGGAAGATTTCACCCGCACGGTTCACGGATGAATCCACGCCGTCGATCATGCGGATCGTCAGCGTCGTGCTCGCCGGAATCTGCACCTGCTTCGGTTGAGGAGGTGGTGGAGGCGGCGGTTGAGGGGCGGGTGCCGGAGTCGGCTGGGGCGGTGGCGGTGGTGGCTCGGCAGGTGTCGCGTCCACCGTAGGAGGCGCAGCGTTGTTTGCAAATTGCGCGTCTTCCTGCGGGGGCGCGTGCTTCTTGACGTGTGCCTTGCGCGAGTGCGATGGCCTTTCCGTCGGTGCCGGCTCGGGCGGAGGGGCGGCCTGAGCTTCCTGCACGGCGATCTGATCGTTGACTTTCGTCACGCCCGGCGTCTGTGACGCGATCTTATATGCGTCGAGGTGCGCCGAGGCGCTTGGCACCGTGCCGCTCAGTGTGACTTCGCCATTGTTCGACGTCACCTGAAGATTCGTGTTCTTCAGCGACGGGTCGGCGAACATCTGCGACTGGATACTGGTGACGAGCGCCGCGTCGTCCGATTTCTTGGCACAGCCTGTCGCGAGCGCAATGACAAGCAGTGCGATCGAAAGCATCGATCTCTGGCGCATCAGCTCTCTCCTTTGATTCCCGCGGTACCCAACGCCGCTTGGCCCTACTCGAAACGGGACGCGCGTTTCAGTCTACTACGATGCTCTGCGACGGATAAATGCTGTCCATTCCCGCTGGCAGTCTGCGCGCAATCGGCAAAGCGTCTCAGTCAAGTCTTTCTGCGGCTAGAGGGCCTCGATAACGTCGAACATCGCGCAACTTTTCTCGCGACTCTGTGTTCCTACACCCAGTAGCCGAAAGGAGTGTTTCGGCTCCAGCAGTCATAGTTCATAGGGGTGAAGGAGAACCAGCATGTCGAATCTGAAAGCTATGGGTGTGCTCCTTGCGCTTTTGGCCGTGTTCGGTCTGTCGAGTTGCGGCGGATCGTCTTCGGCGACCAATCCGGGATCTTCCGACCAGCAGGCTTCCGTCTTCACTGTTGGCACCGACGCGCCGCTGCCGAGCGTCGTGTCGTGCCAGATCATGGTCACGGGCGTGACGTTGAACAACGGCACGACCAATGTCCCTGTGCTCACCACAGCGCAGGTCGTGGATTTCGCCCAACTGAGTGGCCTCCACCAGCTTCTCGATCTCAACGCCGTGCCGACGGGAACCTATTCGTCGGCCACCGTTACGATTGCCAACCCGGTGATCGGATTTATCGACACCACTCAGAGCCCGCCGGCCATCAACACGATCAATGGCACACTCACTCAGTCGAGTGTGACTGTGAACTTTGCGAATCCATTCGTTCTGAACAACGCCGACCTCGTGGGCCTTCGCATGGAGTTTGACTTGCGCCAATCCCTCCAGACCGACCAGAACGGCCAGGTCACAGGCACAGTAAACCCGGTGTTCCACATGCAGTTGCTCGACGCAACTGATTCCAATGTCTCGATCGACGATTTCCATGCCGGCGTCGTCGGCGTGACTGGCGACAACTCCTTCACGGTGCAAGGACCGAAGGGACGGCAATGGACCGTCGACACCAATTCCAATACGGTCCTCGACGATCCGAGTGAACCGGTCAGTTCGTTCACGACAAACACGATCGTCGAAATCTCGGGCCAGCTCGATCCCGTGTCCCACGACATCGATGCCTCGGAAATCGAGGTGGTCTCCGACGACAAGTTCGTCCTCGGTGGATTATTCACCAGCATCCGGCCGCCATCAGGAGCGGCGACGCAGGCCGATCTCTACGTTCGCTATGAACTGCCCGATATCACGGGGATTCAGGACGGCCAGATCGAAACGCTCTCACTGAACGGCACGGAGCGCTACAAAATTGCGAACATCAACAATCCAATCACGACGCTGCTGTTCAATAACTCCGCGCTGGCTGCCGGACAGGTGGTGGACGTTGGAGGTTCGCTCACCACGACAAACGGTGTCCCGACCATGACCGTTCATCGCGTCGTCCTGCGGCGCCAAGGCCAGGAAGGCACGTGGGTTCCCGGCAGCACGGTCGTGCAGTCCGGCAACGCCGGAAGCTTCCAGTTGAACGACAACTGGACGGCCGGCGTGCTGCTGCCGAGTCCCCTCACCGTGCTCACGACGAACAGCACTGCCTTCGTCAACCTGAGCGGATTGTCCGGCTTGAGCGGATCGCAGTCGATCCCGGTTGGCGTGGTTGGGTTTATCCTGATCGACCCATCGACCAACCAGCCCGTCATGGTGGCTCGTACAGTCGAGCAGTTGACCGATTAAAACAGAAGAGTGGTTGTCGCATCTGCGCCACTGTCTCGCTTCGCTGGGAGCGAGGCAGTGGCGTTTTTTGTGCAGCCCCTGGAACGGTTATTCTGTCCTCACCGCGACAACGTCCTTGCCGTCGGTGCGGATTTCGATGGCCATCGGCGGCCGAACCCCGATTCCGTGAACGATGTCGCCGCGCACGATCCCGCCGTTGAGAGCGCCGCCACTGTAACGCATTAGGTCGTAGACCGCGCGGCTGCACGGGTTCACTACCATCGGATGGTCGGCCTGGAAGTGGTAGTCGCTCGCGATTCTCTTCAGGTCGGTCACATATTCAAGTTCGCACTCGCCAAACGGTTCCCGCAACGAAAATCCCCAGTACTGTCCGCCCGGCAAGCGCACGACCATTGCCGGCACAGGTTTGGCTGCCAAAGGATCGCGAAACAGGAAACGTTTGGAGGACCATGCTTTCGCCAGTTCGTCAGTCGTCCCGATCGGTCCCGGCCCAACCGCAAACTTTTCCGCGGGCTTGGGCTCCTCAGCAACCGCGGGCGAAGCAGACACGACTGCATCGGGGGCAGAGGGCTTTGACTTTCGAGAATAGCTTCGACTCCAATAGAAGAGCCCGCCGAAAACGATCACGAAACCCACGATCGCCACAGCGATCCTTGTGAGAGGCAACTGCCCGGCCAGCGCCTGAGGCGCGCCCAAATGCTGTTGCATCGGCCGCGCTGGCGTTTCCTTGGTCTCACCGGCTGACGACACACCGGGGATGGCCGGTTGGACAGGCTTAAAAGGGTCGAATTTCTTTTCGTCCGGCATGCTCAGTCGGGCCGAGTCTCGTCTTCAGATTGAATTGCCTGTCGTGGAAATGCAAGATGCGGCGCGGCCGGGGTGTTGACGCTTTCGCGTGTGGGGTGGGCCCGTCCCGGTTCGAGAAATCCAGCCGGAATCAGGCAGGCCGGTTCAGATGGATCGAATGCTGCGCGACGTACTCGTGAAGATTTGCGAGGATCAACAGCAGCTCCAGCATTCGGTCCCGCTGCTCGGGATTTGGTTCGCTTGCTCCAGCCTCCAGGTTCTTGACGATCGCAAGCGCATCCGCCAGCAGCCATTCAACGTCCGCACGCTCCATCGGACGCCCCTCGCGACACCGGCTGAGCGCGCGGTCGGTGCGCAGAAACGCTTCGTCGAGAAAATGGTTGAGACAGAGCTGCTCGCTCGCCAGAGCCGCGGGGATCGGGTTTGCGCACGCTGTCCTTTGACAACTCCGGGGGACGGCGGTCATGGCATCACCCCACAACCTCGAGGTAAATTCCAAGGCACGTGCAGGAGAGCCTACCATAGTTTCTTCATCCCGCAAGCGCAGAGGGGCAGAGGTGCGCCAAACGGGGGAAGTTCGTCGCCTGCATTGGCAGGGAGGCCAAGCAGGTGAGAGCCGGCTGTTTCCGCCGGCCCTGGAGCAAGACCGAGGTCGACAAGCTAGAATCGAAACACGATGCCTGCGGAGAGACGGACGCTATCTTGCCGGTCGCGGATTCCATCTTTGAACTTTGTCAGAAGGTATTCTGCTTGGATCAGACGGACGCCGATGTGGTCTGTCGCATTCACGTCGAGACCGCCGCCCACGGCCATCGCGAACGTATTCGATGAAGCGAACTGGCCGCCCCCCGCGACTGCGCTCTCCCGTCGCGGCCGTACCAGTGCTCCCGACTGCGGCGGGGGGTCGGCGGACGTGTGCGCGCCTCCAAACAGCGCCTGAACGAATGGCGTGACCCGCCCCTTGCGGAAGGCGATCTTCGGACCGAAAAGGTACGTCAGGACACTGCCATCCAGGCCGCTCTTGGTCCCTTGATAGCCGCCAAAGTCGCCCACGATTCCGAGCCAACTGTTCGGGTTGAACGACGCCGAGGCGCTGCCACCGTTCAGGTTGGCCGAGCCGCTATCGCTCATGTGAACGTACGAATAGCCGCCGAAGATCTCTGCCTTGGGACCTTCTTGAGCCGACGCCACCATGGGCAGCAGCATCAGGCCGCAAAGTAGTATTCGCCTTTTCATGGGAACTCTCCGCCCTGGACCCGAGGCAGCCGGTACCAGCCCCATTCTGATAATCAGTCCGTCACCGTACCATCTTAAGTACCCTAGCCTACTCCCGGCAATAGTACCTGTATCTCACTATGTGACTTAACCGATACATATACAGAACGTGCGTATGGCCCGGCAGGGACGGTATGGGCAGTGCCTACACACGGCGCGAGACGCGGGGTTCGCGCTGTGGGAACTAGGCGCCCTTCAGGCGTGGCGGGTTTGGGGAGGAAGGTCCCGGCGGTGCAACCCGGCCAAGTTTGCCGGAAACAGCGCAGCCGCCACAAAAGAAAAGGGCCGGCGGAAAAACCGCCGGCCCCGATAAAGCGGGGAAAAACAAACTAGAAGCGGAAAACGACGCCTGCGGAAATGCGGGCGTTGTTCTGCCGGTTATTGAGGCCGTCGTTGAACTTCGTCAACAGATATTCGGCCTGAATCACGCGAACTCCGATATGCGGTGTGGCATTCCAATCCACGCCGCCACCGAGAGCCATGGCAAACGCATTCTCAGAACCAGATCCTCCGAACGCGCTACCGGAGATGTGCCCTCCGCCGAACAGCGTTTGCACAAAGGGCGTAACCTTGCCGCTTCGGAAGGCAATCTTCGGCCCGAACATGTAGGTGATAACGTTGGCGTCTGCCCCAGAGCCGCTCCAGTGATAGCCGCCGAAGTCCGCGACGAGTCCCAGCCAGTTATTCGGGTTGTATGACACGGAACCGCTGCCGCCGTTAAAGTTCGCGCTCGCGCCTTGGTCGCTCACATGCAAGTACGAATACCCCCCGAAAGCTTCAACCTTTGGGTTGTCCTGCGCGGATGCAGCAACCGCCGACAACAACATGACCCCACACAACAATGCCCACCTTTTCATTGAATGCTCCTCTGTTTTTGGTATTTAGCCTCGCGCGCTGGGCGAGAGGTCGATCTGACTTAACGTCTAACCCACCATGGCTTCCCTGGGAAGCCCCACAACAACCCTAGCACTTAGGTTCTTGGGCGGGCAACTTGGTTGTCTGAACGGTGTGCTAAAGGTATAATAACGCCTACGGTCCTCGTAAGTTACTGATTCAAAAGGACAAACGATAAGCCTTGGCCCCGCGGCGGCCGCGCCAAGGTTCGCACGCTCCAGTGATTCTGTCGGAAGGACTCGGAGACTCGGCGAGGTCAGGCTGCCGCGCCGTGGCACTTCTTGTACTTCTTGCCCGAGCCGCAGGGGCAGGGGTCGTTACGCCCGACTTTGGCGCCCGCCCGGACGGGCTTTGGGGCTTCGGCCTGGGCCGGGCCGGCCTGGAATTGCAGGTTCTGCTGGTGGCGGCGCTGGCGCTGCTCGATCTGCCGCGCGATTGAGGAGCCCGGCGTCGCTTCGGATTCGGGTGCGCCGGGGACAGGACGCCTCTGCGCCGGAGCTACCGCCGGTCCTGCCTGCTGCGGCTCGGCCGGGCGCACCAGGAACAGGAACCGCACCGCCTCGGTATCGATCCGGTCCATCATGTCCTCGAAGAGAGTGAACGCCTCCCTCTTGAATTCGACGAGGGGGTCCTTTTGCCCGTAACCGCGCAGCCCGATGCCTTCCTTCAGGTGGTCGAGTGTCAGGAGGTGGTCCTTCCACTGGCCATCGACAATGTCGAGCAGGATGTGGCGTTCCAGCCAACGCAACGTCTGCGCGCCGAAGAGCTTTTCCTTTTCCTCATAGCGCTCGTGGACCTTCTCGATCAGCGTGTCGGCGAGCTGATCGTGATTGAGGCTCGCCGCATCGATTCCCGCCGTTTTCAGGTCCATGCCGAACTGATTGAGCATCTCGTTCCCGAGTTGGGTGACGTTCCATTGATCGGGGTGCTGCTCGCGCGGGCAGTACGTCTGCACGAGCGACTCGGCGATCGCATCCGCGCGTTCGAGCACGAACTCTTTCTGGTCGCGCCCTTCCAGAAACGACCTCCGCAGCGAATAGATCGTCTCGCGCTGCTTGTTCATCACGTCGTCGTATTCCAGCAGGTGCTTGCGGGCCTCGAAGTTCTGCGCCTCGACGGCCTTTTGCGCGTTCTCGATCCGTTTGCTGATCATCTTGGACTCGATCGGAATACCCTCTTTCATTCCCAGGGCATACATGATCGACTGCACGCGCTCGCCACCGAAGATCCGCAGCAGATCGTCTTCGAGCGAAAGAAAGAATCGCGACGAGCCCGGATCGCCCTGGCGCCCGGCGCGGCCTCGCAGCTGGTTGTCGATGCGGCGCGCCTCGTGCCGTTCGGTGCCGAGGATGTGCAATCCACCCATGGCGACCACTTCGTCGTGTTCCGCGCGGCACTGCTCTGCGAACTGATCGTAAGCCGGCTTCCATTGCTCGAGCGGCACCTGAAAGATCTTGCCTTCCTGCTGGAAGAGCACCATCGCCGGGCTGCTTCCGCCGTTGGTCCCAGCTGCGTTGCCATCCGGCGCCGCGGCATCCGCCTGCGCGGGTGTTTCCGTTCCGGCCTGCGCCCCGATCACCGAACCTGCCGGCGCATACGGCATCGCGATCCTGTTCTTCAGGCAGTATTCGCGCGTCATGGCTTCGGGGTTGCCGCCGAGCAAAATGTCGGTTCCGCGGCCGGCCATGTTCGTCGAAACGGTGACGGCGCCTTTGCGCCCCGCCTGCGCGATCACTTTCGCCTCGCGCTCGTGCTGCTTCGCGTTCAGCACTTGATGAGGGATGCCCGCCTTCTTCAAATGCTCGGCGATTTTTTCCGATTTCTCGATCGAGATGCTGCCGACGAGCACCGGCTGTCCGCTCTCGTAATACTGGCGAATCCCCGACGCCCGCGAGCCGTCCTCCTGGATGATGCCGTTCACCGCCGCCTCGAACTTCTCCGCTTCCGTGCGGTAGACCACGTCCGGAGACTCAATGCGGATCAACGGCTTGTTCGTGGGGATCGCGACCACCTCGAGCTTGTAGATCTTGTGAAACTCGGGCGCTTCGGTTTCGGCCGTGCCGGTCATGCCCGAAAGTTTCTTGTACATGCGGAAATAGTTCTGGAACGTGATCGTGGCGAGAGTCTGATTCTCGCGCTCGATCTTCACGCCTTCTTTCGCCTCGACGGCCTGGTGCAGTCCGTCCGACCATCGCCGCCCCGGCATCTGCCGTCCGGTGAATTCGTCGACGATTACCACCTCGCCGTCTTTCACCACGTAGTCGACGTCCTTTTCGAACAGCGTGTGCGCGCGCAACCCTTGATAGACGTGGTGGATGATCTCCATGTTCGCTGGATCGAAAAGGTTCCCGAGATTCAGCAGCCTCTCGCATTTCGAAACGCCTTCTTCGGTCAGCGTCGCCGTGCGCAGCTTCTCATCGAGTGTGTAATCGATGTCGCGGATCAGCTTCGGGATGATCTTATCGATGCGATAGTACTTGTCGGTGGATTCCTCGGCCGGACCCGAAATAATCAGCGGCGTGCGCGCCTCGTCGATCAGGATCGAGTCCACTTCATCAACGATTGCAAAGTGGTGTCCGCGCTGAACGCAATCCTTCAGGTCGTACTTCATGTTGTCGCGCAGATAGTCGAAGCCGAACTCGTTGTTCGTGCCGTAGGTGATGTCCGCGGCGTAAGCGGCGCGGCGCTGCACGTCGTCGAGGTCGTGGACGATCACGCCCACCGTCAGCCCCAGCATCTTGTAGATCGGGCCCATCCACTCGGCGTCGCGCCGCGCCAGGTAGTCGTTCACCGTGACGATGTGCACCCCCTTGCCGGTCAGCGAGTTCAGATACGCGGGCAGTGTGGCGACGAGCGTTTTCCCTTCGCCCGTCTTCATCTCGGCGATTTTTCCCTGGTGCAGGACGATTCCGCCGATCAGCTGCACGTCGAAGTGCCGCATGCCGAGCGTCCGGCGTCCCGCCTCGCGGGCTACGGCAAAAGCCGGTGCCGCGGCCGGCTCGAGCGCATCCTGAAGCTTCTGCTTGTAGTCCGGATCGTCCCGTTCGACGCCCTCGAGCCGCTCCTGCACCTCGCTCCGGAGCGCAGGCGTGCGCGCGCCGAGCTGCTCGTCCGAGAGCTTCCTCATCTCGGGCTCCAGCTCGTTCACCGCTTCCACGAACGGCTGGATTCGTTTGACGTCGCGCTCGTGCTTCGTCCCGATAAATCGCGCGACTACGCTGTCTATGACCCTTTCAACGTCCATGTGCTCTTTTCTTTTTTGCCGCTAGTTGTCATTCCGAGCGGAGCGAGGAATCTGCTCTTCGCCGCCGGGCATTCCTACTTATATCGTTAGATGCTCGACTTCGCATTGTAGCCGCTCGCGCCCGTTACCGCAAAACAGTCTCCTTTGTGAGATGTTTCAGCTGGAAGCTCTCTCAATTTCTGATCCTCAGCCGCCCGCGGCCAGTTCTAGTACACCCTGTCCTTCGTTTGTCCTTCGGGACAACTTGTAAGACTCCCCAGCCGTGCTAGCGTCGAGCGAAGCAGCAAGAAAAGGAGCAAGAAAAATGGACAAAAAAGACTTTGGCGGTCCGGCAAGCTGGAGATGGAAGCATCTCGTATCGCGGGTGCCGGTGTGGAATCTGCCGCAACACTGAATACGAGGCTGCTAAGGGTGCCTTCGATGCGAATCCTAATCGCTACACTGTCGAGTAGAAACCACTGTATTTCATTCAAAACAAAAGGCGACGACCGATCCTAATCGCTACACTATCGGGGGGCGGCGGAGGCTTGGAAAGCGGCCGGCAGACGGATGAGCCGCGCCTCGGTGACGGACGGCAAGCCGAGAATCTCCGTCACGACCGACGCGCTCACGTTGCCGTCGAGCCCGACGAGCGCCAGCGCTTCGGCGCCCCCGGCGGGCGCGCGCCGGCCCAGGGCAAACGTCGCAATGTTGATGCCGAGGCTCCCGAGCGCCGTGCCGATCCGGCCGATCACGCCGGGCACGTCGATATTGCGCGTGAGCAGCAGCGTGCCTTCGAGCGGCGCCTCGAGGGCAATCCCATCGAGCGCAAGAATGCGCGGCGACCCATCCTGCGCGACCGTGCCTTCGAGAGCGAACTCGCGGCCTCCGTCGGCGATCGTGACCTCGATCGTGTTGGGATAGCCGCGCTCTCGCCGTCGCGTGGTTTCTTCGACCACGATGCCGCGCGCCGCGGCTTCCTCCGCCGCGTTCACGAGGTTCACCTTTTCGTCCAGCACCGAATTCAGCGCGCCGGCCAGCACCGCGCTGCGGATCACGTGGGAACCAAGCTCCGCCGGCTCGCCGGCATACTGGATTCGCACGCGGTGAAAACTTCGCGAGGGCGCCGCCTGCGCGACGAACGATCCCAGCCGCTCGCCCAATTCCAGGTACGGCCGCAGCCGGCGA
>Ga0187872_10002771_pt1 | contig 14951 bp, 13 predicted proteins | sample June2016WEW_16_4_FD_132973 | JGI IMG/M metagenome (GOLD analysis project Ga0187872, IMG submission 132973) | Peatland microbial communities from SPRUCE experiment site at the Marcell Experimental Forest, Minnesota, USA - June2016WEW_16_40 | ecosystem: Environmental > Terrestrial > Soil >...
ACAGGAACACTGGCGGCTGTTGGCCTGAGCAGGAGCCCGCTTCAAGCGGTGGTACAAATCACGGGAGATGGGTTCCGGGTAGAGGTCGGAGCTTTGCAAAACACTTTGGAATCCGCTCCACACCTTCGATTGATGTTGAGCCGCTATGCCGCAATTCGGGGTATGCAGGTTGCACAAACAGCCGCATGTAATCGGCTGCACGATATTGAGCAGCGCCTTGCGCGGTGGTTGCTAATGACTCAGGATAGAGTGGATTCAGGGACGCTGCCCATCACTCATGATTTTCTCGCAACGATGCTAGGGACAGATAGACCTACCGTGAGCTTGGCAGCTGGTGTTTTGCAGAGGAAGGAGCTCATCAAGTACACCCGTGGCGCAGTGGAGATCGTGGACCGCAAGAAACTTGAAGACTCCGCCTGCGAGTGCTACGGGGTTATCCGACAGTACGATGGCGAGCTTGGCTTGAAATACCAGAGGTGAAGACTCGCCCTGTGCCTAATTGCCGACTCGAAAACGTTGTTGTTGATAAATCCCCATAGCGCTCATTGACCGCGATCTGGCGACCTGCTCGGGCTGAAGCCCGTGCTGATTTCACGAGCCTTACGCGGCCCTCGAAGGGCCGCTCTTCCACGGCGAAGCATGCATTTGTGACGACGAAGCATGCATCTGTGACGCTTGCTGCAGTCTCTGCGGTCGTGTCGCGTCCGACCGTGCTCCTCGGTGTGGAACCGGCAATGGAAGATCGGCGTCGCTAGTTCCTCAGCGTCTTCCCCGTCTTCAACGTGAACTGAATCCTCTCCTGCGTTTTCTTCTCGCCGCAGAGGGATTTGAAGGCCTCGCGCTCCAGGTCGAGGATGTACTGCTCGCTCACCGGAGTGCCCGGAGTGACGTTGCCGCCGCAGAGGACTTCGGCGATCTTGCCTCCGAGCTTCACTTCGTAGTCGGTGATGAAGTCGCCCTGGCGCATCATGTAAACGCCCATCTTGAGCGCGGCGAGGAGATTCTCTCCCGGCGCGGGGATGTCGGTGCGCGGCACCGGGGGCTCGTATCCGGCGCGGGTGAGTTCGAGGGCGCGGGTCTTGGCATCGGAGAGCACGCGCTCGCGGTTCATGGTGATGCGGTCGGAATCGGAGAGGAAGCCCAGGCCGCGCGCTTCATGCGCCGACGTGGCAACCTTGGCGGTGGCGATGGCCTCGAAAGCCTTCTTCATCGCTTCCATCATTTCGACGGAGCCGGCGAGAGCTTCACCCGAAACTTTCCCGCGCGACGACGCCGCGCTGTCCACGGCGCGCAACAGCATCTCCTTGCAGCCTCCGCCGCCGGGCAGCAAGCCAACCCCGACTTCGACCAATCCGGTATAAAGCTCAGCGTGCGGTTGCCGCGCCGCCGCGTGCAAGGAGATTTCCGTGCCTCCGCCCAGGCACAGCCCAAACGGCGCAGAGACGACTGGCTTGGGCGAGAACTTGATGGCCTGCGTCATCCCCTGGAACTGGCGGATGGCGAGGTCAACCTCGTCCCACTCTTCTTCCTGCACGCTCATGAGCAGCAGCATCAGGTTGGCCCCAACGGAAAAATTCGGCGCGTCGTTGGTGACGACGAACGCGTCAAAGTTGTCGCCAGGTCCACCCGGCTTGAGCGATTGCGTGATGAGGCTGATGATGTCGGCGCCCAGAGAGTTCATCTTGCTGTGGAACTCGATGCAGGCTACGCCATCGCCTAGATCGACCAGAGACGCTCCGGAATTCTTCTTGACCACGCCGTTGGATTTCTTCGCGACCGTGACCGACCACACTCCAGCCGGGACTTGAACCGATTCCCAGCTTTCCGTTCCCAGTTCCCAGTACTTGCGTCCCGCGGGCGATTTGGGGTCGTCGATGTACCAGGACTTTTGTCCCGAGGCCAGCAGCCTTTCGACATTGGCCGGCACCGGCTTGCCTTCTTTCTTCATGCGAGCGACCGTGGCTTCCACCCCGGCCGCGTCCCACAGTTCGAACGGTCCAAGCTCCCAGTTAAAGCCGAGACGCATGGCGCGGTCGATTTCAACCATCGAGTCGGAAATTTCAGGCACGCGGTTGGCAGAATAGGTCCAGAGATCGGAGAGTGCAGCCCAGAGAAACGCTCCCGCTTTGTCGCCCTTCTGCGGGCCACTGCCATCGAGGCCGAGCAGCGTGCGCAGGCGCGTCGCCGTGTCCTCTACATTTTTCGCCATATCGAGCGCGGGAAATTTTGGCTTCTGGCGCGGATGGTATTCCAGCGTCTTCCAATCCAGAGCGAGGCGTTCGTCTTCCTTGCCGGCGCTGCCCTTCGCTTTCTTGTAGAAGCCGCCTTTGGTCTTGTCGCCCAGCCATTTGTGCTCGAGCATTTTGCCGAAGAATTCAGGCAGTCGCAGATCGCTGCGCTCGTCGTGGACATTTTTCGTCATGTTTCCGACCACATGGCCGAGAATGTCGAGTCCGACCAGATCGATGGTGCGGAAGGTGGCCGACTTGGGCCATCCGACGGCCTGTCCGGTAAGTGCGTCCACTTCTTCAATGGTCAGTCCCATTTCCTGCATCAGCCGCATGACGTTCAACACCGAGAACGTGCCGATGCGATTGCCGATGAAGTTGGGCGTGTCTTTGGCGATGACCACGCCCTTGCCCAGGCGCACGTCGCAGAAGTGAGCGACGGCCTCGATTGCGGCGCGGTCCGCCTCGGGCGTCGGAATGATTTCCAACAGCCGCATGTAGCGCGGCGGATTAAAGAAGTGCGTGCCAAACCACGCCCAGCGGAAGTCATCGGAGAATCCTTCGGCGATCTTGCCCACGGGCAGACCGCTGGTGTTTGTGGTGACGATCGTCCCCGGCTTGCGGACGGCTTCCACTTTTCTTAGCAAAGCCCGCTTGATGTCGAGATTCTCGACTACGGCTTCGATGATCCAGTCGACGTCGGCGAGTTTCTTGATATCGTCTTCGAAATTGCCGACCGTAACGAGCCGCGCGAGCGACGGCTCCATAAATGCGGCCGGCTTGGATTTTTTGGCGGCTTCGAGCCCGGCCGCGGCGATTTTGTTTCGCGCCGGCCCGTCGGCGTCAGGAGGAACAATGTCGAACAGGTAGCTGGGAACGCCGGCATTGGCAAAATGCGCGGCGATGCGGGCGCCCATGGTTCCGGCGCCGAGGATGGCGACTTTGTTGATGCGCTTCATAATTAGGCCTCGAGATGATTCCGTTCAAACCACGCAGGACACGGAGAATAGGGTGGACTGGCAATGATGGAAGATGGCATCAGGATCGTCCCCAGCGGGGACTGGTGAACCTGCAATGGTAATCTCAACGAGGACAATTTATCCAGGGCCCCAATCACAGTTCCGCATGGGCTTTCACATACTCGAGCGCCTGACGCGCCATCTGTTTCTCGCCCCCATAGGCTAATTGCTGAGGCGCGTCTGCGAGAGGCACCCACTTTGCGCGCCCGACTTCGATCCGCATATCGTCGGAGATATTGTCGATCTCTCCCGCCGCGTAGCGGAGCAGATAAAAGCTAACGATCTTGAACACGCACTCGCCATCCCCCCACGACCGCACGTACACATATTTGATGTCCCCGAGTTTGGTGATCGGAACCGCCGTGATTCCCGTTTCTTCGCGCACTTCGCGCAGGGCTGCGTCGAGCGCTTTTTCGCCGGGATCAATCAAGCCTTTGGGGAGGCACAAAACCGCCTTCGGTTTCGAGCGAACCGCCGGTTTGCCAGGGTCGGCAACAGCGGCCTGCGCCACGGGCAGCTCGATGGCGGCCACCCACCAAGCGCCATCTTCCTTTCGGATGGCTACGCCACCCGCTGAAATCTCGCGCATCATACAGTCCGCAACTTCGCAGGTCTACAGGGATTTCGCCGCGCGCTTGCTGGTTCCACGGTAACAGTTACGGTACTCAACCGGCCTTCCCAAAGTAATACAGCGTGGCACCGTTGTGCCCTTACAAACATCTAAGCATTTGTGGCATCTTACTTGCAGTGGTGGATTTTGGTAATAGGTTGATTCGGGCCGGAAACGTGGGGTTTACTGTGAATAGTCTGGGGAAGATTATTCGGTCAGTCCAAGCCTTTGGGCGGGAACTCTCCCGTCAAGCCGCGCCCGTTTTGCCGTCCCGGATTCCAGCCATTGGCGTGGCTTTGGGCGGAGGCTTCGCCCGCGGCATCGCGCACGTCGGAGTTCTGAAGGTCCTCGAACAAGAAGGCATTCCTGTCCGCGTGATCGCCGGCACCAGCGTAGGGGCGCTCATCGGCGCGGCCTATTGCAGCGGCGTCTCGCTCCAGGAATTGGAAGATATGGCGGCCAGTGTCCGCTTCACCACCTTTGCGCGCTGGACACTCTCGCGCTGCGGCTTCGCTTCCAACGACCGCATGATCTCATTTCTGACTCGCATCTTGAAGGTGAAGACCTTCGAAGAGCTGCGCATTCCTCTTGGCGTAACCGCAACGGACTTTAACACCGGCGAAGGCGTGGTGTTTCATTCCGGCTCGATCATTGATCCGGTTCGCGCCAGTTGCGCCTATCCGGGAATGTTCCTGCCGGTGCAAATTCGCGGCCGCTACCTGATCGATGGCATGCTCTCGCATCCGGTACCCACGCGTCCCGTGCGTGAAATGGGTGCCGATCGCGTGGTGGCCGTGCACTTGAAAGGCACGTGGGCCAACGGCGGAGCGCCGCGCAATCTGTTCGACGTCATCGGACAATCTTTCGCCATCGCCCAGGATGCGATGTCCTGCCTGTGGCGTGAAACCGCGGACTTGGTTATCGAACCCGACGTCGCCGGATTCGCCTACGATGACTTCAAGCGCGCCAAAGACCTGATTGACGTCGGGGAAGTCGCCATGCGGAACGCGTTGCCGGCAGTGCGCGAGTGGCTGTCGGCGCCGGAAGAAACAGCAGTTCCTACGAAAGGCCGTCCCGCTGTGGCGCGCCCCGCGCCCATGCCGGCAGATTGAGTCAGCAGCAGTCGTGATGCAAAGCTTTTAACTCGGAGATCCTCTAGGACGATCCTGCCGCGTTTTCCGCCGCTTCCTGAATCCTCTTCCACGCGTTCTCTACGTGTCGCGCCTGCGTGTTCGTCTGCCCCACGCACAGACGCAACGTCAGATTGCCATTCAGCTTCGTGTGCGTCAGAAACAAATCGCCGCTGCGGTTCAGCCGATCCAGCATCGCCTGATTCGCCGCGTCTCCCGCTTTGTGCCGGAAGCAAACCAGGTTCAGCGGAACGGGCGCTGCCAATTCAAAGTGGTTGTCTTTCCGCACCCACTCCGCGAACTGTTGCGCCAGTTTCACATGCTGGCGAATGTGATGTTGCAGTCCTTCCACGCCGTAGTGGCGGATCACGAACCATAGTTTCAGCGACCGGAAACGCCGCCCCAATTGAATATGCCAGTCGCGGTAATCGATGACCGCACCCGACTCCGTCGCCTGGTTGCGCAAGTATTCGGGCAGAATGCTCAGCGTCTGAATCAGCGCCTTCCGGTCGGCGATCCAGAAGCAGTTGCAGTCGAAGTTGGTGAACATCCATTTGTGCGGATTGAAGTTGTAGCTGTCAGCCAGTTCGACTCCATCCTGCAAGTGGCGAAACTCAGGACAGAGCATGGCGGTGCCGGACATGGCGGCATCCACGTGCAACCAAAGACTGTGCTGGCGGCAAACTTCGCCGATCGCGCCAATCGGGTCCATCGCGTTCGAAGAGGTCGTACCGACAGTCGCGCACACAAAAAACGGTGTGAGCCCCGCGCGCCGGTCCGCGTCCACTTGACGTGCCAGCGCATCAGGCCGCATCGCGAGATTCTGGTCGACCTCGATCAGCCGTAGATTCTCCACTCCGATGCCGGCGATCATCGCAGCTTTTTCCAAGGAGGAATGGGTTTGCGTCGAAGCGTACGCGATCAGCCCTCCGTTGCACCCTTTCTTATTGCTCACATAATGAGTCGCTCGCTCGCGCGAGGCCAGCAAGGCACAGAGCGCAGCGCTCGATGCCGTATCCTGAATGACGCCGCCGCCCGTATTCGACGAAAGGAATTTCACGGGCAGACCGAGCATTCCGACCAGCCAGTCCATCACATGCGTTTCGAGCTCCGTGCAAGCCGGGCTGGTCGACCACAGCATCCCCTGCACGCCCAGACCGGAAGAAAGCAGATCCCCCAGAATCCCCGGTCCCGAAGCGTTGCACGGAAAGTACGCGAAAAAACTGGGCGACTGCCAGTGGGTGACGCCCGGCAGAATCACCCGCTCCACATCCTTCAGTAACGCCTCAAACGGCTCGCCCTTCGCCGGAGGCTTCGCCGGAAGCGCAGCGCGAATCTCTCCCGGCTTCACCTGCGAAAGCACGGGGAACGACTCTATCCGCGCATGATAGTCAGCGATCCAATCCACCACGGCATGCCCGTGGCGCCTGAATTCGTCGGGCGTCATGTGAAACGATTTTTCGTCGGACACGTTATTTCTCCACGTTACTTTAGCTTTCCAAAGTACATTCGCGTTTTGTAGTCAAATGTCACGCGCCCAGCAATGGCATGCAGTTCGAAGATCCGCCGCAGGTCGCGCAGCATCGGTGCGTGCTTCGGATGCTCCGGCCCCGGCGCATACGACGAAGACAGCAGGCGCCCCTCGAGGCCGACATAGTCGAACTCCTGGCGCATCGCAAACACGCGCTTTTGAAACGGCAACGGATCGAAGAACTCATTCACCGCGTCAGTGGTCCGCTCATGGCGCACATCTTCGTAATCCGTGCCGTAACTCAACAGCAGTTGTTCGTACTCTCGGAGGAGCGCAGTCGAATCCGTGAGCCGCTCGTTCCACAAAAGCACCAGCCATCCCTCGGGTTTCAGAATCCGCACAAATTCGCGTCGTGCTCGCTCGCGATCAAACCAGTGCGCCGCTTGCGCCGAAGTGACGAAATCGACACCTTTATCCCGCATCGTGGTCGCTTCAGCACTGCCCGCGACGCTGGTGAACTTCGGAAATGGCGCTAACAGGCGCTCGCCCGCCTTGCGCATCTCGGCGTTGGGCTCGACGCCGAAAACCGCATTTCCATTTTCCAGCAGCATGCGAGTCCAAATTCCCGTGCCCGAAGCAATGTCGGCGACCGCGTGGCCCGGTGCGAGCCCGCACTCGCGTTGCACGACCCACAAAACTTCCGACGGATATCCCGGCCGGTAACGAACATAGTTGTCCACGCGATCGGAAAAGCGGCTGGTGGCGTTGGAAGCAGGCATAAAGATGAAACCCGGCAAGATTTATCACCTTGCCAGAATGCCATTCTAACGGCAGGATAGAGATGTTGTCCCTCTACTCTGGAGTCGGCGGGTTCTCCGAGCCGGAGTTTCGCGGCAAGGGAAAAAATTGGATTCGCCCCGGTCCGCAGCCCATACAACGATGCGAGTAGTGATCAAAGTCGGCACCAGCCTTATCGCTCCTGGCGGGCATATTGACATCAACTTGCTGCGCGGCGTCGTCGATCAGTTCGACCTCTCGAAGAACGAATACCTGATCGTCACTTCGGGCGCAATCGCCGCGGGCATGTCGGGCCTGTCGCTGCAGAAGCGCCCCGGCAACGTCCCGCGCATGCAGGCCTGCGCTGCCGTCGGCCAGAGCAAGCTGATGCATACCTACGAGCGCCTTTTTTTCGGCAAGAAGGTGGTCGCGCAATTGCTTCTCTCCAGCGACGACTTCACTTCTCGCGTGCGCTATCGCAATCTGCAGAACGCGGTCGCGGAATTGCTCTCTCTGGGCGTCGTGCCCATCGTGAACGAAAACGATAGCGTCTCCGTGCGCGAGTTGGAAGGCGCCTTCGGCGACAACGATGAGTTGAGTTCGCTGCTGGCGAAGGCCGTCAATGCGGACTGGCTTCTGCTGCTGACCAACGTCGACGGATTCCTGGTGCCCAACGGTTGCAAGAAGCCGCGTCTGCAGCGCGTGATTCGCAAGCTGACCCCGGCGCTCGAAGCGCAATGCAACGGCAAGAGTTCGCTGGGGCGCGGCGGCATGATTTCGAAACTGCGAGCCGCCAAACTGGCGAGTGAAGGCGGAGTCCACGTGGCCATCGTGAACGGGCGGCATCCCAAGGCGATCACGCTGGGCATGGAACGCAAGATCGGGACCTATTTTCCGCCGCAGAAAGACAAGTAAGAAAGACAAATGGCTGCCACTCCGATCACCGCTGCCTCGACGCAGGAAAAATTGCTGCGCGCTCGTGCCGCTTCGGCTGTACTGGTATTGCTATCCTCCGAAGAAAAAAACGCTCTGCTGCTAGGGATCGCCGGTGCGATCGAGGCGAACGAAAAAAGTATTCTGGACGCGAACCGCGAGGACGTGGAGAATTCCGGTCTTGAAGGCGCCATGCGCGATCGCCTGCTGCTCACTCCGGCGCGGATTAAAGACATGGCGTGCGGCGTGCGGGACGTCGCGGCTTTGCCCGATCCCATTGGCGAGACGTTGGCGGAGTGGACTAAGTCAAACGGCTTGCGCATCCGCAAAGTGCGTGTTCCCCTCGGCGTGGTCGGAATCATCTACGAATCGCGTCCGAACGTGACCGTCGATACCGCGGTGCTGGCGCTCAAAACCGGCAACGCCATCGTTCTGCGCGGGGGTAAAGAAGCGGCGCTGAGCAGCCAGCGACTGGTTGAAATTATGAAAGCGCAGATTACGACTGCGGTTCCTGGCTTGCCCGAGGGCGCAATCGAACTGCTCGATTCGAGCACACGGCAGTCGGTGCAGGACCTGATCAAAGCCCGCGGATTGGTCGACGTCATCATTCCTCGCGGCGGCGCAGGGCTCATCACGTTCGTAACGGAAAATTCCGCGGTTCCTGTCATCGAGACCGGAGCGGGGAATTGTCACATCTTCGTGGACGAATCGGCCGACTTCGACATGGCTGACCGCATCGTCATCAACGCCAAGACGCAGCGCCCATCGGTGTGCAACGCCGCCGAAAAGTTGCTGGTTCATGAACGCATCGCCGCTGATTATGTGCCGCGCACCGTGAAAAAGTTAATTGAAGCTGGCGTCGAAGTGCGCGGCGACAGCAAAGCTCGCACCTTGGCAGCCGGATTGCACGTTGGCCCCGCGACCGAGCAAGACTGGTATGAAGAATATCTGCGGCTGTGTATGGCGGTAGGCATAGTCGCCAATGTCGAGGATGCAATCGTTCACATCAACTGTTACTCCACCAAGCACAGCGATTCCATCGTCACCCGCGATGAGGCCAACGCTCGGAAATTCCTCCGCGGCGTGGATTCCGCCGCCGTCTACTGGAACGCTTCCACGCGCTTTACTGACGGCGCCGAATTCGGCTTCGGCGCCGAGATGGGTATCAGCACGCAAAAACTCCACTGCCGCGGGCCGTTCGCGCTCGCGGAACTGACCTCATCCAAGTACGAGATTATCGGGACCGGGCAGGTAAGGTAGAAAAACGTCTATGCTCTGGCAGTGCTTCTAGCGCCAAACACTGACTCTCATCACGTCAAAGTGATGGTCGTAGGTCCATACATCCACCTTCAGACGAGTGGCGATGACTGCTGCGACAGCATCGAATAACGTGATAGGTTGATCTGCTAGTGCTCGAATTCTCGCCGCCCCCTGCCTGTAGTCCTCTGGCGTCGGATTGACCAGAGCTGCGTTGGCCATTTCCATGAGCCAGCCTGACGCTACATCCCTGCCCAAACGAAAGAGGATCAGAGAGTAAGCCTCGAGCAAAGTCGAGTAGAGAATCACGATCTCCCGCCGATCAGTGTCCAGTTTCCGCAATTCTTGGAGGGCGCGCGCGTGGTGCGCATCGTCGGGGTCGACGGCGGCGTATAACGGCCCCGTATCCGCCAGCACGGCGCGCATCATTTCTTAATGCCCGTCAAGTAAAGATCGTGGTTCTGACTGACGTCGCTGCGCCCACTCCCCTTCTTCGCTGGCGTGATTTTCAGCGGACGGTACTCGCGCAAAAATCCTCGTTCGCGCAAGTACTCTCGCAGTGCGGCCTGCACTACGGTCGTAAGCGCGGGAGGAGCCTCCTGGGCCTGTACGTACTCGTCGATGGCCTTGGCAAGATCATCGGGAAGTGTCATCGTGGCTCGCTTCATGGAAGTAGTATAGCACCTTAGTGCACCAGCTGGTGAATTCGGTGAAGTTGGTGCTGTGACGAACAAAGAGCGAATAAATGCGACGGATCCGTTGATGACACGACAGGGGCAAGCACCTGTGCTACCTTACTAACTTTCACACGGAGCCCATGAGACTATTCTCAGCAGTAGTTCTTTCATTCGCCATCCTGTTCGGCAGTTCATCCACAAGGGCAAGCGGCCCTTCCGCATCTTCCAATTCAGCCCCGGCCATTTTCGGTTTTCGCGATGCGACCGCAGAGCAGGCCACGGAATCGCGCTTCCTGGCAGTGCCCGATTCGAGGCTGGCGGAAGAGCATCTGCGCATCCTGACCAAAGTTCCGCACATGGCGGGCACTATCGAGGACAAAGCGACCGCCGACTACGTCGCACAGAAATTCCGCAACGCCGGGCTCGATACTCAAATCGTCGAGTACAAAGTGTGGATGAACTATCCTGCGGAAATTAGCGTCGAGATGACCGCGCCGGCGGGCGTCGAAATGCATGGTCCCACGCGCGAGCGCGTCGACAACGATCCTTATCAAGACGATCCTCGCGTGGTCATGCCGTTCAACGGCATGTCGCCGTCCGGCGATGTCGAGGCCGACGTGGTCTACGCCAACTACGGAACTCCCGAGGACTTCGAGAAACTCGACAAGCTGAAGATCGACGTGCGGGGCAAGATCGTGCTGGTGCGCTACGGGCAGAATTTTCGCGGCGTCAAAGTTTTCGTGGCGCAGGAACATGGCGCCGCGGGCATGATCATCTACTCCGATCCCGCCGATTATGGGTGGCGGCGCGGCGATAAATATCCTGACGGGCCGTGGCGACCGGATACCGGTGTGCAGCGCGGATCAGTGGGATACATGTTCGAATTTCCGGGAGACCCAACCACTCCGGGCGTCGCGTCGGTGCCGTCATTGCCCGAGTCGCAGCGCATTTCTCCGCAGCAATCGGCGCAGATGCCGAAAATTCCGGTGACTCCTTTGTCGTATCACGATGTGTGGCCGGTGCTGCAACATTTGGGTGGACCGGATTCGCCCCGCGAATGGCAGGGCGCGCTGCCGTTTACTTACCACGTGGGTCCAGGACCGGCGAAGCTAAAGATACATCTCCGGCAGGACTATCAATTCCGCACGCTGTGGGATGTCATCGGCCGGGTTCGCGGCAGCGAACTGCCGGACGAGTGGGTGGTCGCGGGCAACCATCGCGACGCCTGGGTCTATGGTGCAGTCGATCCCAACAGCGGAACGGCGGCGATGCTTGAGGCGGTGCACGGCGTCGGCGACTTGCTGAAGTCGGGCTGGCGACCGAAACGCACCTTGATTTTCGCCAGTTGGGATGGCGAAGAAGAAGGTCTGATGGGCTCGACCGAGTGGGTGGAACAGCACGAGGCCGGACTGGCGAATGCGGCAGCTTATTTCAATATGGACGTCGCGGTTTCGGGGCCGAAGTTTGGGGCGTCGGCGGTTCCCAGTCTCAAACAGTTCCTGCGCGACGTAACCAAAGTCGTGCCTAGCCCAAAAGGCGGGACTGTCTATGAAGCGTGGCAGAAAGCGGCGCAACCGGACGCGCCTGCGACGCAATCTCCCACCGAGGCGATTGGAGACAGCCGTCGACTTCCGGCGGCGCAGGTGAAGGGTGACGTTCCGGTGGGGGACTTGGGCAGCGGTTCCGATTACACCGCGTTCCTGCAGCATATGGGAATTCCGTCGAGCGATGTGAGTTCGAGCGGTCCTTATGGTGTGTACCACTCCGCGTTCGATGATTTCGCGTGGTTCAAGAAGTTCGGTGATCCGGACTTCGTTTATGAACAGCAGATGGCACGCGTGTTTGGGCTGGAAGCGGTGCGTATGGCCGATGCCGAGGTTCTGCCCTATGACTATGAGGAATACGGGAAAGAGATTGACGCGTATCTGGACGCGGCACACAAGCGGGCGGAGGACAAATTCGGGGACCACGAGCTCGACTTTCGCGCGGTGGACGCGGCGGCTCGCCGTTTTGAGACTGCGGGGGTGAAGATACTGGCGAAACAGAAGAATCCGCCGCAGGATGCCACGCGGTTGAACCAGGCTCTGCGCGGAGCTGAGCGGGCCATGTTGGACCCGCAGGGACTGCCGCATCGCCCGTGGTTCCGGCACGTGATTTATGCCCCGGGGGAGTATACCGGCTACGCAGCGGTCGTGATTCCTGGTGTGAATGAGGCTCTCGACAAGGGCGACAGCGAACGCGCGCGCGAGCAGTTGGCTGCACTCGCGGCTGCACTGGATCGCGCGGCGAAAGCCCTGGAAGGATATCGGTAGCGCATGAGTTCAGCTCACGCCCTAGGACAGTTCCTGCGCACCCTGCCTGCTTCGGCGGCGGCGACGTTCTTTGCGCTTTTTCCGATTGTCGATCCCTTTGGCGGCATCCCTATCTTTTTCACGATGACCTCGACTTGGAGCGCGCAGGCTCGGCGCCGCACTGCGTTCAAGACCGGGCTGTGGGTGTTCGTTATTTTAGTGACGTTTCTGTTCTTCGGGCGCTTCGTGCTTCACTTCTTCGGGATCTCGCTGCCTGTGCTAAAGATCGCTGGCGGACTAATCGTGGCGAACACGGCGTGGGGAATGGTGACCTCGACGGCACGCATTACTGCCGCAGAAAGTCACGAAGCCGAAAGCAAAGAGGACATTTCGCTGACTCCGCTGGCCATGCCGTTGATGTCGGGACCGGGCGCCATCGGAGTTGTCATGGCGCTCGCGGCTCATGTGGACAACGCGGCGGCCTATCTCGGAATGGTCATCGGGGTCGCGGGAATCGCGCTCAGCGTTGCTCTCTTCTTTTGCATGGGCGGACCGCTGGTGCGGCGTCTTGGTCCCAGCGCGGTGGGTGCGATCAACAAGATCTTTGGCTTCCTGATTCTGGCCATTGCCGTCCAGTTGGTATGGGATGGAGTTGCCGACTTCGGGAATTGACCCGGCTTGGACGTTTCCGGGAACTTCGGTCCATTTCTCCTCGTACCATTTCATAGGCGTTTTTGCGCCCGGGAGGTGCTTCATGCCCGGAAGGTCTCTTGTCAGTTTGAATTCCCTTCACAAAACGATTCTGGCGTGTCTGTTTCTGGTTCCGTTCTGCACGGCTCCGTTGTGCGCGGCCAGCGACTGGGACTACGAAGAGACGCATAGCGATGCTCGTGAGTTTGTCGCCGGCGGCTTCGTACATGTGCGGCTGAGTGTGGGCGACATGCACATCCGGCGCGGGGATTCCAGCAAGATCAGCCTGCGCTACACCATCAAGTCGCGTCACGAGCGGAACGTCAAAGACGCGCATGTGGATTTCGATGTTCGCGGCAGCGATGCCACAATCGAGTTTCATGCCCCTTCCGGCGGCAACACGCAGTTTGACGTGGAACTCGAAGTACCGGAAAAGACCAATCTCGACGTGCATGACAAAGTCGGCGACGTGACCGTCGAAGACGTTGAGGGCGACAAGGATTTGACGCTTGGCGTCGGCGATATCCGGGTGGCCAACGGGCGCGCGGGATATCGGCTGGTCAACGCGAGTGCGGGCATCGGGGATGTGGATAGCGATGGCTACGGCGAGACCAGCGGATGGCTGGGAAAAACCCTGAAGTATCGCGGCGACGGCAAGTACGAACTGCGGGCGCATGTCGGGGTGGGAGATATTCGTCTGGAAGGGAAGTAGAGTTTCGGGCGTGCTCATGTCTAGGCCCCGGAATCCAGCGCTCGAAAATCGTCGAGCGCTGGATTCCGGGGCCTAGTTCACCTCAGCACTGTAAAGGATGTCTAGGGACAAAATGTAAAGCATGTCTTAGGACTAGACACAAAGAACGCGAAAGGATGGGCCGCCCGGGCCTTTCCCCAATCCCATCAATGATTTAGAGGAAAGCAGACCATCTTGCGGGCGGGCCTGCGTCTTTTTTTGGACTTCATTCGTATGTATGGATAGCATGAACGCGACTGCCTGCTATTTCGTGAGTGCGATGGCGGACGAAAACACTGAGATCGCGCGGGGACTTCGACGACGCGATCCAGACCTGTTCTACGGCCTGATCGACAAGTATCAGCACCGCCTGCTGCGCTATCTGATGCATCTGACCGGACACCGCGAGCTCGCCGAAGACCTTTTCCAGGAAACATGGATCCGCGTGCTCGAACGAGGCGGACAGTACGACGGGCGGCATGAGTTCAGTAGTTGGCTTTTCACCATCGCCCGCAATCTGGTCATCGACCAGATGCGACGCAAGCAGCCGGCGAGCTTTTGCAGCCTGACAGATGACGAGGATGCTGAAGTGTTCGACATTCCGGCCAAAGGCTCGCCGTCAGCGTTGGACTTGAGCATCCAGCGCGAGCAGAACGAGCAGATTTCGGCAGGGATGCAACACATTGAAGCGAAATACCGCGAGGCGCTGGTACTGCGTTTCGAGGAAGGGATGTCGATGGCCGAGATTGCCGACGTGACAGGTGTGCCGATCGGCACTGTGAAATCGCGAATCTACCGCGGCCTGAGCGCGCTGGAGCCGTGGGTGAAGGGAGCCCGACTGTGAACACTGACCTGCATGAACGTGCGCGGATGTTGATTGCTGTATCGGGGGCGGAAGGACTCTCCAATGAGGAGCAAGGTTGGCTGGCCGCGCATTTGGATTCGTGCGCATCGTGTCGCGAGTTTGCGGAGAACTCGCGGGAGACGGTACGCGCGCTGCGAGCGATTCCGTTCACTGCGGACGAGAGGCTTGTGTCCACGACAAAGATGCGGGTGCGACAGCGGGCGCAGGAGTTGCAGCGCCGGGAAGAATGGCTGCGGCTGGTCTGGGTTTGCTGCGCGGCTGTAACGCTGGGTA